>Ga0310120_10002355_pt1 | contig 13881 bp, 10 predicted proteins | sample CB27_AW_983_MG_FD_203506 | JGI IMG/M metagenome (GOLD analysis project Ga0310120, IMG submission 203506) | Marine microbial communities from Western Arctic Ocean, Canada - CB27_AW_983 | ecosystem: Environmental > Aquatic > Marine > Oceanic | place: Canada: Western Arctic Ocean | collected... | reverse complement strand
GAAATTGCAAGAACTGAGTGGCCAGGCACAGAACGATAAAGCCATACACGACTAGGTTCTGGCCCCGGCGATTCGGCCGCGCGTCAAGCTCTGCTATCCGCTCGAGTTGAATCTCACCTTCGGGGAGACAACCTATCCGCGCCCGAAGTTCGAGATCCACGGCAGCGACTTGTTCTTCGCTCGCAAAGCGTGAACCGCGTAGGAACAAGACGTTCCGCGTGGTCGCGATCGCGTACCCCCAGCGCGAACGAGCGCAATGCGTCACCTCGGCGTAGGGAATCAAGGGCCCGGCCCGGCCCTTGCTCGTCAACGAGAAAGCATGCGCCTCGAATCGAACGGGGCCCACGGAGAAATCAAGCCCGTCCACACGGTCGCCATTCGAGCCTTCGACAGGCTCTGGTTCCATTTAAAGATGGTCCCCGGAGTCACCCGAAGAGCGCATTCCTTGCCCCTTCAGGACTGTTGGGCAGTGGACAAAGACGGGAACACTCGCGAATAGAAGAGAAAAACGAGGATGAATGCGCCCAGGAAGCCAAGTCCGATGCAAATGGGGATCAGGCCGATGAACGCGGTCATGTCGCCCTTCACCACGGACGGCCAGACCAGCAGATTCCGCTCGACCCAGAAGCCGGCCAGCACGATCGCGGCCACGGGGCCCACGATCCAAGACGTTGTCTTCGGCCGTTGCCCCATCAGAACCCAGAAGGGAACCAGCCAACAGCATGCCCAGACAACCATCGAAACCCAGCCATAGCCCTCCTCCAGGCGCGACCACTGAAAATCCCATGAACCCCAAGAGAGCGCAAAGGCCTGCTCGGTATAGCCCTTGTCGACCATAAACTGCGGACCCAGACGATCGCGCAAGTAGAAGGTTTCTTCGGGCAGGTTCCCGAAATAAATTACGAGGTATTGCGACCAGAGCAGGTACATCCAGAAGACCGAGAAACCAAAGAGCAGTTTCCCGATATCGTGCATTCTCGACTCGGTGATCTGTCCCTCATAGCCGGGTGTCTCCCGATGCAGGACACCCAGGAGCGCCGATGCGGCGATCGCCGAGAGGATCCCCCCCCAGCACACGTACGCGCCAAACAGGTTGGAAAACCAGGCTTGCTCCATCGACATAACCTGATCGAAGACGAAGACCGAGAAACCGACTCCGTAGAGCAGGCAGATCATCGGCGCCAAGCGCTCGGTCTTCTTTTTGGAGACTTTCCGCTCCTCTTCATCGCCCCGCCATCCCGCGGTCCACTTCTGGGCCATACGCTGGGCAAAGCCCTCGCCATTTTCGGCCAAGCCGTGCAGGGTCGGCCGAGCCGATGCCTTCAGAAAACCGACGGCCAAGAGGGACATGGCACCCAGGAGAATCAGGTCCGTGGTGTAGACCCGAGTCGGGTTGAGCCATGCCTCTTTGCCGTGCATGGGCGCGTCATACCACTCGAAGAGATAGGGTCCGCCGAACACGCCGACGACTCCCATCAGGAACGCGAACGGAACCCAGGCAGCGAGGCCTTCGGCAAAGCGCCGGTAGGGGCCACACCATTTCGCACCCACGATGGTGTAGATCGCCGCCAACGTCAGGCCCGCGCAGGCGAGCATGGTGGTAAAAATAAAGTTGCTCTGAAAGGCAAGCCAGGTCGATTGGGGGTCTCGCGTCAGACCCGCCGCGAAGGCGAGGATGCCAAGAACCAGCAATGCAACGCTGAGGCCTGCCAGAGGCTGGGGGAGCCCCAGGGAATTGGCCTTCTCAGCTGCGGGAACTTCGGAACTCACTAGCGACCTCCCTGACCATTCAGGTCGCGGATATAGTTGACGATGTCCCACCGGTGCTCCGGCAGGATCCGCCTATAGCTGGGCATTCGACCCCGCCCGAGGGTCATGGTCGTGTAGATATGACCATCGCTGAAAATTTTGGCCACGCTCGCCGGGCCGCCCACGGGTAGCACTAACCCAAAGGGTCCTGTGCCAAAAGGCGGACCCGCCACCGGGCCATCGCCTTTGCCTTCGGGCCCATGACAGGTCGAGCAATAGCGCTGAAAGAGTTTCTCACCGTTCTTGAGCGAAGCGAGATTTGCCCGAACGGGGTTCGCGAGCTGCTCCTGCTCCATGATCCCCATGCCCGCAATATCGGGATAGGGATCGCCCAGGGGAACAGTTCCCTCGGGCGGTTTCAGTCCCTCGCCGCTGCCGAAGAAGGTATTGATCTCGTAGGCTTGAACCGCCGCTTGGCGCTTCATCTGGGGAAACCAGTTGGGCGAAACCTGCTCCCAGCACCCCAGGCCCAAGATCGCCACGGCGCAAAGAATCCCGAGAAAGGGCAGGTGAATTTGGCGTCTGCTCGACTTACGAATCGGCAAGGGTCACCTCCTTGGCCGACTCGGCTCGGAGCAGCGCTTCCACTTCGGCCACGTCGCGTTCGTCGCACGTCACCACAACACCGAACTCCTCGGCGGAAAATCGCAAGTCATAGTGCTTGTCCAGCCTCTTCGGGTAGAGACCGCCGACGATGAGAAGGCCAAAGAACGTAAAGAAACCGCCCAGCAGAATCGTCAACTCGAAGCCCACGATCCAAAAAGGTGGAATCGATGCGAAGTTCTTGCCGGCTATTTTGATCGGCCACTCCAGGGACATCCAGATCTGCATCAGGAAGCCCAAGGTCACGCCGGACAGCCCGCCTATCAATGTGAACCGCCTGACCTTACTGGGCTTCGGATCTTCAGCCAGCTCCAGCTCGGTAAAGGGCGCGGGGGAATAGGTCTTCAGATCGTCGAATCCGCGATCCTTGAGTTTGCGGACCGCCGACGCGGTATTGCTGGGAAAATCGAATACGCTGACTAGAGTAGGCATCAGTGCGCGCCTCCATGATCCCGCGCATGAATCTCGAGTTCCTTGACCTCGGTAATGGCGATGACCGGAAAAACCTTCAGGAACAGTAGGAACCACATACTGAACCAACAGAAGCTACCGGCCAATACCGACAGTTCCACGGGACTGATCACGTAGAGGCCCCAGGAGCCAGAGATGTACTCTCGAGAGAGCGAGGTGATAATGATCACGTAACGCTCGAACCACATCCCCAGGTTGATAAAAAGGCACAGCACAAAGAGAAATGGCAGGTTGGTCCGTAACTTTTTTATCCATAAAAGCTGGGGGAAGATCACGTTGAAGGTGATCATGCACCAGGTCGAGACCCAGTAGGGACCAAACGCACGCAGCCAGAACGAGGTCTGTTCGTACTCCACCCCGCTGTACCAGGCGATGAAATATTCCGCCGCATACGCGTAGCCGCAAATCGTCGACGTGAGCAGGATGAAACGCGACATGTTTTCAAAGTGGTAGTCGGTGAGATAGCGCTCGAGGCGGAAGATGCGGCGGACGGGAATCAGAATGTTGATCACCATGGCGAAACCGCCGAAGACCGCGCCCGCCACGAAGTAGGGAGCAAAAATCGTCGCGTGCCATCCAGGCACGATGGACATGGCAAAGTCCCAGGAAACTATTGAGTGGACCGAGAGAACCAGGGGCGTCGCCAGACCGGACAGATGCAGAACGGATCGACTATGGGCCTTCCACTGGGGCCCGGTTCCCTGCCAACCCAGGGCCAGAACGGTATAGATCGCCTTCTTGACCCCGGTTGCACGATCCCGAGCGATGGCGATGTCCGGGATGAGCCCGACATAGAAGAACATAATCGAAATTGAGGCGTATGTGCTGATAGCGAACACGTCCCACAGCAGTGGACTCTTGAAATTCACCCAGAGAGAGCGCTGGTTGGGGTAGGGAATCAGAAAGTAGAGCTTCCAAATTCGACCCAGGTGCAGAATGGGAAAGAGAGCCGCGGTAATGACCGCGAAGACCGTCAGAGCTTCCGCGCCGCGATTAACCGCATTGCGCCATTTGGCTCTGAAGAGGAACAGAATTGCCGAGATCAGGGTGCCGGCGTGGCCGATCCCGATCCAGAAAACGAAGGTGACAATATAGACGCCCCAAAAGACCGGCTGCTGATAGCCCGCAACGCCAAGACCCACATAGGTCTGGTAGAGCAGCACAGCCAAGGCTTGCAGAACACCCAAAACCGCAGCGCCCAGGGCCAGAAAATAGGGCCACTGGACACCGTGGGTCGGTGCCATGATGTCGATATTCGCCCTCGAATCGCGCGGTCGTTCCGGCGACGCCAGGCTGTCTGCCACTGCGGTAGCGGGAGGCGCCATCAGTGATTGCCCTCATTCTCATCGCGCGTCACTTGCGCCAGGTAGGTAATTGCTGGCCGAGTATTGAGTTCTTGTAGGAGATGGTAGGAGCGCTCGGGATGGTTCCCTGCCTCAACAACCTTGCTCGCGTCGTCCCGCAGGTTACCGAAGGTGATTGCATGGGTGGGACATGCCTGCTGGCAAGCCGTCTTCACCTCTCCATCCCGGATTTCCCGGCCTTCGTCTTTGGCCGGCTGCCGGGCCCCTTCGATCCGCTGGACACAGAAGGTGCACTTCTCCATCACGCCCTGCTGGCGAACCGTCACATCCGGGTTGAGCATCAAACCCAGCATGCCGGGGAAATTCTCGTTTCCGTAATCAAAGTAATTGAATCGACGAACCTTGTAGACACAGTTATTCGCGCAGTAACGGGTACCGGCACAGCGGTTGTACACCATGCCGTTAAGCCCTTCCTTGTTGTGATAAGTCGCCAGAGTCGGGCAGACCGCTTCACAAGGCGCCGCACCACATTGCTGGCACGGCATGGGGATGTAGCGAATATCGAGTTCGCCCAACTTCTCCCGATTCGGCACCGGGCGCCGGGCCGCGCCGCCCTCAAGATCTCCATCACCGACGTATCGCTCGATCCGGATCCAGGCCATATCGCGATGCTGGATCGCCTGAGTCTCGCCCACGACGGGGATATTATTTTCGACGTAACAGGCCGCCACGCAGGCGCTACAGCCGTTACAACGATCGTTATCGATCACCATTCCCCAGCGATAGGGCTGGTTGGGATCGGCATCGTAGGCCGCCGTGAATGTATGCGGCGGCTCGTCATGATGAGCCCCGTGCCCGCCCCCATGATCGGAACCATGGCCCGCGAGTTCGGCCAGAGAAGTCGACTGGGCCAATTCACGGCCACGTTGGTTGTCCGTCCACTGGCTGAGCGCCAATCGCCGGAAGCGGCCAGTCTTTGTCACGCTGGCCTGGGCACCACCCCAAACTCGCCCGCCCATTTCGTCCTCGGTGGCCGGCAACAGCGCGATGACATTGGCACCCCGAGCAACGCCGGGTTGGCCCTCGGCGCCGATGGGGCCGTGGATCCAGCCCCCGTGCTCGCCTTCGCCCTCCATGGACGCATACAGGCCGACGCTATGGCCCTGCCCGATGGGCACCGCGATGGTGTCGTCTCGAATACCGCCGCGGGGGAAGACCGAAGCTTCGATCTTGCCCGATGGCGTCTCCACTTCCACCACATCGCCAAAACCAACGTCGAGTCTCTTGGCCGACTCAAAACTCATCTCGACCCACGAGTTCCACTGGAGCTTCGTGACCGGATCGGGAATCTCCTGAAGCCAGGGCAGCGCTGCTCCCCGACCGTCTCCCAGGAAATGGTGAGGGAACGCAACCAAGGCAAAATCGCCCTTACCCGAAGCGCTCGAAGCCGAGTAGCCCAGGCCCGCGAAATCGCCCGAAATTCCAACCGGCTCAATGACGACTTCGCTGAAAACACCCCCTTGAGCCAGGGCTTGGCGCCAATTCACGTCGGACCAGTTGTTTTCCACGACCTTGTGAAAGGAGCCTTCGGCCATGGCGCCGCCGAGACCCCGCCCCAGTTCGAGCAGGCTATCTCCGAGGGCCCGGGTGTCGAGCAGGGGCCGTACCGTCGGCTGGACGATGGACCGGATGCCCGGCCGGGGTGCACTGTCTCCCCAGGATTCCATGGGCGTGTGATCGGGCAGCACCAACCCCGCCGAATCGGCGGTTTCATCCTTGAGCGATGCGAAGGAGACAACGGTCCCCACCTTGCCCAACGCTTCGGTAAAACCGAGTTCGGGAGGAAGCGAGTACACGGGGTTGCTGTCATGGATGAGCAGCACGTCGACCCGTCCCGCCTTCATGGCAGCGACCAGGACCTTCAGGTCGGCAAAGCTTGCCGCGTCAGCTGTTCCGGTAGCAGGAGGCACAACCAGCGATTTCCCGACTGCGCCGAGAAGGGCGTTGGCCAGCATCACGGCCGCCACGGTCGAGGTGGCCTGGGAACCGGTATAGGCGACACCCGGCGGTAGAATCACCGGGTTCTTCGCGTGGAGTAGGGCTTCGGCCACCGCTGAAAGCTCACTCGGCTCGAGGCCGGCTGCGGTGGCGGCCTGGGCCATATTGGCCCCCGAGAGAAAGCGCTGGATTCCAGCCGCATCCACGCCCTCGGGAGTTCCCTTGGCGGCCACGACGGCCTTGGCCAGGGCGAAGGCGATCGCCGCTTCGCTGCCCGCCTTGGCGGGAATCCATTGATCCGCGCTGGTGGTCGTAAAGTTCAGCCGGGGCCCGAACGAGATCATTCGGGTGCCACCGGTTTTATCGGTATTCACATTGCGCGCATCGGCGTACTGCCGGGCGTTCTCAGTGGGCGATAGCCCGGTCGAGAGAAAGTCCGAACCGAGATCGATGATCAGGTCGGCCTGGCTGGGATCAAAGATCGGAAGGGACGCAACACCAAATACGGCCTCGGTCCCCTTGCGCAGCGCTTCGTGGGCAAACGGTTCGTATACGATCCGGTTCGCACCCGCCGCGACGGCGAATTGATCGATTACACCTCCGAGGCTGGGCCCGACGGTTCCGCCCAAAATCCACGTTCGGCCCCGGGCCGAATCCAGCTTCGCCGCCAACTGGGCCATCGCATCGTCCCAGGTCGAAGGCTCAAGGGAGCCCCCGGCACCGCGCACCATGGGCTGGGGATATCGGTCAGGAAGATAGGTTCGTCCCAGGCTGGCTTGGCCCCGACCACAGAGCTTGCCCTGGTTGATCGGGTGATCGGGATTCCCTTCAAGCTTGATGGGACGTCCCTCCCGGGTCCGCACATGAAGACCGCAAGCGGCGGGACACTCGGTGCACGTCGAGGCGTACCAGACCGCGATGCCCGGCGTAATGGCCTCGGGCTGCTCCACGTAGGGGACCAGCTTTTCCACCGGTTCGGCACAGGCGGTCGCAGCCGCGCCCGCGCCGACACCCACCAACTTCAGGAAATCACGACGATCGAGTTCGGACATTTCTATTGCCTGGTTTCCATTTCTTGTCTTCCGTTCGGCAGTCAGACCCGTTTAAGATCTCATCGAAGCAGACTGTGAATCGTTGAACCGCTGTGGATTCGCGAATGCCTATGCCCTGAAGACTCTCAGCAAGCAACTCGCGTTGTTAAAGAAACAATAAGGGGCGTTGGACCCTCAGAAACTTCAATTCAATAGTGGCACCGCGTACAATCGATGGACGCTTGGTTGTCGTTGTCCCGGTGGCAATTGAGGCACCAGCCCATTTCCATTTTCTGGACCGGCACGCCATATTTCCAGTGTTCGTCGGGCACGAGATAGAGTTTGTCGAGTTTCTCCACCGGGCCATGACACGTCTGACACTCCACTCCCGCCTGGATATGCCGATTGTGGCGAAACTGAACATGCTCGGGCAGGCGGTGGATTTGAATCCACTCGATGGGCTTCCGCTCTTCCCAGTGCTCCTTCAGAATCCGAATTCCCTCAATTTCGTCATACGACGCAGGGAACTGGGCATGGCAGCCCATGCACAACTCCACAGAGGGAACGCCCGCCGCCGGGGATCGATCGGTCCCCGAGTGGCAGTACTGGCAGTCAATCCCGAACTCGCCGGCGTGGTGTTTGTGGCTGAAGGGAATCGGCTGGATAGGTCCCGGTGCCTCGGGGTCCCACGCCAGACGCGCGCTCTCGCAAGCGCTCCGGGAGGGCCACTGACCGGCAAACTCCGGGGGAATCTCGATTGTCATAGAGGGCTTTTCCGCCGCCAGCGCGCGCAGCTCGTGGGCCTCGCACACACCGCCCGCCACAAACACATCACCCGTGGGTGTCGGCGCCTGGGGTTCTTCGGCGTGCCCGCCGTCGGAATGCCCGTCATCGGATGCCCATGCCGGGGCCGCCATCAAAGGGAGCGCTATTCCGAGCGCCATGCCGAGTACCAAGCCGAGCGCCATCACCCCGGCAACCCTCAGAAGCCAACCCAATGGGGCGGTCCGGGCGAATGCCAGCGCATTCAACCGTGCGAATACAGGGGAGAAAAGACCGGAAGGCGGCCGTACACGGAGGGTACTTTTTCGAATCAGGCTCATGCGCGGATGGGTTGTCCCTGCAAGTCGGCCCCGTCCGGTTGCCCCGCTCTAGGCTGGCAATTCGTCCGTTGGCAGACGCTCACTCGCGAACACCCGACTGAGAAGGAGACTCGGCGCGAAATTCTGACCCGGTGGGCTTGGCCCCGGGTCCTGCGCCTTCGAAGTCGTTGATCGCGCTATTGAATCGAATCCGACGCAACTCGAAAAAATCCGAAAAGCCCTGCGACGGCGCAGGCTTGATTACACCGACCGGTTGGCCGCGTCAAGCATACGCAGGGCGCATTTTGGGACGCGAGTAGCCCGCCTCCAACGCATCCAATGGTTGCATGACTCCCCGCGGTTCCCGACTCCCCTCCCGGACCCCTGCGGTTCCAGGAGCGCCGAGGAACCCGGGCTGCCCCGGGCGTCCGGCCAGACAGGAAATGCGGCGCCGGGACCATCTTGGTAGAATGCGGCCCGACCCAGAGTCGAGATGGGGCCCTTGCCGGGCTCGCAAGGAGAACATCCAGCCCCCACGACCAAGCATTCGGTCGAATTCCGATGCCCCCCTCGGCCCACCCCCTTTGCCAAGCACCCTTGCCAACCACCACGCGAGCCACCACGCGAACCACCACGCCAACTAAAGGAAGACCTCAATGGCAGAAGCCTGGATCATCGACGCCGTTCGGACCCCCCGAGGAAGAGGGAAAAAGGACACAGGTAGCCTCTCCGGAATCCACCCTCAACGACTGCTCGCCCAGTGCCTCAACGCCCTTGAGTCGCGAACGAGCTTCGACCCGGGCGACGTCGAGGACGTCGTCGCCGGTTGCGTGTCAAGCGTGGGCGAACAAGGCGCCTGCATTGCGCGCATGTCGGTGCTGGACGCGGGCTGGCCCGAAGCGGGTGCCACCGGGGTCACCCTCAACCGTTTCTGCGGCTCGGGGCAGCAGGCCGTTAACTTTGCCGCCATGGGGGTCATGGCGGGTCAGCAGGACCTGGTCGTCGGGGGCGGCGTGGAATCCATGTCCCGGGTTCCCATGGGCGCGGACAAGTCGGGCATGTACGGCCACAACGGCCACCTCAATGCGCTTCACCCCATGGTGCCCCAAGGCATCTCGGCAGACCTGATCGCCACCCTCGAAGGCTTTAGTCGCGAAGAACTCGACGCCTACGCGGCGGAAAGCCAGCGGCGCTGTGCCGTCGCCCAGAAGGAAGGACGCTTCGACCCCAGCCTCGTTCCCATCAAGGACAACGACGGCCACGAAACCCTGGCTGTGGATGAGCACCCCCGGCCCGGCGGAACCGTCGAGAGCCTGGGAAAACTTCCGTCCTCGTTCGAGGCCATGGGGAGCTACGTAAATAAGGGCGCCTCGCTTTCCATGGACGCCAAGGCGCTCTCCCGTTACTCGGAAGTTGACTCGATCAACCACCTTCACACAGCGGCCAATTCTTCGGGCATCGTGGACGGAGCCAGCGCCATCCTGATCGCCTCCCCGGAATACGCCAAGGCACACGGCCTCAAGCCCCGCGCCAGAATTCTGCAGACTGCCACCGCAGCCGCCGAGCCCATCATTATGCTCACCGCACCGACGCCGGCGACCGCCCGGTGCCTCGCCAAGGCGGGAATGGAGATCGGCGACATCGACCTGATCGAGATCAACGAAGCCTTTGCCACCGTGCCCCTCAAGACCATGCGGGACATCGGCATGGACCACGACACAGTCAACGTCAACGGCGGCGCCATCGCTCTGGGCCATCCCCTGGGCGCCACGGGCGCCATGCTAATCGGGACGGTCCTCGACGAACTTGAACGACGCGGCAAGACGACGGGACTGGTCACCATGTGCATTGGCGGCGGCATGGGAACTGCCACCATTTTGGAGCGTATCTAGCATGATCGATTTCGAACCGACTGAAGAACAGGCCCTCATTGTCGAAACCGTGCACCAGTTCGCCGAGAACGAAATAAGGCCCATTGCCCGGGAGTCGGACGAGAGCGGCTCGCTCTCCCAGCCGGCCTTGAACGGTGCACACGAACTTGGCCTCGTCGCCAACGGAATCCCCGAAGAATACGGGGGAGGCGGAGAACCCAGCGCAATCCTCGGCTGCCTGATCGCCGAGGAGTTGGCCTGGGGAGATCTCTCCTCCGCTCTTGGCATTCTGTCCCCATCCCTACTGGCCACGCCCGTCGCGCGCTTCGGGACTGAGGAACAACGCGAAAGGATCCTGCCTACCCTCACCGGTCCCCAGTTCGTCCCCGGGGCTCTCGCCGCGGTGGAACCCCGCTTCGATTCCGACGTTCACAGACCCCAGACCACCGCAAAATCCGAGGGCAATGGGTTCCGTATCGAAGGCATCAAATGCCAGGTCCCCTGGCTCGAGGGCGGAAATGAAGTGCTCGTATTTGCCGAAAGCGAGGGCTCTACCCAGGGCTTTCTCGTCCCTCGAGACGCCGACGGTCTGACTGCTGAACTCGAGAAGAACCTGGGCACCCACGGCCTGCCCATGGCCGAGGTCACATTTTCGGGCGTTCAAGTACCCGCCAGTGCACGCCTCGGTGGCGACAATCCACCGGGCGTGAGTGAACTCATTGACCGGGGACGCGTCGGACTGGCCGCATGCGCGGTGGGCATGAGCCGCGCAGCCCTGGAGGTGTCCCGGGACTACGCGAAGGAACGCGAAACTTTTGGCTCTCCCATCGCGACTCGCCAGGCCATCGCTTTCAAGATCGCCGACATGGCCATCGAGATCGATGGCGCGCGCATGCTCACCTGGGAGGCGGCGTGTGCCTTGGACGCCGGAAAGCCTTCGGCGCGGCTCGCCTCACTGGCCTACAGCCAATCCCGACGCGTTGCCCTGAAGGTCTCCGATGACGCTGTCCAGATCTTCGGTGGGCATGGCTTCATTCGCGAGTACCTGCCCGAGATGTACCTCCGCAACGCGGGGGGATTCATCAGCAGTTTCGAAGCACTCACCCTGGTTTAGAGTCGATTGGTAAAGAACCGGCAAGGCCCCGCGGCCGAACCCGAGGAGTTGACAAAATGGCCATTTCGTTTGATCTGACCGAGAACAGCCAAATCTCGATCACCCACTACAACGCCATGGCAAGGAAAGAGATGCGCCCCATCTCGCGCAAGTACGACGAAGAGGAACACGCACTCCCCGTCGAGTGGATTGACTACTGGTGGAAAGTCGGCCGCAAGGGTGCCCCGGTCGATATCTCCCAACCCACGGATGGTTTCGTCACCGTCTGCGTGCAGGCCGAGGAGATCTGCTGGGGAGATTGCGGCCTCTACCTGAGAATGCCCACTCCTGCCCTGGGCGGCTCGGCGGTGGGCGCTGCGGGTACACCCGAGCAGCGAGAACTCTTCCTCTCCCGCTTCCAGGAGGACGGCCACCCCATTTGGGGCGCCATGGCGATCACTGAACCGTCGGCCGGTTCGGATGCCTCGGCAATCGAAACCACCGCAGACTTTGACCCGGAAACAGAAGAATGGATCCTGAACGGCCACAAAATCTTCTGCACCGCAGGGCAACAGTCCGCCACCGTGGATGGCGGCATTACCGTTGTCTGGGCCACAGTGGACAAGAGCGCGGGCCGAGGGGGCATCAAGTCATTCGTCGTCCCCGCCAACACTCCGGGCATGGAACTCATCGGATGCGAAAAGAAAATGGGCATTCGCGCGTCGGATACCGCCTCCCTCCGCTTTGAGAACTGCCGAGTTCCGAAGGATCACCTTCTGGGCAACCCCGACGTCCAGAAGAAATCCTCAAAGAAAACCGGAGACAAGGGCTTCAAGGGAGCCATGGCCACCTTCGATGCCAGCCGGCCCATCGTCGCCGCCATGGCGGTCGGAGTCGGGCGAGCCTCCCTGGATTTCCTCAAGGAGGAACTCGAACGCCAGGGCATCGCCATTCGCTACGACGCCCCACCCCGGGAACTCACCGCCATCGAGCGCGACGTCATCGAGATGGAAGCGGATCTCCAGGCCGCGCGTCTCCTGACCTGGAAGGCTGCATGGATGATGAACAAGGGGAAGCCCAACAATCTCGAAGCGTCCATCGCCAAGGCCAAGGCGGGGCTTGCGGTCACGCGAATCTGCCAGAAAACCGTCGAACTCCTGGGTCCCGTGGGCTACTCGCGCAAGATATTGGTAGAGAAATGGTTTCGTGACGCCAAGATCAACGACATCTTTGAAGGCACCCAACAAATCAATCAACTCATCGTGGCCCGCCGAATTCTCGACTATCCGTCGGCCATGCTGCGCTAGCTTTCGTCCAGGGGGACACGCAATGTCGATCAGTGAAGAACTCCTTAAAATTCTTGTTTGCCCGGAAACCCGACAGCCCGTGTCCGTCGCGGGAGCCGAGTTGATCGCGCGATTGAATGGCGAATTTGAGTCCGGCCAGTTGCGCAACCGCGGGGGCAAGGCCATTGCTGCCGCGATCCAAGAGGGCCTGATCCGGGAAGACGGCAAGATTCTCTACCCCGTCGAGGACGGCATCCCGGTCATGCTCATCGAAGAATCGATCGAACTCTAGTTTGCGAGGCCTCGCGGCATGGGGGATCCCACTGGGAATTCTCGCCGTTGGTTTGACCAGCCTTCTGCTCGCCCTCCCCTCCTTCGCGGCGCCTCCCGACGAAGGCGAATGTCCATCCATATCGCCGCGCGGTCCCGATGGCCAACCCGACACCGACGCCACCCCGATGATCGTCAAGGAAGGAATGAAGGTCAGCGCCAAGGGGCTTCTCGCGCTCCAAACCCTGCTCCCCCGAGAGGTTTGGCGACACCGAGAAAGTTTCTTCTTTGAAGGCATGCTGATGGAGATCGGCCCGTGCCACCGCCGCTATCCCCTGCCGCGCTTTTTCCTCGAGGCCACCGACAAACACGCGGCCGGCGTTGTCCTCGATGACGAAGGGAACCTTTCGAACTACGTGGCGGGAGTTCCCTTCCCCCAGGCATCCATCGACCCCGACGATCCCATGGCCGCCACCCGCTGGGCATGGAATCTCGAAAAACGTTTCAGAGGAGCGGGCTATCGCGGACGCTTTCGAATCACCGACTTCCCCACTCGCATGGGTGCCGTGATGCGCTACGAAGGCAAGTTCTTCGCCTTCCAGGCCGCCGGACGTGCCGACCTGGCCGAGACCAACTACCGCTCCCCAGACACCAGGAATCTCCTGTGGGCTACAGGCGGGCAGTTCACCGCGCCCTTTGGCGCGCGGGAACTCGCATGGCGACAATTCCGGTCTCCCGGGAGCGAAACGAACTGGGGTAAACCCGACGACGTGTTCGTCTATATACCCAGCCTTCGCAAAACCCGGCGCTCGGGAACGCCCTGGGTGGATGGCGCATTCATGCCGCGCTACAGCGTGGCCGACCAGAGCCAGGGCGGTGGCGGGATGGCCCTGAGCGGGGGCGTTTCGATCCAGCCCGGTGCGGGCCCGTCCCTGGCCGTCAGCGAAAACGCGCGTGCCGGGCTTACGGGCCTCTACCTCAGACCCAACGCCTACCGTTGGCGTATCCGCGGTGAGCAGACCGTTATCGCTCCGCTCAATGGCCAGCGACAGGGCTGGCCCGT
>Ga0310120_10002349_pt1 | contig 13888 bp, 10 predicted proteins | sample CB27_AW_983_MG_FD_203506 | JGI IMG/M metagenome (GOLD analysis project Ga0310120, IMG submission 203506) | Marine microbial communities from Western Arctic Ocean, Canada - CB27_AW_983 | ecosystem: Environmental > Aquatic > Marine > Oceanic | place: Canada: Western Arctic Ocean | collected... | reverse complement strand
CCTCGATCGGAATTGCAGCACCATTTGGAGTCGCTAAGTCGATCGTCGACGTTGGCGCCGCAACATAAAATGGAATTCCATGCTGTTTAGCCAACACTGCGACCGTATAGGTCCCTATCTTGTTCGCGATGTCACCGTTGGCTGCTACGCGGTCAGCGCCCACTACAACAAGATCAACTGACCCTCTCCTCATCAACGAACCGGCCATTCCGTCCGTAATAACAGTAGTGTCAATCCCCTCTCTGACCAATTCCCATGCCGTCAACCTAGCTCCCTGCAGCAAAGGCCTGGTCTCGTCTGCAAAAACGGTTATTCTCTTGCCTTCGGCCACAGCCGCCCGAATCACACCAAGCGCGGTTCCATAACCACCCGTTGCTAGTGCTCCAGCATTGCAATGAGTTAAAACTGTTCCTATATCTGGCAAAACTTTTGCGCCATAGATCCCCATCATCCGACAGTTCTCAACATCCTCATCGTGGATTCGCTGTGCTTCCTCTACAAGTGATTCACGTATGTCCTCTGTCGCTTGCCCGGAACGCACCTGGGTCGAAAAAACATCCTTCATTCGATTAATCGCCCAAAAAAGGTTTACCGCCGTTGGACGCGTCCCACCGAGCATGTCGCATAACTTGTAGAATTCAGTGGCTAGCGAACCTGTCCCCTTTGCCTTAGACCGCTTGACACCCAATGCAAGTCCCATCGCCGCAGCAATGCCGATTGCCGGCGCGCCTCGGATCACCATTTTCTTAATCGCCCGTGCCACTTCGCTGGCGGTCCGGCATACAACATAAATCTCTTGCCCCGGAAGCTTTCGCTGGTCAACCATCACAATGTGGTCGCCCTTCCATTCGACTGTTGGTAGCATCTGTCAATGATACAGGGCCTAATTGCTTGACTAGGCTTCCTTCAACACAGCAATCGTCGTCGATTCAATAGCGTTTTGCCGGAATCCCACGAACTCTCGTTGAACGTCAAATTCCTCACAGCAAAATTGCCGCAATTGACGCATTGATTAAAGTTGCGACAAAACCTCCAAGAAGAGCCCGCATACTTAAGTTCCCGAGATCTCCTCGACGTCCAGGGGCCATTCCGCCGATCCCTCCTAACAAGATGCCAATCGAACCAAAATTTGCGAAACCCGTCAGCGCGAATGTTGCCAAGAAATGACCGCGCTCGCTGATTATCTCCCGGTATTCTCCCCCAAGTTTTATGTAGGCCACGAACTCGTTCGTGGCGAGTTTAGTGCCCAAAAGATCTGCAACAATATAAATATCACCAACTGGAACACCCATCAGAACGGCAACCGGTGCAAAAACCACTGAAAACATTCCAGCTAACGACAACCCTGACCACAAGATGTCAAGAATGAAATCGACCATCGCGATAAACGCGAGAAAAGCAATAAGCATTCCCGCGACGTTAATAGCCAATCGTGTTCCATCCGCGGCGCCACTTGAAATCGCATCAATCACATTTGAATGCTGTCGTGCAACTTGGATCCCATCATGACCAGAAGTCACCGGTTCCTCAGTTTCCGGATACAAAATCTTGGCGACATACAAACCGCATGGCGCAGCCATGACACTTGTAGTCAACATCGCTACCGGATCAGCGCCAAGCCCTACATAGATGGCGAATACACTTCCTGCGACCGTTGACAAACCACCGACCATAACAGCGAGCAACTCTGATTGAGTCATGCCCGCAATGTACGGCCTTACGATGATGGGAGCTTCTGTCTGTCCCATAAACACGTTCGAAGCCGCCGATAACGTTTCCGCACCACTAGTGCCCATTAGCGGCATCATCACCCTAGAAATCAATCTCACTATCAACTGCAACAGTCCAACGTGATACAGAAGCGTAAAAAACGATGAAACAAACACAACAATCGGAAGCGCAGCAAAAGCAAGCACGAATCCATCCGGAAAGCTCTCACTCATTTGAATAGGGTCGGCTAGTACACCAAACACGAACTTTGCACCAACACTTGAAAATTCAAGAAAACGTGTCGCGGCCGTCGCCAGACTAGATACGACCACGTAACCCGGACGAATTCCAAACACACTAAACTTAAGGACAAAGAAGGCTAGGCCGACTTGAAGAACTCCACCCCACAAAACAGTCCGCCAACGGATAATCTTAGGATTAGCCGAACATGTCACAAGACACAAAATGAATACGCCGATTCCGATGACAGCTCTTACTCGTGAATCCAAAACATCTCGCCCAACGAAGGCGAGTGCGCCACCAAGAAGGGCAATGATTCCGACCTTCAGTCTTAGCACTTGTGAATGAGACAAAATAGGCAGGTCCATGGCAAGTTTTTATTTTAATGGTGGCTTCAAGTCTTACTGAACTCCTCAGCTATACTCAATAAATAGAGAACTCAATGCGCTCTGAGCCAGATAAATCTACCGTTTGTCCGAAGCGTCTACTGCGGTTCCGTGTTTCATTCTTCACTGTAGCACTGGGATGTAGCCTTCTAGTGACAGCCATCGCCGAACAAGCGGCGGCCATTCCATCGCCTAGGCAATTTTTCGGCTTCAAGATGGGCGCAGAACGCCACCTCGCTCACTGGGATCAAATCGTTGACTATTTCCATCTGATTGCACAACGATCGAAAAGAGTGGCCGTCAACGAAATTGGAAAGACTACACTCGGGCACCCATACATTCTAGCTATCATCTCTACCCCAGACACAATCGAAAATCTCGAACGTTATAAAGCGACCCAACGCAAATTAGCAAACCCTCGCGTCACTGACGAAGCGGAGGCTAACGCACTTGCTCGTACAGGAAAAGTCGTGGTTCTAATCGGCGCAAATGTGCACGCGCCTGAAATCGGCGCAAACCAAATGATGAACGATCTCGTTTATCAGTTAGCTACCGAAGATTCTGCCTGGGTTAATCACGTCCTAGAAAATGCCATCGTGCTTGCAATACCTTCGCAGAATCCCGATGGACAACGAATGGTCGTTGAATGGTATCGCCGAAACGTCGGCACGCCTTTTGAAGGTTCTCCTCTGCCAGACCTTTATCATCCCTATGCGGGACACGACAACAATCGAGACAGCTTCATGCTCTCTCAGATTGAAACCCAGCACCTCAACCGCGTGTTATATCAAGAGTGGTTTCCAGAGGTCTACCTCGACAAGCATCAGATGGGCAGTAATTCAGCCAGAATGTTCGTCCCTCCGTTTAAGAACCCCCCCAATCCGAATGTTGACCCCCTGATCTGGAGCGAAGTCAACATGCTCGGTCAAGCAATGGCAACGAAATTGCATGAGTCCGGAAAACGAGGTGTTATCTGGGGCGAACTTTATAGTGCTTATTGGCAAGGCGCCAACAACACCAACCCATGGTGGCATAACATGGTCGGGCTTCTCACAGAAACAGCGAGCGCCAGACTCGCCACGTCGGTAAACCAACAACGAGTTCAACCACCTGGAACGGGACTCGCTTCAAATCCAACAGATTTCATTTCTCCTGCTCCTTTAAATACAGACATCTCACTCCCTCCACCAAATGACATTCAATACCGAATGAACTATCCAAGGCCATGGCTTGGAGGACGCTGGACTCTAGCGGATATCGTGGACTACGAAACTCTAGCTACCCAAGGTCTTCTCGAGAGTGTCGCTAACAATCGAATACTTCTCAAGCGAAACTTCTATCTAATGAATAGTCGTGCGATAGAACGTTTTTCTCACGGAGACCCATATGCCTACGTCATACCTCCGGCAGAAGGGCAACATGATGGTCCGGCCGTAATAAAGCTCTTGCGTTTACTGCAAGCCGAGGCAGCTGAAGTCCATATCTCGACTCACCCCTTCGTAGCAGACGGTCAACGTTACAGCACGGGAACCTACGTTCTATACTTGGCCCAGCCTTTTGGACGATGGATCAAAGACATCCTTGAGCCTCAAGAGTACCCTGATATTAGATGGCCGCCTTCTAACCCATCCATTGACACTCCCTACGACGTTACAGCCTGGACCCTCGGAATGCTGCTTGGTGTCAAGACGATCAGAATTGATGAGCCCTTTACGGCCAACTTAACTCTGCTTGCTAATGCTGTACCCGACCTAACCGGCACTGTCATCGGGGGAGTTCAAAACGGAACGTACTTCTTGTCGTCAAACACTAATCGAAGTTTCATTGCAATCAATCGTTTGCTCGCTAGCGGAGCGAAAGTCACGCGACTCAAAGAACCACTTGAGCTCGTCAATTCAGACAAGGCTTCAAGACAAACACTTGAGGCCGGAACTTGGGCTATCGACCAAACTAGTCCTCGTCTCATTGCCAGTCTCGCAGAAGAACTTGGTCTCACTTTTGAGTTAATCGCCCGACCGGACGGCACTTCTGCCCTGCCTATCCAAACACCTCGTCTTGGAATTTTTGAACCTTGGGGCGGAAACCGAGATTCGGGCTGGACGAGATGGGTCCTCGATCAACATGACTTCGCCTATCGTCATCTTCGAGGCAACGAACTTACGAACCCACGAAACCTAAGTGAACTTGACGTTTTAGTCCTTCCGGAAATGACATCTTCAGACATCATCTTGGGTCTTCATGGAGCACGAATCAGGCCCGAATATCGAGGTGGAATTGGAACGGACGGTGTGCGCGTCCTCCGTAGTTTCATTCAAGACGGTGGAACAGTTATCACCTTGGGTAACAGTGCCCGTTTTGCGGCAGACTATCTTCAAGTGCCAATTGTTGATCGCGTTCGAAACAGTCCTCGTCAAATATTTTTTGCACCCGGCACAATCCTTCGTGTGAACGTCGACACTCATCACCCCATAGGGTATGGAATGCTGCCAGAAGCAAACGCTATGTTTGTGAATAATGGTGCGTATGTGCCAACAGAAGACGCGCGTAATGCAATGACCACCATCGTTCGTTACCCTGACGACTCGCTCTTGCAAAGTGGCTGGATGACAGGAGGTGTTCATCTGCGAGGAGCGGCTGGAGTAATCGAGTTTCCAACTGGGCGCGGACGTGTGATCGTGCATACGTTCCGCGTCCAGCATCGTGGTCAAACATCCGGGACGTTCAAGCTTCTATTCAACTCAATTTTTTATGGTTCCGCAATAGCCCGTGAGGCTCAAGTTGACATCTCACGGTGACGCTTACAACACTGTGAGTGCTTGAGGAATTTATTTAACTGAACTCGTTCAAGGTCTCGTTCTAGCGACTTCGATTCTACCTGGATTTTTGGTCTGGTTTACCCTTCGGACCACCAAGTTGCCGTATTCATCTCTCGCGCGACTTATCGCAGAATTTTGACTCGTTCCAACTTCTGCACTTTTGCTTGCATTTGTGTCTGGTAGATAGGCTGGGCTCGCAGCCTCAACCCCTTACCTGACTGGAACCAGGTTGACTATTATTTTGGCCGTTGGATTCTTCCTTAGCGCGACGCTGGTAACAACCGCTAGGGAGACACGTTCTGCGCTCACAGTACTCCGCATTGCATGGTGTATTCACGTGCTCACGAATCTTGCTTACACAACCACTCTCTCTCCCGCTTCTTAAGTGCCTTATTGGTTCGATAAGTTTTTGACGGTTTTCGACGTACTCATTGCTGCCATGTGCTTTTTGCAACAATTCGGGGCGCTAAAACGTGACAACCTTCATTCAGGTCGTCTCGTAATCGTTCGCTTGGATCTGGAGCACTTGACCGCAGAACGCAAGCCAGAAAGAATTAATTATGAACAGACGTGCACAGCGCTACTAAGAAATCAACACCGGCCACGAAAAGTAGCCAAAGAAAGGTATAGATGAACTCCTCTGAAGCCTCCGAATTTCTTGAAATCGTACGATCTCGAATCGTTGTTCATTTAACCGCTCAAATCAAGATTTGCCTCAACGTACTCAACGACAAACAAATCTGGTGGCGCCCTAACGAGTCCTCCAACGCCATTGGAAACCTAGTGCTCCATTGTGCCGGTTCAACTCGTTATTACATCGGGCACGTCGTGGGAAATACCGACTACACTCGCAAGCGAGAATCAGAGTTCTCCGAACGTCGAGAAATCACTGCTGCTGAACTGACAGCCACCCTAGACATCGCGATTTCCGAGGCGGACAAAGTGATCACCAACTTTGACCCTTCACGATTGCTTGAACAAACCAGTCGCACACCAAAGCCGACAACACTGATGAACGTCTTGGCGCTTCAACTTGCCCATTTCTCAACTCATACGGGTCAAATACTTTTCGCGACAAAACTACTTCAATCCGATGCGATCGATGATCTCTGGCGAAATACACCTAGCCAGTAGTAAGGCTAGACTTTGTAGGTTGCCATGAACACACACCGCAAACGAAATAATGACTTTACACGGCGTGTCTTGACAGTGGTCAAGAATATTCCCCACGGACGGATTGCTACCTACAGTGCCGTAGCAAGAATGGCCGGAAATCCTTCCGCATGGCGCGCCGTCGGAAACATCATGCGGTCGTGTGGTGTGCTCTCAATACCATGTCACCGCGTGGTCAATTCAAGCGGTCTCGTCGGCGGCTACAATGTTCTCGCCGTCAAAATCGAACTTCTGCGGCATGAAGGGATTAGAGTGTTCGGTAAGAAAATTCTTCGGTTCCATGAACTTAAATGGCAAAAAGATGATCGCAGCCAGTGTAGCTAATCGATCCCCTCCTTCAATTGTTCTGGATCGCCCATTCGTATCCAACCAACACCTCGAATCCTAGCGCGACCACGGGTGTTATGATGTGCCTAATCTTCGGAGGCTTTATGAGATATATCGTGCTAATTGTCACCACCTTCGTTATTCCATCGACCACCGTAAGCACCAGAACACACAGTCCCGTCTCGGCGATTCATAACGAAGAACGACAGCTGCTCGCCGAAATTGATATACCTAATGAAGGCATACTTCTTGGTACGGTTGATCTTCCGAGACAAGCGAACGCCGATGGAATGCCGCTAAACCCTGGCCGCTACGAACTCCTCCTCACGAAGCCAAGCACCACGCCTCAAACGAGTGACGCATCAAACGCTCTTGGACGCTGGGTCGAGTTCCGACAGGAAGACGGCGTCAAGGGTCGAGAGATGGTAACGATTGTCTCTGAAGCCGAAATCACTGCTGTCGCCAAGAGCGCGCCACCCTCCGTCGGGTCGACACGAATCGAAATATTAAAGGACAACGAGTACTTGCGAATTTGGCTTAACAACGCCGGTATCCATTACCTAATTCACCTCGCCATTGGATAGCAATCCATCGATGTACTGAACTTACACTCATTTCGAACTTCAACAAGTCATCACATCGAATTGTTCGTGGTGCAAATTCACATCCGGCTTGATAATCACGCGCCGACCAAGAACTTCTTGTAGCTGCTGGCCAACTTCTTGCTCTTCTTGTTCCAAAGCCCTTGCAATATCTGGGTTAACACGCATTAAGACCTCTCGATTTCGAAGCTCCGCACTCAATTTCCTGACCTCTGACAAAATTTCATAGCAAATCGTAGAGGTAGATTTGATAACCGCGTTGCCTGAACAATACGGACATGGATCAGTAAGGGTACGCTCAAGGCTCTGTTTCACTCTTTTGCGCGTCGCAACAATCAACCCAAATTCAGTCACCTGGACCGCCTTTGACGGCGATCGGTCTCGACCAAGTTCTTTCTGAAAAACCTTCGCCACCTTCTGTCGATTCTCCCGCTCTTCCATATCAATAAAGTCAAGGACAATGATCCCGCCTAGATCTCGAAGTCGAATCTGACGCACGATTTCTTTGGCTGCTTCGAGATTGGTCTTGACGATCGTGTCCTCTAAGCGATTAGAGCGTTTACCAACAAAACGACCTGTGTTTACATCAATCGCCACTAATGCTTCAGTCTGATTAATGACAATATAGCCACCAGATTTCAGCCACACCTTATTACGCAGTGCTTTGTCGAGTTCTGACTGCACGCCATACTCTTCGAGGATCGGAAATTCCTTCGTGTAATACTGCACACGACGGACCGAAGCCGGCATGATGCGTTCGAGGAGCCGGACCACTCGTTGATGCTCTGTAGCATCATCAATTCTTATTGCCGAAAAATCGTCGCTGAGAAAATCTCGAAGAAGTTTCACCACAAGACTTTCCTCGTGATGAATTACCGCAGGAGCCTTACTAGAATCCATCTTGGCACGCGTCTCAGTCCACACCTGATGAAAATATTCTAGGTCTCCGTCAATATCTTCTCGTGAACGCTTCGCTGCCGCAGTCCGAACAATAACGCCTCCAGTGAATCCATTCTCGGTTCGAAATTGACGAACGATTCCCCGTAGACGGCTACGCTCATCCCGCGAGTCAATCTTTCTGGATACCCCGATGTGATCTACGGTCGGCATGAAAACCAGAAACCGTCCTGGAACACTGACATGAGAAGTGATTCTTGCACCCTTAGTTCCAAGAGGTTCCTTTACGACCTGAACCAAAATTTCCTGACCAGCCTCCAGCAATTCCTGTATCTTCTCGTTCGGGCGTTGTCGACCACTTCCACGTTGACCATCTCGGGGCTTCTCAGGCGTCTCAACTGCCTCTCCTCCCTCTGTTTGCTCAAGACGATCGAATTCGTCCAACGTATCAACGACGTCCGACACATATAGAAATGCGTCCCGTTCAAGACCGATATCCACGAAGGCCGATTGCATGCCCGGAAGAACCTTATTAACCCGCCCCTTATAGATGTTACCTACTACGCCATGCTGACGCTCTCGTTCAACGTAGATTTCCGCTACTTGGTCGTCCTCGAGGATGGCTACCACAACATCGTGACCATTCGAGGAGACAATCATCTCCTTGTTCATACGATAAACTCTCCCGAAAATTCTGGAACGTCACACTGGTCCACATTTGGCTGGCCACACCATCACGAATCGATTGGTAGAAATCTGTGCGTATCTCATTCCCGATCTCTGCCCCCTGTAGGCATTCCGTAGTGGTCCAATCAAATCATCTAATTCGTGAACCGACGCATCCGTACATTCAAAATCAATCCAAATCCCAATAACGTTGCAATCGTCGATGATCCTCCGTAACTCAACAACGGTAACGTTAACCCCTTGACCGGAGCGAAACCGGCCGACATCGTGACACTGTAGACTACCTGGAAGGCAAACCCAGCAATCAATCCGACTGCGAGATAGGTTCCCGTTCGATCTCCTGAAAGCTTCGCCGCATCAAGAGAACGAACGATTACGAACAAATACAGCGCAAGCGTAAAGAGCACCCCAAGGAAACCTCTTTCTTCGGCCAACACTGAGAAAATGAAGTCATTGTGGGCTACTGGCAGGAAGTTATACTGGCTTTGCGTACCTTGCAAAAAGCCTCGCCCCGTCAGCCCGCCAGAACCAACAGTAACTCGCGCTTGAATCTGTTGGTAGCCAGCTCCCAAAGGATCCTTTTCTGGGTCAAGAAAACTTAGGAACCGGTCTTTCTGATAGTTCTCAAGCCCATATGTCCAAAAAACAGGCGTCACGAGAATCAGTGCGAGAACCATCACCGCGAGAACACGAAGTCGAAGTCCCGCAAAGATCATAATCGTGAGCCCGACTGGCAGAAGCGTCACGGCCGCTCCAAGATCTGGCTCCTGAAAAATAAGAACGAAGGGAACCACGACAAATATTCCGCCTATCAACCAGCCTCCTAATCGGATTTGACCGGGAACTAGTCGCGCATAAAACATAGTTAGCGCCATCGCTACTGCTATGCGGGAAAATTCCGATGGCTGAAAATTGACTGGGCCCATGATAATCCAACGTCGAGCACCTCCACCAGTGGAACCAATCAATAGAGTGATGACAAGGAGGATCAACACACCGCCGTAGACGAACAGCGCCCTATCCACCAAATTCCTATAATCAAAAACGAGACACCCAATCAGCGCCAGAAGACCGATCCCCAACACCAACAGATGGCGTCTAAACTCACTGCTCACATTTTCATTAGTCGGATCATAAGTAGCACTGTAAATAGTCACTAGACCAATCGAGCAGAGCAGTACAAGTGCAATAAGAAGTGGCCAGTCAATACAACTTAAAAGACGCCTCTCGATCATTTAGTCACTTGGCAACAACGCGGTTCGACCTTTTTAAATTGCATTTCGCTGTCGCACCTCAAAATGTGGCTCCGATTAATCTTCACACGGCCTATCCCCCGCCTCCGGCGGCCAGCATCTCACTAGGAATTTCCTCCTCGATCGATTCCTCTTCCTCCGGCGGCACCAGCAGCCTTGGAAGAACCCTTCCTTCTTGCTTCGCGAAAAACGTATCCATCACGTGTCGGGCAATCGGTGCCGCATGACTTCCACGATCTGAATGCTCAACCAGCACCACGCCCGCGATCTCTGGATTATCACGAGGAGCCGCGAACACAAACCATCCATGATGACGAACGCTTCTATCTGACTCACTCGCTGAGTTTCTCGCCTCTATGGACATCACCTGAGCTGTTCCCGTCTTCCCTAATACATCTCGTCCTGTAAGACTCCCGTTACGTCCGGTACCATCACCATTCACCGCTTGCCAAAGGCCTTGTTCTAAGACATTTCTGGTCTCGGAGCCCAACGGCACACGAACGGACATCGGCGTTGAAACAGAGTTCAGCCGGCCATTTCGACCTCCAAACGCTTTGACCAACCTCGGCGTAATTCGAAAGCCTCCGTTTACAATTGTCGAAATCGCCACAGCGAGCGAAATCGGTGTGACCGACACAGCTCCTTGGCCTATCGCAACAGAGACGCTTTCACCCGCATACCATGGTTCGCCATAACTTTTCAATTTCCAAGAACGAGACGGAACTAATCCTCGTGCTTCATTCGGCAGGTCGATTCCTGAAACCACGCCCAATCCAAGCGCGGCCGCCCAACCATTAATCCGGTCGACATCAAGCTGGGCACCTATCGTATAAAAAAAGGTATTGCAGGACTTCGCGATGGCTTCTTGCATTGTTACTTGGCCGTGTACGCCGTTGCACCTAAAAAAACGGCCATAGAACCAACCTCCACCGTGACAGGACACCGAAAACTCACGATCGACCAAGCCATCTTCTAGTGCAGCAACAGCCGTCACCAACTTAAAGGTTGACCCAGGCGGGTAACGCCCTTGCAACGCCCTATTCTGTAACGGATTCGATTCACTGTTAGTCAACTTCTGCCATTTTGTATTGTCGATTCCCCCAACAAAAAAGTTCGGGTCATAGCTTGGAATACTCACGAGAGAAAGAATTTCTCCCGTATTTGGATCCAGCACTACCGCAGCGCCATCAAATCCTGAGTTCTCGAACGCGTCCTCTGTTGCTTTTTGAAGGTCGTAGTCAAGTGTCAACTGGATTCGCTGTCCTTCGATTGGCACTACTTCCGATAATGTTCCAATCTCGCGTCCAACGCTATTGACAACAACATGGCGCACACCATCGGTGCCCATTAACTGCTGGTTGTAAGCCTTCTCGATTCCTGTCTGGCCAACAATGTCGCCTCGTCTTATCCTCAGTGCATTCGATGTACCAAGTTGCTCCTCAGTAATCTCTCCAACATAACCTATGGAATGTGCCGCCAAGTGGCCCGAAGGATAGTACCGTGACGGTATATGCTCAATCACTACCCCCGTGAGTTCCATCTTGCGGGCTGTTACTGCAGAAACCTGCGCCAATGACGCATCAGGAATTACGACAGTTGGACGAAACAGTGGGGATTTCCGATCGCCTTCCAGATTATCCTTGATCGCTGATTCATCAATGCCAGTGATTTCTGCAAGCAATCGAACAACTCCGGCTAAATTCTCAACATCCTCTCGAACAATCGAAACGTTCAATGAATATCGATTCTCAACCAAAACGTTTCCGTTGCGATCGAACACCACACCACGCGGCGCTCGGAGCAACACCTGACGTTGATGGTTATTTTCCGCTATCTCTAACAACCGTTCATGATCTCCGACTTGGAGGCTCCAAAAACCGCACAGAAGTGTTACAAAACTGACAATCGTCGTTGCTTGAACCAACCCAATCAGGCGCTCCATTCGTCGACGTTCTGAATAACGAAAACGATCTTCTGTCAATTCATGCCCCATCGACGACCAATACCACCGGACTGTCGGCCTCTCATAAACTTCATTAAACTTGGCCATCTTTCAATAATGACCATCACCGCGAAACCCAGAAGAGCATTGGCAACCGCATGCAAGGCGACATCCCGCCAATGCCAAGTCGGTTCAGGCAGTAACATCAACCAATACACACAAAAAACGATAACTCCGTGAAACACGCTAGCTACAGCTAGAATCACAACACGCGCCCAAATCTCGGTCGCAATAAGATGGCTATCCAACCATCCTACCCAAAAACCCGTCAGGCTCTTAGACAATCCACTAATGCCGACGATTCCACCTGATAGCAAATCCTCGACAAACCCAACAGTGACTCCCGTCCAAAAGCCAAACATCGGACCTCTTGACAAGGCTGTGAACACTACAATCACCAGAAGAATGTCAACTTCAACGGCACTAACCATCAATTTTGCAAAGACAGTCTGCACTATCAGCGCCATAGTGACGGCTAAGCCAATAACAACTGCATTCACTGACTGACCCCCTTCTCTAAGGAGTCCGAAAAGTCTTCGCCTCGTGCAACCATCACCACCAGAACATATTCAAGCCCCGAAAAGTCTACCTCTGGTTGAATATGGATATTCTTGTACAGACCATCACTGCGACCGGCAGAAGTCACACGACCGATGACAAAACCCTTTGGATAAATCCCATCGGTACCTGATGTGACAACAACATCTCCATCGATTACATCCGTAAAATTTGAAACATAGTTCAGAGAAAGACGCGACTCTCCCGTGCCAGCACTGACTACACCAACTACTCGAGTCCTCTCAAGCCTAGCCCCAGCCGCCGCATTTCGGTCAATTAACAATTGGACCTTAGAAGTCCTTCTACTTACTGGATCGATCACCCGCCCGACCACTCCTTCTGGAGCGACGACCGCAAGATTAGAGCGCACACCGTCACTAGACCCTCGATCGATTGTCACGATCCTAAAATAGGGTGTCGCATCCACCCCAATCACTCTCGCGCTCTGGGTGCGAATCGGAATTGACTTTCGAAGGTCAAGTAGTCGTTGGAGACTCTCCGTTCGACTCGTCAGCGATCGCTCTTGCTGCAGACGAAAGGTTAGTTCGGACAGCTGCTCACGAAGCACACCATTCTCAACCTCCACGTCACGCAATGCTACATATCGACGCCACGATCGCTGAAACCCATTTATTCCAGTACTCACCAGGGCCTGTGCTTCCGAAAACACACCAAACGCGACCACTTCAAGCGGAGAAGAGCCAGTCTCACGCAAATCTACCTGGGCGGAGATCAAAACGACATGACCTAAAAGAACAACTAGCACGACGTAACGAGCACGTTGACGTCGATTCACGTATCTGTCTCGGTCCCACCTAATATGTACTGGGCGGAAAATGAACTGTTAACGCGAGCCTAACTTGACTTTTCGAAGCAGTCCGAAATCGTCCAACATTTCCCCTGCTCCGAGCACAACGGACGAAAGTGGTTCCTCTGCCAAAGCCATCGGCAAGCCAGTTTCTTCGCGCAATCGCTTGTCCAAGCTTCGGAGCATAGACCCGCCCCCTGTCATTACAATTCCGCGATCAACAATATCCGCCGACAACTCTGGCGGTGTACTTTCGAGCGCACCACGAACAGCCAAAACGATCTCACTAACCGTTTCTGCGAGAGCTTCTCTGATTTCTTCATCTGTCACTGTAATCGTCTTGGGCAAACCTTCGATTAAGTGACGCCCCTTGATATCAAGGGTCAATTTTTCCTCAAGTGGGTAAGCTGAACCGACCTGCATCTTAAT
>Ga0310120_10002344_pt1 | contig 13895 bp, 11 predicted proteins | sample CB27_AW_983_MG_FD_203506 | JGI IMG/M metagenome (GOLD analysis project Ga0310120, IMG submission 203506) | Marine microbial communities from Western Arctic Ocean, Canada - CB27_AW_983 | ecosystem: Environmental > Aquatic > Marine > Oceanic | place: Canada: Western Arctic Ocean | collected... | reverse complement strand
CTATACCGTTAGGCATTCCACCCTGTGCCGCTCTTGGACCACTCAAACCTAATCTATCAAGGGCTTTTGCTGTCGCCTGATTTGGCTTACGTGCCCCCTTCCTAGTCTTTGCATTTTCCGCTGCCTTCTGAGCACGAGAACTAAAGATAAAATCAGCCTCTGTTAATTTTGGCGGCTGAGAAAAAATACCTGCCTGTATCTTATTTGCAATGGAGTTCTTTGGACCATGCATACTATCTTTATTGAGAGATCGCTTAATCTCCAAAATACGAGAGTTGGGAGGACTAGGTGTGCTATCAAATATCTGTGATAGTCTTTGTCGTCCCTCCTGAGTTACGGTCGGTAAATCAAATGTCGCCCCTCTTTCAGCTAGTTGTAGACCGGAGACAGCCGATATAAAACCTTCAAAGATATGGCCTTCAATAGACTTTAGATCAACACGATCAATAGCCTGCTTCGCTATATTAGCTTCAGCAAAATCAAAGGGGGCAATCTCCAAATTGTTAGCCATAACAGTAGCAGCAGATTCAGATAGAATCTTTTCAATCTTAGGACGAATTTTATCGGACAAGGCTTTTTTAGGGGCAGATGCTAAAAAGCTAGTAGACACACTACCCTGTATCGTACTAACACCGGAAAAATCAGGAGGTATTTCTGACCCCTGGGGCACTCTAAGAGGTTTATCAATAGGTTCTGTACCACCCTTTCCTTTTTCTAAGAATAGTCCTCCTACCACGCCACTCTTTAATGTGGCTATACCACCCTTAGCAAATTTCTGACGTGCCCCTCCACCAACCGATCCACCACTTGCTCGACGAGTACGTCCTGATTTTCGTGAAGGTATCTGTCCAATACCTGTACCAGATCTTCCTAATCCCGCAGCGATATTGTTTAGAGCAGAAATTAGGGTAGGTAATGTTGTTGCTATGCCTGCGGCGGTAGTCTGCATTCTAGCCGTTATACCACCTAAGGCATTGGTCTGTGTAGTTAAACTGTTCAAACTAGTAGTATTAGTTGTCAACGCCTGAGTGTTAGCACTAATAGCTGCCTGTTGCTGCTTCTGTCCTGCAACTTTCGATGTAGTCGCTCCAAGTTGTCCACCACCACCACCACGACCTCCACCAGAGATAAAGCCTCCTAGAGCATCTCCCGAGCCACCAGAACCACCCTTCTTTAATCCACCGACAAACCCGCGTGTGAAATCAAACAAAGCTGAGGAGATCTTAAGAGTAGCTATAGTAGTAAGAAGAGGGAGGGCTGGGCGTAGAGCGTCAGCTAGTGTAATGAAAGCATTGGCGGCCTGTAGGGCGAAACTAGCTAGAGATTGGAAGGTGGCGGACTTAGTAATGTCACGGATTAACTTATTAAATCTTTCACCAAGCTTCTCAATCCGTACCTGTAGCGTCTGTGTAGCTATGGCTACATCGTCAGTAATACTCTTTGTTCCCGCTAGAGCTACCTTGCGGGCCTCTTCGGCTTTGCTAAATTTAACGATAGCCGGAATTAATTTACCAACCTGACGAATACCACCCAACTCTTCAACAACACGACCGAAGGTAATAACATCACCTTTTCGTTGTAGGTCACCAAGTTTGGTTGACAACTCTTTAAATGCATTAAAGAAACCAACAAATTTGCCTTGAGCATCAACTACTTCCACACCGAATTGTTTTAAGAACTCAATAGTTTGAGGTCGCTGGATACGTGTAAAGATAGTACGTAAACCAACAGCAATGGTATCGGCTGACTCTCGGGTCGTGGATCGGACAGCAGTAAAGATAGAAATGAGATCAGTAAGTGCTTCTTCAGGCTTGCTAATATTGGTAGATGCCGCAGAAAATACACCACCAGCACGACGGATAACAGAAATTAGGTCAGCAGACTCAACCGCGAACCTCTTAGATACTGCATTCAACGAACCCAAGACCGCCTCTGTTCTAGTTGCCTTGATATTAAACTGGGCTAGTGCCGCAATCACACCTTCAGTAGTTGACTCGATTGTCCCAAAGGTAGGTGCTAACGATGCTCGGGCAACAGCACGTAAGGACGCCTCTACTTGATTTAAGGATTGGCCCGTCTGAGCAAATATTCTAGCGACCTCTACTAATTTATTAGCACTGATACCTAGACCAGTAGCTAAACTATCAATGGTAGTTTGCAATCCTTTTAGTCCAGCCTTTGACTGTCCTGTAACCTGAACAATACGAATTAACTCACGTTCAAATTTGATTGCTTCTGAGACACCCGTTTGAACGGCTCGAACAAAACCGAAGATAGCTCCGGTTGCAATAGTAAATGCAGCGAAGCGACGTATGGCCAAGGCTGAATCCTTACCAAACGCCTCTATTTCATTTCGTGCTTCGTTTACATTCTTCGATACTTTATTAAGACTCTTCGCAGAGTTATTAGCGGACCTAGCTAATTGTTGATTAGAGCTGGAAGCGGCTTTTGTTGCCGCTGCAGACTTATTAATAGCATTGGTAGCAGCCGTAGCTGCTGCTTGTGTTGATTTCAGTTTATTCGTTACTGAGCCCAGAGTCTTATTTAGCTGCTTGAGTTGCTTAATAGCACTACCGGTAAAAGCGATATCAACCTTGACCTTGATCCCGGCAAGCTGCTTACGTATTGCACCACGAACCTTTTTCAGGTTTTTGGGTCCGCTTAAAACTACCGCCGCATTAATATTAAATGCCATGAATTACCTCTAAACAAAAAGCGACCTACCTTGAGATTACAAGTTTCAAAATAGATCGCTTATCCAGTTTTATTCAGCGGCTACAGCCGCATCTTTTTTACGTATCCGTCTTTTTTTGACTTCTGACTTCTCTTCATCTACTGTATCTTCAAACAATGAATCGTCAATCGGATTGCCGTTATCATCTAAAAATGGGTCAGCCTCACAATGAAAATTGCCGTCTGTATCTAATTCGCGTCCCTCAACATCAACATAGATGAATTCGGTATCTGAGGTCCAGGTAATGTAGTTGCCATTATCATTAATATGATGACCCTCTTCATCCACTAACCTTCCCTTAGAATCTACTAGCTGAAAAGATTTATTAACGAATCGATACTTGCGGAGGAACTTATTCTCGGCCAAACCAGAGTCTACCTCTTCTGTTTCCGACATCAGGTAGAAAAATTCAGTAGCACCTAAGCCCGCTACTTCATTCTCTTGGTCTAGTAAATAACTGTCTAAACCCTTAGGAAAATAAGGTTCTCCTGTCTCATCATACACCAAACAGTGGGCAAATAAGTAATTAAAGCGTACAGCATCAGCTTTACCTTCACATGAGTTAGAATCAAGCTCTGTTCGGGATGATAACAGCCGTACCATCTGTGAACGCTTCTCTCTCATCTCTAAAGCCATATCGCGAGCCTCATTTAATTTGATTCCTCCACGAGCCAGTTTAAACTCCTTATCTACTATCTCAGTACGTAGAGCTTGATATTCCATCTCTAGATCATCACTCCACAGCTTACGCTTACGCAGCTCAGAGTTAATTTGATCACGCAATAGAGAGCCAGCTTCCAGCTCCTCATTAAACACCTTACGTTGAAGCTCATTAGCCTTAACTAGTTCTGCCATCTTAGGACGACGTACTGCGTACTTAACCCCTTTATGCTCAAAGCTTCTCTTTTCAGGTTTGTCTTCTATCTTATCTTTTGCCATTGTCTGTACTCCTCTTAATCCTAGTTAATAATGTCGTCACTTATACGACCCATTTGCATTACATATCGATCCCAAGATAAAGTATACTGAGAAATCTCACTCTGTGCCGCCCGTAGGTTGCTGTTCCCCGCATCTAAAATCTTTGTTCTTACCTCTTGCCACATATCCCGAAACTCTTGTTCTGTGTCACTCAAGTCCTCATCTGAATCTCCATGTGCCCATAGATATCCAAACTCCTCTTCAAACACTGCTAGAGACCCTATGATTGTGGTATCAAATTTCTTTTTTATGTTATTTAAAAGCCGCCTCTTGGACGCCTCATTGTATTTTGCACCTTGCATTGCCTATCCTCTTATCTTTCCGCCATTTGTTTCATGGCCTGATTTCTTAGTTCCATTTTGACATCCGGCAAGTTGTGTTCGTCCACGGTGCCTTTGTCAATAACTGCCTTTTCTCTCTGGTTCATCTTCACACGGGCGTTGAGATCATTCATCTCTTTGATCTTATCAGCTTCTTCTGGTGAGTTTGCCACTACAAATACATTGTCTGCATTTGAATGACCTCCTCCTTTAGATCCTAATAATTTATCCACCTCCTGTCGCGACCGTTCCTTCTCTCCCTCTTTTCTCGCACTAGCCATCCAGCCATCAAACAGGTTGTCATCATCAATAACCTCATCTGAAGGACGCTCTGGATTCTCATAGGCTGAATCATACATCCTTGAATATAGAATTAAGTTCTTTTGGCCATCAGACAAATCACATACAGGAATACCAAATACTTCTTCCTTACCTAATACCCAGCTGGATCTAAAAGGTTCGGTTCTAGCAATCTCTCTAAACTGCTCTTGAGTAATAGGGTGCTTGTCGATATGATTAATGAAGCGGCGTAATATAGTAGCATCCGAGCCCCAAAAATTGTCATAAGTATAGACCTGGGTATCATCTTCTCTGTAAATACAAAGGGATGTTAGAAATTCTTTCCGGAGATTCTCTGCATGATACTCCCACGTCATAAACTCTAGCCCATATTTCTTATTCCAGGCTCTCTCTATAGAACGTTCAAAGCCCGTTAACTTCCTTAGTATCGCCTTCTGCTCTTTCTTATTATAGAGGGATTGATACATTTGTATCTTTAAATTCTCTATGGCGGTCTGATATTCTTCTAACTGTTTCTGCTGTAGAGGCCCCCACATCCCTGTCCGTTGTAAGATTAGGTCTGCCTGACTCCGGCTAATTAAATCAGAGTATTTAACCTCAGCAATACGCTCAGTATAGAATAAGTCCGCTAAAGCCCTCTTTTCCTTGGTTGGTGCAAGTAAACGATATAATCCACCGTCGATTCTTAAGTAGACAATATTAGATGTCAGACGGTCCACAATACGTTCTTTTAGATCTGCATCCATATTCCTTCTGTCCTATGAAAGAAAAAAGGGGGAGAGGATTTCCCCACCCCCTTGATCAAATTAACTATTATACAGCTTGCGTTGCGGCACCCATGTAACCGGAACGAATGCTCCACCATTGCTGACCACTAGCATTGAAAGTGTCTCCGGAATGTAGAATGGTAAAATCGTTAAAGGTAGTATAAGAATAAGTCATTGATACATTACCTCCACCAGCATCACCCCCTCCGTAACTAACAGAAGCAAGCTTGTTTTTGGTGCCAAGATTAATTCTTAGACCTTCACAAGTCGTGATTCTGATTGGCCGGTCGGTGAGATTCGTAGCGTTCACGCATGCAGCAGCTGCCGAACAATCGTCGATAGCAGTAATACGATCACCACTGACTGATGTAACTTCAAAATCAGAAGTAACTTCAACAGGGAAAGTAACCGTCTTAGCATAAGGACTTCTAGAACCCAACTCGAAAAGATCTTCACGAGCAAAGTCGGTAGAAACCGTGATAGATGCCACTCGACACTGGCCAGATTTTACACCACTGGCAGTAACACCAAAAATATCACCAGGGAGTCTGGTATAGTCTGCATCATTAGCTTGAGCTAACGACGTAGCAAAGTTCATATTTTCTCGTCTGTTTACACCACCAGAACCCACAGGTCCGTCATCATTAGATGCAAAGGAGGGTGAGCCAGTTACTTCTGCAAGGGTCCAAGGAGCCGCACAGGAGCCACCATAACTTGACCATACTTTACTGTTACCAGCAATGGTCATGTCTTCAGAGAAATTGTCTTCTAGTGGGAAATTGAAGGCTACAGAGGATACTGTAAGACCAGACATTTCCACATAGACATCTGGGCTGGCACTAACATTATTGTTAGTTTCAGGCCAAATACCTAGTTGCATAATTGTTTCAGCGACCGCTCGTTCTGCCAGGGTTGGACCATCTAAAACTGTTCCATCTGCCTTAGAAGCTGCAGCCAGAGTAAATAGTGATTGATAGCCATCTAGCACTTTACTCAAGGAAACTTCCACATCTGGAATACCTTCGATATTTTCGTAAATCGCTAGTTGACCTAGCTCAAACGCTTGTTCCAAGTTAAAGGTAGTCGTGATTGCTACGGATTGAACACCATGAGCTTCACGAAATACAGTTGTTCCTGGCTTACGGAACGCTACTTGCTGAATCGGATAGTAGATTCTATTATTAGCCATTTATTTCTTCTCCTAATTGAAAAAGTATAACCTCGTTGTTAAATACACCATTTTTATGAATTTAGGTAACAACGATCTCAAAAGTGACCCTTACAGTTCCCTCATACAAACGACTACTTCTAGTGGCCATCTCGCTTACTACAGTATTGTAGTACCGGACCTTCTTATATGGGTGGATTGTAAGTAGGTCGGGATACATTGTTGGATTTGTCACTCTCATACCCCGGAAATCTAATGGGTAGAGTCCGGTCGCCGTATTAACGTCAAACATCCATAATGTTCTGTCGGGCTGTAAAGATAAAGTATCAACAAGATTATTTCTAAACCATCTACTTTCCGCTAAAATATGGAATAAAACATCTTGATAAACATACTGCCCCACATTGCCCATCTCATACGGCTTAAACGTTCGTCTAGGGACAGCCTCTACCACTACGGCTGGCATCTGAACTCTATGATTTCCCAGTATTTGCCAGTTACCGGAGCCCGCATTTAACAACGTAGAGTCATCAACTCGGAAAGAATCATATTGCAATTCATCCCACCAAGGGGCTTGATCCGCTATATATACTTGGACATTACGATAACTATGTTCTAGTTGCACCGTGGAGTTAGTACTAATTGCCGAATCAAATACTACACGTCCAAGAGGATAGTTATAATGATGCCCATAGGTTGCATCTCCTGTACCATATAAAGTACCTCCAATATAAACTCCGGAAATATTAGTGGGTTGTGAGGTATATTCAACCCCCGTCTCCCAAACCCAGTCTTTCCTCGGCCCTTCCCAGACCTGACCATTTGTATAGTTCAAATCTTGGACCGGCCTTAGCCTATCAAAAGTACCACCATATGCACCTGAAGCTGGAGTCTCCGCATTAGAGAACCCACCCACAGCTAAGAAAGCCCAATCTAAATACGTCTTTAGATTGCTTTCAAGTTGGGACATTAATAAGGATTGACCGATTTGGGTCACATTATTAAACTTAGTATAATCGCTGGATGCTGCCATTATAATCCCTTATCTAATTCTTCTTGTACAAGCTGATCTATATCTTTATCAATAGTTCGAAGGGCTCTTAGTACAAAGTTATCAGACGCCGTTCCGGCAAATTCAGGGGGCACCCTCCACTGTAATCCGTCACGCTGTATCATAACACCTAGCCCTGTTCTACTACCACGAGTTGTATCACCAGTAAAACCATATGACCTTACAATTACACTGCTGCCCTCTAGCAATAACCAGCGGAGCCAATCAATGACCCCACTAGTATTACCAGAAGTATAAAAAAAAGATGCTTCCGGTAAAGTTAAAACATCTGTGTAGTCGTCTTGGATAAGACCTATATTCAAGGAACCAAAGGATCTACCGCTTGAATTATATTTTACTGAAAAATTGGATGCCCATACAGAAATGATAGTATCGATCACTGCGGGATTAGGGATGCCTAGTTCGGCCTGGAGCTGCCCTCCAAATAACGATTGGTATTCTAATGTGCCCTGTATCCGGGCTGTAATAATAGGGGCCAGACGAGCATGTATCCGATGGGTTATCCCTGTTATGTGTTTGTTTATACGGGCTCGGATCTCGTTTTTTATTGCTTTATTAAAGCTTGCATCAAATCTAGGTAGTTGTATTGTTGCATTAATCATTACCCAATCCTCTTCCATAAAACAGAAACAAACTTATCTGACTCTAAACCACAAGGCTCTGGCTCTGACATACGCTGATATCTGTGTCTTACATAGTCACTAATATTAGTGGCTACTAACAGTTCATCTGCCCTCTTTAGCTTGGGTGAGTTAGCAACAAACGTAATAGTTTGAATCATACCTTCAGGATCATTAACGGTCCCGACGCTCACAAATTCTTTCGCATCCCAAATCACCATTAGATTTATGTTCTCAGATGATTCAGAAGATTTCTTACCAATACCATTACACATCGGACATATGCTACCAAATGAGAAGGGTATAGGGCCTCCGGCCTTGAATCTGTTAGCGGATTTTTGTCCAATATTGTCATATTGGCAGTTAATGCAGACCTCAAACTTAGTCGCACTATATTTAATCGTGCAAGGTATGGTACAACTATCATCATATAGTAGAGCAGAAATAACATCGGAATACAGGGCTTTAAGGTCCGTAGAGATGATACCGGAAAAAATATTGTGGGCCATTATTGCCCCTTTAACAGAGCCTGTAGGTCATTACGTCTACGTACAAGTTTATCTTCACGCCTATCTAAGCGATCAAGTCGTACGCGAATGAAAAATAGACGGAAGTTAATAACACGAATACGCAACCTTCGAAAAAGATTAATCATAGAATTAGCTCGCTGTATCACCTTGGTAGTAGCGTGGATCGTCAAATCGACCGCTATAGCTAGAGTTGATAGTACCTGTTGCTACGCCCGCTACTGACAATGGAACGCCGGTTAGTGTATAGTTAGCAGTTCCCCAAAACCCTGTGGCCTTGGGAGCTTGTACTACAATAGAGCCTTCTCTATGAGCTGTCCCGGCACCCTTAGGCTGAAAAATAATAATAGTCATTTATATCTCCAAGTGATTAATATCCGCCGCGATGCGAATTATTAGTATCTAAAAGGCCATGACTGCTCTGGTTAAGTCCAGGATCAAAATCGTTTGAAGCAAACGGAGACATTACCGCCCGTATAATTTTGGTTCCATCATAGCTGAAATTGTAAGCTTGTTGTAAATCTACATACGCCTTGCATGGTCCCTCTGTCAACAGCTCTTTTAAAAACTCTCCGTACTTATTGGTCTCTAGAACCGCTGGTCCACACCGAGCTTTAACCCCCTGCATTAACGCTTTCGTCCTAAAGTTAGATTCGTCTACTAGACACGCGGCCTTGAGTACCATAAAATTGATAAATTCCGGCCCATCTGTCTGACCAATTGGGCTAGGTGTTATTGAAACCGCCTCTACATCAACCACATATGTATTCTTGAAATTGATATCTACGGGAATAAAGTATGCAGCAGTAATCAATAGTTCTTGTAATCTACTAGTATTATAAGTACTTTCTCCGCACCCCGCATCATTTAGCATTGTGCGTAACATCATTAAGCTCGTTCTTTGCCAGCTCGCCATAATTTTACCTATCTGTTACCAACAAAATACCGTCCCCTTCTAAAATTTGGGAGGTTGTTGTTGTTACTAATACTTCTATACGATATTCTCTTCCCGTAGTACCTGAGGCAATACTCATCTGTATACTACTACCCGAGGCCAGCCCACTAACAATCCCCGATGCAGAGATTGAAAGGTCGGTTGCTGTACCATCTAGCTGGGCAGAAGTGATACTATTGATGGTAGAAATAGCTTCACTTGCTGTTAATGCAAGCAGCTTCCCAAATTCCATCTTATAGAGACGGCTTTCGGCAGGCTGTTTACATAAACGTTCTGTAGCGATAACACTCATAAATAGACCCGCGTATTAGGTGGATGATCCGTTAACTTGCAACTGATAGAAGCTGTTCTGTGCCGCATCGCCAGCATTTAAATCTAACGTAATCCAAATACCCAAATAGTTCAACGCTGTGATATCATCACTAGGAACACCGCTAGCACCACTACTGTAAGGGCCTGTGCCGGTTGGGACAGTAGTTCGATCAGTAACAGATTGGGTTGATGCATAGGTATTTTCTAGGGCAAAAGCTGCCTTAGTATAAAGCCCTGACTCAATCTCTGTTACAGTTGCTGTCAACAGGGCCAAGCTGGTATGTGTATTCATCACAAAGATTTTTTCATATAGGTCTTTGTCTGCTCCGCCCGCCGCATTGGCAGTGGCATCATAGAATGGTCTGCGGAAACCAGACTCGGTTACCGGAATAGTACCGATAGTAGTGTTAGTTCCAGCATCTCTAAGGATAATATTGCCGGATGCAATAGCATCAACAGCCACGATTAAAATTCGCTCGAACTGGACGGCTCCAGAAACAATGGTTGTACCACTTAACGCAAAACTGTCTGTGGCAATCACACCATCAGATTTACGCCCAGTAATAGTAACTGTACCTGAATCAGCTGCCGCACCTGAAGCTTCAACAACATCAGTAGCAGCTATATCATCGAAAACAACTCTAATGCCGCTATTGATTGCTCCACCATTGGAAGCTGTATCATTGACGGGCATATTTGCACTAGTATACATTACAATTTGACTAGCTGTAATAGGCATATTAAAACTCCTAGTATGTTAAACTATTATTTTTTCTAATTCTTTATATTCCATGTATCACTGCGATCAGATAAAGACCATTCGGTCGGACGAGCCTGTGTTGTCCAGTCAACACCTCGGTTCCCCAGTGTCCAGGTTAATAAATCGCCAACAAAGGCCGTAAACAATAACCGTTGTTCAATAGGTATTGTATCATCTACTAATAGATACACTAAAGTCTCGATTAGCGTTAAATCACCAATGCTTAGATTAGCTAAATTATCTATAGAAATATTGGAAGTAGAGAGTAAATCGACTAAAATCTCAGTCGGGACTGTATCTAGAGAGGCAACCGACCCCATTATCTCTAGTGGTAGATTCGCGTTGAGAACCATTGAGGCTAGTACTGTGCCACGAATTTCTACTGGAATGGAGGGACTAGCCAGTATCGAGGCCAGATTTTCAATAGGAATATTATCGGTCAAGGTCAACGATGTCAAAATATCAGTAGGTAGATTATCGGTCACCAACAGAGATGCTAGATGATCTAAGGGAGACGTGTCTGTGGTAGCCAACGACCCAAGAATCTCCAGCGGTATATTAGCGTTCAAGACAATTGCCGTTAATATAGTTCCTCTTATCTCTACAGGAATAGACCCGTTGGTCACGATAGAGGTTAAGAGGTCTACAGGAAGATTTCCTATAAACGCCAGAGCAGCCAGTACCTCTACAGGAAGTTTACCTGAAGCAATTAGAGATCCTAAATGATCTACAGGTATTGTATCGGTTGTACCTAATGAGCCCAAAATTTCAGTCGGTATCTTAGCATTAATAATAAGACCAACAACACCGGCCCTAATTTCTATAGGTATTGAATTATCAAGTAGTAGAGAAAATAAACTTTCGGTTGGTATTGATCCACTAGCAATCAGGGAGCCTAATATCTCAGTCGAAATATTATTCGTGCCCGTCACAGAACCTAGTATCTCAGATGGTATTGTGTCAACACCAGAAGATACGCCGCCGGTAATCTCTGCCAGCATTTTGTGGACATTACTTAATTTCAGAATATGATCAATCGGCATATTGTTAGTGATAAGTAGCGAACCTACAGTCTCTGTAGGAATATTACTGTTTAATAGAATGCCTGCCAAAATTTCGGTCGGGCTCTTATAGATGTTGTCTAGTCCAAAGAGATGCTCAACAGGTATATTGTTGGTCAGTAGTAGGCCGCCAAGTACCTCAAGTGGAGATGTTTTCTCGGAAGTAAAACTTTGTAGGTGTTCAATCAAGACCTTATTGGTAGGAGATAAAGAAGCTAGAATCTCTACTAATACTTTATCTATATTCTCTATCGATGCTAGAAGATCAACCGGCGATTTGGCAGTCAATTTTAATTTACCTATAACTTCAACTGGCACCTTTCCGTTTAAGATTAAGCTACCTAGGATGCCCACTGGAATGATAGGGTTAATACTCAAGTTGCCAATAACTTCAATGGGACTGGTAGTATCACCCGCCAGTGTTATTAGATGATCTATAAGTGTTTTGTTTTGTAAAGAAATAGAGGTTAAGACTTCTACCGGTAAGTTGAAGTCGGCTTGGACAGAGACCGTTGATTCCTGTAGCTCATGAGCCCCCATATCCCACGGATCATAGGTCGCGTCAGCATCTCGATCAAATCCATTAATATCGACATTAATTCCGGTGGGAGTAGTCCCTAGATCTGTACCCGCTGCTATTGCATCAGCCCCAGTTTTTAAATGAAAGTCCTCCGTTCCTCCGGCAGTTGAAATAAACTGATTTGCAGAAGTTTTACTAATTAGACTGTTTGCTCCGGCAGCTGTTGCATCAGAGGACATATTATAATCTTCAGTAGAGGGAGTCGCTGTCCCTAAGAAATCCTCTCCCTCACAATCCATAGCAATACAGTTTTGTAGTACTCCCTCAACACTATACCCAGTCCCATCTTGAGTTCCGGTTCCTGTTGTTAATATTCCATGAACAGTGTTGTTAATACAGTCAGTAGAGCCTACCGTTGCAGATATCAGAATACCAAAAGGCCACTTTGTTGGAGTATTATTTGGCTGAGTAATATCATAAATAATATTATTGGTAATGGCATTATCAACTTGTCCAGTATGACTTAATCGTATGCCATGTGCCTCACTATAGAAATCCCGACACTCATATCCCCAGATCAAGTTATTCCGAATAAATAAATTGTCAGCAGCACTGTTTGCTGAGCCAATGCCCCACTGGGCAGCCGAGGAAGGTGCTCCGGCAACAGAAACCTCCATCCATTCGACTGTAACATTGCCCACATCAATCGTAAATCCTTTGTTGTTGCTGGCAGGATTAAATTCGACACCTGTGCCCGCTGTACCGTCATGACGTTCTGCGACAGGAGCAGTTAAAACCATAGAGGCTAGTCCCACAGTTCCGCCCCCGTTTATTGTTATAGAGGCTTCTGTAAAATTCCCCCCATCATCATAACATTCACCCTGAGCTATATCACTAGCATCATATATTATCGTGTCATCCAAGTCATCTTCCCATCCACTCGTTCCAATTGTGTTGTAGCAGTTATCTATCGTGGCTGCCCCAGTAACCGGATCGGTAGCCGAATCGAAGTCTTGACAGTAAAGCTCGTCGCCTGAAATGGTATTAATCAGATAGGTGTTTGTGCCCGCGTCAGTAATTACGTCACCAACCTTGACGGTTGCAGGTACAGTAGCGGACAAGACTAGGAGACCAGCATCGCCACTCCAGAGAACTCCGTTCACAGTCACTGCTTCATCAGATTTAGTTACTGCATGGATTGAGGTTATAACTGTGGTGGCTCTGGCTGGAGTGAATTGGTCTGCTCCCATGTCCCAAGTGAAGGTAGATGCGTCTCGATCCTGGTTATCGATATCAAGATTGACACCCGTTGGAGTAGCGACTAAATCAGTACCTGCTCCTATAGCGTCGGCACCGGCCTTGAGGTGGAGATCTTCTGTTCCGTCTACTGTACTAATAAATTGATCGGCAACGACCTTGCTGGTCAACGATCCAGTACCGCTTGCCGACGTGTCCTCCGATAAATTATTGGTACAGGTAGCATTTGAGTAGGACGTAATATCGAAGTCTCTGACATTGGAACCAGCCCCTGTCGCTTGCATGGCGATGTTATTTACAACTGTATTGTTTGCATGATCCTTAACCAATATGCAGTACGACTCGGGGTTCGCACCAAACTGAGCGTTGTAAACATCGAATACTGTGCAGTTCCAAACTCCCCCCGACGCTCCACTAACCGGATAATTTATCCCAATTACGTCGCGGTTTTCACCTCCCCCTGCTGTTTGGCTAATGTCATAAACGATACAGTTAAAAATGTCCGCTCTAGTTGTTGATCCCCGCTCAGCCTTGATGCCGCTGA
>Ga0310120_10002339_pt1 | contig 13908 bp, 9 predicted proteins | sample CB27_AW_983_MG_FD_203506 | JGI IMG/M metagenome (GOLD analysis project Ga0310120, IMG submission 203506) | Marine microbial communities from Western Arctic Ocean, Canada - CB27_AW_983 | ecosystem: Environmental > Aquatic > Marine > Oceanic | place: Canada: Western Arctic Ocean | collected... | reverse complement strand
CATCTGTACGGCAGAGACGGCTCTTCCGGACGCTATAGCGTTTATCTCGGCTGTCTTAGCTGTAATGAATATCAATCCAATTCAGTTCACAATAAATACGGGAGTTACGGGAATGAATACAGTCGCACAAGTATCTGGAATGAATATGGACCTTACGGCAGCGAATATAGCAGCACCAGCGCGTGCAATACCTATGCAAGGAGCCCGCCGCAGATCGTTCGGGACGATGGCCGTTCCAGTAACGTGTGGGGATATTTGACGGTCAATAACTGGCACCGAAACCAGCTTAAACGATTTGTTGCTTGGCTCACTAGAAGGGCTCGAGATCCTTTCGGCTATTCGATAGGACCAGTTTGTCGATGATGCGAAACGTTGGATCCTCGTCCGCAGTAGCCAAAATCTTCGCGAAGTGGCGACCCCAAGGGGAATCGAACCCCTGTTGCCGGGATGAAAACCCGGTGTCCTGGGCCACTAGACGATGGGGTCACTTTTCGAAAATTCCTAACGAGTATACACGCCGCCATTTTTCTTCGTTCGAATCATGAGCGGCATTTGTTTTACGATCAGTTGCTTCTTCGGTCTGAAAAATTAGACTTCCCTCCGGCGACCGTTGCTCTTCAAGTAGGATCTAGTCTTGCATGCAGCCTGACCTACGAGAAGCGATTGACTTCCACGAAGCAGTCGTCAGTGAAGGCGCTAAAGCGCTTGTTGGCTATGAGCGCGAGAAAGCCCTCGCGAATACTGTTCTTTTATCAGAAATTCCGACAACGTACGACCGAGACGAAAACCGGCAAGTAAATGCAGGCAACCTGTTGCTTCGGGGGGTTCCAGGCGTCGGGAAGACATATTTTGGCGTGATTCTTGCCGCGATAAGCGGAGCTAAATTTGCTCGCCTGCAAGGGCGCGCTGATTTACAGCCGACCGAGGTCGTTGGTTTTCAGATGATCAACCCAGCGACCGGTCAGTTCATGACGGAATTTGGACCTTTGGCTTCGGCTGAGGTGATCTTGCTCGACGAGATCAATCGGATTCCATTGAAATCTCAGAGTGCGTTTCTTGAAGGGTTGCAGGATCGAACGGTAACCGTTGGGAAGACTACTTACAAGTTGCCAGCGTTTAGCTTTGCTATCGCGACGATGAACCCGATCGAGCTTGGCCAGGGCACGTTTCCACTCTCCGAGGCGGCAACTGATCGATTTGCAATTATGGTCAATATCGGTTATTTGCCACCGGAAGAAGAACAGAAGTTAGTTAGTTTCGATTTCAAAAAAGTATCACTTTCAGCATTGATGACCAAGGAACGTGTGGTCCAATTACGCGGAATTATTGGCGAAAAGGTATTTTTACATGAGGCGATTGCTAAGTACATACAACGTCTAGTTGCCGCATCTCGTCCCTATGATGCAGAGACGGAATGGTTTACGAGGTCGCCGTCTGGAATGGTTGAACGTTACGTTGATCTTGGCGGATCTCCTCGCGCCACGATTTGTTGGGGGCGTCTCGTTAAGGTCTGGTCTCTTCTTTCTCGGGGTCAGGCGGAGGTTTATCCTGAGGACGTGCAGGAGCTCGCCAAATACGTTCTTGGACATCGGATTTGGCTCGGTCCTCATGCGGTTGGAGAAGGGGTCACTGTCGACATGGTGATTAACGACATTATTGACCAGGTACCTATTCCGTGACCGTTGAATCAGCTGCTGATTTGATTAGCTTGGCTGAAATTCAAAACGTTGAGTTGGTCGTCGCTCGACGAATGCATGAACACATGCTGGGGGCTCACCCTAGCATTTTCCAAGAGTCGGGCTTTGAGTTTGGTGGGTTAAGGGAATGGCAGCCAGGAGATCGACTTTCGTCGATTGATTGGTCGGAATCGACACTCACTAACTTTAGCCCACTCGTGGTACGTGAATTTGAGCAGCAGAGCACCGCAAGACTTGCGATTGTTGCTGATACATCACTCTCCACGCGATGTGGCATGAATGGCGTCCCGATTGCTGCGCTGATAGCCAGAACGGTTGCCCTGCTAGGATTCGCGGCGTCGGTGTTCCAGGACTACGTTGGTTTGATTACCTTCGATGAACGCGGTCATCAGATGGATGCACGTCCAAAAGTCGGAAGAAATCATGTGCTTCATTGCGTTAGGTCTTACCAAGACAAAGTCCTTTCGCGCGGTCAACATAACACCAATCAACTCCATCATACGCTTGCCGGGTTGTTGAGAAAAATATCGGTAGTGCCTGTGATTTCTGATTTTCTTTTCGAGGATTACGAAAAACTTCTTGATGAGATTCAGATGCTTCATTCGACACACGATGCTTTTGTGGTGCTCATCGATAGCAGCTACGCGTTCGAGTTGCCGGCGCTTTCAGACGGTTGGATGGAGGGGATGGACGTAGAGACGGGAAAGTCACAATTGTTCTCGACGGCCGACGTAACCCGAATTGGGGCAAGTGTGTCACATTGGCAGGATGGCGTTGAGTTAGCAGCGAAGGAGAGAGGTCTTGAGGTGTTTAGAGTGAACTCTGATTCTGATCGCTTCCACACAGAAGCGATTCGTTTCCTGGCCAACCGTCGGATGAAGAAGTGGAAATGAGTGATGGTGAACCAATTAAAACGCGGAGTAGTTCTCGCGGTCATCATATTGTCGGCTTTACCCTCATTGACCGTTGGTCAAAATCTTGAACAAGTAGAACATGATGCACTTCAGTGCTGGCGCAGGGTAGAAAAGAATACGGTCCACGTCGGTGAACGCTTCGGAATGACGATTACTTGTGCGGTTGTTGAAACAGCTGAAGCGAAAACCGTTCCTGATTTTGGTTGGTTCGAACCAGAGACGCTTGCAGTCTCACCTTTCGAGATTCTCACCGGAGATCGCTATCGAGATGTGCTTCGAGGTGCAAGGCGGTTCTTCCAATATCACTATATCTTGCGAATTATTGGCGAGGATTATTTCGGCCGTGACGTTGAACTTCCAGCCGTTGAATTGAAATACCGGATCGCGCGCGCTCTCGATAGTGAGCTATTGGTGGAAGGACGAGAACTGACATACATCCTTCCCGCAGAATCGGTGCGTGTACTGACGTTGGTGCCTGAGTCAGTGACCGATATCCGAGAGCTTCCTGGTGAAACGTTTGGTGATACGGAGGGGCGACTATTTCGTGCGAACGTGAGTGCGATTGTTGCAGTCGTGTGCGGGTTCCTATCACTCGTGATGCTACTTGCGGCAGCGGTCCACCTATGGAAACAGTGGCGCACGACCTCGGATGTCGGTGAAATAGAGATTTCTCGCTGGCGGTTCTTGCGTGCCATTCTTGACGAGATGAGGCATGTACAGCACGCAAGTCAGTCAAGCGGATGGACGCCGGCACTGGTCAGTCGAACTCTCGTCTCGATGCGTGTGGGTGGTGCTATCGCCGTGGAGCAGTCGATGACATGTGTTCCGGCCAGTGATAGCGGATCACAGCATGAGTCGGGAACTCGTCTGTACGTGCCTCCACCGCTGTTTGGAAGAATAGGACGGTTCGTGTCATCTTCCGTGACAGGTCGGACGCTTGAGAGAGCCCTTCCCGGAATGAAGAGTAATCGACCGAATGAAGTGGTGTTTGTCGAATCTATTAGAGATGGACTAGAGAGATTCACCACCGAACGATATGGATCAGCGACGGGTCACATCGCTGACAGTCTGGATCCGTATGTTGTTCGTTTCATCGATACGATCGAGGTGTTTCGTAGACAAGCATTTCCGCCTGTTCATATGGTTGTGGGATTGAAGAAGTCATTTCAGAAACGGTTAAGGGAATTGTGGCAACGCTGAACCAGTTGGCAGACCTGGTTGTACAGACGCTCACCCAAATGAATGGGGCGGGTGACAATACCATGACGTTTTTGCGTCGAGATGCTGCGTTGCTGATGTGCGGGTTGTTGATTGCGTTAGCCATCGGAGGGGTCGTTGTCCAACGCATTCGCCGGTCGACACCAGGGATGTCCACCGTTGTACTTCCAGCGCTACTCGTCCGGGAGTTCGGTCCGCAGAGCAAATCTTTATCGCTTCGTTATCTCGCTTATATGCCTTTTCTCGCTGGACTCGTGTGCCTTGGCCTCGCAATTGCTGATCCTCATTCGGCTCTTGTGGAGAAGGAGGAATCTTACCCAGGCCACCGGATAACCATAATGATCGACGCATCGCTGAGCATGAACACGGCATTTGCGACGGAACAGTTAGCGGCGGGGAATACGTTTCTTGCGAACGTTGCTGCCGCGGAGTATTTCGTTAAGCGGCGCATGAACAGTCGCTATCAAGATTTAGTGTCGCTGGTCCAGTTTGGGAATGAAGCATATATTGTGACCCCATTCACTAACGATTACGAGAACATCTTGCTCAGTATTAGCTTGGTTGGCACACCTGAGGAATATCGAAGATTTCCTGATCATGGCACGCTCATCATGAAAGCGATAAGTAGAGGTGTGCAACTTTTTCGAACGTTCGATTTTCTTGGAGCTAGTGGAAATCTGATTGTGATTTTTAGTGACGGACAAGACACCCATGCCAGATTTGATGATGTGACACTTGACGACATCATGCAGGAAGCAGCAGACAGCAATATCCCTGTTTATTTTATTAGAACCGCGTACGATCAAAGTCTTGGCGACATCATTACAGACCAACAATGGAAAGTGGCTGTTGAACGAACCGGGGGCAAATTTTTTCCCGCTGCTAATGAGAGCGCGATTCTTGCGGCCATTCACGAAATCGATGATTTGGCAAAGGGTCAAATTCGAGTGAAGCACTATGTGGCCCATGAACCGAGATTTGAAGGGTATGCCTTAAGTGCCGTTCTATTGTGGACGATGGCGCTTGGGCTTACGCTGAGCACGAAGCATTTTCGGAGATTTCCATGACGAAAACAGTTATTGGATACGGCGTCGGAGCGGTGGCCCTCGGAGGAATAGCCGTCGCGATGATGACGGCGAGCCGAATCGATAGGAGCGTTGCTCTCGCCCAACAGCAGATCGTGACACTTGAATTGGAGGCTCCAGAGTCAATTTATGAGGAACTGGCAGAGTCTTTTAGGTTTACGGAGGTGACCCCTTGGGTTTTTGGTTCAATGAGATCGGATCTGACGGTACGTCGTGCGGCCCTTCGCTATTGGCGAGGAGAGTTTGCCGAACTTGTTCGCGACTATGGTGACACGTCAGTACCGAACGTGCAGGAGAATCTGCCGCTCCAATTCATCGTTGCGAATGCGGCGTATCGGGCTGGTATGAATGCAGAAGTCGATCAAGCGGATGTTATCAGGGCGCTTGATGGGGCGATCAGCGCGTATTTCGGTGTTTTGCAGATGAGTCCGGATCATTCGGCTGCGGCCTATAACTACGAGTACCTGATTCGGTTACGCGCTGATATCGAAGCTGGATCAGAAATCGAACGACAGTTACTAAACCCCAATGGCCAAGAAGGAGAATTTCCTCAAGAGGGAGAACTGGACGATATCAAGATTTATGTTCCGGTTCAGCGCGATGTGGATCCTGAAATGGATGAATCACCAACTCTCGGTGCCGGTCAATCGATTCGGAAAAGAGGTTGATACGTGCCTCCCGTTCACTTCGTGGAACCATTGTACCTCTGGTTGTTACTTGCTCCTGTCGCCCTGTCCTTCGCGTGGATATGGAGAATCGGTAAACGTCGCCGGCAAATACACCGCTTGTTAAAGCAGCGGATAGTGCCGGTCGTTGAGCGTTACACGTTGTTTGGTGGATTGGCATTCTGGGGAATGGTCATCATTGCCTGTGCCTTGGTAATTGTTGCATTGGCCCGTCCTCAGATGTTGACCTCCGTGACGCAAACGGCTGGTGTCGACTTTGTCGTGTTGCAGGATGGATCGACATCAATGCGCGTGAACGATGTCAAACCGAGCCGTTGGCAACGCTCAGTGTTGTGGCTCCGTACGTTCGCAGGAGTGCTAAGCTGGAGAGAAGAGCGGGTTGCGTTAGCCTTATTTGCTCATCGGGCGGCACCACAAGTTCGTTTGACCAGCGATCCGAATGCTCTTTTCTTTTTCCTTGATCATCTTGGAGATGAGTCCCCGTTTCGACTCCGCGACGATACCAGTTGGGATACGAATATTGAGGACGGGATCTATTGGGGCGTAAAGATGATCGATAAGGATGAGGAGCTTTATGGGCGGCGTTCTAGTGCTAAAGCTTTCATTGTGTTATCGGACGGACAGTCGTGGAGTGGGGAAGTCGATCGAGCGCTTCAGTTGGCGCGTGCGAGAGACATAAAGGTGTATGTGATTGGAGTCGGCACGATCGGTGGAGGTTTTATTCCGCAGCTTCCTGCGAGGCGTTTTCAAGAGGTCGAGGCACCTATTCATGCGGTTCTTGATCGACGATCGCTGAGAGCTATTGCTCAAGCAGGTGGTGGATCCTACTTTGAACTTGGTTCTGAGTCAGACCAAGCGATTGCATTGAAGATCCTTGGAGATGTCCAACGATCGTCGCGGGGAGTGTTAACACGGCAGGAAGAGTACGCAGATTTCTATTGGTATTGTTTGGCGGCTGCGGCTGTAGCTCTTGGGTTTAGCGTTCTCCTTTTACGTGAACGCCAGGTGCTATGGTGGCAAGTGGTGTCTATGCTGGTTCTATTCGCGGTTCTTCTCACGTGATTATCAGTGTGAAAAGATTTCCAGATTCCGAGAATCATTCTCTAGGTCTTTTCGAATTTCCAAAGAAGTCGTATGTTGTAACTTCCGTTGTGGAAGATGGATTGGAAAGAGTTGTTGTCTTCCTTTGGAAACGGATGTCCGGCCCATGGTACTAACTAGCCATGGGTGACGTTCCAGTGAACCGTTCAGCGGTGTCGCTCTAAAACGGTCGTCTGGAATCGTCGACGTATTGGTCGCCGAGAACCAGAGAGTCGAGTTCGCGGCTGTTCATTTTCTTGATACTGGAGACGCGTGGTAAGTAGCAGGTGGCTCCGAGTAATACCCAACATCCAAGTGCTATCCAGGAAGGTGTTGCCATAAACGCGGGTGTTCCAGGAATACAGAGAAGTAAGAGAAATCCTGTTGACACAATGGCACCTAAGATAGCAAGAGCACGGTTGCCTTGTGCGTGATCCTCGGGTGATCGGTTTGCGAGCAGTACGCACGCAGCGATGCAGGTATATAGGAAACCCACAGCAATTCCAACAGCGGACATGTCGACCACCCAGAGAAGTGCTTGTCGTCCGAACCACGGTGCAAGAAGAGAAACCGTCACAGCAAACAGAATCGCGTTTGATGGAGTACCGTGAGATGGTGAAAGTTGGCCGAACCACTCGGGAAGAATGTTGGCTCGACTCATACTAAACATCAGTCGACTTACGGCCATGAAGAATCCGTTGATGCCAGTGAATACGCCCATCATCACTCCCAGGCTGAGTATCGCTAACCCCATGCGGCCTAGGCTGTAGTCGACGACGAAGCCAGTTGCCCATGCTGGAGATGCATCGACAGTCTCGGTCCACGGCATGAGATATGCCGTAGCAAGCACGACCGCAATGTAAAGGATGACGCCTATGACTATAGAAAACAGCATCAGGCGGTACGCCTTTGTTGTTGAGAATGTCAATTCTTCGGCGGCTTGCGGCAAAGTATCAAATCCGCTGAGCATCCATGGAGCGATGGCAACGATCGCCAAGATTCCTCCGATAGCCGAACTGTCGATAGCGAACGCTGGAGTGAGGTTTGTTAGTGAACCGTGAGGGTCAAAGACACTCCCAAAGGCGATTAGGACGATGGCCGCCACCATAATGACGAGTAAGAGGAGCTGGCTCCGGCCAACTAGTTTGATTCCACGGTGATTGAGCCAACCAAAAGCAACGATGGCAGCAGAAGCCAAGCCAATTTCACCAAGGTAGACGTCAAATCCGGCAACTGAATAGACGTATCCACGTGCGAAAACGTCAGGGAGTACGAATTTTCCTAGGAGTCCGAGAGCTGTTGCGTTTAGAGGGATGATACAGAGGTAGCCGAGTGCTAGAAACCAACCGCAAGCGTATGCGTGGTGAGGTCCGCCTGCAAAGTAGGCGTAAACGAACTCACCTCCAGCAAATGGAAATCGTGTCACCATGACGCCGTGGCTATAGCTAACAATGGCCATCAGCAATCCACCCACTGCGATACCAATGGTTGCTCCGATTGGGCCGGCGGTTGCTAAAAAATCCCCTGGAAGAATGAAACAACCCCAGCCGATCATGCAGCCTAGGGCAAGGGCTCCACATTGCCAGTGATTCAAGTGTCTTTTGAGCTCGGTATGAGTCTTCATGGAAATGTGCGGTGAAACGTTATGAACAAGTCGCCTATGTCAATGTCAACACATTTCGAGTTGCAAAGAATGAGTTGGCATAGGGGGGTCTGAAGTTGTTAGCCAAATTAGTTAGCCGTCGTCATCGCGGGATAGACCGTTCCTTCGAACACCGTCCCCCAGATGTGGATGTCCTTGACATCATCGATGGCGACCGAATACGGGTTTTTGTCAAGGACTACAAAATCAGCTTTTTTCCCAGGCGCGATGCTTCCGATCTCGTGGTCCATTCGGAGCGACCATGCGGCGTCAATGGTGATGGCTTTGAGGGCTTGGTCAAGAGTTAGTGCTTCCTCTGGACCACGCACTGTTCCACTGGAAGTCTTCCGTGTCACAACTGACCACACGGCGAGCAGTGGACGAACCGGGCCCATGGGAAGATCAGAATGAAGGGTGACAACAACACCGTTTCTGACTAACGTTCCGAGTCGGATCATGCGGTCTGCACGATCCGGCCCGATCCCGACGGCCGACCATTTGTCACCCAGAAGCCAGAGATAGTAGCCGGTAGCAGAGACCGTGGCCCCAAGTCGACCAGCTCGTCTCGCTTGGTCCGGTCGTGAGATTCCGAAATGCTGAAGGATATAGCGGATATCGAATCGAGGAGTCTCATGAAGAAGTGTGTCAAGAGCGTTGAGGGTGACGTCGACTCCGCGGTCACCGTTGACATGGATATTAATGTCGAACCCTGCCTTCCAAAATGGCGCGATCTCTGGTTCTAGTTGCTCTGGTGGCGTAAGCCATTCTCCTTTGTGCCCGTCGATATAACCAGGTTCAGATAGCTGCATGTACTGGGCGAACATAGCTCCGTCGGCAAAGTGTTTCACGCCCTTCCGGAACATCAGGCGTGACGTGTTTACGGATGTGGCCCGCTCAAATTTGTCGATTAGCGTTGTCCCGGGTCTGACACTGTAACTTGTTGCACGCGGGAACAAGAGAGTTCGAAACGGAGTGTGCTCTGTATCGAACGTTTTCTGCAACCTGTTCCAGCCCGCTGACCCGACAGTTGGTGCAGTGCCGGGGTCAGCAATCGTAGTAACTCCGCCTCTATGAATGAGGTTGGCAACGAGCGAAAGACCATCCGCGTCATTATTGTTTTGGACCAGCGCGTTGATAGCCTGTCTCACAATGGACTGTCCAGCTTCCCAAAACCGTCCTGCTTTCCAGTCGACACCAGGAAGATTGCGTTCCTCGACTTCCGGTCCAATATTCATCGTATTAAGCGCTGCCGTATTGAGAATCACTTCGTGAGCCGATCTCTGTGTGACAACAATGGGTCTGGTCTTAGACACGTGGTCGAGATCGTCGCGTGTCAACGGACCGTGCCAGTAACTATTCCAGCCCCACGTAAAAAACGGCTCGTTCGTGTCTTCGCTTTGGCTTATCAATGATCGCAGTCTTGCGAAGTAACTCTCGCGGTCCGGAACGCCCTGAACGGTTCCCGTAGGCAATTCCCAATCTTCTGCCGTGATGATGTGATTGCGATGTAATAGTGAGGCGGCGAAACCGGGATGAAGATGAGGGTCGATGAATCCTGGGAAAAGCACGTGAGAGTTGAACGTTTCGTCGATTCGATAGTCATGGGCATCGAGCCAAGGCCTCAAGGTTTCCAAGGACCCCACCGCGACTATCCGATCGTCTCGAACCGCGACCATGGTAGCTTTCGGCATTGATGGATCCATCGTGACGATTTCTTTGGCGACGTAGACTGTTAACTCATCCGCTGTGCTGCTGGCAGAGAGTGAAAGGAACCAGACGAGAGTTAGAAGAATCGGTCGGGTCAAGGTCGTCATCATTGGAATCTTTCTTTCCGGGTGTGCAGGTCCGGAGAATTACGAGCGAAGAATCATATTGTCCGGATCGTAGTACGGTGTTCTGACTATAGTCGCTGGTCGTCGTTGGTCCAAGATTTCAACTGAAAGTTGAACCCCAGCATCAGCGACACGAGAGTCGATGTAGCCCAACGCCAAACTACGCTTGACGCGATGACCCCATCCGCCAGAAGTGACACGCCCGATCACATTCTTGTCTTGCCAAATAGATTCATTGCCCCGTGCGTCAGCATCTCCTGCGTCCACAACCATCGTAACGAATCGGATAGACACGCCGGCAGATTGTTGTTGCGTCATTGCTGTGCGACCAATAAACGATCCTTTGTCAAAATCGATAAAACGTCTGAGGCCAGCCTCAAGCGGAGTTTCTTCGCCTGAGATATCCTGCGCCAATAAATATCCTTTTTCGAGCCGCATTGAATTCAGTACCGAACTAAGTCCACAATTAACGAGGCCAAAGGCTTGTCCTTTATGAATCAGCTGCTCGTAGATGGTTCGCTGGTCTGTCAGTTCATGATGAAGCTCCCATCCCAACTCGCCTATGAAATTGATGCGGATTGCCCGAGCAGGAGCGCTTCCGATACGGACGTTCTGCCAGGAACAGTACGGAAATTTCGTTGAAGACAGGTCGGTCTTCGTTAGTCTCGACAGGAGCTCTCGTGAATGTGGTCCGACGACCGCGAGGACACCATATTTCGATGTAACGTTGGTGATGGTTACTTGGTTGTCTTTTGGTGATTCGTTGTAGAGGTGTTGTAACAGTCGAAGTTCCGATGCCGCGGGTGCGACGATGTAGTAAGAATCCTCCGTTAGACATGTGAGAGTCATATCGTCGGCGATACGCCCGGAGGGGGTCAGCATCAGGTTATAGGCGACACGACCGGGCCTAGGAAGCCGTCCGCTGGTTAATCGATCAAGGTAAGAGCGAGCGCTAGCGCCGGACACTAAGAATTTCGAAAAGGAACTGAGCTCATAAATAGCTACACGGTCCTTTGCTGCGGCGCATTCACGGCCTATGTGTTCGAATGAGTTCGTCTTTCGGCGAAAGGAGACATCGTCGATAAGTCGTGTGTTCTTCGGAGCGAACCAATTAGCTCTTTCCCATCCATACCGACTACCAAAAACGGCTCCTTGTGCTAGTTGGAGGTCGTAGATTGGCCCAGTTTTTACGGGTCGACCCGCAGTACGTTCCGTATCTGGAATGGCTAACTGGTACTGGAGGCGGTATGCTTCACGTGCCGTTGCCAGCGTATAGGCCTTGCTGGTCCAGTTTCCGAAGCGTCTTGAATCGAGACTTGATAGGTCGATACTTGGTTCACCTTCGACAATCCATTCAGCAAGGTATTTACCGACTCCACCAGCTTGTGTGATGCCGAAATTGCATCCGGCTAGACACCAAAAGTTCTTGACGCCGTATACAGGTCCCATTAACTGCTGTCCGTCTGGTGTATAGGCAATTGGGCCGTTTGAGATGTGCTTGAGGCCAGCTTCTTTTAGCATGGGAACCCGGTCCATCAGCTTCAAGACATAGTGTTGGATCCGTTCAAGATCTATTGGAAGTTCCTGTTGAGCCCAATCCCAGGCTACGCCATCCGCCGACCACGCTTTGCAGTTCGATTCATAAGGGCCGATAAGTAACCCACGGCCTTCTTTTCTAGCGTAGTAGGGAACATCAGGATCCCTTAAGGAAATAAGTTCGTTATCGAGAGCAGTGATTTCTGGAAGATCATCGAATAGAAGATGGTGATGTTCAATAGGGACCGTTGGAAGATAGGAGTTAACCATCTGAGCGATACGATTTGCCCACAGACCAGCCGCATTGACTACGATCTCGCAGATAATGTCCCCTTTTTCGGTGTGTACTATCCAGTCTCCATCAGCAGTGTTCGTTAGGTCAGTGACCCGGTTAAATCGAGAAATGGTTGCCCCTGCTCGCCTGGCAGCGGTGGCAAGGGCCATAGTCGTCCCGGCAGGGTCGCAGTGGCCATCGAGTATGTGATGCATTGCACCGACTAGACCACTTGTATGCATAAAGGGAAACAGCACTTTAGCTTCGTCGGGGTCAATGAGATAACACTCGATGCCCAGGGCGTGGTCCTTAGATAGTACGTAACGGTATTCATCCAGTCGCTCTGGCGTCGTCGCTAATCTAAGACTTCCGGTGGTTCGCCAACCTGTCTGATGACCTGTTTCCGCCTCTAGAGTTCTGTAAAGTTCGATGCTGTACTTGTGGAGCTTGGAATTGCAGCGATTAGGAGCCCACTGAACTACGTTTCCTGCGGCAAGCCAAGTTGAACCTGACGTCAGTTCGTTCTTTTCGACTAACGTAACATCCGTCCATCCAAGTTTCGTCAGGTGATAAAGAAGGCTACAGCCGTTGATCCCACCACCGATAATGACGACACGCGCTTGCGATTTCATACAAAGAAACTCTGTGAATCAAATAAGTGAGTGCCCAAAGCGTATTATGTGAGGTCTTATCTCGCGATTCCAGCGTGAATGTTTCGTCTAAATTGTACTATCCAGCTGACTGAAATCTATTTATCTTTGGGCTGGGTTACACTGACCGTGGTAAAGGGTTAGGTTGGGATGCGGCGATGTGGAGAAAGCGCCCGAATTTTGTGGAGTCTCATTTGAGGACAACGATTCGCGGAGCCATGCCAGCATCGCTGGTTCGTAAATGAGTAACTAAGGCTGACACGTTGTTCTGAGTCGGGCAAAAAATCGAAACTGGAGGGCACCGATGTTTTGTGGTTTCATCAGGGTCTGCGTCTCGGTTGCGACGTTGATGTCGTTTCACGTTGTCTCCGCCCAGCAAAATCGATTGACTAAGGAGCTTGGCGTCATCGTGACATCGGCGATCGATAGAGAACGCAATCTAGCTGGCGCCGACTATTTGGTAATGCCAAATGAGGAACTTCCACTCGTCGAGTTGGCGACGACCGTAATGGAACAATGCGACTACCGGCTGGTCGACGTCTCCCTGCCAGAGGCAAGATTGACTATCAGCGCGAGAGGTAACAGCATCAGTGGTAGTTATGGAGAACAGTTGCTCGCATATACAGGTGCTGATATTTCCGGTGAGGTAATGTTCAGAACAGAGGAGAACGAAACGTTCTCTTCTTCATTCTCATCGGTGCTTTACCCGAGTCTTTTATATCCGATAAATCGCGGCACTCAGGATCTAGAAGTGCCTAGAGCGGAGACGTTTATACCGGTCTTGAAAGGTAATAGCCAGCCGACTCCGAGTCCGACTGAGGTCTGGCGTCCTATTCTCGAGGGTAAGGTGTTTCTCGATGCGTTGTTTGATGTCGCTGAGTTTGCATGTGGGACTGAAGGACTGATTCGCACGTCTCAGGCTGAAGATTCAGCGCTCAGTAATCGAGCTATTGAAAGGCTTGCTACTCGTGCGACGACAGATTCACTCGCCGAGACATCGCTTTTAGAGAAATTGAAAGCTCCCGATCCGGACGTCCACCGCGTGGTCGCTGGAGCGGTGTCTCGTGCTGGAATAGTTGCCGCGGTAGAGCCGTTGAAACTTCTACTGGAATCTCAACCAACTTACTATCCAGCACGGGATGCAATAGAGAATGCTATTGCAATACTAACGGATACGCCGAGGCCACGCTATCGTTGGCAATCGTTGACGCAGTGGGGATTCATCGAGTGGGATGAGACGTCGAAAGACGATATTTTTCGCATGTTTGGAGAACCAGAAAGCGTGGGCGAGAAT
>Ga0310120_10002337_pt1 | contig 13917 bp, 17 predicted proteins | sample CB27_AW_983_MG_FD_203506 | JGI IMG/M metagenome (GOLD analysis project Ga0310120, IMG submission 203506) | Marine microbial communities from Western Arctic Ocean, Canada - CB27_AW_983 | ecosystem: Environmental > Aquatic > Marine > Oceanic | place: Canada: Western Arctic Ocean | collected... | reverse complement strand
TCTTCGTGCAGCCGCTTGTCCATCTCTTTTTGGACCTGTCGCACCACTTCTTCGATGCGTGCTGGATGGATTCGGCCGTCTTGGATCAGGCGCTCTATCGCCATTTTTGCAATCTCGCGGCGGAAGGGATCGAAGGCGGAGAGAATCACCGCTTCAGGCGTGTCATCGACGATCAACTCGACGCCCGTTGCCTGTTCCAGGGCCCTTATATTGCGGCCCTCTCTACCGATGATCCGTCCCTTCATATCGTCGGATGGAAGATCTACAACGGACACGGTCGTCGATACGACATGTTCTCCTGCACACCGCTGAATCGCCTGGGTGATGATCTTGCGGGCCTCTTGCTCGGCTTTCTCGCGTGCCTCCTCTTCAATCCTCCGCGCCAGGTGCGCAGACTCCTTCAGCGCCTCCTGCTCCACCGAGCGGAGTAGCGCCTGCTTCGCCTCCTGTGAACTCATGCCAGCAACGGTTTCCAATTGGCGGCTTGCTTCCTTCGCCAACTCCTCGACATTCGTTTCTGCCTCGGATAGCTTCTGTTCTCGCTGCTGGAACTGTTGACGTCGTTGCTCCTGATCTCGCTCGCTTCGCCGCAGCTCTCGTTCCTTCTCTTCCAGATCATCCTCTTTTCGGGACAAGCGGTGCTCCATGACCTGGACCTCCTGTCTCCGTCCCTGCAGCTCCTTCTCAGCGTCCGAGCGCCAATTGAAAATCTGGTCTTTAGCCTCTAGGAGCCTTTCCTTCTTGAGTCTTTCCGCCTCCTTCCGGACGGTACGCTTTTCTTCCTCAATCCGTGTCCTAGCCTCAGCAGCCTTCCGATCGAGAACCCGAGCCTTCAGGACATACCACAAACCCAGCAGCGCCACCCCAACCAGGGCGAGCGCAATGATGGTAACGTCTGGCATACGATCTACTCCTCCAGGCTATTGTGGAGTCCAGCGAGAGGGAGGGGGACTGCGTTATTACCCCCGCTTGGCCGTGTAGTTCGCGAGATTGAACCTACTTAAAGCAGGTGGGTACCCTGCCCCCCACCCTGCGTCCTGTTACCAGGAGCGCCGGTGAGGAGACGCGAGTTCCCGTTATTGAGGTGTTGACTCAAATCTCACTTACAATCACGAACGTCGCAGGGGCGGTGAAGTCTTCACGGAATCACTGTCAGGAACCTTCCCGAGAGAGGTGTGCTTCCAGCAATTCGACTAGTTCAGTGCTCTTACGGCAGACTTGATCTTCTGCAGCCTCAAGTCTCTTCTTGTTTAAGAAATACTTATCGGCGATGTTCAGCGCTGCCAAAATCGCTATCTTAAGTGTGTCTACCGTAGGGGTCTCTTCGGAAATCCTCAACATCTGCTCGTCCACGTGACGAGCCAGCTGTTCGACATACTCAACGTCGCCTCCCGTACGCAGCTGATAGCTACGATGGTAGATTGTGACGGACGTGATCGTTTCCGAATCGAAATCCACTGTAAGCCTACATCCCGCCTTTCTCAGCTCTCTTCCAGGGCAACTACCTTCTGAAGGATTCCTTCTACCCTGGCTCGCATCGTCAGGCGATCCCCTTTCAAACGCTCAATGGCTCCATTCTTTGCCTGAGTCTCTTGTGTGAGCTCCTCCAACCGTTTATTCAACTCTTCGTTTCGGTCTTTAAGCGAGGCATTCTCGATCTGGACTCGCTCCAAAAGCTCGACGACTGCAACTGCAGACTTCTCCAGCCGTGACAATGCCCGATCACTCTCCGTCATCGATGACATCCAGAGTCAATGAAACACCTCGCTAACGTCCCTCCGCACCAAAGTCTCGCTGCAGGACCGAAAAGACCCTTTGGCTCTGCTGATTGACTTCAGGCAGAGTCAGAGTCCTTTTCGCATCCGCAAAGACTAGACGCAGAGTCAGACTTACCTTCTCTTTGGGAACCTTCGGGCCTTGGTAGAGATCGATGAGCTGGATTCTCCGCAATTGCGGAACCTCCAGCCAATGAACAGCATCTATAAGTTTACCGTAATCCTGGTTCTTGTCAATGAGAAATGAAAGATCCTGCTCGATTGAAGGCAGTTTCTTCAACTCCACGTAGGTCGGATCACACAGGCTGTCCGCATCCAAAAGACCGGACTGAAGCTCCGCCAGAAATACATCCTGACGAAACTTGTAGAGCTCCTGGAGTCGTGGATGGACCCTCCCTAGAAAGCCTACTGACTGCTCGCCCAGAAGGAACTCGGCGGCGTGACCGGGGTGCAGAAACGGGTAAGCCGAAGTTTTCCGAAACTCGACCCGAGTCCCGAAACTCTCAAGCAAACTCTCGATCACACCCTTGAGATGATAGAAGTTGAAGTCTTCCTCGGAGGTACCCCAAAAAGGTCGATAGAAGTCTCCGGTCGCTGCCAAAGCCAGACGCCCCTCCTCCTTCACCTCTTCAAGGTCGCCGGACACATCGGGGAGGAACACGCTTCCCATCTCATAGAGCCGAACATCCAGGTTACCCTGGTTGAGGTTGCGCTGGATTGACTCAACCAGCCCCGACACCAGACTGCTGCGCAGGTGGGAGTCCTCTTCCGTCAGGGGATTGGCAATCGGTAACAGGGGTGGGCTCTCGCCCCAGAAGCGAGCCTCCCGCTGTCGATTGGTGAAGGCGTAGTTGATGGCTTCGAAAAAACCAAATCCCTCAAGTGTTGACGAGAGCAACTGCTCCTTGCGCTGGGAGGATCGACAGGTCCCACTGAACTGCGGAGCTGGATAAGTGCTCGCGATCTGGTCATAGCCATGGTGCCTGGCCACTTCTTCAACCAAATCTTCCTCAAGCTCCACATCCGCACGAAAACCGGGAACCACCACCTGCCAACTATGATTCTTCTGCTCTTCGACTTCGAACCCGAGACGTCCCAATACCCCGGTCACGAAAATCGGGTCGATTGAGATGCCTAGAACCTGGAGAATCCGCTCGGCTCGAAGCTGGATCACCCTCCGGGCCACAGGGCTCGGATTTTCGTCAATGACAGGGCCGACACAGGACCCTCCCGTAATCTCTTCAATCAGCCTGCAGGCTCGATTGAGAGCCATCCTGGGCGCTTCAGGGTCCGCTCCCCTCTCGAAACGGTATGAAGCCTCCGTCCGCATTCCAAGCTGCTTGGCGGTCCGGCGAATCGACGCCGGAGCGAAATAGCCACTTTCCAGCAAAATCGTCCGAGTACTCTCCGAGATTTCGCTGTTGCTTCCGCCCATTACCCCGCCCAAAGCCACCGGCTTGCCGGCGTCGCATATCATAACCATTGACGAGTCCAACTCGCGCTGGACACCGTCGAGTGTCGTCAGAGACTCTCCTTCGTGCGGAGTGCGGACGACGATGCGATTTTCGGCGAGTTTATCGTAGTCGAAAGCGTGAAGGGGCTGTCCCATCTCGTAGAGCACGTAGTTCGTGATGTCCACCATGCTATTGATAGGTCTTTGGCCTAATGCCTCGAGCCGCCTTTGCATCCAAGCTGGAGACTCACTCATGGTGACGTTCGTTATAACCCTTGCGGTGTAGCGGGAACAAAGCTCAGGATTCTGAATGGCCACAGCTGCTTCGAGAGACTGAGAGCCGTTCGCACCAGGAGGTTCAGAAAAATCCGGCGGCCGCAGCTTGAGACTGAACTGAGCCGCTATTTCCCTCGCCACACCCAGGTGGTTGAGACAATCCGAGCGGTTTGCAGTCACCTCAAGTTCCAGGATACACTCCTCTCCCTCTCCTTCGACCCCCTCTACCGGCAGCCCAATCATCGCGAGGGCATCGGAGAGCTGATCGACGTCAAAAAGGTCGATGTCGACAAAGTCCTGGAGCCATAGGTAACTGATTTTCATAAGTGAAAACGGCCTCCCCGCGCTAGCTGCTTGAGATCCTTTAGATCAAAACTGGCCTAGAAATCGGATATCGTTCTCGAAGAAAAGACGTAGATCGTTGACCTGGTACTTCAGTATTGCGATCCTATCGATTCCCATTCCCCAGGCAAAACCCGTATATCGCTCCGTGTCATAGCCGACCATCTCAAAAACGCGCGGGTGTACCATGCCGGCTCCCATGATCTCGATCCAACCGGTCTTCTTGCACACTCTACAGCCTTGGCCGGAACAGAAAATACAACTGATGTCCACCTCGGCACCGGGTTCGACAAACGGGAAATAGCTCGGTCTAAAGCGCACTCCCAAATCCGGGGAAAACAGCTCCCGGAGAAACCGCTCAAGTGTACCCTTCAAGTCAGCCATCGTAATTCCCTCACCCACAACGAGGCCTTCCATCTGGTGAAACATGGGACTGTGAGTGGCATCCACTGAATCCCGACGGTAAACCCGGCCGGGCACCACGATACGGATTGGAGGCTGATGCCCCTCCATGGTTCGGATCTGCACCGGTGACGTGTGAGTTCTCAGCAGAAGGTTCTCGGTGATGTAGAGGGTGTCCTGGGCATCCCTGGCCGGATGTCCCTTGGGGAGATTCAAGGCTTCAAAGTTGTAATAGTCCGACTCCAGCTCTGGTCCCGTTAGAACGCTGAAACCCATTCGTACGGAGATTTCTTCCATTTCCTGCTGTACCCGCCGCAAGGGATGCGGACGCCCCTGAGGGAAAATATAGCCGGGCAGAGTGACGTCGATTGCTTCCCCACCCAACTCTGACAGTTGCGCCTTCTCTGTGAGCTCCTCCTGAAACCGCTCCAAAGCTTCCTCAACCCGAATCTTGAGAAGGTTCAGATCTTTTCCGGATTGAGGGCGCTCCTCGGCTGGTAAGGAGCCTAACTTACGCAGTTGCAGGGTGAGCAAACCACGCTGGCGACTCAGGTACTTATCCCTGACCTGGGCCAGCTCGGCAGCAGAGCCCACCATTCCCAGTTCCTTTTGGAACTCCTCCCAGAGAGGAGCTACGAGATCTCCGGCTGCGTTCATGCTTTCCTCAGCAACGTGCGACTGCTCAGAGATTCGGACGAATTCTATGAAGTTTCAAGTCCGTCTCGCTCCCAACCACGCTGGCCCCATTCGAGCGCTGGCCCCATTCGAGAAAAGAAACTTCCGTCAGAGCCAGGATGTAGGTCAACAGGCCTTTCCTTCGGCGTTCGCTTGTTCGATATCCTGCGGCTTTTCATTGAACGGTTGCCGCCTTCAAAGGGTTGACAGCTCAATTTCGAATGCCAGAACAGCGAACAGTTAAAGGTCAGGAAATTCTCGGATCGAAATTCGCCGTTTGATATTCTACGGTTCGACGTTTAGCGGTTACCCTCTCCAGAAAAACGGGAGAACTCCGAAGTATCTTGTCGCGGGCCAATGACGTCTTGACGAACAGACCTCAACCTTCCCGCAGGACTCGTGAGGACGGCATCGAAGAGGGAGTGCTAAGAGAGGCAATCTACTGGAGGGCGTTTCGAGCGACCTCGGCAACCTTTGCAAAGGCTTGCGGTTCCCGCACAGCCAGGTCCGCCAGCGTTTTCCGACTCAGTTCCAGCCCCGCTTTCCGTAGGCCATGGATAAACTGGCTGTACGAAAGATCGTGGGTTCGCGCCGCCGCGTTGACGCGAATAATCCAGAGACTTCGAAAATCACGCTTCCTCTGACGGCGATCTCGGTAGGCATAGGAGAGAGACTTCATCACCTGCTCCTTGGCAGAGCGGTGAAGCTTACTCTTGGTTCCCCAGTAGCCCTTTGCCAAGCGAAGAATCTTCTTGCGCCTCTTAAGTCTCCGATTTCCTCTCTTTACTCTCGGCATTTCGCGTCTTCCTTATTCGCGTCTTCCTTAGAGGTTAAGCATCTTCCGCACGCGCGGGGTATCCGCTGAGGACACCTCTGACCACTTGTTCAGATTTCGCTTTCTCTTGCGGCTCTTCTTGGTAAGAATATGGCTATGGTGGCTGCCTCTCCTTGCAATCTTGCCAGTCCCCGTAATCTTGAAGCGCTTCGCGGCAGCCCGGTTTGTCTTTAGTTTCATTTCGTCACACTCCGAGTATGATTCTAACAGATCTCGTCCCGTCTTACGTCCGAGGGGTTAAGGGTTCAGCTTCCGGTGGCCCCGGGCTGCTTCTTCGGGGTAAGGATCATGGTCATGGTATGTCCTTCGAGCCTCGGGTGTCCTTCCGCATCCGCGATCTCGCTTAGCTCGCCCTGAAGCCGCTTCAATATCTCTCGTCCCAGCTCCGAATGGGTGATTTCGCGGCCTCGAAAAATCACAGTCGCCTTGACCCGGGCTTCATCCTTCAAGAAACGGATAATGTGGTTTCGCTTGAATTCGTAGTCATGGCGATCAATCTTGGGTCGAAACTTGACCTCCTTCACCTGAATGATCTTCTGGTGCTTTCTCGCCTCCTGGGCCTTCTTCCCCTGCTGGTATAGATATTTCCCATAATCCATGATCCGGCAGACTGGAGGTCGAGCCGTCGGTGCAACTTCCACCAGATCCAGGCCTTTATCCTGTGCTAGCTGACGTGCTTCCGGCGGGCCCATGACACCCAATTGAGCGCCGTCCTCGTCGATGACTCGAATTTCCCGTGCCCTGACTCTGAAATTAACCCGTACCCGTTGTTGGATAAGTCAGCCTCCTGAGTGTTCGTACCCGTCCCAATTCTTCTTCTACAAGGAACAGATGGTCCCCAACTATGCTTGGGTTGCCTTCTCTCTTATCAAGTCTTGAACCATCGCAACAAAACTGTCAAGTCCCGAACTTCCCTGATCTCCTCCGAGTCGACTCCTTACAGACACTGTGCCTAACTCCACTTCCCGATCGCCAACGATCAGCATGTAGGGAATCTTGTTCACTTGAGCTGACCGAATCTTGTAGCCAAGCTTCTCGTTTCTCAGGTCCGCATCGACCCGCAGAGATTCCAATCTAAGCTTATCGCGGACTTCCTCGGCGTAAGCCTGATGCCTTTCGCTCACAGGGAGAACCAGAGCTTGTACTGGCGCCAGCCATAGCGGAAAGGCACCTCCGTAGTGCTCTATCAAAATCCCCACAAAGCGCTCCATCGATCCCAGAAGGGCCCGATGAAGCATGATCACCTGCTGCTCCTTGGAATCAGGCCCCACGTAGGTAATGTTGAAGCGCTCTGGCAGATTAAAATCGAATTGAAGCGTCGTCACCTGCCAGGATCGGCCCAAGGCGTCGATCAGACTGATGTCGATCTTGGGGCCGTAGAAGGCGGCCTCCCCTTCATGCCGCTCGTAGTCCCAACCCTTTTCAGTCAGCGCCCGCAGCAACACTGATTCAGCGCGTTCCCAGTCCTCCGGAGCGCCTGCGTAATGGCCTGGATCGTTCGGATCCCACACCGACAGCATCACCTGCTGCCGCTCGAAACCGAAACTCTGGAGAATGTGCTCCGCCAGATTCAAAGTCTCCACTACCTCGGTGAAGACGTGATCGGGATGGCAAAAGATGTGGGCGTCGTCCTGGGTAAAACCACGTACCCGCAACATGCCGTGAAGAGTGCCGGATTTCTCGTAGCGATAAACGGTCCCGAACTCAGCCAGTCGGACCGGCAGCTCTCGATAGCTCCGCTTAGTCGACTGATAGATCAGGATGTGACCCGGACAATTCATCGGCTTGAGTACGTATTCCTGCTTATCCACCGGGAAGGTGTACATGTTCTCAAGGAAGTAGTCGTAATGTCCCGAAGTCTTCCAGAGATCACTCTTGGCGATATGGGGCGTATAGACGAAGCTGTAACCACGGTCCTCGTGCTCGGTGCGCAGGAATTCCTCGATTAGGGCACGAACCTTGGCCCCTTTCGGATGCCAGAAGATAAGCCCTGGCGCCACGTGATCCTGGATCGTATACAGATCCAGGTCTTTTCCCAGACGTCGGTGATCGCGCTTCTTCGCCTCCTCCCTTCTGCTCAGATAATCGTCCAGTTCCTCCTGGGTGAAAAAAGAGGTCCCGTAGATGCGCTGCAACTGCTCCCGGCGTTCGTCGCCCTTCCAATAGGATCCCGCGATGGACAGTAGCTTGAAGGCCCCTAGCTGAGAAGTGGAAACCACATGCGGACCAGTGCAAAAATCTTCCAACTGTCCCAATCGAAAGTGCGAAAGAACCTCTCCCGCTCGGTCTTGCACCAGTTCCACCTTCAATCGCTCCCTTTTACCCTGAAAAAACGCAAGCGACTTTGCTTGTTCGACAATTTCGGGCTCGAAGGCAAGATCCTGCTGTCTCAAGACCTCCATTTTCTCTTCAATTTTCGCAAGATCGTCCTCGGCGAGACGATCAGACATCTCGAAATCATAGTAGAAGCCCTCACTCGTGGGAGGGCCTATGCCAAGATGCACTTCGGGGTAAAGCTCTATCACAGCCAGAGCCAGCAAGTGGGAGGTGGAATGACGGAGGATTGTCAAGGCCTCGTCAGGGTCCGGAACTTCTTGAATCGTTCCGTCCCTCCTGACGGTTCGGAGACTTCTTACCGGGACCACTGTGATCTAAATTCCTGGTCTTTCATCGCCGTAGCAGTGCTTTCGACGCTCTCGCAACTCGCATTTCCGGGAGGCAAAAATGGTAGGTGCGAGCGGATTTGAACCGCTGACCCCTTCCGTGTCAGGGAAGTGCTCTCCCCCTGAGCTACGCACCTACATAAAAAAAACATCGACAGAATCAGTTCCCCCGTCTCAGAGTCTCGAAAAACCAGCAGGGCGACGACTCGGCGGTGATTCGCCCCTTTCGGATCATCGAAACAATCGAGATCTACTGCACTCCATCCTTCAGAGATTTTCCGGCCGCGAACTTCACTACCTTCTTGGCTGCAATCTGGATAGAGGCGCCTGTCTGAGGGTTGCGCCCGACCCTCGCTTCTCTATTGCTCGTCGAAAATGCACCGAAACCTACAACAGTGACCTTATCCCCTCCCTTTAACGCACTCTGCACGTTGTCTACAAAAGAATCCAGCGCACTCTGAGCCTGAGTCTTGGTAATAACAGCATCGCGGGCGATCACATCGATCAAGTCCCCTTTGTTCATCTCTTTCCTCCTGCGGATTAGAAAGCGTTCAATTGGTTTACGCCGCCTTTTTCAGAAGGAGGCTTCGCAGCTGCTCAATTCCCCGATCAAACTGCTGGGATCGAGTCGCCTGGGTCAACCGTCTATAGAAGTCGGAGCCTAGCACTGCATCAGGATCATCGGAGACATTCTCAGATAAAAATTTGGTGACGAACTCCGCACTGGGTGATTGAACATCGGGAACGATCCCGGAGTTTCTGAGCGTCCGAGCCTGGATCGGCTTGCCATTCGGCCGAAGATAGAGTTGCGTTGAGACGAAGACAACCGAACCTCCTTCTAGCTTGAAGAGCTCCTGCAGCGACCCTCGCCCATCCGTCTTGCTCCCCACAACCTCCGCGACTTCATTATCCCGCAAAGCGGCCGTAAAGATCTCCGCAGCCCCACTGGTCCCGCCGTCTGTCAACACCACGATAGGAATCTGAGAGACAATTGGCTCCTCTGCTGATCGATGTTCGGTGGATTCACTCTTCCGGTCCTTCAGCGTCGTAAGGATCTTGTCCTTCGCTACCAGCAGATCTGAAACCTGAATCGCTTCCTCAATCTCTCCTTGCGCCGTGTTTCTGACATCGATCAGAAGGCCCTTGATCCCAGATGAGGCCAACATTCGGAGCTTTGACTCGACGAAGTTGCTGATCCCCGGCCCAAAGTGGGGTACGCGGACCACTCCGATTCCGGGCTCATGGATTCGGGCTTGAACCTCGCTCAGCGCCAGCTCCTGGCGCACCAACTCAAGCGCCGCGGGCGACTTTCTGGCGCGAATGACTCTCAGCTCCACCGACGTATCCGGTGTCCCTAGAAGCATCCGTCTGGCCTCCCACTGACTCATCTGAGTCGTGAGCCGCCCATCGATCGACTCGATCATATCCCCCGATCGTAGTCCGACCTGGTCGGCCGGACCACCAGGCTGGCTGGAGACAATGTACACGTAGCTATAGCGCTTGGACACCTCCAGGCCGACCGACCCAGCCTCGTCGCGAGTGCTCAGCTTTTCGTACTCTTCCTTGGAAACGAAACTGGAATAGGGATCAAGCGCCTCCATCATTCCATGCAAAGCACCCAACATGGCCATCTCCATGCTGGGCGGCTCCACGTAATCTTCGCTGACCTTGCTCAAAACGCTAGTAAAAATCGCAAGGTTTTTATAGGCCCCATCTTTGGCCGAAACCTTGTCCATGATTCCACCCACGAGGCCGTAGACCACCACCAGAGCGGATAGAAACAGGATCGTCAGCTTACCCTTGGCAAACACAACCATAGCCGATACTCTCAAGTTCTAAGTGCGCTAAGATTATAACCTAGGCGCAAGAGCGCTGGAAAGAAGAAATATGGGCTCGGAGCCTGCGCGGCAACAATTGACCTACTGCGAAAACGGTAGATTTGGCGCATAGTGCCCAGATTTTTCGGCTATAGAATAATAATGCACCTCGAAACCGAGAACACTTGCCTTGATTCCCCGCTTTCCCGCTGTGGTCAGCTCTATCGTGCGGACTCCCAGCGCGATCTCCAGGCTGATCTTTGATGAAACGATGGATGGCGCTCGATGTGGGATCCAGGAACGTTGGCGTCGCCGTCTCGGATCCACTCAAACTTACCGCCCGCCCCCTGACGACCCTGAAGAGAAGGGATCTCGAGACGGATGTAGAGGCTCTTCGCGACCTTATGCAGCGGCACGCGGTAGAACGCCTGATCGTGGGCTTACCTCTCCGTCTCAGCGGGGACCGCAGCTCGACTCTGGACAAAATAGAACCGCTCGTGAAACGTATACAAGAGACCACTTCGATCCTTGTCGAGTGGAAGGACGAGCGCTTATCCACCAAAGAAGCAGAACAGCTGATGAAGGAGCTGGGGCTATCGCAATCGGAACGCCGCCGGAAGAGAAATGAGTTCGCGGCAGCTTTGATCCTGAAATGGTATCTGGAGGAAGAAACCTCACAAAGGAGCCCCGTCGTCCCAGGCTGAAGCTCGCCGTTTCCGGCCTCACCTTGAGCCTGGCATTGGGCCTGGGTCTGGGCTGGGTTCGCTTTCAGCTCTTCCAACCTTATCGTGGCTATGACACTTCGGAGAGCCTCATCCTGATTCCCCGCGGCTCGACCGGTTCGACTATCGGAAGGTTGCTTCAGTCGCGTGGGATCATTCGCTCGCAGCCACTTTTCGGCGCCTATGTGAGCTTCCACTATCCAACCTCGCTGAAGGCTGGCGAATACCTCTTCAGCCAACCGATGAGTCTGGTTGATGTCGCCGATAGGCTTTACCAGGGAGAGACTCACCAATACAGGGTCACGGTGCCTGAAGGTGAGACGATGAAGGAAGTTCTGGGGCGATTCGCAGAGAGGGGTTTCGGGCAGAGAGCACGTTTGTGGAAAGCAGGACGCCGCACAGATCTCGTGTCAGATCTGGATCCTCTAGCAGACAACCTGGAAGGCTACCTTTTCCCCGACACCTACTATGTCACCCAGGCGATGGACGAGGACCAGATCGTCCAGACCATGGTGCACACCTTTCGCAGTAAATGGACGGCCGAACGGAGAGCGCGGGCTGAGGAGCTCCACATGACTACTCGAGAGGTCATCACATTGGCTTCCCTGATTGAAGAAGAAGCCCGTCTTGCCGAAGAACGTCCGTTGGTATCAGCCGTTTTTCACAACCGCCTTGACAAGAAGGTGAAGCTGGCCTGCGATCCCACAGTGATCTATGCCGTCCAGTTGGTGAAGGAATACGATGGAATCATTCATCGTAGTGATCTTCAGTTGGACTCTCCCTATAACACCTATCTGTATCCCGGTCTACCACCGGGACCCATCGCTAATCCTGGGCTGGCCTCGATTGACGCGGCCCTCTATCCGGCCCCTGTGGAGTATCTGTACTTCGTCTCCAGAAACGACGGCAGTCATGTTTTCTCGACTCATTACAGAGATCATTCGCGCGCAGTTCTCCGCTACCAGCGATAATCGTCAGCACTCCTTTGCCTCTGCCTTTGCTTTGGACCTAGAAGCGGACATTCAAGTTTTCCTCGGCACGTCGAGTAATACGTCCAAGTGACCGTGGCCTGAATAGCTCGGTAGCACCGACGCTTAGCACTTATGGTAGATGATTCGTGCAGGCCTTCCGTACATCAAGTGAGGTTAGCGAGGCCAGCCAATCGAAATCGGTATTGGTATTGGTATCGGTATCGGTATCGGTATCGGTATCGGTATCGGTATCGGTATCGGTATCGGTATCGAAATAGACCACCATGAGTTTTGGACATGCGAAACTTGATGTCTACCGCCTCTCGATAGGCTACGTGGCATGGGTCTATAAGAAGGCTGGAAGCCTGACTGGAGTCCATCGATCTGCGCGGGATCAGTGGCTTCGCTCCAGTCAGTCGATCCCGCTGAACATCGCGGAAGGCATCGGGAAGACGGCGGCGGTATTTCGAGATCGCGCGTGGCTCCGTTTTCGAATATGCGGCGATCCAGGATGTTCTGGTGGTCGGGAAGGCGCTGAATGAACGAGAGAGCACTGAGCGGAAAGTCGAACTGGATCGGATGGCCGCTATGCTGATTCGATTGGGCGGAAGAGGATACTGTATCGAGGAAACTCCGCTGATTTATGGAGATTCGGATTTCGATACCGATACCGATAGGAGACAGTAGAGCCCAGGCGCTAAACAAAAGTTAGCGGGTCCACGTCATCGAAATCGGGATCGGTATCGAAATCGAACCGCCATGGGCTTAGGACACGGTAAAACTTGAACGTCCGTTTCTCGAAAGCGGTCAGCACTGGCCTGATTTCAATCCGTGTCTTGCTATAGATTGCCATCCGGTGTCCCATTCAAAACGCCCGCGGGCAAAGGCAAGCGCACGGGCAAGGGGGAGAGAGCAGAGCCCACTGAATAGGCACACAATGGACTAGAACCGAAAATGCGAGCTAGAGACGAATGTTTTACACTAGGAGTCTGCCCGCCATCCCTGAAGGTTTGCGCGGCTTACAATGATTGTCGTGAAGAGGGCCACTTGCCGTTGAAAAGAAGCTCTGAGTGGAAGTCAGCCCTCCGTTTTGCCATCCCTCGCCGCGGCTGGCTTGCGGTAGCCGTGCTCTCGATCCTCTGGGGAAACCTCCTCTGCCTCAGCCCCGCCGGCAAGCAGGAGAAGCGATTTATTCCTCCCTTACGGGTGCACAGTCCCTTCGAAGCTACCTGGGAGGGGATGCTCCGGATCCTGAAAGAAGAGGGGTGGACGGTCACCCGGGAGGCACGAGCCAAGGGTAAAATCCGCACCGGCCCCCGAAAATACATTTCGGGGCCATTGACCGACGATCACATGGATAAGATTGGCAAGCGGCCTCGTCTGTCCGGTGCCCAGTGGAAGCAGGTGAACTATGACTACGAAATCTCGATCCAACTCGTCTCCGCCCGGGAAACGCTGATCACGGTGGACACCAACATTACGGCTTTGAAGAGAGGCTTTCTGGGAGAGGAAAGTTGGGTCGCAATCCCATCCAACGGACGTTTGGAGGAGGGCCTTCTCACACGCTTTGGACAATCCCTTTTCGGACAGACCTTTTCCCTAACCAAATCGAAGAAGGGACTCTGGGGCTGGTTGCCCGAGATCAGGGGAGGACGATCCCCCTCCACCGATCCGACTCGGACCGATAGCGACTAGATGCCAAATCCTAACGCCACATTTCGCACAAATCTCAGGTCAGTACCGCCCCCACTGTGCTGGGTCATTCCGGGGGAGACTTCCAAGGCGGAGCTGCCAGGTTCGGCCCCTGATCAGGGCCCGCTCCCTCACGGTCACAGCTCTGTCAACTGGCGATTCTTCATGATTGCCTCGCCATTCGAAGTTCCCGTTGGAACCGTTCGCCGGACTTTCCCGGGAGCAGAGACGTGCGACGTTCAGACGTGCAGACGTTCCGACGAATCACTCAAGTTTCAGCTTAGGGAGCAGGGA
>Ga0310120_10002330_pt1 | contig 13944 bp, 6 predicted proteins | sample CB27_AW_983_MG_FD_203506 | JGI IMG/M metagenome (GOLD analysis project Ga0310120, IMG submission 203506) | Marine microbial communities from Western Arctic Ocean, Canada - CB27_AW_983 | ecosystem: Environmental > Aquatic > Marine > Oceanic | place: Canada: Western Arctic Ocean | collected... | reverse complement strand
ATCCTACATGAAAATCCACCCGTTGATCCCCACAGCCCTGATGGCAGTTGGTTCGTTCTCACAGATTAAGGCAGAGCAGGTTGTCATCAGCGAGGTGATGTATCATCCCCCGGCAGGCCTCTACGAGTTTCTGGAAATCGAGAACCTCACCGCGACGGTCTTTGATATCGCGCAGTGGCGTATGCGCGGGGCGGTCGAATACGACTTCCCGGGATACAATGATGGCGACCACCAGAGCAATTTTCTCAAACCCTGGGAACGCATCGTGATCTGCGGGGTTGATCCCGCTACCTTCCGGTCGGCCTACAGTCTGCCCGGATCGGTAAGGGTCTTCGGTCCCTGGACCGGTTCCATGGCCAACGAAGGCGAGCGGATCAACCTGCGCGACAAGAACGGTGCGATGGTATGTACTCTCCGCTACGATGACCGGGCACCGTGGTCCATTGAAGCGGATGGTGGTGGGCACAGTCTGGTTTTGAAGAACGACAACTATGCCATCGATGACTATCGTCTCTGGGGGCCTAGTACCGCATCCGGGGGAACTCCTGGAACAGGCGAACCGACCGCCGCCGAGGAACCCTATTCCAATCCGGAAGTCGATCTTTCGGTAGGGGCGCCCTACATCAATTACGACCACAGCTGGAAGTATCTCGATGACGGATCCAACCAGGGCACATCCTGGAAAGAGGTGGGTTTCAACGATGCAGGTTGGGACAGCGGTCCGGGACTCTACGGCTACGAGACTTCAGCGGTCCCCTCTCCTGGAATTACAACCCCGTTCGAAAACCCCGGCTCTCCCGGAAACGACATCATCACCTACTACTTCCGGACCACCTTTGATTTCAACGGCACGGTGGCGGGCACGGGTATCTCGATCGACACCATTCTCGATGATGGGGCGGGCTTCTGGCTCAACGGTCAGTGGCTGGGCGGAATTGGAGTGAGCGAGGGCGCAAGCTATACCACGACCGCCGGTCGCACCATAAGTGATGCCAGCGAAGAGGAAGCCGTTGTTACCAGTAGTGCTCCGCCGCTGGTGGTGGGCACCAATGTTCTCGCGGTTGAGGTGCATCAGACGGGAACAACCAGTTCGGACGTGGTCTTCGGCGCGCGTGTGAATATTTCCACCCCGAATGCACCGAGCATCGTGATCAACGAGGTGCTTCCGCAGAACGGAACGGGATTCGTGGAGTTCTACAACCCCACCGGGACGGACATGGATATCGGGGGCTGGTATCTCAGCGACTCGGTGAGCAACCTGACCAAGTACCGGATCCCGGGTGCGCTCAACGTGCCGGCGGGCGGCATCGCCTCCCTCGGCTACTCCGAGGCCGGCCTCACGGTGGGCAGTCCCACCGTGGTCTATCTGACCCAGAGCGACGGGTCCACCATCGTGAACGGAGTCGATACCGCCATGCCCATCGATGGACGTTCCCTGGGACGCAAGCCATCAGGATCAGGCAGCTGGTTCCTTTTCACCTCGCCCACGCGGGATGCGGCCAACTCAAGTGCCTCGGAACTCGGGACCGTGCTTGCCATCAATGAAGTGCACTACGATGCAGGAGGGGATATCGACTGGATCGAACTCCATAATGGCAGCAGGGCCACCCAGAACATGTCGGGGCTCTTTCTTTCGAGTCGCCGTGATTTCACCGACAAGGTTCCCCTCACTGGATCGATTTCGTCCCAGGGGGTCAGGAGTTGGCCGGTTTCCTTCTCCACGGGAGGTGGCGACGAAGTGCTCTGGCTCATTGACGCAGGAAACCGTGTGATCGATGCCGCCGTTGTGAAGCAGGCGTCCGGGAGGGATTTCTCGGCTGCCTACCCGGATGGATCGGGGGAGTTTTACTCTTCGGTGGTGGGAAGTCAGGACGCCACCAACAATCCCACCAGGGAAACGGGCATCGTGATGACCGAGTTGATGGTGGAGCCCCCTTCGAGCCAGCGGGATGGGGAGTATATTGAACTGTACAACAACTCTGGCTCTGCAATCAATCTGGAGGGATGGAGAATCGACGAGGGAGTAAGATACGCCTTTCCCGGTGGCACGAGCCTTGCTCCGGGGGAATACTTGGTGGTTGCCTCCAACCCGGAGTATACTAGGCAGGCCCATCCGGGTGCACGCGTCGTCGGTCCCTTCACCGATAATCTCAGTAACAGTGGAGAGTGTGTCCGGCTCATTGACTCGTGGGGCAACCTTGCGGACGAAGTGCACTATGCCACCGGTGGTGAATGGCCCTTCCTGGCGGGTGGACTTGGAAGCAGTCTCGAGTTGCGGAATCCCGACATGGACAACTCCAGGCCGAGCGCCTGGGCCGACTCTGATGAGTCCGGAAAATCAACCTTCCAGACCTACACCATTTCCGACCAGTACCTGCAGAATAACTCGCGGGGAGGCAGTTCCAACTACAAGGAACTCCACGTGCATGCGGTGGGAGATGCCCACATCGCTCTGCGCAACATGAGCCTGAAAGAGAACGGAGCCGGGTCCAACTTCCTTCCGAATGACGGAGAAAGAGTGGTTACCAACGGAAATGCCTCCAACGGCTGGCTGTGCCAGGGCACTCATTATCAGAGTTACATGTCCGGAAACGAATTCCGCATCGTCTCGACCGGTCACGGAGACGTGAAGGCGAATCGCTGTGAGATTGATGTGACCTCCATCTCAGACAATGACAACCTGGTGTGGGAGTGCCAGGCCCGCTGGGTGTATGGTAAATCCACCCTGATTGTGCATACTTGGGACCGCAGCTTCGGGGATATCATCCGGTTACCCATTCCGCGGAACCTGGGGACGCCGGGAGCGCCCAACTCCCGGACGGAAGCCAGTCCCTTGCCCACCCTCTCGGAGATCATGCACAACCCGGCGGTGCCCACCTCCTCGGATTCAGTTACCATCACGGCGCGGGTGGAGTCTGTGCGTCCTCTGACTTCCGTCAACCTGCGGCATCGGCTGGACAACGCTACCTGGAGCAATTCATGGGGAACCCAGGTCATGAATGACAGCGGTGTCAATGGCGACCTGGTGGCAAGTGACGGAATCTACAGCACGACGCTTCCTTCCCGCAGCGATAACACCATTACGCAGTTTTACGTGGAGGCCGCCTCTGCGGCAGGCACGAATCATGTGCCCCGACTGGCGCCCGAGGCACCAGCCCTCTACGTGGTAGATAACAGCAATATCGCAAGTGACCTGCGCACGCAGAGGTTTGTTATCTCGGCCCGTGATATCGACTATCTCGGCGGGGGAGCATCGGGAGAGTCAAAGAACAACTATGCCTTCCCACGTCTCTCGAACCAGTATTTCAATGCGACCTTCATCAGCAATGAGAGTGAGATCATCTACAACTCGGAGATCCGCAAGAGCGGGAGTCCGTGGACGCGATCGGAAGGGGAGAGCCTAGCGCGTGCCAAGTGGAAATCACCGAGGGATCGCCGTTTCCGGGGTTACACCCGGCGCTCGATTGACAATGATGCGGGAGGCAGCAGGGGTTATCACAACCGGATCATCCGTTACTGGCTATACCTCCTCGGGCATGCCTATAACGAGAACGAGTTTGTTCGCGTGATTGTCAACGGAAGCAGTGCCTCCCTGCGTGAAGATGTGGAACCGAACGCCAACGATTTTCTCAAGCGCAACTGGGATCAGGGTGAAAAAGGGGAGCTTTACCGCATCGACGACGAGTGGTGGTTTGAGGACAGTTGGAGCCGGGGACAGAGGAATGCGGATTGGAGTTACAAGGGAACCCGTGAACCGGAACGTTACCATGCGGAGTGGATCAAACGTTCCCGGGAGGACGAGTATGATTATTCCTCATTCATCAACTGGGTGGAGTTGGTCGGCCAGGACACTTTCTCCCGGGCGGAGATCGAACGAATGGCGGATATTGATCTGATGGCTGCCAATGCGGCGGTCCGCGGCTGGGTCGATGACTGGGATAATATCACACGGAACCGTGGGAAAAACGGGTATTTCCTGCGGCGTTACTCCGATGGCAAGTGGCAGCTGGCTCAGTGGGATTCCGATCTCACCTTCGGCAGCACCTCGGCAGAGTTCATCGGAAACCTGGCGGGCGTGCGCAACTTTTTCTATAAGCCATATGTCCGGCAGCGTCTCAATTATTACATCGGTGAGATGGTCGACAAGTACACCGCCGGGTCGGGACGGTTGAGCACCTGGCTGAGCCTGGAGGAGGCGGCTTCCGGTTCCTACTCGGCAAATACCTCCACCTACAACAACTTCAACAACAGCCGGGTCAACAACGCCCGGAGCAGTGCGATCGGATCGACTTCGCTGAACATGGCCTTCAACGTGACTTCGGGCGGAGGCGGGACAATCAGCACCAGCGGACAGACTCTCTCCCTCAGAGGCACCAGCCCCTACAACGTTTTCACAGTGGGGGTTCTTGGTCATCCGGAGGCGGAGTGGGTTTTCAACTCGGAAACGAGCTGGACGATCAACGGGATCCAGCTCAGGCAGGGTCTCACGACTCTCACCATCCAGGGACTCGATCGCGACGGAAACGTGGTGCACACCGATGCCGTCAACGTGAACAAGTCCGGGAATGCCCGTCCTGTGGTGGAGGTGGATTCCAGGCCGGACTCCTTCAACGTGTCCGTGGCCGATGACCTCGATCTGGATGCCACCGGCAGTTACGATCCGGAAGGATCCAATCTGAGCTTTTCGTGGAGCGTGAATCCGGAAGCTGGAGCGATCCTGACAAATCCCACCGTCGATACCTCTGAAGTGATCTTCGGGAACCCGGGTCTCTACGAGATCACGGTAACCGCCTCCGATGCCAACGGAGAAGGATACTCGGAAATGCGGGAGGTCTCTGTTTATGCCGATTCCGGCTGGAGCTCCTTCACCGACCGCCTGCTGGAGAGTTGGTGGACCCTCGAGAATATGGAGGTTCGTCATGACTACAGCGGAGACTCATGGTATTCCCTCAATGACCGGCCGGGTAACCTGGTAGTGAAGCTGGGAGACAGCGCGCCCACGCCCCTCACCGGATCCAATCCCTCCCACCCCGTCATGTGGCGTGAGGTTCCGGACAGTGTGGACTTCACGCTGCAGACGGACATGACGCTCGATTCGGTTCAGCGCGGGGACTTCATAGCCGGTCTCATCCTGGAGATTCAGGAAGGCGCGACCTCATCACGGTATGTCTTCGGCATGGAGGATGGCAACGCCCTGCGGATCAAACGCTCCAGCGGAGGCTCCTATACGCAGCTCTACAACCGGAGTTACTCCGGGGGAACGGCGGTGATCCGCATCCGGCGCGAGGGCAGAAGTCTGCGTTTTGAGCGACGCCTGGAGCCTGGTGTCTGGACCACGATTTACTCGCGTGTCATGCCGGTCGCCTCCACGATGGGCCGGGGTGGCCTTTTTGCAGCCAATGATACCGCGCGGGCGGCCCGCTTCAGGTTCGACTATGTCATGGTGATCGATCCCTCGGTATCCAGTCCGGCGGTAAACCATCTCCGGGTCACGGAGCTCATGTATGAGCCCACAGGAGGGATCAATCTGGAGTTCGTGGAGTTGGTCAACACCGGCAACACTCCGTTGAATCTCGACGGGGTGAGTTTCGACGGGGGCGATCCCTTCGATGCCTTCACCTTCAGTGCGCTCACTCTCGATCCTGACGAACATGCCGTGCTGGTGGCCGATACTGCCACCTTCCAGGCGGAATACGGAGGTGCCGTCCGCATCATGGGTGAGTGGACGGGGGGATCTCTGTCCAACAGCGGAGAGAAAATTGTTCTGCGCGACGACGCAGGCAACATCATTCATGATTTCAACTACGATACGGTGGCACCCTGGCCGGTCACGCCGGCTGGACAGGGACCTTCCCTCGAAGTCATCGATATCGAGGGTGACTATAACGACCCGGCCAACTGGCGAGCCAGTGCAGTGGTGGGGGGAACTCCGGGAGCGGGAGTTCTCCTCGACACTGACGGGGATGGATTGAGTGACACCGATGAGGCCCTGGCAGGAACGAATCCGCTCAGACCCGACACCGACTCTGACGGGGCTCTGGACGGTGCGGAAGTGCAGGCAGGGACTGACCCCCTCGATGCTTCGTCCATCTTCAGGATCATCAGGTTGAGCAGAAATCCGGTTACCGGATTCTTGACGGCCACCTGGAACAGTGTTCCGGGCAAGAGTTACACCCTGGAAGCGAGTTCGGACATGGTGAACTGGGTCGACGCGTCCTCAGGCATTCTGGCGACGGGGACGTCCACTTCGCAACTTGATCCCGCCGCAGCTGGTCAGGAGCGGCGATTCTACCGTGCCCGCGTGGAGTAGCGGGATCATGGCAGGACGGGTGGGGTTCCCCCGCCCCTACCATTTGGCACGCACTGGCGATCCTACTTCGATGCCATTCTGTTCGGCGAAGTCATCGCCATTGATGGCGAGTTCAAGCAGATCGCTTGATCCCAGGATGGCAAGAGTCTTGCCGAGGTGGACGTCCGTATAGCAATGACGGAGCGGAGCGGGGCGTCCGCCGCACATTGTGGTGATGCCACCGCTATCCAGCAATTCCCGGGGGAAGACGGAGGCGGGCAGATTGGAAATGGCATTGCCGAAGCGATCGATGTGGACAACTTCGCCCCGCACCTCGTTGTCCCCTTCCACCACTTCGGGCCAGGGGAGACGCACGTAATCCTCAATCGTATCTCCTGCCTCATCGAAGCGGGCACCGGTTGCTAGCCGGGCAGCAGCAGGGGCGAAGATGTCGCGCCCGTGGAAGGTGTGACTTATCGGTTCAAGGAACCAGTCCTCATTGTTGAGGATCCGCACTTCCTCGATCTGCTGTTCCCGTACGGCCCAGGAGAGCACACCGTTATCGGGGCCGATGAAAATGGCACGCCGGGTGCGCAGGGTGATGGCCCGGCGGGCACTCCCCACTCCCGGGTCGACCACTGCGACGTGGATCGTGCCGGCAGGGAAGTAGGGCGAGGAGGCAGCCAGGGTGAAGGCTCCGTCAACCAGGTCACCAGGGGGGATCTGGTGCGTGATGTCAATAATGCGGGTGGCCGGGGCAATCCCTGAGATCACACCCTTCATGGAGCCTGTAAACCAGTCGCTGGTCCCGAAGTCGGTGGTCAGGGTGATCAGCACCCGGCCATCCAAGCAGAGGAACGGCGGGAGGCAAGCCGCGGAGAAGATGCCTTGACCCGATTGATGTCCGTGTCCGCGCGGATCAGGGCCCTGCAGCATTAGGGGGAGCCTTGGGCCCGCCCAGCAGTTCCACCATGGCCCGGCCCATACCCTCCCCGATCAACCAGTAGCTCTCGGCATTGCAACACCAGTGGTAGCGGATGGGGCGGGGAGAGACGGGCCCATCGCGGAAGAAGCTCCGCGTTTCCACATAGCGGGTGTCACCCTTGAATTCGTCGTGTTTGGCGATGGCTTCCTGTGCCTTCATGATCATGAGACGGCGGTCGATCTTCTGTTCCCATCCGCCAAATCCACTTCCCGCGATAACGAAGGGCAGGCCGGGAGAGTTGAGGGCCTTGCGCACATCGCGGATGAAATGAGCCAGGTTCGTCTCGTACTGGAGGCAGTCAGGTTTGCTGCAGCCGTCATTCCAGCCCTGATGCCAGCCGAAACCTGCGAGCCGGGGACGGTAATCTGCCAGTTCCGGGAACTCCGTCGCCAGGTTGACCATGCGCTGTTTTACGTTTGCGATGAGGTGATCGTACTGAGTGCCGATACCGTCTCCCCGTGGCTTGCCACTGGGGTGCGATCCGGAGCTGGGGGGGCGCCAGGGTCCGGCCAGGCTGGTTCCACCCGGTCCGAACTTCAGGAGGAGGACGGGGTCGTCGAGGAAGTCGCCCACCACCCAGCCGAAGCCCAGTTCGGGACCGATGGCACCCTTGGCGGCCCAACCTCCCACCCCCAGCTTGCCCTTTCGGTCGAGCCAGGTGATCCACACATCCTTCCTGGTGATCCACTTGCCGTTCCTGTGCAGGTCTCGATAGCGGGTTGCGGTGGCGGGGTCCCGGGAGACGGTTTCAAGGGTTCCTTTCTGTTCCCCGGCAATGCGGCCGTGGCCTTCCATGTTCGATTGTCCGGCCAGGATGAAGACCCTGACGACCTTGTCTTTCGCAAAGGTGGGACCGGGAAGTGCCGCAACGGTACAGATGAGAAACAGGGTGAGAAAACGATTCATGCCAGGTTGGAATTCCAGGGTGGGACTGGATTCGAGCAGGAGAGGGGTCACTCGGCCACCTGAAATCGGTCAAAATGACGATCGATGGAATTCGGGTATTGATCCTGGAGAGCATCTTGGCAACGGCGGGGCCCGCGGATCTGGAGGGGATCGAGCGGTTGGTCGCCGAAGTCGGTCCATCCCATGAAGAACAGAGTCTCCGGAATTCGGTCGAGCCAGAGCTTGGTAGCCTTGAAGTTGGCTTTCTTTCCGTCAGCCACAAGGCACACGCCAATGCCGGACTTGCCGGGCCAGCGTGTGCTGAGGAGAGCTTCCCCGGGGTGATCACTCAGTACGGAGTAGCCGGCCAGCCCTTGGAAGTACCTGGGATCCAGACCCAGCGCATCGAGGACGCTGGGCATAACATCCATGTGGGAGACGAGAGTCTGGCGGGGCTGGTTCCGCACCCACCCGGGCCACCGGATCATGATAGGCACCTCGACCTGTTCCCGCCGCAGGCTGGAACAGTGGAACCAGGCCCCGTTTTCCTGGAATTCCTCCCCGTGATCTCCGGTCAGGATGATGATCGAGTTGTCGTAACGGCCCTGCTCCTTGAGATAGGTGATGAACTCCTCCATCTGCCGGTCGATCCAGTTCACCGCATTTTCGTAGCGCTTGACCACTTCCCGGATCTGCCCCGGGGTGGGCTTGAGGGTGCCAAAGTCGATGGTGGAGCAGTCCCGGTGGATAGGGGTGAAGTCTTTGTTGGGCCAGTAGTAGTTGTAGTGGGCCGAGTCGAGGGAGATGAAGTGCAGGTGGCCACCCTTGGGCGTGTCTTCCAGCTGTCTCTTGAGATCATCCAGAATCACCATTTCGCGTTCCGGAATTCCGAGGCCGCCCGGAATCATCGAGGCATCGAGAAACTGCTCCGCAAACTTGTGCTCAGTCCCGAAATTGTGATCACACATCTGCTTGTAGGCCAGATCGCATACCGCCCGTACGCTGCAGCGGTAGCCGAGCTTGTGGAGAAGGCGGATGGGGTAGGAGCCCTTGAAGCCTCCCGGTTCCCGGGCCTCTCCCAGGGCATTGCGCCAGTCGATGCCAATTTTGCTGTGAAAGAGGGTGTACCAGGAGATCGGGGTGCAGTTGGATCCGGAAAAGGTGATGTCGAACTGCTGGCACTCCTCCTTCGCGAAGCGGGAGAGGAAGGGCATGATCGGGGGACGTACGGTATCAGCGCGCCAGGTCTCCACCATCACGATATAGATATCGGGCTTCCTCTCGAGAGCAGGCAGGGGATCGGAAAGCAGTTGCTCCTCCTCACTCCTGGTTTGGGTGAGGATGAAGCGAACGGAGAGCTTTTCGAGGCCGGGATCGGGCCGGAGAAGGCCCAGATGGATGGAAAAGGTGGCATGCTCGGCCTGCCAGACTTCCTTGCGCACGCTCACCATGCTGAGGGACTGCTGGACGATTGCACCCATCCACAGTCCGCCAAACATGAGGACAGCTCGCGAAGTACGCAGGCGGAGATTGAATTTGCGGGAGAGTCTCTGCAGGCCGAAGTAGGCTCCGACGGCGAGGGCTATTACTCCGAGCACGGCCAGAGTGACCTGCAGGGGGGACTGCCTGATTCCCGCGGCCTCCAGTTCCCCGCGCATATCGAACTTGCCGTCGAGAGTAAGATTGTTGATGAGATCCACCAGGGGTTGATGCCAGTACAGGTTGGCGGCGGACTCGGCCAGGACCACGAGAGGAATGAGAACGATTCCAGCAATGACCGGCCAGCGGGTGCAGGGAGGGGAAAAGGCAAGAAGGGCGTGGGAGATCAGGATTGCCGCTACCGTGAAGCCGCCCAGTGAAAGGACGCGACCCAGAATGAGGAGGAGGGATTCCCAGACGGTCTTGTCCTTGATCTCTGCGAAGGAAGTCAGATCGCGGACGAGAAGCAGAAGCAGAACCAGCACCCAGAAGGCACCATTGAAGGGCCAGGACTTGTGCCGGATACGGGAGCGGATGACGTGGCGGATCTGCTCCTTGCCCGGTTTTCGGAGAACGTCGAAGACATGCATGAAGAGAATGACCAACCAGGCACCGAGGGTGGCCAGAGCTGCCCAATAGAGGCCATAGGGAACAGCCGGAAACAGGGAGACAAGAAGGATGAAGTTGGCAGTCCCGAGAGCTCCCAGGGTGAGGCGATATGCTCGATACTCGTTGGAGCTGTTTTCGAGAAGACGACGGCAGAAATGGGTAAGGCTGACGAGCGTTATCACGCCGAGGGTGATGGCGGCCGCTCCCATCAGGATGTTGTAGCCGAGATTTCCGGGTCCGAGTTTGAGAGTGCGCTGGAAGGGGATCTGGAGGGCAAGGGCTCCAGCGAGCCAGGCCATGATGAGTGCACGATTCCAATCCGGAGAGGTGGAGGTGCGCTGGCTCGATTCCTGGCTCACGGGTTGGAGGATTTCGCGAAGTAGCGGGTGGGGGGCTTCATTGTTCCAGCCTTTCGGACGGATGCAAGAGGATCCACGGGACATCCCTCTTGCCAAGGAGCGGTCTTGGTGCTTTGTAACCCAACCTCATGCCAACCTACGACTACGTCTGTGAAAAGTGCGGACATCGCTTCGAGTTCTTCCAGGGTATGAATGACGAGAAGCTGAAAGACTGTCCAAAGGAGGATTGTGATGGAGCGGTGAAACGGTTGCTGGGTACCGGGGCGGGCATTATCTTCAAGGGAGGGGGATTTTACGAGACGGACTACCGCAGCGAGTCCTACAAGAGGGGAGCCAAGAAGGAGTCGGAGGCCTCGAAGCCCAAGGAGTCCAAATCAGGTGATTCCTCCGGATCCGGCTCGAAGGCAGATACCGGTGCAAGCGGGGGAGGTGGCGCGGCCAAGGACGAGTGACATTGTGACCCCGGCAGCCGGACTCTGATTTCTCGACAGTGTCCGCGGGATACGAAATACTTCCCACTGAGCGATGGCTGAAGACGAGAAGGACAAGGATTCGAGCAAGGATTCGAGCAAGGATTCGAGCAAGGATTCGAGCAAGGATTCGAGCAAGGGGAAGCGTAAGGCGCCCCCACCCACCAAGAGAGGCACTTTCTTCAAGAATCTCTTCTTTGTGTCACTGCTGGGCCTGGTGGTGATTTGGGGGCTGGCCTATCTCTCCTTTGATCCCCAGGATCTCTCCGATATCGAGGGGTATCAGAAGGATTCCCCGCTCCCTCTGTTGGGAGGACGCAATCTTGGCACTGTGCTTGAGAATGCGGTCAAGAACAAGCATGGGGTGCGGATCACGGAAGAAGAGATCAACAACTACATCCGTCGCACTCTCAAGTTCGAGCAGGAGGGCTGGTTCAAGAGTTTTGTTACTTCTCGCGGAGTGTGGGTGAGATTGGAGGAGGATGTCATCGAGGTGATCATTGAGCGGGAGGTGTGGGGAAAACGGCACACGATCTCGATGCTCCTGCGTCCGGAACAGAGCAAGCAGGAAGACGGTCGCATTAACACCTCGGTGAGTCGCAGGAAAGGAAAGTGGGGTCGCACCCGTGTCCTCAATGGATTCATGCTTCTGACGAATTCCTCCTTTACCGCCCTCCGGGAAGCCTACGCTGAGGAGACCAAGCAGGTGTGGGACATGTTCCGTGGCCGGTTTCAGATCAAGGTTTCGGATGGTGTAATGGAGTTGTCCCCACCGGAAGAGCCCCCCCTCCGGAAGACTGGCGGTAGCCTGTCAGTCCGATTCGCCGAATAAGGAGGACGGATCAATTTCGTGAAGTGTCGCCCGTGGGGAGGGAACTACTTGGCCGCCTGGCTCCTTGCAATGGAGAGGGTTCTGGGGCATGAGTGTGCTTCCTTTTCCTTGTGAAGTATTTCCGTCCAGGTCTCGCCTGTGCCCCGTGGGCATTCGGTCTCTCGGTTCTTGCCCTGGGTCAGGGAGAGGTGCCTCCCGACCCGCTGCCGGAACGCCCGGGGGAAGTCATCCCGGAGTCCGCCCCACAGCCTGCTCCTTCCATCGCATTGGAACTGGTGGGTGAGGAGGAGTCCAAGGCCCCCTCTCAGCGGACCGAGAGCGAATCGCGGCAATTCGTGGTACACGGGGCCGACTTCGTCACCCGGGGGGCCATCGCCTCGGTGGCGGAAAGCACCCGGGGGGCTCTTCTGGAGACCATCGGGAAGGACGAGGAGGGATGGGAACATGTCATTGCGATTCAGCTTCGTGATGGCGCGGCCCCCATGAAGACGAACTTTTTTCATGTGCCTGGGGGCTACCGTCTGCAACTCGATGTGTTCCTGGCCCGGGGAAAGCCCGCCGGCTTGGAACCTGCCCTCCTGGAGCTCCTCCTGATCGAGTACGGACTGCGGGGGAGGGGAGATGAGGCGGTGGAATCGGTGGGAGTTCCAGTCTGGCTGGTGGAGGGCATGCTTGAGAGTTTTCGCTGGAAGCGGGGCGAGCGCGAGCACGCTCTCTATGCGGCCCTCTTCAGGAAAAATGAGCTCTATCCGGTGAAGAAACTCCTTGAGATGAGACCGCTTGAGGAGATGGATTCGATTGCACGGGCGGCCTTCCGGGCTTCTTCCGGGGCACTGGTCATGTCCCTCCTTGAGCAGAATGGCGGGCGGAAGTCGATGCGGACAACGCTTCGGGAACTGTCCACCTTTGAGGGGGATGAGATGGCGCTGCTGATGAAGCATTTTCCGGGCATGAACCTGGGTCCCGAGAGCTTTTCCAAGTGGTGGGCCCTCCAGTTGGCACAGATGGCCGAGAAGCCGTTTCCCCATGTCCTCACCATCGAGGAGACGGAGAAGGAGTTGCAGGCTCTCCTGATGGTGCGCTTCAATGATCCCTCCGGTAATTTGATCGAAGTCGGGACCGATCAGTTCCGCGATCTCCTCGCGCTCCCTCTCAAGCAACGGCAGGCTTCCATTCGCCCGGTGGTGGAACGGGGCGGACAGTTCCTGTATCGTGCCTTCCCGTCCCATCGGCCGGTGTTAGTGGAGTATCTTACTCTTCTGGGTGAGATTGCATCAGACCGGGATGAGCAGATTGGGGAGCGTCTGCAGGAACTTGCCCGGGAACGCGAGCGGCTTCGTTCCCTTGGAAACCGGGCTCGCGACTACCTTGAGTGGTACCGTATCACCAACTCAAAGCAACTCACGGGCGACTTCGAGAGCTTTGTCGAATTGAAGGAGAAACTGCAAACCCAACCCCGCCGTCATCAAGGCCCGGTTTCGGAGTATCTCGACTCCATGCAGCGGCTTTTTGCCGAAAAGACCAGGGATTAGGTGGAGGCTGTTGTGCTGTGTGACCCCCCGCCCGGCAGGCCGAATTCCTGATCGAGCCAGGCAATGAATTCGTGGTGTCGCTCCCGTGAATACTGGTGGCATCGAAGTCCCAGGGTGCGGCCGGTGGCGATGTTTTCCGGGAGATCGTCGATGTAGAGCGTTTCCTCCGGGGCGAGGTTGAATTCCGTGATGGCGTGGTGGTAGATGGCCGGGTCGGGTTTGGTGAAACCTACTTCGTGGGAGAAGACCCGCCCTCCGAACTCCTCAAATATCTCGTAGTTCGTGAGAAGCCACTCGATGTGCATGCAGTTGGTGTTGGAGAAGAGAATGAGCTTCAGGCGGAGTGATTTGAGGAAGGAGACGATTGACCACATCGTGCGCATGGGATGGAAAATGGAATTCCAGGCGTCCTGGAATTCCTCGGCCGGACCGGTGAAGGCGAGGCATTCAGAGGCCATGGCGATGAACTCGTCGGGGGCGATTCGGCCGGTCTCCAGTTCATTG
>Ga0310120_10002321_pt1 | contig 13966 bp, 8 predicted proteins | sample CB27_AW_983_MG_FD_203506 | JGI IMG/M metagenome (GOLD analysis project Ga0310120, IMG submission 203506) | Marine microbial communities from Western Arctic Ocean, Canada - CB27_AW_983 | ecosystem: Environmental > Aquatic > Marine > Oceanic | place: Canada: Western Arctic Ocean | collected... | reverse complement strand
CATCTGGGCAACTACATCTGGGCAACTACATCCGGGCAACTACATTAGCCGACTACATCGCCACCACCTGGACGGACACCGTCTGGGTCAGACCCGTGTCGAAGGTCAACAACAACTCCACTCGCTGACCATCGTGTAGAGGCTTGTGCGGCCCCGCCATCATCAGATGCTTCCCGCCCGGTGCCAAGCGCGTTCGATCATTCGCCGGAATCAACAAGTTCTCAAGTTCGCGCATCTCCATCAATCCATCCACGGTGGCCATCTCGTGCACCTCGACGGAATCAAACGCGTCGCTTTCCACCTTCACCAATCGGAGATCCTGTTCCCCCACGTTCACCAGCGTCATGTACCCGGCATTCATTCGAGCGTGCTGGTCGGCTTCCCTCACCCAGGCGTTCATCACCGCGACCACATCTGTTGTGCGATCCCCTGGGTTCGTCACTGTCTTCGCTTGCATGGACTTGGCCTGTTTCGCTTTCATTGGCTTGGCCTGTCTGGGCTTCACCTGCATAGACTTCACCTGCATAGACCGGGGCGTCCGAACCCTTGCGGTTCCCTCGATCCGCTGGGTCTCGGATTTCAGATAATCGAGCAGATCCCCCGCTTCCTGGCGGTTGAGGCGCATATTGGGCATCGCGACTTGGCCGTAGGCCTCGTAGAGTTCCATCGCGATAGGGTCCTTGGCGGCCAGCATGCGATCCGGGGCCTGCAGCCAGGAGAGCAGCCAGTTCATCTCTCGGCGATCTGTCACGCCCAGCAAATCGGGACCCAGTGCGCTCCCCGCTTCCCTGCCGTTCACGCTATGACACGTGGCGCATCGCGTACGAAAGAGTTGTTCGCCGCTGGACATATTCCGCAACTGGGGAGCATTAGAATAGTCGTCACCGTGCTGGGGCGACTTCCAGTCGGTCAACCAGTTGCCCAATTGATCGGCCAGCACATACGGGTTTTCCATGGGCGAGCGCCGCATCCATCGGCCCGTGGCCTGATTGCCGATGATCATGCTCACGTTGTGGTTGTTCGAGCCATCCTGAATTTCCTCAACGTAGAGCCCAAGCTTCCGGCGCAGCTGGACGATATCTTCTTTCTTCCCGCTCAAAAACGTCCAGTTCGCGCCGAATCGGTCCTTGTACTCTTTCAGAACCTGAGGCGTATCCGTTTCGGGATCGATCGTGATGGAGTAGAAGAAGATATCTTTGCCCAGCCGGTCGCCCAAAATGCTCTGAACCTTCAGCAGTTGCGCAGTTTCAAGGGGGCAGGTGTCCGGGCACGTCGTGTAAATGAAATTGATGGCCACCACTTTGTCTTCGATCAAGTCATCAAAGAAGCGGACCTCTTCACCATCCTGGGTCACGAGCGGTACGTTGGGGAAATATTTGCCTCCCCAGGGCGATGCACCCGCCGGGGCCACCCCCACGAGAACCGCGACCAAGGCCAGGAGTAGCTTCCGCCCCCGCCATGCTTTCCCTGTGGTCTTCGTCTCTGCGAAGGATTTTTGCGTGATCGAGTGGTGAGCCATGACTCTTCCCTGCCTTCCCTTGTGACTATTTTTGTACTCGGCTTTGTCTATCGGTGTCATCCTTCGGCCCTCGCCGACCGAACCAGCCCAACCGAACCACCCCTATGGAAGGGGTGGTTGGTCGAGCTGACGGGCTTGATGGATGGCTGCGTCGATGGTCATCGTCGTCGGGCAGTTCACGATGTGACGCGCGTTGCCTTTCGAATTCTGATGATCGAAGTCGAAATATCCGGGCTGGCCTTCGACCGATCCGAAGTGCGGCGGGGGCGGGAACTCCAGAATCTCGAGCTTGCCCTCAGCCCGCAGCGCCTTCAACTGTTCGAATCCCTTGACGACTTCGGTTGCGGGTTCGAGCCAGCGCGCAAAGCCGATATGCCACATCGGGCTGTATTCATCTTCGGGCATGAAGTAGGCCGGAACTCCCACCTGGCCACCGAGCGGCCCGCCGCCATGCAGGCCATATCCCAGGGGATTGGCCGGTGTGCTGCCCGGGTATAGGGATTCAGGGGGCAGGAACTGGACCAGCGGGATGCCCGCCGAGCCCAGAAACTCGTGTTTGGGCACATAGGGCACGCCCATCGCCTTTGCGGGGCCATCATTGGGCACCCATTCGCCCAGTGTCGAATCGAATTTGGACGCAAAGGTATCCAGGACTATGTAGTAGGGCAGGTAATCTGCGCCATCGGCCCATGCCTTGTGGAGTTTGAACGTCACATAGGGGTCAGGTCCATCGGTATCAAGGGCAAGCACCTGTCCCGATGCATGCAGCGCGCCCCATTGGGCGCCCACGTAGGCGCAGGTTTTCGGATTACTCCAAGGAATCTCCGGAAAACTCACGCAGCTCTCGTCGATGCGATGATGCTCCCAGGATTCGCTACCCCACTTGACCACGATGGCGTTCACGATCACTTCCTTGCCGCCGATCACCACCCGGCGCAGCGGAGAATAGGTATTGACGAAATCTATATTGGGAATCCCATCTGGGTTTTCGCAAGTCTTTCCAGAAGCGGGGTCGATGCCGTCAGACACACGGCAACCCGGCAGAGCCCAGACTGGGTTCGGCAGGTCCCCGTAGAACGTCCAGTGCCCGGTGACGGGATCAATGCTTGCCGCCGACGTGGCCGCCTCTGGCGTACCGACCAAGGCGCCTCCCCAAGCCAGGCCCATTTCTTCGGCCAAGTGCTCATCGCTGATGTCATGCAGGAAGTACCACACGTCCGTCAGCACTCCGTCGTCGTCATTGGTACCCCGGATCAGCGGGAACGTGATCGTTCCGCGTTCGTTGAGCTGGGGATCAAACGCGTCGCCCAGCGGAATGTCACGGATGTCATCAAGTTCACCCACGATCGCGTCATCAACCCAGACCGAGACAGGCTCCAGCAAGGGTCCGTATTCGCCTACCCCTTCGCCGGTTCGGAAAGTCGGCAGCGCGTGAGTATCCACATAGGTCACGCCATCCCAGGACGGCAGCGGAGTGGGCATCAACTTCGTCTGGCCTGGATGCTCGATATCCCAGCGGAGAAGCATGGCGTGATCCTCGTGCTGGGTATTGTGGCAGTGCTCCATGTAGGTTCCCGCAAACTCTCGGAAACGCAGGGCAATCTCGACCATTACGCCACTGTCTTCCTGAGGGCCGAGGCGGTAGACGTCCTTGCGCGCCCACTTCTCCCATTCCGGGGGTTCCTTGCCATCCCGACGCAGAATGATGCCTTCTTCAAAGTGGATATGAATGGGGTGGCTCCAGGTACCGCTGTTGAGCAACCGCCAGACTTCCAGGCCACCGGAGTTCTTTTCCGGAGCCGCAGAGAGTCGGCGGGGGTCAGCACCAAATCCCTTGCCCCCGTCGGTTTCGATCACCCAGGGACGGTCGTCCGTGGGCTCCCGCTCAAACTCGAAAGTTCGGTGGAGGGCATTTTCCAGTTCTTCTTCCGTAGGTCGGCGCAAGGGAATCATCTTTTTCTCCCCGGCAACATATTCGGAGGGGTCCAGGCTCTGATCTTCTCCCTCGTATTCCTGGACCCTGAACTCGAGGAATTTCCCGACAACCGGGTCGCCATCGATCCAGCGATCGGCCTTGCCATCGAAATCGTCATCCACTGCAGTCGGCTGGTAGACACCACTGACGATGTCGGCCAACGGAATCGGCACGTCAGTCACCTGTCCATTCTTGTGCTGAAGCATGTTGACCAGGTAGAGTTTGGAACCTGGCTCAAAATTGCTGAAGTCGATGATGATGTCGTACCGTTCGGCGATCCCAATTGTCGGCAACTCGCCGTTGGGAAAGTGAACCGTGTGCTCCATGATATTCCCGTCGTTGGCCACCATATGGAACGGAACCGAATCTCCGGCTTCATTCACCAGGGCAACCTTGAAATACCGAGAGACGGATCCATTGAGGATTCGGAATCGATACCGACGCGCCCGGACTTCGAAATAGGGCTTGTAGAGCCAGTTCGCTGTCATGACATCGCCGATAAACCCCTTCTGGTTGAATGGGTTGAACCACAATTGCCCATCGGCATCCCAGGCTTTTTCAGCCAAAACAAGATTGACGTCATAGTCGCGATTACCCCAGTCCAGCCCGCTACCACTGGGCAGTCGCAGGTTGACGCCATCGTCGATGGACTCGTTGCCGCGATCAAGGGCGCTGTAATAGTTCATCATCGCCAGACTGCCCTTGTAGACATTCTGCGCCGTGTAGTCGAGCATGTGGTCATGAAACCAGTGGGTGCTCATGGTTTCGCGCCAATCGCCCGGAATCTTCTTGATTCCGCCTTTGCCGTCGGGTCGGCCCGCACGCTTGTCCTTGGCCTTGGTGTTGATCGAATCGCCTCCTGCCAGGGCCAATGTCCAGCGGTAGTCGTAGAACTGACCAGGAAAAAAGAAGGCGTTGGCAAATCCGTCGCTCTCGGCCGGGTTGTGGCCATTGTGCTCGTGGGTGGTGAGCGTATGAACGCCGAAACCACTGTTCTCAGCCACATCGATGGGCAACGCGTTGTAATGCCGCATGAGAACCGGTTCGCCATAGCGAGCCTTGAGCAACTTGGGGGGGAAGGTTCCATCGAAAGTCCAGACAGCCGACGCTTTCTGCACCGGCATATCGGGATGGAATTTCACCGGGATCCCTGCGGTGGTACCTTCGGATCCAGCTTTTCCCGTGGTGTTGTAGTAGAGGCCGTCCTCACCGAATTCGCCGGTTTCGTAGCCATGGGATTGCTTCTCGTCTCGCATGCCACGATTGATTCGAGCGCCCGTGGTCGCTGTCTGGTAGTAGGCTTTGGGATAGAATTCCTTCCAGCGCTGATGCGACCAGCCCAAACCCGGAGGGCGTCCTTCGGCGGGAGGCGTGTCGAGCCCTCGCCCGAGCCAGGCTTCAATCTGGGATTGCCACGGATTACTGTCGCGATCATTTGAGAAGGCCGTAGGAAGCGGCCAAATGTCCTGGGCGAGGAAAGTATCCAGTGCTTGGGAATCGGGGGAGCCCTGGGCATCGGCCGGCGCGGGCAGCGGCGACCAGTTCCTCGGGCGCTTGTTCTTCTTTCGCTTCTTCTTGAGTCTGAGTTTTTCCGCGCCGAATTCCTCAAACCGCAGCATCTGCTGAGTGAAGGCCTCGGCGCCAAAGAGCGGACTGGGGTACGAGTTGGTCGGCACGTCGAAAACTCTCCCCGTGAGCTGATCGCCCTCGGGCACCGAATTCTTCGCGACGGTATCGCTCGGAGTTCCTGACACGCCTCCTTCAAAGGCACCGTGGTTCGCCTCCTCGAGGCCCTCGGGCAGATCGCCGATGGAGAGCGGCCGAAAGGCCGAGGGATCACTGGCAGCCGGGAAGACTCTCGCCGTCCTATCCCTTGATCTATCCCTTGATCTATCCTCTGATCTATCCCTTGATTTATACTCTGATTTATCCTCTGATTTATCCTCTGATTTATCCTCTGATTTATCCCTTGATCTATCCCCTGATTTATCCGCCTCCACCCCTGCTGCACACAGGCAGAGAGCAGCAACTACCACCGCAAAAATGCGAAGAAAAGTACTACTTCGAACGCTTCGACTGTTCTGGAGATTGAATGACATTTTGAGTACTCCTCACCGGGAAATCTTGATTTTTTGTGGCTCCGGACGCAGTGCTGAGGGGAATCCGTCTGTCCTTCGCCCTTGCGTTCGCCTATTCAGTCGTGAGTCGCGGGGCATTTGGCTCACCCCTCAGGCGAATTCGGGCGAGGGTCCGCTGGGCGGGGGCCTAGGTGCGAACCGAGTCACTCGAGGGTCAGATAAAAGTCCATAGAAACAGGGGCTTACAAATCAGATATTGCTGGCGCCGGCGACCAATCCCCCGTGGCCGGGCCACCCGGGGGTCAGTCAAACCCTGGGAACCTCAAGTGGGGCTCTCGCGGTGGAGTCCCCCGAATGCCCGTGTGAATGCCCCTGTGCCCGTGTGAATGCCCCTGTGGATGCCCCTGTGAATGCCCCTGTGGATGCCCCTGTGGATGCCCGTGTGGATGCCCATTTGTATTCCGCCCCTTGGTCTCCGCGCGATCTCCGTCGTAGAGTGTTCCCAGCCACCTATGGCCTGGGCCCAAGAGGAAAATTCAAAAATGAAATATGTGAAGCCCGAAGAAGTAGGACTCTCCAGCAGTCGCCTCGCTCGCATCGATCAACATCTGCAAGAGCGCTACATCGAGCCTGGAAAGATTTCCGGCGCCCTGACCGTGGTCGCGCGACGCGGTGAAATCGCCCACTGCTCGCCCCTCGGCCACATGGAACTCGAACGCAAACGCGCCCTGGAAGAAAATGCAATCTTTCGGATTTATTCGATGACCAAGCCCATCACCTCGATTGCCACCATGATGCTCTACGAGCGCGGCCTATTTCAGTTGCGCGACCCCGTTTACAAGTACATCCCCGCATTCGCCGATCAGGGCGTCTTTCAAATGGGAAGCTATCCGCACTTCATCACCGAGCCGCCCAAGCGCGCCATGCGCATCAAGGATCTCCTCAGCCATACCTCCGGGCTCACCTACGGGTTCATGCACCGCACCCCCGTGGATGCCGCCTATCGGAAGTCGGGCCTCGAAGGGGTCAACAAAAGCGGCAACCTCGAAGAAACGGTGAAGACAATCGCGTCACTGCCGCTGGAGTTTTCCCCGGGCGAACGCTGGAACTACTCCATGGCCACCGACGTACTCGGTTATTTGGTTCAGGTTGTTTCGGGAAAGCCCTTCGATCAATTCCTCCACGAGGAGATCTTCGAGCCCCTGGGCATGGTGGATACGGGTTTTTCCGTCCCCCCGGACAAACAACCCCGCCTACCCGCATGCTATGAGCGCCGAATGAATCGCAAGCTCGTGTTGCAGGATGATCCGGCGACCAGTCCCTATCTCACCCCTCCCCAATTCCATTCGGGCGGAGGCGGGCTTGTTTCCACGGCCCACGACTACCTGCGCTTCGCCGAAATGCTCCGCCGGGGAGGCGAACTCGAGGGTGCCCGAATTGTCTCGCGCAAGACCCTTGAACTCATGACGAAGAACCATCTACCCGGGGACGTCGACCTCACCGAGATGGCCCAGGGGTCTTTCTCGGAAACCCCCTACGAGGGAGTGGGTTTCGGCCTGGGCTTTTCGGTGAACTTGGGACCCGCTCGGACCGGGGCTACAGGAAGCGCAGGTGAATTCGCCTGGGGGGGAGCAGCCAGTACCGCCTTTTGGGTGGATCCCGCCGAAGACCTCTCCGTCGTCTTCCTGACCCAACTCCTACCCAGTGCAACCTACGATTTTCGCGCCCAACTACGATCCATCATCTATGGGGCCATTATCGACTGAGGGCCTCTGGTGCGGTCCCCCTTCGCTCGGCGAAGCACGGGCGAGGCAATCGGCTTAGCGCCCAAACGCGCGTAAAACGTTGGTCCCCAGGAAGCCTTCTTGGGCAGCTTCCGGAAGGTCGCGTGTTAGCCGTTCGAGTTCGGGGATGTAGTCCGGCGGATGATCGGGATGCGGAAAGTCCGAGGCCCAAAAGAAACGATCAGCGCCCACCCGGGGAATGATCCCCGCCAGGGATGTCTCGTCGGGATCGGCCGAAATCCAGCACTGCCTCCCAAAATAAAAGCTCGGTTTTTCGGCAAGCAGCGCCCGGGTCCGAAAACCCTGGGGCGAAGCGTAGACCGTGTCCATTCGGTCGAGCCAATAACCCACCCAGCCCGCTCCGGACTCCAGTATGACAATTCGGAGCGTCGGGAATTTTTCGAACACCCCGTATTGAAAGAGAGACGTGAAGGCGTGACGAACGGCGTCCGCCGACGTCACGTTGAGAAAAAATCCATACTTGCCACTCGTATAGTCCCCAAACCGCCCCGGAGCAGTCCACTTGGGCTCTAGGGACGGGTGGATGCCCAGAGGCAACCCGCACTCCTGGGCCGCCGCGAAAACCCGGTCGTGGGCGGGGTCGCCCAATGGCTTGCGCGTCCACTGAAAGGGCGGAACAAAAACCCCAGCAACACCCTCCTCAGCCACTCGCCGCACCTCGCGTTCCGCCGCTTCGGGGTCGCCCAGGGAAAGCTGGGCCACCGGGAGAAGTCGATCGCCGGAGCCCGCGCAAAAATCCACAATCCATCGGTTGTAGGCGCGCAAACAAGCCTGAGTCAGGTCTTCGTCTTCGCACTCGGCTATCCAAAACAGGGTCAACGTCGGGTAAAGAAAAGCCCGGTCGATATTTTCCATATCCAGACGCTGGATGCGCTCGCGGGGATCCATCGCACCGAGCGGGGCCTGATCGACGTATTTCAGCCCGGTGACGGCTTCTCGTTCGTAGACGTGGCCCGCTACGCGATCCATCGCTCCCAAGCCCGCCGGCATTCCGCCTCGAACTATTTTGGAAACCGCGCCATCGATTTCGAGGAACTCCAAGCCGGCGTCATCGGCCCGGATCGTAGGCGCCCGGTGACGGTAACGGGGTTCGAGGTATTCGAGCCAGAGATCCGGGGGCTCGAGGATGTGTCCATCTCCGTCCACGGCACCGGAAAATGAAAGTCGGGGTAGAGGTTTCATACGGGCGAATTCTCGCTGAGTTCGGTGAGGCCCGCACCCCTGCTGCCCCGGGGAACGAGACCGCTTCAATAACGTAGGCTGAGCCTGACTTTCAAAGCATCGTAGTTGGTTCCAAAAACATACGAGAGATCAAGAGCCACGGGATCGTAGGTTCGAATGCCACTCTTACTCGCCATCCCGAGACCAATACCGACCTCGTCGCTATGTTCGAGCCAGAGGTCCTGGCCGAAGAACTGGGTATCCGTCAGGAAGAGGCGAGCGCGCAGGGAGCGTGAGCCGCCTACTCGGCCCAGATCACGATACAGCGAAAACCCGTTCTTCAGAACTACGTTGGTCAGGTTGTCGTAGTTGAGTTTAACGTCAGCGACCTCTATGCCGTCAATCGAACTCGCAACGCCCACCATGTTGCTCATTTCAAGACGGTACTGCGAAAAATCGAAGCGCATGTGATTCACCAGGGAAACCGAAACTATCGCGCCCACGGCGCCGACATCAACCGAGCCCGCCACGCCTCCCCGGACTACTAGGGCAAGATTCCAGCCATCCGAAATCCGTCCCTGCAAGCCAAGGCCGAAATTGCCGATTCCTGCCAGGGCCTCACCTTCATCGATACTGAATGTCATGCCCAGGTCGGTCACCAGGGCGAGCCTGGGGCTCAGGTGCCAGCCGAACGCAATATCAAAATCGTAGCTTTCTCCAGAATAAGGTCCCGCCCCGAAGTAACCGAAATCAAAATCCAGTTTCCAAAGGCTCGACGGTGTATCCGCATCCGCCGACAAATCCCCAAGGAACGGGCCCAGGGTACCCAGGCCGAAGTCGTTCTGAAACATTCGGCTCTGGAGGCTATTCGGGTTCCCGGCAATCGGGTCAACAGGGGAGTCCTTAACAAAGGCCTGCAACAACGCCGTCACGGACTCTTCCGGAGTGCCGGACTGGACGCCGTTCCCCTTGAGCCAATCCTCGAACTCCTGCTCACTCAAATCTCGGGTTGCAGCGTCGAAATCCAGACTAATTCCCGCCACGATAACCTCAAAGTGGAGGTCGCCCGAATTTTCCGCATAGCTCACGATCGAAGCCACGCCGCGCAAGTCCAGAGCTACGGAGAAGGCGGTGAATCCTGGCACGTAGTCGGCGGTGGGAAAGAGTGCGAGGAGAGCTGCTTCATCGAACAAGTCCGTCACGTTTCCAAGCGAGTTCGTCGAGTTCACCCCGGTCTGGCCATCCAGTGTGATCACGGCACGAAAAAGATCTCGAGCCAGCACCGGCCCGGAAAGCAAAACCGAAAGGAAGATCACGAGAGCCGCGGGAAGGACTTTGGGGAGCAACGAATTCAGACCTTTCAAGTCGAAGCCTTGAAGAACCCGCGTCTACACTTGACGCCACTCGGCAGAACGAACCAAAAAAAAATTCGCTCCGCCACTCTACGCCCGGCGCAGGGCAAAAAAAGTACCCCCCATGACCAGAAAAATGAGCAAGACCGCTCCATTCGCGGACAGGGCGGGAACTCCCTGGACGGTCAACTCAGTCAACTCGACAGCGGCCCCGGTCACACGATCCGAAAGCCAGATACCTCCATCGTCGGGCTCGTTGCCCAGAAGCCCGTCGGCATCGCGATCGCCCTGGGTATCGGCCAGGCCCGGATAGTCGCACGCATCGTAAAAGGCGACTCCGGCCCCTGGGTCTCCTCCCGCTCGGAAACACGTATCAGAACCGTTCTTAATCGACAGCAACCCAGTCTGACGAACGCTGGACACGCTGGCCTCCTGGGTCACGTGCACCTCAAAGATTCCCGCCCCCATGCCGGAGACAGTGATCCCTGCTTCCTCGTCCTTAAACCAATTGCCGTCCTGGATGCAGTCTCCCGTGTCGGAAACGCTCAACTGCGTTGCATTCCGAAAGTCCACCACCGCAGTGGCCAAGCCTGTAACCGATACGCCCAGGGTCGGAGCGCTCATCACCGACGTACACGCCGGAAGTGTTCCTCCGTCCACGACTCCGTTGATATTCCCGAAACTCTGTACGCCCAGCACCAGTTCCCAGGTTTCGACTCCGGGTTGCACCGTAACCACAACCGTCAGGTCTCCTGTTGCGTCGACGAAATGATCGACTCCGCCACAGCCGAAAGCCCCCAGGCAGTGATCGGCCTCGATCCCCCACTGCATGCCCACTTCGCCCGTCGCCTGATCGCCCGACGTTACGAACTCGCTGGTAGAGAGGGCTCCAGTCAGACCGGACACGATCCCCACGCGCCCCTGGCCCGAATCAAAATTTCCATTGGCAGCCCCCACCGCGGCAGCCTCGTTTGAGGCCGTAATCGCGCTGTTGTTCGCGAATGAAACCGCGACGGGCGGGATCGCCTGGGCGGACAATCCCCATAGAAGTGAGAACACCGGCATCACCCAGGGCCATCGACGCATCCGATTCTTCTGAGCTTGCACGGGCGTATCCCCCTGAACCCAGCATACATAGACGAACAAAGAAACACGACCGAAACCTCCTGGCTGCGATTGCTCTCTACGAGAAACTCATCCCCCGGGACCAGTGATCTGACTTCCTTCCATTCCCGGAAAATTAGTGCGGTATCGTCCGGACCGAAGCAAGGGGAACCATCCACCACCCGCTGTAAAATTCAAACTCCGGGCGAGGGCCGACGGAGAAGCATCCGGGCCAGTGAGAAGAACCGTCCGCCAAGAGCCGTCCGCCAAGAACCGTCCGCCAAGAGCAAGGCGCCTCGCTGAAAATCAGTGCCAGACCTTCAAGGAGATCCATCACCGTGTTCTATGGCTGGGTAATCGTAGGACTAGCCTTCGTGGTGCAGTTCATCGCCGTGGGCTCGATGATGCAATGCTTTCCGGTTTTCCTGCTTCCGCTCACTGAAGAGTTCGGCGTCGGCCGCGCTCAGGGCGCCCTACCCCCGGTTGCCATGATGCTCACGGGGATCGTGTTCTCCCCCCTGATTGGCATGGCGATCTCGCGCTTTCCCATTCGCAATGTGATGCTGACCGGGGCGTTCGCGATGTCCTTGGGCTTTTACGCGCTCTCCGAGGCCACCGCCTTCTGGCAGATCGTTCTGGCCTACGGGCTGGCCGGTCCTCCGGCCATGGGCGCACTGGGCTCGATTGCCTGCAACTCCCTGATCGTCAACTGGTTTGAGCGCAGGCGATCGCTGGCCCTGGGCCTCGCAATGGTGGGCATGTCGATCTCCGGAGCGATCATGATTCCCGCGGCCACCTGGGGGCTCGAAACCTGGGGTTGGCGGGGGGTCTATCGGTTCTTCGCGATAATCCCCCTTGGCCTCATGCCTCTGATCGCCTGGCTCGTGGTCAACCGACCCGAGGATCTCGGTCTCGCGGCGGATGGCGACGATCCCGTCGAAGTTGGAAGTTCCGCATTCAAACCCGTCCCGGCCGCTCCTTCCTCAATGCGCGAGTTGTTGGGGACTCCCACCCTCTGGCTGATCGGCGCCGCCTGCGGGCTCTCCTTCTTTGGCGCGCTTGCCGTCATGAACCACGGCATCGCCTTCGCGATTGATCGGGGCATCGACCCCATGCGAGCCGCAGGCATGCTCTCGGCGATCTCGGTGGGGGCCGCTTCAGGAAAACTGGTATTTGGCTGGCTGGCCGATCGGCTCGGCGAAAAAGGCGCGTTCAAGGTCGCCCTAACGTTCCAATTTTTTGCGCTTCTCGGCCTAGCGACAGTCTCGGGCTACGCCTCCCTTGTGGTGGCCGGCGGCTTCTTTGGACTCGGACTCGGGGGCATCGCGCCTCTCCAAGCCGCCCTACTCGCCCGAAGCTTTCGGGGCGGAGATTTCAGCCGCGCCCTGGGACTGATCGCCCCGCTGATGATTCCCTTCCAAATCGCCGGGCCTCCCCTGGCCGGCTGGATCTTCGACCAGCGGGGAAGCTACGACTTGGCGATTTGGATTTTTATGGCGAGCACCCTGGCGTCGGGCCTCATGATCTCGCTTCTGAAAATAGCCAAGGCCGGCGAACAGACACCCCAAGCCCAATAGACGCGCGCGCGGAAAGGCCTCAGCCCCCGGACACTTCGATGTCCGTGGAACCCGCAGGCAGAGAAATTCGAGTCCCATCCTGCCCCAGGGTGATGTCCCCGGCGAACGCCTCGTCTACCCCATCGAGAAAGGCCGCCTCCATGCCAGGCAATAGCAGGGGCGGAACGATGTGGTACAAAAGAAGGTGACCCACGCTCGCCACTTCAGCGCTGCGCGCTGCATCCACCGGACTCGCGTGATAGTCGAGAATATCGTTGAGGATCTTGACGCGCTTCGTTTGCCCAGAATCCGAGGCCGCCTGAGCCATGATGGCCACCAAATGCGGCGCCAGAGCCTCGTGTACAAGGAGGTCCACCCCATCGGACATACGCTCGATTTCAGGCGACCGAATCGTATCGCCGCTGATGAGCACGGAACGTCCAGCGTAGTCGAACCGGTAACCCACAGCGGGGTCGATGGGCGCATGGTTGACCCGAAAGCTGGTCACCTTCACACCATCCCGGTCCCAGACAACCGTCGGGCGGCCAGGTTCAGGCGTGGCAAAGGGTCGCGCTGAGAAGCCCGACCCGGCGGGCGGCATGGTGGCTTCTCCGTGGTGCGCAACCCGGAAGCGGGTGTCGGCCTGATAAACCTGGTTGAGCCCCTCGGCGATGTCCTGGACGCCGTCGGGCCCGAAGAGCAGCAGCGGTTCAGTGGTAACCGGTCCACCCGCCCAGCGCTGAAGCGCGAGTTCACCCAGGCCATCGATGTGGTCGGAGTGAAAGTGGGTCAGGAAGACTGCCTCCACTTGCCCGGCGGGAAGCCCGAATCTGTTCATATTGCGCGCCGCACCCGAGCCCGCATCCACGACAAAAAGCTGACCTCCGGCCACGATGCCCACGCAGGGCCCCGAACGCTTCGGATCGGGCAACGGACTGCCTGCGCCGCACAGGGTGAGGTGCAATCCGTCGGGCAGGTCACCGATCGGGTCTGCGGCCATCATCCGCGGCAGGGCCACGCCCATCAACCGCATGGCGAGCGGACCCCGGAACGAGTAAATGAGCAGTGCGCTCAATGCGACCAAGCCCAGAACCACCTGCCAACGTTTCATTCCTGCCCCCCTCCTGAGGGATAATGACGGCTCGCCGATTTACTTCAGTTGCAAACAAAAAGAAAGCGAGCGCCCGCTTCAACAATTGACAGAGAGACTGCCATGAAATTCTCTCAGGGCAACTCCAAGCTCATCCGAGCAGCCAATAAATCAAGGCGGCGCCCCGGGGTGGCCTAATGGCTAGGCGATATTCGTCCGCACAAGCCGCCCAGGCCGGGCGCCCGTGTCGGCGTCATTCTCTCGGGTGCGTACACCGTTCACGAAGGTGGCCAGATACCCGTTGGCGCTCTGAAGAATCCGGCTCC
>Ga0310120_10002320_pt1 | contig 13968 bp, 14 predicted proteins | sample CB27_AW_983_MG_FD_203506 | JGI IMG/M metagenome (GOLD analysis project Ga0310120, IMG submission 203506) | Marine microbial communities from Western Arctic Ocean, Canada - CB27_AW_983 | ecosystem: Environmental > Aquatic > Marine > Oceanic | place: Canada: Western Arctic Ocean | collected... | reverse complement strand
ATCCGCCGGATCGGTCGCCCTGAGGACATCGGGCATCTGGCCTGCTTCCTCGCCTCGGATCTCTCGGGCTATATCACCGGACAGACCATCAGTGTCGGTGGCGGGGCCTACATGCCGTGACAAGCGTGAAAGGCGACAGTTCGGATCTCTCGGCTCCTTTCCCGCGCCCGGACTGGCTGCGGCGGCTCAACCGGGTGGGCGGCGATCTCGCGCGCCATCCCGCGCACTTGATCCCACTCGATGTGGATTCGCTGCTGGGGGCTGCCTCGGCGGCAACGGGCTTGGACGATTTTGGAGCCGATGATTTTCTCGAGCCCCTCGGTGTGCTCAGCCAATCCTTGAACGACGAGTCGGACGCGAGCTTGATGGGAAACTTGCTGGCGCGTGGAGACCTGCTGAATCTGCTGGGAAACCGGCTCTCCATGGTGGCCGCGCGCAAAGCCGAACCCGCCATCCAACAGGAGGGGATCTCCGCACCGATTTTCATCGTGGGGTTGCCCCGGTCGGGCACATCGATCCTGCACGAGTTGCTCGCCCAGGACACCCGGCTTCGGGCTCCCCTCAGCTGGGAGGCGCACTCCCCCTGCCCTGGGCCGAAAGCCCCGGCAAACTGGGAAGAGGAATCGATTCGGCGAGCGGAAAACATCTTCACCTTCTGGAACGAGCTAGTGCCCGCATACGCGACGATGCACGAAATGGGCGCTCGGATTCCCTGCGAATGCATCTGGCTCACGGCCCACTCGTTCCGAAGTGAAGAATTTCTTGGTCGCAATCGCGTACCGAGTTATGGCGCATGGCTGGCCGGTGCCGACCTCGCGCCCGCCTATACGATTCACCGAGAAATTCTCCAACTTCTCCAGTGGCGGACGCCGACGAATCGCTGGCTCCTGAAAGCGCCTTCGCACATGATGGCCCTGCCCTGGCTTTTCGCCGAGTACCCCGACGCCCGTATTCTCCAGACCCATCGCGACCCTGTGCAGATCATGGGATCGAGCGTGAACCTGCTCCGGGCCCTGTGCTGGATGCGCTCGGAGAGCGTCGACGCCGAACTCATCAAGGCCAGTTTTGCCGGGGAAGGCCTCGCCGCGCGGCTCTCTGCCGCGCTGGACTTTCGCGATAGTCCCGCTGCGCCCGCCAGCGCCTTTCAGGACATTCGCTTCGCGGATTTGATGGAGAATCCCCTAGCCACCATCGCTGACATCTATCCCGGCCTCGATCTGCCCTTCACCCAGGAAGTCGAAGCGGCGATGGGAGATTATCTGGCCGCCAAGCCGAGGAACAAGTTCGGCAAACACGACTACCAGTTCGGCGACCTCGGGCTGGCGCTCGAAACCGAACGCGAACGCTTCGAGGCCTATCAAACCCGGTTTGACGTGCCCTCGGAGGCTCGATGACACTGCCAAGCGAGGACGACACAAGCGGGCCCGCCAGAAGCCTGTTGGCGGGCCAAAGCGTGGTGATCACCGGTGCGGGCTCAGGGATTGGCCAGGCCACGGCTTACGCGTGCGCGTCCGAAGGGGCGTTGCTGATGCTTGGGGATATAGACGCCGACTCCGTGGCCGAAACGGCATCGGCCATCGTGCAAGCCGGCGGCCAAGCGGCGCACTGCACCGGGGATGTTGCGCTCTCGGCCACGCACAAATCCTTGTCCGAAACTTGCCGGGCGCAATACGGCAAGGTTTCGGGGTGGGTGAATAACGCTGCCTGGTCCGGCGGCGGAATGCTCGCCGACCTGCCCGAGAAAGACTGGGAAAGAATTCAGGCTGTGACTCTCGGAAGCGTATTTCACGGCTGCCAGGCCGCCATTGGCCAGATGAGCCAGACCGGGGGCGGGGCCATCGTGAACGTTTCATCCGGTGCGGGTCTTGCTGCCGAGCCCGGGCTCGCGGCCTACGGTGCGGCCAAGGCAGGGATCCTTTCTCTCACTCGGAACGCAGCGGTGGAGTATGCCCGCCTGGGCATCCGCGTGAACTGCGTCTCTCCAGGCCCCATCGACACACCGGGCCTGAGCGGCTGGATCAACGAGTTTCCCGGAGGACGCCCGGGCTTCGAAACCCAAATACCCCAGGGCCGCCTTGGCCGCCCGGAGGAAATCGCCCAGAGCATCGTCTTCCTGCTCTCCCATCGAGCCAGCTATATCAACGGGACAAACCTGGTGGTCGACGGCGGGATCCATGCCCGACTGGCCTCTCCGCGCCCATCGTTGGACTGAGATCGGTGGACCCGGCACGCCGTGATCACGCCCGGGTCAGCCCGGTGCGGCAAATTCGCTGTCGGGGGAGCCCGCGATCCGCGTGTGATACATCTCCCTGGCTTGGGTCATATCCCACGGCATGGCCCTGTGGAGCAGGCATCGGTTGTCCCAGAGCACTGCGTCGCCCACTGTCCAGGCATGGTGATAGGTTCGCGGAGGGCGACACGCGAACGCCACTAACTCGTCAAGCAAACGCTCGGATTCGTCCGAAGCCAGGCCCGGGATTCCGTAGGCGTGACGCCCAACCAAAAGCGACGGCCGACCGGTTTCCGGGTGCACTTTGATCAGGCCGCGCAGAGGCGGGTCCGCATCGGTGAAACCGTAGCCACCGTAGGCATCGGGATCGCCTGGGTTTCCGTCCTCGGGGTCCGGTGTGTGCACATGACCGATCTTCCCCTGGCTGAAGGCGAGGGAGTGGTAGGCCGATAGCCCTTCAATCCGCTTGCGCATGGCTGGAGCCAGGTCCGCGTAGGCAGCGCGCATGTCGGCCCAGCCGGTCTCGCCGCCCTCGGGAGCCGTACGGTGCGCGGTGAAGACCGCGCCCTTCGCCTGGACGGGCATGTAGGTGCTGTCGGCATGCCAACCCATATTGCCCTTGATGATCTGGATCACGCCGTCCGCGTCATCATCGGCCCGTATGCTTCCATCGGCGCGAACATTGCTGATCGGTGCGAGTTCGAATTCGAGATCGCCGAAGCGTCGGGCGAAGCACACCTGTTCGGACTGGCTCAGGTGCTGGCCAGGAAAAATCAGGAGTGCGTGCGTCAGCCACAGCGCGTACAGCGACTCGAAGGTGGCGTCGTCCAACTCGCGCAGATCCAACCCACGCACCACCGCCCCGAAGGATGCGTCCAACTCATCAACTTGCAAATTCCCAGGCATGGGAAGAGCCTCCGCCTCAAACCGCATTGGTTGGCTCCTGCGATCCCAAAACTAGCGCGCCCGGCATGGGGCATGCACCCGTGCTGGCGAGCGCCTTAGAATCTGCCCGGGAGCGCCCATGGCCTGGCTAGACCGCGCCGACTCACCGAAACTCTGGGGGGGGTCCGGGGTCACCGGGCTGCCTCACCGCCGACCACCCGGAGATGTCCTTTGCCCGAAGATCTGGAAACCGCCGCCCTGGATGCCGCCGCAAAACTTGCCCTCTCCGAGGGAGTGAGTGCCTGCCAGATCGCGGTCGCGCGGAATAATCGAATTGTCTGGACGCGTTCATTTGGGCGCGCCAGTCCCGATGCGCGCTTCGGGGTGGCGTCCGCCACAAAGCCCATCGTCTCTTCAGCGGTTTGGCTACTCATCGACGCCGGGAGCCTCGATATCACGCAACCCGTGGCCCGCTACATCCCGGAGTTTGCCGGGGAAGGCAAGCAAGCGGTCACCGTCGAACAGGTCATGCTCATGACATCTGGATTTCCCAGCGCCCCGATGGCCTCGGACGCGGGCGCCGACCCCCAGCGACGCGTTGAGCAACTCGCTCGCTGGCCTCTCGAATACGCCCCGGGCACCCGGTATGTCTACCACGGGATGTCGGCGCATTGGGTTTTGGCCGAGTTGATCGAGCGCCTGAGCGGCCAGAACTTTTGCGACTTCATCGAGGAACGAATTACTCGGCCCCTGGGCCTTCCTCGCGTACTCGGGATCTCTCCGGGCCAACAGTCGGACATTGTTCAACTCGACGAGGCCCGTGAGGAAACCGCATTGGCGGGAGCAGCCAACGCCGATGAACTCGCCGCCAAGATTACCGCCGGCGAACCGGGGGGCGGCGGCGTGATGACGGCCGCGACCCTCGCGCTCTTTTATCAGGCCCTACTTCACAACACCGGGCAGATCTGGTCCCCGGAGATGCTGGCCGACGGCGTCGGGAATATTCGATGCAGGCTGCCCGACCCGCTGATGAACCTGCCCGCCAATCGCACCCTCGGTGTCGTGGTGGGTGCGGGTTTTGGCGCCACATGGGCTCAATCCCCAACCGCCTTCGGCTGGCCGGGGGCCGGTGGACAAATTGGCTTTGCCGAACCCGCGACAGGGATCTCCTGCGCGTTTCTCCAGGCGGGCGACCCCGATCAGGTCTCGCAGTTCATGCGAGGGGTCGCGATGACGAATCTCGCCCTAGCCCTTGGTCGCTGAAAAGCGGGTGGGCGCCGACGGGTTCAGCGCCGGCTCAGGCGGTAGAGCCAGACCTCTTCTGAGTCCTTTGGGTCGCGATGGAAAGAGTTCTGGCTCGTCCATGCGGCGCCAAATTCCTCGATTTCGTTCGAGTGAGTTACCCGCTTGGCCCGGAGCGGGTAAAGGGTCCCGTCCATCCCGACGATCACCAGGGGATTTTTTTCCATGTTCTTGACCCATTGGGTCTCCGTCGCCCCCGCATAGGCATAGAGGGCTCCCCCCACTACCGTAAAGGCGATGTTGACCGAATAGGGATCCGACGGGCGGGTCTCCAGTTTGAAGAAGCCGTATTCCCCGGCAACGGACCAATCGGTGGGAACCGTCCCCGCCTCGGCCAGCTCCCCGGAGAGCTGTCCGCCGGGAAGGACGGCCAGGGGACCGCTACATGCCAGAACGCCGGCGACCATGGTGCTGAGCAGCCCGACCTGGAGACGCCTGCTCAGTCCCTGACGAGCACTTCCCATGCGCCGGTCAAGAAATGCCCCCGACCTCGCGGGCGAGATCATATTGGCCAAACAGGCTCCTTCGCGTTTTGTGCTGGCGATCGAGAGTCGCCGTATCTACTGGACGGAGTAATTTCGAGCATCCATGCACGCGCCAAAAGCTCGGTTGAAGGTGGATATCCGGTCCTTCTCCGCGGCTGCAGTGGCTGCTCCGGCCTGTGCTTCCGCCTGTGCGGCGGCTTTCCTCTTTCCTTGGCGACCGCGCATGCCTCCGGAGGCCGCGCCGACGGCCGCGCCCTTTGATGTGTCGCCGAGAATTGCTCCTAGGGCGGCGCCACGAGCTGCCCCGCCGGCTGCCCCTTTAACAGCCCCACCCCCCCTCCCGGTGTCGGCCACCTGAACCGGAGGCGCGGGCACCTTAGGGTCGATTCCCGTGAGCTCTTTCGCTGAGTCGTAACAGCTGAGGGAATCGTTTGCCTGGGTGGAGGCATCCTGGTCACCTTTCGGGAAGACAAAGACCCCGAGCTCCGTCTGGATCATATTACTGACAGTTTTCGAGACTTCGTCCGCGCGGGTTACGAGGGCTGGAGCCAAAGTGAGGCCAATGGCGAGAGCGAAAACGAATAGATGCTGGAAGATCATTTTTCTCCTTTGTCATTTCTCGGCTTATCTGATTATCCATTCTCTGCCAATCCCGAGGAGCCGACCGACCGAGGCATTTGAAGACCCGAGTGAACTTTCGCCCATGATTCTCTCAAGCGGAACCAATTTCAGGGGGTTGCGGGGTGACTGAACGTCAAGACGCCATCCTCGAGTGCAGCATGGCGAATCATTTTCTTGTCAACAGAAAAGTTCTGGGTATTGAGCCACGGCGCGCGATCGCCTTGCTTCGGGCACAAGTGCATTCGCCGCTGCATGTAGCCTGCCGAAAAGTCGGTAATCCAGGGTCGTTCAGGCATGCCTTGATCTTCGTCTCGGAGCCGGGGGGTGCATTGACGCATGCCCAGTTCGTCCATTCGGTTCAGCAGTCGGCACGAATACTCGGCGGTGAGGTCGGCCCGTAGTGTCCAAGAGGCATTGATATAGCCGAAGGTCTGCACGAGATTCGGGATGTCTGAATAGAGCATTCCCTTGTAGGAAAAAGTGTCGGCGAAGTCCACCTCTTTGCCATCCACGCTGAAACTGACGCCCCCCAGCCACTTCAATTCCAGACCCGTTGCCGCGATGATGATATCGGCTTCGAGTTCGGTACCCGACGTCAACCGGATCCCCTTCTTGGTAAAGGTGTCGATGTGGTCGGTGACCACCGAAGCTGTTCCAGCATTGATGGCCTCGAACAAGTCGGCGTCCGGAATCAGGCACAGGCGTTGGTCCCACGGATTGTAACTGGGGGTAAAATGCGTATCGACGTCGTAGTCGGGACCCAGATGCTTCCGTACCTCTCCCAGTAAAAACGTTTTTACCTTTTCTGGGTTGGTTCGCGTCTTCCGATACATCCATGCCTGAAGCTTGACGTTCTTGAAGCGAGTGATCGCATAGGCGATCTTTTCGGGCAGAAAGCGGCGAAGCCCGTTGGCGATGGCATCCTTTGCCGGTCGCGTGGCCACGTAGGTGGGCGAACGTTGAAGCATCGTGATGTGCTCTACTTTGTCCGCCATAGCGGGCACAACCGTCATGGCCGTTGCCCCGCTCCCGATCACGACGACCCGCTTGCCCGTGTAGTCAAGATCCTCGGGCCAGAATTGCGGGTGAAAGAGGATCCCCTCGAAAGCTTCCTCACCCTCGAATTGTGGCCTGTAGGCCTCGTCGTAGCTGTAGTAGCCGCCACACATAAGAAGAAGGTTGCAGGTGATGGCCTCGCCAGCGGCATCGTGCCCGGTTTCCCGGGTCTTCAGGGTCCAAAGCGCGTCGGAACTCGACCAGGAGGCCTTCATTACTTCGCAGTTGAAACGAATGTTCTTACGGATGGCATTTTCGTCGGCGGTCTCGTTCACATAGGCGAGGATGGACGGTCCATCGGCAATGGCCTTCTCCGCCCGCCAGGGCTTGAAGTTGTAGCCGAGGGTATGCATATCGCTGTCCGACCGAACACCCGGGTAGCGATAGAGATCCCATGTTCCCCCGATGGCATCGCGACCCTCGAGGATCGCGTAGGTCTTCCCCGGGCATTTCTCCTGCAGGTGATAGGCCGTACCGATTCCCGAGAGGCCCGCGCCCACAATCACGACGTCAAAATGACTCATTGTCCTGGCTCCTTCGTCCAAAAAACTAGCACGCCCTGATTTTTCCGGAGGCACCGCATTCAAGGGCGGCTATGGGTTGAAGGACTCCTCTCCTTCCCCATGGACAGGGCCTTGCTCGTGAATCAGTCCAATGTGACAAAGATTGACCGCCGGGGCCGACCGTCCACGGCACGACTGATATGACCGCGCCCAGTGGTATCCTCGGCAAGAAGCACATCTCCCGCCCCGAGCAATCGTCGGGTTCCGTCTCCGACCTCGATCTCCACACCGGCATTCAGATTGATGACGTATTGCCTGCGGGGTGCGTTGTGGAAACCAAAATCATAGTCCCCCTCTGTCTCCCGGAAGGCGATTCCCGTGGCCCCTTCCAAACTCGAAATCGACCCGATCCCCCCCAGATCCTTGAGCGGAATCTCCAGGTCCTCAAAGTGCGATTCGTTGTCCTCTCCCGTGTAGATCCGCGTGACTTTCATTTCGCTCTTGCTCCTCAATGAAAATTCCTTCGGTGCCGAAGCCGAACTGTGGATGGACTGCTTCTTCCTCTGCCTTTCCTCTCCCTCTGCCTCGGGCACCGCATCGGGCCCGGCGGACCTCGCCGGGGATCACAGCGAATGGCCGGCTCCAGGCAGCGGGGCTTCAGGGTCGCGGTCCTCGGGCGAGTCCACGTCCAAGAGCACGCCATCGTCGGGCATATCGACAAAGGTCACCCTCGAAGAATTTCGCTGAAGCAGGCCCCGAGCACCCGAATCGCCCACCAAGCTTTGGATCGAATCGAAATAGTCTCGGGGCCAGAGCACGGGATTGCCGCGTTGGGTCCCGTGAACCGGCGCGCAAATCGGCCGGTCGCCCGAGGGATCAAAATTCTCGACCAGAAGACGAATATGCTCTGCTGAGACCCTGGGCATATCGCCCAGACACACCACCACCCCATCAAGCCGCGAGTCCAGTGCACTCATGCCCGCCCGCAGCGACGTACTCAGCCCTTCGGCGAAGAGGGGGTTGTGGACGAACTCAACCGGGTAGTCGGCCAGTAGGTCGCGAATCCTCCCGGACTCGTGTCCGGTCACCACTCGGACGGGCGACAGGCCCGCTTCCATCGCCGCCTCGACGGGATACAAAAGCATTGCCTTCCCGCGCACAGGAAGGCAGAGCTTGTTTTTCTTCCCCATGCGGAGAGATCGACCGGCCGCGAGGATCAGCGCGCCCACCCGGGTTCCGGAGGCGGCTTGGGCCAAGGTCAAGCGTTCCTAGCCCGGAGGGATTCAACCACCTGCGCCACGATGGAGACCGCGATCTCTCCCGGAGTGACCGAACCGATGGCAAGCCCCACCGGACCGCGAATCCTTGCGCGGTCCTCGGCGCCGAATCCCTTCTCGGCAAGCCTTTCCAAACGAGCCCGATGGGTTTTCTTCGAGCCCAGGGAGCCGATGTAGAACGCCTGGGAACCCAGGGCCGCAGCGAGAGCGGGATCATCGATCTTGGGATCGTGGGTCAGGGTCACGACCGCAGTTCTTGAATTGATTGCTAATTCCTGAAGCGCCCGATCGGGCCACTCGGTGCGGAGTTCGATGCCCTCAAATCGAGATGGGGTGGCAAAGGCTTCCCGGGGGTCGACCACCACCACTTCGAAACCCGCAAGCTTGGCCATTTCCGCCAGCACCTGACCGATATGAACCGCGCCCACAATGACCATTCGAAGCGCAGGACTGAAGCTTTGAAGGAAATAGGAGTCACCGCCGATCACAGTGAGGAGCGATGTGTTTTTTTCGAGGGCTTCCAGTGCGGCGACGGCGACTTCCGCCGGCAAGCCCGGGGGAGCATCCTCTCCAGGATGAATCAGCCACTGCTCACCCCTCGCGTGCAGGGAAACCAGAACGACACTCCGCTTGGCTCTTCGATCCTCGAGAATCTGATCCAACAGAGCGGAGTTCACGTCAGTTTTTCCAGGTAGATATCGACCTCGCCACCGCAGGCCAAGCCCACCTCCCACGCCATTTCGTTGCTGACCCCAAAATGGAGCAGTTTGCCCTGCCCCGTCCGGATCACCTCGGCGACTTCCTCGAGAACTGCGCCTTCGATGCAACCCCCCGAAACCGAACCTCGAAACTCGCCCCGGGCATTGACGACCAACTGGCTGCCCGTGGGTCGCGGCGACGACCCCCAGGTCTTTACCACCGTGGCGATGGCGACGGATTGCCCCGTGTCCCGCCAAGCTGCTGCTTGTTCCAGCACATCATCGAGTCCGGTCATGGGCTCGCTCCTCCCCACTCGCAATCGCGTGTCTCGGCACTTTCAGGCCCCGGTAAATGCTTGGATTCCGGTTTGGGCACGCCCCAAAATCAGCGCGTGCACATCGTGGGTGCCCTCGTAGGTATTGACCGTTTCGAGGTTCATGAGATGTCGCATGACGTGGTACTCCTCGCTGATCCCGTTGGCTCCGTGCATGTCCCGGGCGATACGAACCATGGCCAAAGCCTTGCCGCACGAATTGCGCTTTACCAAGGAAATGTTCTCCGGGGCGCAGGTTCCCTCATCCAGCATTCGGCCGACCCGCAGGCATGACTGCAGCCCAATGGCAATCTCGGTCTGCATATCTGCCAGTTTCAGTTGGATCAATTGGTTGGCCGCCAACGGGCGACCAAACTGCTTCCGGGCCAGGGTGTACTTCCGGGCTGCGTGCCAGCAGAATTCCGCGGACCCAAGTGCACCCCAGGAAATCCCGTAACGCGCCTTGTTGAGACAGCCGAACGGTCCCTTGAGCCCGGACACCTCGGGGAAGAGATTCTCTGCGGGTACAAAAGCATTGTCCAACATAATCGAACCCGTGACCGAAGCACGCAGGGAGAGCTTGCCCTCAATCTTGGGCGTTGTGAATCCCGGACCGGCGTTCTCGCGCTCCACCACGAAACCGCGGATCTGATCATCGAGCTTCGCCCACACCACCGCGATATGCGCGATGGGCGAGTTGGTGATCCACATCTTGGAACCGGTCAGGCGGTAGCCCCCGTCCACGGGCACCGCACGGGTCGTCATGGAGCCCGGATCTGAGCCATGATCGGATTCGGTGAGGCCAAAACAGCCAATCAGCGTCCCGGCGGCGAGCCCGGGCAGAAATTTCTGGCGCTGCTCTTCGGTTCCATAAGCGAAGATCGGGTGCATAACCAAAGAGGACTGAACGCTCATGGCCGATCGGTATCCGGAATCCACTCGCTCAAACTCTCGAGCCGCCAGGCCATAGGCCACGTGGGAGACGCCGGCCCCTCCATACTCGGTGGGGATCGTCGGGCCCAGCAGACCGACCTCCCCCATTTCCCGCATCAATGAGGCGTCGAAGCGCTCCTCTCGAAAGCCTTCGATGACCCCGGGAAAGAGTCGGTCCTGGGCGAAGGCGCGAGCCGTCTCTGCCACCATGCGCTCCTCGTCGCTCAGTTGCGAATCGAGCTGAAAGGGGTCGTCCCACTGAAAGGTTGCCTTCGCCATGTTTTTTCCTCGTTTGAGAATCAGACCTCGGAGATCCGAGTTAAAAAAGGGGGACCCAATGGGTCGCCGTGCTCCCAAGTTCCCCGGAAGCTCTCGTTCGCCCAGGCCCACGGAAATCATCCAGGATGTAGGATGCATGCGAACCACCCGGCACGTGCTGAGTGGCGCACAATACAACGAATAGGGCCGGCGCGGAACCTCAGGGCTCAGCGTGCCGCCCAGTTTTCCCCTTCATCGGCGCCCGTCGGTACAAACCAAATAGGCGACGACCAAGCCCGCTCCTGAATCGTTTTCAAGACATTGGCCCTGGGGGAAACTCCGGCTCGAAGCGCATCCCAGGTTGACCAACGGCAGGTGGGGTTCTCCAGGACGCGAGCGTAATAGAAGGCTTTCTGTTCCGGATCAAAATTCGGATCGCTCCACAGAGCCTTGAGTTCCGGGGCGCCGACACCCTGGGTATAGGAACAATCCGAGAGATCGACCCGGGCTCCGTTGTCCGGGCAGCGATGGGTGTCTTTGTTGGGGATCGCCCCTTGGGAGCAAGCCATGTCGTAGACTTCCTCGAACGTTTCGGTTCCCACGGCCCAACCTTTGACAATTTGAAGCCGCTGAAGTTGGGCGCTCAAGGGATCCCCCACCGCCCAGGCAAGAAACTGCGGAGCGCGCTCGCCCCGGCCGAGGAGGTCCCCTCCCATGGTCACCCCACTGGTATAGGCCCGGTTAATCGCGTCGGACGAGTTGAGTAGTTCGGGGGCAAGGTCATAGCCCGAAAAGAAGCGGATGCGAATTCGCGGGCCCGAGGTCGCAAAGGTCTCCTTCCTTCGAAATGCCTGATAGAGGGATTCGCGGGTATTTTCCTCGGCCCAAACCCCGGCCAACCCCGCCGCCCCAAATGTCGTGACCGGGGTTCGCGTGTAGCTTTCGCCGTCGAGCTCCTCGATCTGGTCGGGCGCGACGATCGCAAGCGGAATCGCCTGCCAGGCCGGTAGCGGAACCGAGCCCCGTAACTCGGGCGTCGCATCGAGCAACCCGATCTTCGAAAAGAAGTTCGCCTCGTCGTCGGAAACGGCACCGGTATGGGTATCGCTCGCTCCCACGAACCCGAAGCGGTAAGGGCTGGTGAGTCCCTGGGCCTCGAAAGCCAGTCCTCTTCGCAAGGCCTGGCGGACATAGCTTCCCTCGGGCTTGCTGAGCAGCATCCCGCCGACCCGATAGGGCGTGATTTCAAACCCGGCCCATTCATCGTTGTCCGACAGCGACGGGTGGGTCTCCGAGGTGCCTTTGACCTGGGTGATCTCCACCAGGGGTTCGTTTCGCATGCGCTGCTCGGCGTACGCGCTGTCCATGGGGTTGCCCGCCCAATCCACCAGCTTGAACATTTGACCGTTCGAGCCGTTGGAGTTGTGGGGAATGGCCAGGCTTTCGATGCCCTGTTCCCTCAGCCAGTCCATCCAATCCCACAGCCCTTCCGGATTTTGGGAATGAAAGCGCGAAAAAGGTTCGGCAGGAAGTCGATCGCTATCACGAAAGATTACATTGCGATGGAGATTGCCCCGATCGTCGGTAGAGGATGTGTACTCATACGCGACAAAGGTCGTAAAGTGCCCGGGGCTATTGAATTGCTCGGCGGCTTCGATGATATCCTGCCACGTGGTTCGCGTGATTTCCGCAGTGACACGCGGGTCGAGGTCGCCGTCCATGATGGCACTCAAAAGACCCGGAATGAACGTCGCAAAGGCTTGAAGGCGCGGGATCAAAGAAAGCAAGCCCTGGTTGTCTGGGGCGTTCAAGTTGTGCAGGGGCTTGGAAAACTCAAACTTCGAGACTTCGGACGATGTGTCCGCTGCCTCTCGAGCCACGCCCAGGAAAAGTGCATGATCCGTTACCGCGTAGAAGTCCAAGGGTTCTCGAAGTGTCATGTCGAACCCGCCCGGGTGAAGGATCGTCTCGCCCAGGGCATAGCCATAAGCCTCCCGGGGGCCCACCGTCGTCCCGAACACAAAGGCGTCAAAGGAATATGTCGTGTGAACGTGTAGATCTCCGAAGTAGGCGTTTCGCTCGGGGTTCGGAATCGGCCGGCCATAGTCCAGGATATCTCGGTTCACCTCGAGCAGTCGCTCGGGAACCCGTCCGCGATCCGACGCGCCCAGGGGCGAATTCTCGTCATTCGAACCCGACGGCCCACAGGCGATGATCCCGCCAAGAAGCGCGAAGAGCAACGCGTTTCCCATCCATCCCTTGTTCATCTCTAGTCTCCTTGGCCCGACTCCTCGGCAGCGAATTCAAACGATACTCCCTGCGGACCCTGGGGTTTTGATCTCTTCTCAGGATTCCGTCCTGCTACGGCGCGATTCCGCCACCGCCCCGGAATTGTGCCGGGGCCGGAAACGCGGGATCGCCAAATCTTCACTCATGTCTTCCCAGACGAGTTCCACCGGCAAGCCTATTGCCAGCTCAGCCGGTTCTACGTCCACTAGATTCGAAATGATTCGCACACCGCCAGCACCCTCGAGGGCGATGACCACGATTGCATAAGGGAGTTCCTGACCCGCGGCGATGGGCCGGTGCACCAGGGTGTACGTATAGACTTCGCCGTGGCCGGTCACTTCCCGCCAGTCCGCCGCATCCGACCGACACTCGGGACAGATGGGAGAAGGCGGAAGCCGGGTGTGGCCACAGGCTGTGCACTCCTGGACCACCAATCGGTGCTCAGCGGCGGCCTGCCACCAGGGCAGTGTCGTCGCATCGGCCATGGGGGGCGGCATGTTATCCGGAAAAAAGCGTCTGCTCATTTTCGCCCCAAGACCAACGCGCTGGAAGGCACGCAGGCGGCGCTGGTGACTAGGCAGACCTCAGCGCCCTCCACTGGGCTCGTGGACTCCCCTCGCAGAGAACGCACGCCCTCGACCACGTGATTCAGTCCGTGGATGTAAGCCTCGGAAAGGCTTCCGCCGTGTGTATTGGTGGGCAGGCTCCCCCCCTGCCACGCCAGGGCGCCGCTTTCGATAAAGGGCCCGCCCTCGCCTCGAGGACAAAATCCATAGTCCTCGATCTGCATCAGGACGCAGCCTGTAAAGTGATCGTAGAGCTGAGCGACATCGATGTCCGCAGGACCCACCCCCGCCTTGGCCCAGAGGCGATTGGCCATCTCCTCGCAGCCCCCGGTGGCATAGAGCTCGTCGGCAATATTTGCGTTGGTGAAAGGCCCGAACCCATAGCCCTTGGGTGCACCCTGCTCGCTCGCAAGGATTTCGACCGGGGGTTTGGCCAGATCCCGAGCCCGCTCCGGGGTTGTCACCACCACCGCACAGGCTCCGTCGCTCTCGAGACAGCAGTCGAAGAGGCGATGTGGATCGGCAATCATGGGCGAGGCCTGATGATCCTC
>Ga0310120_10002316_pt1 | contig 13971 bp, 4 predicted proteins | sample CB27_AW_983_MG_FD_203506 | JGI IMG/M metagenome (GOLD analysis project Ga0310120, IMG submission 203506) | Marine microbial communities from Western Arctic Ocean, Canada - CB27_AW_983 | ecosystem: Environmental > Aquatic > Marine > Oceanic | place: Canada: Western Arctic Ocean | collected... | reverse complement strand
TGTGCCGCTACGGGCGCCGGTTTCTGGGCGGCAAATTCCAGCGAGTTCGTACTTAGCGACTCGCCCAATGAGCAGATCCAATTCGCTTCGGTCGGCGTCGGAGGTAAAGGAAACAGTGATTCCGACGAATGTGGACGTAACGGCCAACTCATAGCCATATGTGATGTGGACGACCGTAGCCTGGAGAAGAAAGCCGCTCGCTATCCAGACGCGAAGAGATATTTTGATTATCGCACGATGCTCGACGAAATGGGCGACCAGATTGACGCGGTAACGGTCAGCACTCCCGATCACAATCACGCACCGGCCGCCGCGATGGCCATGCGGATGAAAAAGAACTGCTTTGTGCAGAAGCCGATGACCCATTCGATTCACGAGGCACGCATCCTCAGCGAATTGGCTGCCGAAAACAATTTGATCACCATGATGGGTAATCAGGGGACGGCGAACAGCGGTTTACGACGGGCGGCCGCGGTAGTCCAAATGGGCACGTTGGGCAAAGTCATCCAAGTGCACGTCTGGACGAATCGACCGGTTTGGCCATCGGGTATTGAAATGCCGACTGACGAACCCCCGGTGCCGAAGACGGTGCATTGGGATCAATGGATTGGCCCAGCGGAATATCGACCGTATCACCCAGCGTACCACCCGTTCAAGTGGCGTGGATTCTGGGACTTTGGAACCGGCGCGCTCGGCGATATGGCTTGTCACACTGTGAATTTGCCCTTCATGGCCCTGGACCTTAAGGATCCCTTTTCTATTCAAGCTGAAACGCCCGGACATAATGGAGAGTCCTATCCCAGTTGGGCGATTATTGATTTCGCATTTCCGGAGCGCAATGGGCGCCCCGCGCTGACGATGAAGTGGTACGATGGCGGCAAACGTCCCGCTGACTCGCTGTTTGAAGGGATCGAAGAACCGGCCATCTCTGGCTGTATGATCGTCGGCGAAAAAGGGCGTTTATATTCACCAAATGACTATGGTGAAGTCTATGAGATTCTGGGCGATGCCGAAGATCCCACCGATGTCGAATTCGAGGAGTCTCCCGGGCACTTCGAGGAATGGGTTCGTGCCATGCACGGCGGACCAGCGGCTGTTTCCAACTTTCCTGACTACGCGGGTCCACTGACCGAAAACATCCTGCTCGGCAACCTGGCCGTTTGGGCTGCCAGCGAAGAAGGTGTTGGCAAGGTCGTCGCATGGGATGCCGCGAATCTCAAACCAGCGAACTCACCGGAGCTCGATTTCATCGTCAAGAAGGAATACCAAAACGGCTACGTGCTTTAGAGCCAAGCTTCCAGACTCGCCGTAAAACGCGAAGAATCAGCACGAGCCAGCGAGCAGGTCGCTGGCTCGCTTGCTTTGAGTGTGGTCGTGACCGATAGGACGGATTAGCCGCTCGACGAGAGAGCCGTTTCAGCGAGGGTCACGCGACAGCAACAGCGTCTCGACCTGGCCAGCAACGCGACACACGCCCGTCTCGGAGAACATTGAGACATGGTCCTGATCGGCGTCCAGAATCACGATTTCATCGGCCAACCCCGACCATCCCAATTGGGGATCTTCATGCATCGGCGTCGCGTGGTCGCTGGCTCGCAGCAGCGTCAATGAACCGTCAAAACGTTGGGGTCGGTAAGTCGACATCGCATTCACGTTGGCCTGGAACACATCGTAAACATTCTTGATCTGGGAATTTTCCGCGCCTGCCATCACGAGGTTGGCGGATTCTGCTCGCTTCTGAAAATACCGCAACTGTTCCGCAAAGGAACGACCTTGAATCTCTTCGAGCTGCTCGCGACTCTCACCGGGGAACATCATCATCAACATCGGCAGGAAATCCGCTTGGGAATACTCCGTTCCAGCCCGGATGGCCGCGTCGAACAGCAACAGAAGATCGATCTCGGCACCGGACCTTTGGAGTTGACTAGCCACTTCAAAAGCGACGACTCCGCCCGATGACCAGCCGCAGATTGAATACGGACCGCTGGGCTGCTGCTGGCGGATTGCGTCCACATAGTGGGCTGCCATTTCGGTCACTTCCTTGTGCGGTGCTCGAGTCCCGTCCACGCCTACGGCCTGCAAACCATACACTGGCTGTTCGATGGATAAATGATTGGCCAGGTTCAGGTAGCAGAAGACGGTGCCGCCAGCTGGATGGATGCAATACAAAGGTGCGCGGGATCCGTTGGGTCGAATCGGCACCAACGTATGCTCTTTCTTGTCAGCCACCGGTCGGCGAATCAACTCGGCGAGATACTCGATCGTCGGGTCTTGGAACAACGCGACCAACGGGATGCGCCGATCCAAGTCCTGCTCGATGCGGGCCACCAAGTTAACCGCCAACGACGAATCGCCTCCGAATGCCATAAACTGGTCACGAACCCCGATCGGGTGCACCCCCAGCAACTCGGACCAAATACGAGCCAGCGACTCTTCAATGTGATCGCCGGGCCCAATGTATTTGGGCGCGTGGTCCGGACGTGGGCGTGATGGCCGTGGCAGTGTCGAATCGTCGACCTGACCACCAGGCAAACGTGGCAACTCGTTGAGCGTTACAACCGCGAGTTGCCAATCGTTCGTCTCCGGCAATTGGACCAACGCTTCACGGATCTTGGCGGCCACCAGACTTTGGCTGCCGTCCATGATCGTCCGCGATTCGACCGTCGGGACCACATAGACCGCGACTCCCGGGTCACCATCGGGATCGGACCAGGGGACGATATGGGATTCGACCACGAGCGGATGCGCCGCTAGGGCTCCGACGAGACTCGCACGGCTGCGATCGAATCTGGCCCGATGGCTTTGCCAGCCCGCCAGCAACGGCAAGTCGCCAACCTTTCGCTCCACATTTCCGATCAACTGGTGAATCGCCGACTGGATTTGGTCCGCCATCTCCTCGACAATTTCGGCGGTTAGGACCTGCACTGAGTATCTCATTCGAATGGTCAATTCGGCGCCTGGAAAAGCGACAATCATGAGCGGTAAACCCGAGGTCGCGGTCCCGTGTACGTCACCCACGACTAGATCCGCGTCGACACGTCGTTCTTCGGACAGCGGGTAATTCTCCATGACTAATAGCGAGTCGAAAAAACGTCCCCCAGACACCTTCGACCAGTTCGCGATATCGATCAGCGGCGAGTATTCGTAAGGTTGACTTTGCAGTTGGTCGCTTAGGTTGTCTTGCAGCCATTGGCCGACCGTCCGCCGCTCATCGACGGTTGTACGCACCGGAATATTGTTCGCGAACGGCCCCACGATCGATTCGGCATGGTCCAGGTCGGTCGGCCTGGCGGAAACAGTCATCCCGAAAACAACGTCATCTCTCCTGAGTCGTTTGGCAAGCACCAGCGCCCAGGCGCTACTGACAACCGAACTCAGCGTGATGCGTTGTCTCGTGCAAAATTCATCGAGAGTCTTCTTCTGAGTCGCGTCCATGACAACCTCGACTTCTCGATGTTGCCCGTCACCGCCGGCCGCCATCGGGCCGGCGACCCGTGTGGTCGTCGCGTGAGCCAATCGCGACTGCCAAAACTCCCGCGCGTCGTCGGTGGATCGTTGGTCGAGCCACCGCACGTAGCTGGAGAATTCCGCCGACGCCGGAAGACGGGGCGCGTCCGCGTCTTGCAAACTTCGGTAAAACGTGAAGAGTTCGCCGAGGATTCGAGCCGCGGACCATCCGTCGGTAACCAAATGGTGAACCGTCCAAATCATTTGCCATTGGTCGTCGGCCATGCGAACTAATTGGACCCGCATTAGCGGCGGATGATCAAGATCGAATCCGCCATCCAGCTCCGCCCGTCGAAGTCGATCCGCCTCCATCGCTCGAGTCTGGCAAGCTCTGTCGCGAAGGTCACGGACGGTCCAAGGCAGTGTCACTCGCCTCAAAACGAACTGGATCGGCCTCCGCGGATCAACAGCCAACACACCTGTTCGGAGCGCCGCATGACGGCGAAGGACCTCCTGCCAAGCCGCCTGCAAACGAAGCTCATCGACCTTGCCCCGCAGTCGACAGCTGAACTGTTCGCACATATTCGATGGGTCTATCGCCGATGTATGTAGCAACATCAGTTGCTGCATTGGCGTCAAAGGAAAAACATCCGTCACATTGCTGAGCGACGTGAGCTGGCGCAACCTTGACTCCAACTCGGTCGTTTGGTGTGAGTCGAGTCGTGCCAGCGGAAAGTCGCTGGCCGTGACGCCGGCGGCGGACGAAACGCAGACCGCCACCAAGTCTTGGATTTGTTCCAAAAGACCGTCGGCAAACTGCTCCATCTCGGCCGCCGAAAACCGCGACTCACTATAGACCAATTCAACATGCAATTGGCCATTTTGGACCATTGTAACCACGTCTATGTGGTGCCAACGTGGATTCTGCTCGTCCGTCCAACGCCCAGTCGACTCGGTAGCCAGCTGGAAGAGGGATTGGTCGGTTCTTCCGGCGTCCAATTGCCCCAAATAGTTGAAGCTAATCTCGCCGCTCAATCCAGTGGGAAACTGCCGTGAAATCTCCTCGTCGACCGCGATCCACCGCAGGAGGCCGAATGCGTTCGCACCTCCCGGAATCGATCGCAGTTGGTCCTTGGTCGCCTTGAGCGCGTCCACGGCGTGCGATTCTTCGCACAGTTCAATACGTGCCGGTACCGCGGCCGTAAACCAGCCGACGGTGCGCGACCAGGACCCGTGATCCTGGTCGAGTTCGCGTCCATGACGCTCAATATCAACACGAAGTTCCTTCGATCCGCTCCATGAGGTCACTGCCCGCCCGAGCGCCGCCAAAAGAAACTCATCCACCTTGGTGCGAAAAGGAACCTGCGCCTGATTCAACAAAGCGGAGGTTGTCTCGATGTCGAGTTGGCGGGTCACCGACCGACTTTGGCCGTGCCTGTTATCGCCGGCCATGTCATCGCCGACCGTATCCGCAAGCGTCGAATCACCCTTCGGCAGTGTCGATGCGTCGGGCCAATCCAGCCAATACTCCTTTGCCGATTCGACCGACGGGTCCCGTGCCGCTTGCTGCTGATAACGACTCCAACCCGCCAACGAACCGCCGGAACCTGCCAGCGCCACTGGCCGGCCATCCAATTGGCACTGGCACGCGATCCGCAGGTCCTCGATGATCGTTCGCCAAGAAACTCCGTCGACAACCAGATGGTGCGCGGTGAGCAGTAGCCGACGGTCGCGGATTGATAAGCCTTCGAATAGAACCGCCTTGGCGACCGGGCCACTGGCGATATCCAATTCACTGGCCGCTCGCTCCGAAAAGGAGGCGACCCGTGCTCGATAGTCGTCGGCGCCGGTTGAGTCCAATTGGCGGCATTCGACTTCGCGTTGGTCACTCATATCCCGATCAAACAGCTGGTGCCACTCGCCATCTCGCTGGACAAAGCGGCTGGAGAGCGCCTCGTGCCGCGCGAGAACGGCACGCCAGGCAACTTGAAGCTGTTGATGGCTGACGTCGGGCGGCAACTCCAACAAGATGGACTGGCCGAAATGGTTCTGATTCGCCAAGGCCGTCGAAAAAAACTGGCGTTGAATCGGGTTGAGTTCACAGTGGTCAGCGTCGAGCAGTTCGGCCGTAGCGACCGTTTTTTCTTCCACGATGCTGGCTAAATCCGCAATGGTTTGATACTGGAAAAGTTGTTTTGGCGAGACACGTAATCCGGCCGCCAACGCTCGGCTGGCCATCTGCAAGCTGACTATCGAGTCGCCGCCGAGCTCAAAGAAATTGTCGTGCACGCCAACGCGTTCCACGCCGAGCAAGTTCGTCCAGACCTCGGCCAAGGTGGCCTCTTTCGCGTTGCGTGGAGCGACATAGGTATCCTGGACGCATCCCTGGCCGTAGGATGGCACTGGCAGGGCGTCTTCATCAATTTTCCCGCCTGGGGCCAGTGGAATTTGATCCAACTCGACCACGACCGCGGGGGTCATATGGGCCGGCAGCCGCCGCGCCAAGCTGGTCTTGAGTTCGCCGCTCGTCGGTGCGCAGTTTGGCTTGTGGACAACGTAGGCCACCAGTCGTTTGTGACCCGACTTGTCGCCGCGGGCCACGACTTTGGCGGCCAGCAACTGGCCAGTGGCCACGAGCGCCTGCTCGACTTCGCCCGCTTCGATGCGGTAGCCGCGAATTTTTAGCTGGTCGTCGTTCCGGCCCATAAACTCGATCTGGCCGTCCGACCGCCATCGTGCGCGGTCGCCGGTGGCATACATGCGTTGTGCGGGGAGTGTGACAAACGGATCCTCCACGAATCGTTGTTTTGTCAATTCACTACGGTTCAGATAACCCTTGGCGACACCTATACCACCAATGTAAAGGCCTCCTTCAGCGCCAACCGGAACCGGGCAGAGTGAATCGTCTAAGACGTAAACACGGTGATTTGCGATCGGCCGGCCGATCGGAATGGGTCGCCGTGAATCGAAATCTTGGGGAAGCTCGAACATCGTCGACGTAATCGTGGCCTCCGTCACGCCGTACAGAAAAAGCGTTCGCGTCGAGTCGTGGGCCATCTCTAACCAGCGGCGCATGGTGGCCGGTGGCACGCGGTCACCGCCAATCATGACTGTTTTTAAATGGTCCAACCACTCGCGATCGTCATCGCTGAACGACTCCACCAGTGACTCCACTATCGGATTGAAAATCGCAGGCAGCAGCGTCATGGCCTGAATCTTGTTGGCGAGGCAGAACCGGCCTAATTCTTCCCGACACAAATCTCGCGGAGAGGGATGCATGACCAGCGTGGCACCCGCGAACAAGGCCGGGAAGATCTCTTCACCTGAAGCATCAAAACTCAGGGAGAGAAATTGCGCACGTCGATCACCGGCCTCCAAACCAAACTCTTTGGCCATCGTCGGCACGTGATTGGACAAGCCGCGGTGGAGCACGGCAACCGCCTTGGGCTGGCCCGTCGAGCCTGACGTGTATATCGCATAGGCAACATCCCCAGGGCTGACTTTCACCGCCACGGGTGAAATCGGTTGCTGGCGCAATCGTGCGGCCAACTCATCCAGATGGACGAGCTGACGGTCCTGGACCACCTCCGCCGGCAACGGCTCTCCCGCGTTGACCACGACACTGGCCGCTGAGTCGTTGAGCATGAAACGAATCCGCGACGCTGGGACCGTGGGATCGATTGGCAGATAAGGCGCCCCCGTCTTCATCACGGCCAACATTGCCATAATCGACTCGGGCGACCGGGGCAAACAGATGGCGACCGGTTGGTTGGCGGGAATCCCCAACTCAAGCAGGTAGTGAGCCAACTGATTCGCCTGCTCATCGAGCTGACGATAGCTGATTTCTCTTCCTGACATCTCGACCGCAACGCGGGTCGGCTGCTGAGCGGCCCTTTTTGCAATTGCCTGGTGCACCGGTGTTTCTAAATCAACTTGGTCCGTGGTGTCATTCCAGTGATTCAATATAAGATCGCGTTGACGGGAACCGATCACTGAAATATCGCGGATCTCTTGTTGCGGGTCGGCGGCCACCGCGGCTAGCACGGTGACCAAACTTTCCAGCCATCGCTCCACGGTCTCCGCGCGAAACAGATCCGTGGCGTAGACCAATAACAACTCCAATCCCTCTTCACTGGGAGTGACGTTGAGTGTCATGTCGTACGCCGAGGAATCATCGATCGCCAGCTCCACATTCGTCACATTCAGACGCGCGGAGCGACCATCTCGCCGCGGCGTATTCTGTAGCACAAATAGCGTTTGCACCAACGGCGCATGGCTTAGGTCACGTGTGGGCCGCAGATCGTCAACCAATCGATCGAACGGGACATCCTGATGATCGAATGCCTGTAAAGTGGTCTGTCGCACGGACTGTAGAAACTCACAAAAGCTCAGGTTCTCCGTGAGGTCACTTTGCAAAACCAGCGTGTTCACAAACAAGCCGATCAGCGGCTCCACCTCGGCGGGGCGCCGGTTTGCGACTGGGGATCCAACTCGAATCCGGGACTGCCCTGAGTAGCGATACAAGACGATCTTCCAGGCGGCCAAAAGCACCATGAAGAGTGTGGAGCCGTGTTGAGCAGCCAAAGTCTCGAGCCGTGCGGTCAACTCGGCGCCGACCGTCGTCTTTCGTCGGTCACCCCGGTGGCTCGGCGACACCGGCCGGACGTCATCGACGGGCATGGCCAGTGGCGAATGATCGCTCCCCAGTTTCTTCCGCCAATAGACCAATTGCTCCTCGAGTACGTCGTCTCGCAACCAGTTCCGTTGCCATGTCGTGAAATCGGCGAACTGCGGATTCAACGGATGCAGGCGAGGCGTTTCGGATGCCAATTCGGCGCGATAGTACTCAGCGACCTCATGTTGGAAAATCCCCATCGACCATCCGTCGCTGATGATATGGTGCATGACGATGACAAGGATGTGACGGTCGTCGCTGATGCGCGAGAGTGCAACGCGCAACAGAGGGTCCTCACTCAGGTCAAAGGGACGGCGGGAAAAATCCTTGGAGAATTGCCTGGTCGACAGCTCGTCCGGAAAGTCGCTCACTTGCAGCCGAACAGGCCGACACTCCAGCACCTCCTGCCTGGGTTCTCCCCCATCGGATACAAACCGAGATCGCAACGACTCGTGGCGGCTAACGACTTGATTCAGGGCAAATTCAAGAGTCGGCACTTGGACATCGCCGTCCAGTTGCACCGCGGCCGAGATATGGTTCGATGAGCTCCGCGGTTCGAGTTGGTCGAGAAACCACATCCGGAGCTGGGCAAACGACAACGGCGCGCTGGTTTCGGCCGCGTCGCGCGAGGTGAGAGGTGGACGTTTGGACGAATCCTTGGCCAACATGCGTCGTAACAACGCCCGCTTGGCCGGAGTGAGCTGGTTCAGACGTTCGTCCACGACGTTTGACAATGGGTCGGCTCCGTCTGAGGGCTATTCTGCAATGACTTCGCTCTCGCCGCCGAGCGTTTCCCAGTCGTTTTTTTCGTCGAGGAAAACCGGTACGGTCGGCTCGTGAGAGCGGTTCAAGATGGGCTGGGTCGCCACCGGCTGGAACTCATCTCGCAACAGCCGCATGGCATCCTCTTCGGAGAGGTCGTCAAGATGATCCAACAGCTCGGCCATCTGACTTTCGTCGGACATTCCTAAAGACTGTTGGTCGATCCAACCGGCCAATTCAGCAATGGTGGGACGATCCATGAGGCTCTCGAGTGCCAAACCGCCGGGAAGCCAATGAGTAAGCCGTTCGGCAACCTGCGTCGCCAAGAGCGAATGACCTCCCAGGTCGAAAAAACTATCGTGAATCCCCACTTGCTGAAGCCCCAACACATCCCCCCAAACCTCGGCCAGGATCTCTTCGGTCGCAGTCCGCGGCGCGACATAGTTCCCCGCCATTAGGGTGGGATCGACCGGTGTGCGGTCCGTTGACCAGTCCGATACGACGGCCAAACCCTGGGAGAGGTATAGCTCGCGGCACTTACCGCGCTGCACCTTGCCGCTGGTTGTCTTCGGCAGTGACCCCGCTTTGATCAGCGCGATGGCATCGACAGGAATCTGGTGCTCAAACGCAACTGCCCGGGCGATCGCGGCCATCGTCATGGGCAGATCGACGCGGCCGGGCCGCACAACCTCGTGCACGATCACGACACGTTCTCGTTCTCCGTCTTCCACGGAAAATACGGCACCGCCATGGGGCTTGAGTGGTTCGGCGCATTGTTCCACGGTCAATTCGATATCTTCGGCGAAGTGATTTCGTCCCCATACGATCAAGACATCCTTAATTCGACCCGTGATGAACAGTTCACCTTCGGAAATGAAACCCATGTCCCCAGTTCGCAAGAAGGGCCCGTGTCCATCCGCGGTGTAGGCGCGGAAAGTCTCGGCCGACTCTTCGGCCTTCTTCCAGTAGCCGTCAGCAATGTTATCACCTTTGGCCCAAATCTCACCGACTTGATCGTTGTCCAACAGTTCGCGAGTTCGCGGATCGACAGCACGGACCTCTTGACCAATGATGGCGGCGCCGCAACTAACCAGGGTGCGACCTTCGCTCGACTCAACGACCTCTCCGTGGCTAAGTCGCAAACCATCGAACTGACGGACGGTCGGTACGTCCGTGGGCTCGCCTCCGGAAACAAACAAAGTTGCTTCAGCCAACCCGTAGCAAGGATAGAAAATCTCAGGGCGGACGCCGCAGTCGGCGAAGGCGGTGGCGAATTCACGCATCGTGGAGTGCCTCACCGGCTCGGAACCATTCATGGCAATGGTCCAACACCTCAGATCCAACGAGGCCCGTTCAGCTGGCTTGATCTTGCGTGTGCAGACATCGTATCCGAAGTCGGGGGCCACCGTCGTGGAAATCCGGTAGTCGGAGATGGCCTGCAACCAACGAATGGGCCGCTGGAAAAAGTGAAGTGGCGACATCAACGCGCTAAAGCGGCCGCTATACCACGGCTGGAGCACGCCCGCGACCAGTCCCATATCATGGTAGACAGGCAGCCAACAGGCGATGGAGGAGGTCGGCAAATCAATGCACTCGTGCACTTGCCTCAAGTTGGTCATCAGGTTTCGATGAGTGACCATCACGCCTTTTGGAGCGCCGGTAGAACCGGAAGTGTATTGCAGCAAGGCCAGTTGGTTGGGTCCAAAGGCTGGCGAGGAAAAGTCACTCGATGGACTCGTCAGCTGGTCAACCAACAAGGCCTCACGGGCCCGTTCTTTCCCCATGATTCCCGAGCACACTTGGCTCAACTCCGCGGTGGTGACCAACACCGCGGCCTCCGCATCCTCTACAATCGACTGGAGTCGATCCAACGTGCGATGCAGTCGCATCGGGTCCGGCGGATAGGCAGGGACCGCCGTGGTTCCGGAATAAAGGCAACCCAAAAAAGCCGCCACAAAGTCCAACCCCGGATCGAATACCAACATCGCGCGCTGACCCGTCAATCCGCGAGCGACCAGCTGCTCGGCGATCGCCCGGGCGTGCTGTTCGATCTCCGAGTAGGTTCGCCGCATCGGAGGCGTGTCCTCGTTTCCCAGAAAGGCGTAAGCAACCTGATCAGGCATTTCCATCGCTCGGAATTGCATTACACCGACTAAGTCCGCGCCGGGAGGGTGTACCTTTTTGTAGATTTTGTGAATCATATTTGGCCTCAAACAGCGGCTTCAGTGTCCGCCTGGGGCTGGGGAAGAATGGTTGGGCCTCGACGATGCATGGCAGATTCTTGCACCGGCGCCACGCATGCTTGCGCGGGTGTCATCAATTCGCCCAACACCCCTAGGTAGGAATGGGTGACATGTGCGTGTTCGGTAAACTTGGGATCATCCATCAAGATGTCATGCAGTCGTCCGAGGTTGCGACCCGGAACGGACGGGAACAGGTGATGTTCGATGTGGTAGCTCACCCCAAAAGGCGCTACGAAAAACCGCTCCAACCAATTGGGAACTACGGTGCGAGTCGAATTCAATTCATGGTCAGCCGCAACTCGCATGTGCTCGGACGTTACTCGGACACGATTGGTAAAGTTGAGCAAAGTAAAACCAGGCACCACGAACAACACCAACATCGGGATGAGCATTCCCGACGACAAGACGACCGTATAGACGCTCAAGGTGGTCGCCACCAGCAGGATCCTGGAATAGAGCGGTAAGTTCGGGCCAAGAGGGGAGAAAAGATTCGCCCACGGCGAGAGCTGCTTGGTGGCACGAAACATCCGCGGTAGATTCAATCCAAGAATCGACCGAATAATCAGCCAAGCACACCCACGCGTCGTCTTGGGCCAACGAAAATCCTCATCGGCGAGCGGCAAGCTGGCGTCCGGGTCTTGATCGGTGTTCGTAAAACGATGGTGACGCAAATGCTCCTCGCGATACAACGTCGTACTCAGTCCCAGGGGAAACGCCAAACACAGCTCACTGACAACGTCGTTGACCATTCGATTGGTGAATAGCAGGTAGTGAGCCCCGTCGTGCATCAACACGCCAAGGCACTGCATCCGGGAGGCGATCACCAATGCCGCTAGAATGTAAACCAACCAGTGGCCCGAATAGATCGCCGCCCACGCCGACACGATCATCGTGGCCCATTGAAATCCGATCGCGCCAATACTCCGGAGGTTACTGACCTGGGACAGTTGCCGGACCTTTGGCATCACCTCTTGGCGGGCATAACGACCCCGATCGACGCGAAAATCGGTCAGTTCGGCCAATTCCTGGCGCCAGCCGGGTTCATTCGGGATGTCCATGGTTTTAGTCATCTTGGCCTGATTCTCGTTCCGCGTGATAACAACGCCCTACTATTTCCATTGCCAAGTACCCGGGCACCCGGACAAAATTCTCATCGGTATTGGCGACAAAATTTGTGTTCTCCGCGGACTGACCTGCCGCTTCCGCCGAGAACTACACGTATATTTTGGGGGCTGGCTACCGAATTGACAACGAGAAACGGCCGCTTGTCGTGCAAAACATTTTCGTTTCCACGGGAGAATTGCCCTGTTCGTCAGATCATGAATCTTTTCGAAATTGTTAAACTTTACCGAATCCGCAGCGACAACGCCGCCAAAAAATCGCTACCCTATCGTAAATCTCAACGTCCATACCGACGACCCGACAGGCAAGACAGAAAAAATAGCCGTCTGGCCGCGACTTTTTGGTCTGGCGGTCTTTTTTAACCCATTTCAGACATTCCAGTGAACAGGTCAGGTGGCTGGTATCGTCTTGTCGACGACCGCGGCTCCCACGGAGTCGCCCCACACGTTGACGGCGGTGCGAAATCGGTCGAGGAGCCAGTCGACCGGAAGAATCAACGCGACGTACTCGGTGGGCAGACCAACGGCGTTGAGCACAATGATCATGGTAATCAAGCCGGCTTCCGGAATTCCAGCGGCACCGATCGCAGCCAACGTCGCTGTAATGGCAATAGTTAGCATTCCGACAAACCCCAGCGGATAACCCAATGCCTGGGCTATAAAGATCGCGGCCGCCGCTTCGTAAAGCGCCGTCCCATCCATGTTGATCGTCGCTCCCAATGGCAAGACAAAGTCAGTCGCCCGCTTCGAAACGCCCGCCTCCTCGGCCGCTTCCATCGTGATCGGCAAGGTGGCCGAGGAGCTGGCCGTCGAAAAAGCGGTCAACAATGCATTGGCCAATTGCAAGAGGTACGTGTAGGGATTCTTGCGCTTGACGAGCCAGTAGATTGCCGGCAGCGTTACGAACGCGTGGACGCCGAGACCGATCAACACAGTCAGCACGTACCACATGATATTACGTAGCTCATCGAGGAAATGACCCTCGGCCTGTGCCTCCCAGAATCTCGCGGCCACGAGGCAGTATATGCCCAAGGGAGCTAACCGCATCAGCAACAGAATAAACTTCATGAAGGCATCGTTGGTCTGTTCGATAATCTGCTTGATGATGTCCACCCTGGACCCCATCGTGGTCAGCATCCCAGCAAAGATGATGGAAAAAACAATCAACGGCAACAGATTTGTTTCCACCGCCTCCTTGAATAGGTTGTCCGTGAAGAGCATCAGCACCAAATTGGTGAGAATGTCGTTCAGCGTTTTCGGCTCTTCTGTTTTACCAGCCTTATCTTGGGCCTGAATCTCCTGTTCATGCTCGGCCGCAATCTTGTCCAATTGTGCCGGGTCCACCGCGCCCACGCCTGGTTGAATCATGTTGACAACGATCAGCCCCACGACCACGGCCAGCACGGTGGTGCTGAAGTAGTAGCTAATGGCGGCGGCCCCTGGCTTGCCGAGCTTGCGAACGTCCCCCAAACCCAAAATGCCGGTCATGACGGACGTCATCACCAAGGGAACAACCATCATCTTCAGCAGACGTAGGAAGACCTCACCGCCCAGATGCAAAACATAAACGACCAGCTCGACCCTTGGAACTTTTTTTACCACCTCCGGTCCAACGAGGGCCGTCACCACGGCGAGTAAAATCCCTATGAGGATCCACATCGTCAGTGAATGATCTTGTTTTTTGGCTGCCATCAAGATGGTCGATCCAAATATTGGTCCACGG
>Ga0310120_10002314_pt1 | contig 13973 bp, 10 predicted proteins | sample CB27_AW_983_MG_FD_203506 | JGI IMG/M metagenome (GOLD analysis project Ga0310120, IMG submission 203506) | Marine microbial communities from Western Arctic Ocean, Canada - CB27_AW_983 | ecosystem: Environmental > Aquatic > Marine > Oceanic | place: Canada: Western Arctic Ocean | collected... | reverse complement strand
CCTAGGTAATCTCGGGGTATCCAGGTGCTCGTTTCAATGCGTAGCTCAGAGGCTTCTTCACGTGCAGCCACTGCGCGAGCGACGCCGGGAGGAATCGAGACCGTATACGAATTAAAACCGGCCTTAACCGGATAAGTTCCTAGTGGTGTGTTATCAAGCGTTAAATGAACATGCGTTTCTTCTGCATCATCCGGTCGGCCACCATTGTTTAGATACAACGTGAGCGAACTCGCTGTTGCTAGTGTTCCGAGAACCGAAATAAATGATCGGTCTCGAGTCCATCGGTAGGTCACACCATTATGGTCTTGCTGTTTGGCATGAATCCGGCGGACGTACAGGTCGTCAGCGGTACCCACGTCAAGGTCGAATACTCCCGATGTGATCCGACCTGGTACAAATTCGTAGATGCCGTAGTCAAATTCTTTTTGGCGTACATCGGTCGGATAAGCGTTTAGGGCTCGTTCGTATTCTGGAACTTGAAATCGGTCAGCACCCACGGTTGTCGCAACGGTGCTCTTGGATAATAGGTTGGTTCCTCCACCACCAATAAAAAATACGCGTGAGTATGTTGCCCGTGCCCATTCTAGAAATCGTCGAAATGATTGCTTGTGGGGAGTCGTTTGATCGAAGACCAGGATATTTCGATCGTAGATGTACTCAAGCGGCGTAGCGAGTAGATGCATGTCAGATGAACCACGTGATTCGACTAGAACGAGATCGTCAGGCGTAAACCGTGCTGCGAGCTCTTCGAGTTTCGGGATCAAACCTGAAAATTCACTGTGATGCAAGATGGGTCGGGTGTTTTGCAAATACTGCACGCCAAGCCATCCAATGACCAGTAGGCCGAAAGCGGTACGGAGCAGATGAAATTTCTTGGTACTTAGCCAAGGTACTGGCGACCAAGAGTTCCCGGATATGTGTGTAAATGCTGCGGCACCAACAAAGAGTAGTGACGCCGGAAGGATCACGGGGAGAAACCGTCTTGCCATCCAGAAATGTTCCGGTACGATTCGGGACTTATAGAAAATAAACAACATAAAAATTGCTGTGACAAAATGAAACGCTGAACCAGTCCAGAAATTTTGATGGGCGATAATGGTCCATCCTAGAAGAGCCGCCGCTAGTCCCAGCGGTAGTAAGTAGTAGTTCGTGAATATTCGGAGACCGTCTGCGTCATGGACAGCAAGTGTGCCTCCTGCTTCTCTGAAGAACAGGGCGTAACATGCAAAGATCCAGATTGAAGAAATCAAAATGCTAGGGATCCACTTTTGGGCTATTGCCGCATAAGTCGGCTGGCGGAGGGCCATGACGAGGGTCCCTATTGCAAATGCACCGCTGGCCAATAACGCGAAGTGAAGTGGTTGGAGGTCGTTGAGGTACGCTATCGGACGGGCTGCGTATGGCTCAAGAATTTGCAGATAATAGCCGCCTGCTAGTGCCGTGATCAGTCCAAGCGGTACAAGAAAGTCCAGGCGGATTCGTTGCCCGCCGGCTCGGCCGAGGAGTGCGGCTAGTCCCGTTCCTACGACGGCTAAAACCGAAGTGATATGAGCGAACAGACTCAGGCCAATGGTGACGGCAGCGATAAGACTAAACAATCGACTCTTATCTGCATGTATCCGTGCGTATGCTAGAAGGCCGGTAAAGATCAGGGCCTGCATAATGATTTCAGCGTTGGGATAGCGTGCGTACCACACTTGTGCGACGTGCAGGATTAAAAGGCCTGTTCCAGCAAATGCGGCGGGTCGCCCGAGTAGTTTGGCTCCAACAAAATATATGGCGAGGACTCCAAAGATCGCCCAAAGGCCAAGTACATAGCGAACGCCCGTGAGACCATAGATGTCATAGGCGATCGCTATCCAAACTGGGTACAGGTGTGGAAATTGACCAACGACCTGGCCAGTGGAAGGGTTCATAATGAAGAACCCCATAAATCGTACGCTGTTGTATCCCTGTTCACGTTGGTTCGTACGTGGCGGAAAAAATAAATGTCTGTACTCGGGAGGGACACTTCGTACCACCGGGTCTTCAATAATCAGTGAATTGCGCTGGCTGATTTGGATGCCCTCGTTCACGTACACGCCTGGGTCTCGCCCTCCAATGATGTATTCCGCCGGAGGAACGTAAAAGAAAGTAACCAGCGCGAGGCCAAGAAGAATCAATGGCGCGACTGCAGTTCGATTTGGCAGCGACGCTTCAGGAAGTTGTAGGTGACCGCGTGATGCAAGGGTGAGTGCGAGCGTAATGGTGCCGTTGATAAAGGCGAGATAGTCGATGTCGTACGTGCCACAAGCCGCAAGAATAAGTGCGGCAACTGATGAAAGTGAAACACTTATCGCGACGGCCCAGAACAGGCGTTCTTCAGCCGTGAGTAATGCAGACGCCTGTCTGCCGGCCGGCGAAAAACGGAGCAGAATGGTGCCTGGCAGGTACGCAACCAAGACCACAAGTAGGAGGGTGTATCCCATGTCATCTCACCGTAGCATGAGCCTCGTTACCGCAACAATGTAACGAGGCGTGTTCTTCAAGGAGATGTTACTTGGCGGTCATTCGTTGGCTAGCTTGTTCGTAGACTGATTCGAACCGTTCGGCTAGGTGCGCCCAACTGTTATGAGTCCGTACGTATTCACGTGCGGCACGGCCGATAGTCATGCCTAGAGACTGATCTGTGAGTAGTGTCTCGATGGCATCGGCCAGTGCTTTCGGGTCTCGTTCAGGCACAACTAAAGCCGTTTCATTGTCAATGGCGACTGACCCGATTCCTCCTGCTGTAGTTGTTATTACTGGCGTTTCCGAGGCCAGTGCTTCAAGTACGACATTCGGCAGTCCGTCCACATTTCCTGCTGAATCGCGCACAGATGGAACGGCTACGATATCTGCCACTGCAAGCCAATCGGCGACCTCGCTCTGCGTGATAGAGCCAAGCCAAATGACGCGGTCAGCAATGTCACGATTCTTTGCCTGTTCACGTAGTTCATGGCCAAGGTCTCCATCACCCGCAACCACAAGTCGCAGCGTTGGCTGCCGACCGGCGAGTGAGGCTACGGCATCAATTAGGTACTCGAAACCTTTCTTGCGAACGAGTCGTCCGACGCATAGCACGATGCGTTGATCGGTGGTAAGTGCATGGGTTGAACGGAGTTGTATGTCCGCGTCAGAGTTCGGTTGAAATCGATCGACATCAACACCGTAGGGGATTACTTCACTCTGTAGATCGCTTGCTCCAAGTTGAAGTGCCCGCGACCGCAGGTCTTCGCTGCATGCCGTTACCCATTGGGTTCTGGCAAAAGTTCGACGCGCTGCCAAGGCCGCAAATGAATACTTTTCCGCCACATATACGTCTGAGCCATGTAGGCTGACGACAAGGGGAAGGGCGCGGGACGCGAGTGACGCTAGAAAGCCATTCGGAATGACCCAGTGTGCGTGAACCATTGTTGCGTGGTAGGTCTGTATCACGCGACGGGTTTCCCGTAGCCCAGCATACAGCGCAAAAGGTGTGACTGCGTAGGCGCTGAGTCGCATTGATGTGTCCGCTCTGAGCGCGCTTGCGTACCCAAACACGTTTAGGGCATTGCAGGGAGCGTAATGATAAAAATGGAAGGTTACGTTACCTTCCCGATCCGCTCTTTGTATTTCCGGGTGCCACGGAGCTACGACATGGACACGATGTCCGCGATTCGCCACACCGTGAGCGATGGGTTCCAGAAACGTGCCGGTTAAGTCACCGGGGAACCGTGGGTAGGATGTCGTAACCATGACGACAGTGTGGTGTGTCGTCATGATGTGAGCAGAGTACTCCTTACGGTTAATAATTTATAACTTTCAATCGAGTGGTGAATGGTCATGAAGATTTGTCGTATCCGTAATACTTAGATCGATGATTCTTAGACGCGATTCTAGACCACTCCGAAATAGATTATAAATTTGAGAACGAACTGCTGGAATTGAGTCGTGTGCACTTTATGGGTGGTTCGGGTTTAGAGAACTAGTCGTGAGCGCGGGGTGCGGCGCGGATGGTAGCGATTTGGTCTGAAACAAGTCCGATTAGAAACACTAGAACACCCAGTACTGTTAAAAGAACAGACGTGTTTGTGACATGTGTTTCTGTAGCGATAGTCCACAGTGCATAGCCGACACCACCAGTCAACGACAAGATACTCAGAGGAACGAAGATGCGTAATGGGCTATAGATCGTGATGACTCGCAGAATAATCAAGAGAAATTTTGCGCCGTCTCGTGCCAATCGTATTTTTGATTGTCCTTCGCGGCGGCGTGCTTTGGTGGGTTCGAACGTAACGCTATGTCCAGCCTTGATAAATGCGAGAGTCGTTGTCGTTGGTGTAGAAAATCCATTTGGGAGAAGATGAAGAAACTCCCGAAGGTGGGTCGCTCGCGCTGCGCGAAATCCTGATGTGAGGTCGGTTATCGGATGGCCTGTGAGGTAACTGGCAAGCCGATTTAGCAGGCCATTGCCTAGACGTCTTACCAGTGAGGCATGTGTTGAAGTCGGCCTTGCACCAACAACAAGCTCGTAGTCATTGAGTTTGGACAGTATGCGCGGCGCATCATCAGGTCGATGTTGCCCATCTCCATCGAAGATAAGAATGTATTGTGCTTTGGCAGCGCGGATACCACTTTTAACTGCGGCACCATTACCTTTATTGTAAGGATGCCGAATAATGCGGGCTCCCGCATCGGCGGCTCGCTGTGACGTGTCATCGGTGGAACCGTCGTCGACGACGATAACTTCGTTCCATGGCCCGACAGACAAAAGGTCTGCGACAACTGTCGCGATAATGGCGCCTTCATTGAATGCGGGAATCACGACTGACGTTATCTCCGGTTTAGCCACGCTTTTATCCGTTATCGGTGTGAGTGTTTTCTTGAGGGCGGGGGGCGCGACGAGTTTGCAGTGAGAGCTCGAGCGAGCGCACCCGATACAACAGTTCTTCGGTGAGCTTTCGGCTTGCTGAGATGACATCCGCCATCAGCCCAATGAGTATGATTTGGAACCCAACAATCATAAGTACTGCCGATAGAATAAGGGATTGCAGATGCCCTGAACCTTCGCCAGCAAAGTAGTAAAAAAGAAATCTGAAGGAAATGGCAAGGCCGACTCCAAAGAACACTAGACCCGCCAGTGTAAAGACCTTCAGCGGTTCATACATGGCGTAGATGCGCACAATCGTTATAGCTGATTTTTTAATATAGGTAAACATGCTGTCGAAAAGTCTGGACGGGCGTGTCTTTTCGTTGGTGGCTACCGGGACGTGCTCGATGGCCATTCGTTTTTTGCCAGCTTGAATGATTGTTTCGAGCGTGTACGAAAACTCTGAGACGAGTGTTTGTCGTAGGGCTGCCTCTTGCGTGTACGCTCGGAATCCACTGGTTGTATCCGGGACGCGTGTGTTCGACACTTGTCGAACTACCCAGCTGCCAATCTGTTGCAGCCAACGCTTTACCATCGGCATGTTGCGGAGTGTTCTAATGTTCCGATCACCGATCACGATATCAGCCGTGCCATCGAGCAGTGGTCGTACTAGTGTTGCTATGCCGTCACCCTTGTACTGGTTATCCGCATCCGTATTGACGATATAGTCGGCACCTTGGCGAATAGCTTCATCAAGCCCGGCCATGAATGCGGCGGCGAGCCCTTTCCGTGCCCGGAATCTCACAATGTGGTGTACGCCATGTTTTTGAGCGACATCCGCGGTGCCATCGGATGACCCATCGTCAATGACAAGCCATTCGATCGTGTCGATGCCAGTAATATGTCGTGGCAGGTCAGCCAGCGTTTGTGGCAGTGTTGCTGCTTCGTTGAGACACGGAATTTGAATGATCAATTTAGGCACGGGTTCGTCGTTTAATCTATAACGAGTTTTTCGATAACGCCATTCCAGGTAATTTGCCGTGCTCGTTCATAACCGGCATCACCCAGCGGTTTTGCACGTGATTCATTGGCTACAGTATTGATCGCAGCGGCGAGTGCTTCTTCTTTTGGTTCACAGACAATACCGGTTACGTTGTTCTCGATAAAGGCTAAGGGTCCACCCGAATCGGATGTTGTAATGACTGGTTTATGCGCGAGAAATGCCTCGAGCGTTACGTAACCGAAGTCTTCATCGTAGGGAGGATAGACAACTGCGCGCGCGTTCGCATACAGCTGGAGAAGTTCACTGTTAGTTACACGACCACGAAAATCGATCCGGTCGCTAACGAGCGCGGCTCGTTTCCGTAGAGCTAGATCTTGGGTGCCTTCTCCGACAATGATCAAACGAATGCCGGGGTCGGCATGGCGCATTGCATCGATTATCAGATCAACACGCTTTACAGATTCTAGACGGCCAACTGACAGGATATATGAGTCGTAGGTCTCGTGGTGAAGCTGTTCCGCCAAAGGTGGTGGATGGTAGAGCGCTTCGGCATCAAGGCCATTAAATCGCTGAAGACGAGCCGCCGTATTTTCTGAGTTGGTGTAGCGACGTTGGCATTCGCCAAGCATCTTGGTATCTAGTTCAATGAGTCGTTCACGTAGTTCGACGTCATGTTCTGTATGGGCGAAGTCACTGTACTCGGTTCCACATAGTTCATATGCGGCGCGGTACTGATGTATCAGCCAGACGACCTTGTTGGGATGACGGGCAAAATAGGAAGGGAATTTGGTTCCGATTACGAGATCGACCGATCGGCCGTTACTCTCACTTAGATCAAGAAGGCGCCACGCCGCCGCATGGCCGAGGATTTCTTTCTTTGGGTACCACTTAAAGGGCACACTAACGAGGTCTGTTTCATATCCGGCCGCTCTTAGATGTTTCACCAGTTCGCGTACATGCGACTCGGCCCCGCCAGTAACAAAAGGCACTTGCGTTTCACAGACGAGAACCGTTCGCACTGCCATTTCGTTACTCGCGCACTTTCGTGCGCGAGCCATAGTACCAAATCGGTAAGCTACGACAATTATGGATAAGATAGAACATATAAACCGACAACAGGGCATTGTAGTGTCGGTGGTCTCGCGTATGCGAGGTGACAAATAATTGATCGCTAGAAAGTTTGAGTTGTTGAGGCGGTGATTGACTTGATCTAATCCGAGCGTTACGATCCAAAAGATAAGTTAATCGACCTCGCCGTCGGTTGTGCCGCCGGCATTTTTTTCGACGAAGCTTGATACTTTTTTCACAATCTTTCCGATATTATTTTTTATTAGAAATTGACGATATTAAGTTATCTGGCACTGAATAATCAGGAATCGGTCTGCAGGTTAATCATCACGGTTTTCTGATGCCTAAACACGTTATCCGAAATGGCTTGCAGCTTCCCATTACCGGGCAGCCTACGTCTGATCTAGACAGTTCCCTTCCGGCTCGGCACGTTGCGTTACACGCAGCTGATTATCCGGGTTTAAAGCCAAGTCTCCGCGTGTCTGTGGGTGACAGCGTTTCTCGTGGACAGCTGATTTTTGATGACAAAGCCGTCGCTGGCGTGCGTTATACGTCGCCAGCCGCCGGCACGATCCATGCGATACACAGAGGCGATCGAAGAGCCCTTCAGTCAATTGTTATTGAACAGAGTCGAGCAGAGCGTGAGGACCGAGAGCCCGAAACTGCCACCTTTGGCGCCTACACTGGGCGTCATCCCAGCGGGATGACTGGGGACGAGGTGAGAGCTCTCCTCCTTGAGTCGGGACAGTGGACTGCACTTCGTGCGCGACCCTATGGGCGTGTTGCTGACCCTGCGGTTCGTCCGCATTCGATTTTTGTAACTGCGATGGATACGAATCCACTTGCACCTGATATCGCGGCTATCGCTGACGGCCAGGGTGCATCTTTCGATCGCGGCTTGGCCGCGCTTTCGTTGTTAACGGAGGGCTCCATCTTTGTTTGTAGTGGCCCTGGATTGTCCCTTGCGGTTCCGACGAATGAACAGATCCGGCATGAAATTTTTGAAGGTGTGCACCCGGCTGGCACCGTCGGTCTTCATATTCACAGGCTTGATGCTGTGACTCGTGGCAAAGTGGTCTGGCACATTGGACTACAGGATGTGTTATCGACTGGTCGGTTGTTTGAGACGGGACGACTTGATGTTGGTCGTGTCGTGTCAATTGGAGGACCTCCAGTAATCAAGCCCCGGTTGATTCGAACTCGGATTGGTGCAGCAGTTGCCTCGCTAATGGATGGAGAGATTAACGATGTGCAAGACATCCGAGTAATTTCGGGTTCAGTGCTCTCTGGACGCCGTGCCGAGGGTGATGTCCATGGTTTTCTGGGGCGGTATCACCAGCAAATATCCGTTCTTGTTGAAGGACGAACCCGCGAGTTCTTAGGTTGGCTGGCTCCTGGGTCGAATAAGTTTTCAACCATACGAACTTTTGTCTCGGCGTGGTTGCCACGTCGGAACTTTGCACTGACGACGTCGATGAATGGATCCCGTCGCACCATTATTCCGATCGGTATGTACGAACGTGTGATGCCAATGGATTTATTGGCAACTCCTTTGTTACGTGCCTTGGTTATGCAGGATGTCGAGCGAGCCGAGGAACTGGGATGTCTCGAGCTTGACGAAGAAGACCTTGCCCTTTGTACGTTCGTTGATCCTGGCAAGACGGATTTTTCGCCTCACTTGCGGCGGGTACTTGACATCTTGGAGAAGGAGGGCTAGCGAACGCTATGAAAACTTTACGGCGTTTGCTAGATTCGCAAGCGCATCACTTTGAACCAGGCGGAAAACTCCAACGGTTCTACGCGATTTGGGAAGCTCAGGATACGTTTTTGTTCACCCCGGGTTCTGTGTCCGCTGGCGCGTCACATGTCCGTGATGGCCTTGATTTAAAACGTCTGATGATGACCGTTGTGATTGCTCTTACCGGTTGCATTGCGATGGCGTTTTACAATACGGGTTACCAGGCAAATATGGCGATTGCTCAGGGTTCGGTGGCGCTTGATACATGGCAAACCGAACTGATGACGGTCTTAGGTGTTGGGTTCTTGCCTAATGATGTTATGAGTTGCGTGTTGCATGGTGCGCTCTATTACCTTCCTGTACTTGTTGTCACATTCCTCGTTGGTGGGCTTTGGGAGGTGTTGTTTGCGATTGTGCGAAAACACGAAATAAATGAAGGGTTTCTTGTCACGGGGATGTTGATTCCCTTGGTCCTTCCTCCGACGATTCCATTGTGGCAGGTTGCTCTTGGCACCTCGTTCGGTGTTGTCATTGGCAAGGAGATTTTTGGTGGCACTGGAATGAACGTACTGAATCCGGCACTGGTCACGCGTGCGTTCATCTTTTTTGCTTATCCAGCACAAATGTCTGGTGACGCGGTTTGGATTGCAGCCGATACGGCGGTGGATGCGGTGAGCGGAGCAACCGTGCTGGCAACTGCAACACTCGGCGGCGCTAGCGCGGTTGTCGATAGCTATGCTTGGTGGGATGCCTTCTTTGGATTTGTGCCGGGGTCAATGGGAGAGACTTCGACCCTGGCCTGCTTACTCGGTGCCGCCATACTGATTGGTAGCGGGATTGGGTCTTGGCGCATCATGCTGAGTGTTACCGTTGGCACGTTTATGATGGCGTCCGCGTTGAATACGATTGGGTCAGCGACTAATCCATTTTTTGATGTTGCGCCAGCCTGGCATTTCGTTGCTGGTGGTTGGGCGTTTGGGACCGTCTTCATGGCAACCGAACCTGTGACAGCACCTGCTTCCATTCGTGGCCACTATATCTATGGATTCCTCATTGGGGTGCTTTGTGTGTTGGTCCGCGTTGTTAACCCGGCGTATCCAGAAGGCATGATGTTGTCTATCCTGTTTATGAACTTGTTTGCGCCGTTGATCGATTATTTCGCGGTTCAGGCGAATCTACGTCGTCGGAGGGCCCGGTATGCAAGGTAGTGTCTTTTATAACCTGGGATTTGCGGCGGTCGTGTGCGTAGTGTGTGCCATCTTTGTGTCGTCGTCGGCCGTAGCATTGCGAGATCGTCAGGAAGCGAATGCACTGCTGGACATGCAACGCAATGTCCTTGTCGCAGCGGGGTTGGCTGTCAGTGATGAAGTGCTTTCGCCTAAAGAGGTTACGAGTCGTTTTTTACAAATCCGACAAGTGGTTATCGAATTGGAAACAGGAGAGGCAACAAACATAGTTCCCTCGTCTTTTGATCCTCGAGCTGCGGAAGGAGACCCGGAGCAGAGTCACTTGGCTCCGCCGAATAATGCTGGTCTGAGTAGAGTTGCAACGCATGCGCTGGTGTACGAGATTCGTGACACTAACGATGCTCTCGAGTCGGTGATTCTTCCTGTGCACGGTCTTGGGTTGTGGGGGATCTTGTACGGGTTTGTTGCGCTTGATGCCGACCTCGACACCATTCGAGGATTGACGTATTACGAGCACAAGGAAACGCCGGGGTTAGGTGGAGAAGTTGATAATCCGCGGTGGAAGAATCTGTGGACTGGGAGGAAGGTGTTTGGATCGAATGACCGGCCGGTTATCGAGGTCACACGCGGTCGTGCCGGGTCTCCAGAGGATGACCCTCATCGTGTGGATGGTTTGGCTGGCGCGACAATGACGAGCCGTGGAGTAACGAACATGATGCGGTTTTGGCTCGATGAAAATGGATTTAAACCGTACCTTAATGTGCTGAGACGAGACAACGGGTGATGGCGAAGACACGCGATGTTCTGATCGATCCTTTATTTAACAACAACCCGATTGCACTCCAAGTGCTTGGGATATGTTCGGCGCTGGCTGTCACGACCAAGATGGATACTGCGTTTGTGATGAGTGTGGCTGTTATCGCTGTCACGATGTCATCGAATTTTCTTATCAGCGCGTTACGGCATCAAATTCCGACAAACATCCGTATCATCATTCAGCTGACGATCATTGCATCATTGGTAATCGTAGTTGACCAAATCTTGAAGGCGTATTTTTTTGAGATCTCGAAGCAATTAACGGTGTTTGTGGGGCTCATCATTACCAATTGCATCATTATGGGAAGGGCTGAGGCCTATGCCATGCAAAATCCTCCGACCGCTAGTCTGGTAGACGGGTTCGGTAACGGACTTGGCTACGGTGCCATTTTGATGGTGACGGCGTTTGTCCGAGAGTTGTTTGGTTCAGGGACCGTTCTTGGTGCTTCTGTCTTTCCTCTTGCGGCCGAAGGGGGTTGGTACACGCCGAATGGTCTGATGGTGCTGTCGCCTGGGGCCTTTTTTATTATTGGGTTTTTGATTTGGGTACTCCGGGTGTGGAAACCCGAGCAAGTGGAGAGCGATTAAGTGCTCGAGCATTATTTAAGCCTGGCGGTGAAGGCGATTTTCGTCGAAAACATGGCCCTGGCATTTTTTCTGGGCATGTGTTCGTTCTTGGCTTCGTCTCGGCAGGTCAAGACAGCTATGGGACTTGGTGGTGCGGTGATTTTTGTGCTTGTTGTCACCGTCCCCTTGAATAACCTTCTGTATAAGCACGTACTCAGTTCCGGCGCGATGGACTGGGTACACCCGTCATTAGCGGTTTACGACCTGTCGTTTCTCGGATTTCTCTGCTATATCGGCACTATTGCGGCAATGGTACAGATTGTCGAAATGACGTTGGATCGTTTTTTTCCAGCCTTGCACGCGGCTCTAGGCATCTTTTTGCCACTTATCGCCGTCAACTGTGCGATTCTCGGCGCCTCTCTGTTTATGGTTGAGCGGAGTTATACCTTGGCCGAGAGTGCGGTGTTCGGACTTGGATCGGGTATCGGGTGGGCTCTTGCGATTGTGGCGCTTGCCGGGATTCGTGAGCGACTACGGTATTCGAATCCGCCTGATGGTCTTCGCGGCCTCGGGTTGACATTTATTCTGGTCGGGTTAATGGCCATTGGGTTTATGGCTTTTTCTGGAGTGCAACTGTAGTGGTTATTGAGGTTTCGCTTGGTGTTGCGATGCTGACCGCAGTGGTTGTCTCCCTCGTGGGGTTTTTGATGATCGCGAGGAGGCAACTAGTGGCGACTGGTGACGTGACCATTACGGTCAACGGTGATGCTGAGAAGGCATTGCAGACGTCAGCCGGTTCAACTTTGCTCGGGACGCTTGCGGATAATCAGATTTTTATTCCCTCGGCGTGTGGTGGAAAGGGGAGTTGCGGCGTTTGTAAAGTCAAAGTTCTCGATGGTGGTGGTGCAATTCTTCCCACGGAACGGAGTCATATTAGTCGGGGCGATGTACGGGATTGCGTGCGTCTGTCCTGTCAAGTAAAGGTAAAGCAGGATTTGGATATTGAGATTCCACCGGAAATCTTCAATGTTCGACAATGGCAATGCAGGGTTCGTTCGAATCACAATGTCGCGACGTTCATTAAAGAGCTTGTTCTTGAGTTGCCTGAAGGCGAAGACGTGCCATTTCGCGCCGGTGGATACATTCAAATTGAGGCGCCTGCCGGGACGTACGACTATAAGAATTACGCCGTCGAGGAAGAATACAAATCCGATTGGGACCAGTTTAATTTATGGAGGTATAAAGCGGTGCTCGACGAGCCGGTCACTCGCGCCTATTCAATGGCAAACTATCCGGATGAAAAAGGCGTCATCATGTTGAACGTACGCATAGCATCGCCGCCACCTCGCGCGCCGGAGGGAACTCCGCCCGGCAAAATGACATCCTATCTCTTTAGTCTTAAACCAGGTGATGAGGTTACGATCTCAGGGCCGTTTGGTGAGTTTTTTGCTAAAGATACCCAGGCGGAGATGATTTATGTCGGCGGTGGCGCGGGAATGGCGCCGATGCGGTCTCATATCTTCGATCAATTTCGTCGGTTGAATACAAACCGTAATATCAGTTTTTGGTACGGTGCGCGAAGTCTTCGAGAAGCGTTCTATGTTGAAGATTTTGATGCGATAGCCTCAGAGCATACGAACTTTAAATGGCGCCTTGCGCTGTCTGAGCCTCTTCCTGAAGACGAGTGGACGGGAAAGACCGGTTTTATTCACCAGGTCTTATACGATAACTACCTCAAGGACCATCAAGCTCCCGAAGACGTGGAGTACTATCTTTGTGGCCCACCGATGATGCTCAAAGCCTGTATGGACATGCTCGATAGTCTTGGCGTTGAGCGAGATAACATCCTGTTTGACGATTTTGGGTAAGCCTCCATGCGCGAGATGCAGTTCGCGTGGATGGTGTTCGCGGTCGTCAGCTGTAATGACGCTGTGCCCGATACAGGTCAGCACAGAGAGCTATATACCATCGCAGGTGAGACGATGGGGACCACGTACACGGTCAAGGTTGTGTCGACCGAGGACGAATTTGATCTCGCGAGAACTCGTTTGACAATCGAAAAACGACTCGCACAGATTAATGCTCGGATGTCCCATTACCTCGTAGATTCTGAGATAGCGACGTTTAATCGGTCATACACGACGGAACCCTATCCTCTGTCCTCGGAGACCGTTGACCTTATCGCAAAGGCGAACGATATAAGCCGTGTGAGTAGTGGGGCATTTGATGTCACAGTTGGTCCCTTTGTCGATGCGTGGGGGTTTGGACCAAAAGGGCCACCGGCGACACTTCCAGATAGTCAAGTACTGGATGGACTTAGGGCATTTGTCGGGTACGAACTGCTGGCTGTTGACCGCGAGGCATCGGCTGTTCGCAAGCTGCGGAAAGAGTTGACGGTAGACCTATCAGCAATAGCCAAAGGCTACGCTGTTGACGCAATCTCGGCGGTACTTACTGATTTCGGCTCGACTGATTATCTGGTTGAGATTGGCGGTGAGTTACGTGCTAGCGGAAACGGGCAGCAAGACAGCCCTTGGCGAGTCGCGATCGAGCGGCCTGATCCTAGACAGGTGTCAAAGGTTCGTATTATCGAGCTTCGCGATCAATCTATCGCAACATCTGGGGAGTATCGAAATTATTACGAGCGAGATGGGGTACGAGTGTCGCATACGATTGATCCGCGGACGGGACGTCCGGTGTCGCATCAGCTCGTAGCCGTCTCCG
>Ga0310120_10002312_pt1 | contig 13978 bp, 12 predicted proteins | sample CB27_AW_983_MG_FD_203506 | JGI IMG/M metagenome (GOLD analysis project Ga0310120, IMG submission 203506) | Marine microbial communities from Western Arctic Ocean, Canada - CB27_AW_983 | ecosystem: Environmental > Aquatic > Marine > Oceanic | place: Canada: Western Arctic Ocean | collected... | reverse complement strand
ACCAAAACCACGCCGCACCTTCATCGGCAAGACGACCGCCGAGGTGATCAACTACACGAAGTACCGCACCAACCCCTTCATCGTCGTCATCGAGAACAAGATCCAGGGCAGCGACCCTCTGACGATCGCCGCCACCGCTTACGTCTCCGCCTCATCCCGAATCAGCTCCCTGAACTTCAAGCGACAGCTGGACATCATCAAGGCCTCCAAGGGACGCGCACCGACGTTTGTCGAGTTCGAGAAGCTGCAGAAGCAGATGAAGATCGAGTTGGCCAAGCTGCCTCGATACCAGGCCTACGCATACGACGAATCAACCGGAGGGCTCCTGGTGGTCGAGAACAAGCAGTACAAAATCCAGATCTACCGCAAGGCGGGGATTCCGATCGAGGCCGGCGACAAGGTCTACGAGCAGAAACTCAAGACCGCGAAGAAGAAGCGCGGCCGCCGCTAGTCCGCCTGCGGCGGATCGCGGGCAGGCGATCAGTTCTTGCGGGCCAGCGGCGGCAATTCCTTGTGGCTCAGCGGGTGAAACCGCCGGACCTTCACGATCCGCCACTCGTCAGCCTCCTTCCGCCAACTCAACGACCACAACGTCGGCTGGTGGCCCACTGATCCGAAGCCCACGACGCTCAGCGAGACATTGGCACGAAACCTCGTCTCGCCGAGGGTCTCCTCCGACGTCACCGTCGTCTCCAGCGCAGTGACCCGGATCTGGTCTTCGAAGTTGACCATGGCCAGGCCGGTGGTGGCCATGCCTTTGAGCAGCAGCTCCGAGTCGGAAAAGAAGCCGAGGACCTCGAACAGTTCCTTGTCCTGGACCGCGTCACGAAGATCGAGCACGCGACTCTCCAGCCGCTCACGCTCGGTCACGATCCGCCGCTCCAGTTCCCAGGCTCCCCCGGCCAGTGCGACGGCGATTGCGACGACGATCAGCAGGCGGTTGTCGCCGCGAGTGTTCCACGCCATGAACGCGCCGACCGCGACGACCGACAGCGCGATGATCACCGGCCACGGGTTTTCTGTCAGCAACCACATCGCTCGGGCCACTCCACTGGGACACTCGACACGACGGTCTCTGTGTCGGAAGTCTAGGCGCCTGGGAGGTCAGTTGGCAACAGGCGTCTTCACGGTCGAGTCATCCGCCCTCAACAGCACAATCCGCCGTCGGGCCACCTCATGGCCACCACAGCGTACCACCAGCGAGTACTCTCCCGGCACCAGGGCGTCGTGGAGTACATAAAGGAAGTTGGCCCGGAACGCCTCACGCGGGACCATCTGGTGGACTCGATCCAGTAACCGGTCCTCGCTGTCGTGCAGGTTGCACTCGATCACCAGGTCGGGATGCGGCGGGTTGAGCGTGCACTGGGCAAACAGCTGCTCGCCCTGGCGGAACGTCGACTTGTGCCCGACCACGTACCCGCCGATCAGCATTTCACCCATCTCGAGCGAATGCACTAGGTCCTCGGGACGAATCGCCGGATTGCTCTCCAGCATCGCCTCGACCGCCGCAGGATCCAGCTCGACCAGTTCGTAGGGACCCTCGGGACGTCGGATCCCGTAGGGGTCGAGCTGGTATTCGAGTTCGACACCCAAGACCGCCGTGACCAGCAGCGTGGCCGGAAACGCCAGTGCCAACCGGCCTCGCCAATGAGCTGCCAGGGGAACGACCACCGCTTTGTCCTCTGTCCCCGGATTCCAAACCCTCGACAGCCAGCCTCGCCAGCGAACCACGTCGCCGGCATTGATGAATGCCAGGTAGGTCACCATCGAGACCCACGGGAAGATGTGCAGACCGAGGGTTTGGCGTGTGCCGAGGTGGAAGCCGGCACCCAGCAGCAGCATGATCCAGCGGCCGTGGCCGCGCCAGCAGATGAAGATGAACACGATCTCCCAGACGATGCTGATATAGGCCATCGTGACCACCAGCACCGGGTACAGCGTCAACTGCTCGCCCATCGGGTTCGCATTGTTCACGTCGGTCATCAGCCAGAACCTGAGCTGGTCGCCGGAGAAGAAGGTCGGGGTGTGGATCTTGGTGATCGCGGCGCCCAGGTAGACCATCCCGATGAACAGCTGCATCAATCGGCGCGGCCAGGCCGGGAAGCGAGGGGGGTCGAGCCGCAGGGGTTGTGTACGCCGGGCCAGCCAGGCGTCGACACTCCACACCGTTCCGCACCTCGAGAGACTCAGCAGCAACAGCACGTGCGAAGCGATCGCCGAGTACTTGGTAAAGGTGCTCAGGCAATCGAGCAGGTTGAGGTAGGTGTAGATCAGCAGGCAGCCGACGAGCGAGATGCGGGTTCGCCAACCGATCATCGTGGTCACCAGGAAGACGACCAGCAGAGTCATCAGGATCACCGCCATCGTGCCCGAAGGCACCGGCAGCATGTTGAAGTAGCCGTAGTTGTCCGCCAGAGGGGCGACGCCGCCATCGGACGAAAAGAACTCGCGGGCATGGACCCATCGACGCAGCACCACGTAGAGCAGGATCACCGGCAAGGCCATCCGGCACAGTGCCAGGCCGTAAGGCACCTCCTCGGCAAAGAAGAACTCGCGTACCGAGACACGCAGGCCGGGGCGGGAGGCGGGGTCGATGCCTGGAACGGATGGGTTCAGAGTGGGAGTCGGATCAGACATGGCATGCCGGGTACGGGGGCCGGTGTGGGCAAGTCGAAACCAGGATCACTGGGCCAGTGGAGCACGCTCGGGATCGGCCGACGGGAACGACGATCGCGTACCGCCCGCGCCCATCCTCGGTAACCGGCCCGACCCCAGGCCATCAAAGGGTCGCATCGTCGCCCGCAGTTCCCGTGATACGCTGGCCGTTCCCGAGTCGGGATGAGTCGGCAGGGGCCGGGCCGATACCACGAGGTTGCTCTGTCGAGACAGCCACGACGGGAATCTCCGTACCGTCGTCCCGCACGGTGCCAGCACCTGCCGGACCTGGAAGTAGCTGTACTTCTGGCGAGGATCGTCGAAGAAATGATCCCAGACCGAATCGGGCAGGTTGTACTTCTTGGCCCAGTACTCCTCGATCACCAGGATCCGCCGCATCGGTTTGGCCCGAGTGTGCTCGAGACAATTCTGGACGAGGCGACTCGTGTGATTCAGGAAGGGGTCGTAGTGGTGCCGGGCTAGGTCGCCATAGGGAGTGAACTCGGTCCACGGCCCCGGTGCCAGCTCGTAGTACTTGTTGTCCTCGCCCTCGCCAACGATGTGCAGCCGGGTGGCGTAGGCCGACCAGCCGCAGAACATGTCCCAGACGACAAAGTACATGCCCGGGTGTGACGCGGTGTTGAAATTCAGCGTGTGGCAGACGATTCCGTAGCCGAGTGAGCCGAGGTAGCAGACGATGACCAGCGACACCGCCCAGCGCTTGATGGCGCCCAGCCAGGCCAGTGCACCGCTTGCTTCAGTCGTACCCATCCCTGGGATTCCACCTGGCTCGAGAATCGAGAATTCGCCGGCGGACTATCGTCCTCAGCCGCCAAGCCGTCAAGACGAGCCTGACCCGGGGACAGGCACCGCCGCCCCGCTACGGGCGGGGCTCTGGAGCCAGTCCCCTTTGCACACTACGACTCGGCCGCCACGATCGCCTCGAGCAGCCCGTCCCAGGTGTACTCAACCGCCTCGACCGCGACATCCAACCCCGCCTCCTCGGCCGCCTGGCTGGTGACCGGGCTGATGCTGGCCAATCGAGTCGACCCCAGGGACACCTGACGATCCGCCGTCAGCCGCGCAACCCCACGAGCGATCGATGGGCTCGAGAGCCCGATCCAGTCGAGTGTCCCACCGGCCAGCCGCGCAAGCGTCTCGCTCGAAAACGCCTCCACATCCTCGTTGCGGTAGACGACGACCTCCTCGAGACTCGCGCCGGCTTCCCGCAGCAATTCACACAGCACATCTCGCCCCCGGCTGGCTCGAGCCCACAGCACGCGAGCCCCATCGACCAGCCCACTCAACGCCGCACCCAACTCCTCGGCCCGGTACGCTTCGGGCACCACGTCGGCCCGCAGCCGGTACTCGGCCAACGCCTCGCCGGTCGCCGGACCGATCGCCGCCAGCCGACAGTCTCTCAGCCGCCGCAGGTCATCGCCTCGATCCCACAACCGCCCCAGCAGTCCCGCCACGCCGTTGGCACTGGTGAAGACGATCCAGTCGTAGTCACCGATTCGATCGAGCACCACGTCGACCGCCTCGAACGACTCCGGCGGCAGGATCTCGATCGTCGGCATCAGTACCGGCTCGGCCCCCAGCTGCACCAGCCGACTCGCGACTCCCGCCGCCTGCCCCACCGGGCGGGTGATTCCCACCGATCGCCCCATCAGCGGCCTCGATTCGAACCACGCGATCGCGTCGCGTTCACTCACGCATTCACCCACGACGATCAACGACGGAGCCGTCAATTCCGCCACCGCCACCGCCTCGGGCAGCTCGGCCAACTCACCCATCACCGTTCTCTGGGCCGGCAGCGTGCCGTGGCTGATGACCGCGGCCGGGGTGCGGGGATCCCGACCAGCCTCCAGCAGCCTCGAAACAATCTCATCCAACCGGTCCAAGCCCATATAAAAGACCACGGTCCCGGTGAACTTGGCCAACGCCTCGTAGTCGATCGTCGAGTCCTGCTTGGCCGGGTCCTCGTGCCCGGTCACCAGGACCACCGCCGAGGCCTTTTGGCGGTGTGTCAACGGGATCCCGGCGTAGGCGGCCGCGGCGGTGGCCGCGGTGATCCCCGGCACGATTTCAAAGGGCACCCCCGCCTCGGCCAGCACCCGAGCCTCCTCGGCACCGCGGCCAAACACCAACGGGTCGCCTCCCTTGAGCCTGACCACGGTCCGGCCCGCACGTGCTTCCTCGACCAGCCGCCGGTTGATCGCGTCCTGGTCCAAGACCTTGTGACCGTCTTCACCCTGACGCCGGGTCCGCTCGGTCGTCCCCTGGGTGTGCTCGAGCAACAGCGGATTGACCAGCCCGTCGTAGAGCACCAGGTCGGCCTGCTGCAGGCACTCCAGTCCCCTCAGCGTCAACAGACCGGGGTCACCCGGCCCGGCACCGACCAGGTACACTCGCCCCGTCGCGACTTTCGCACCGGAAGAATCCGACGGTGTGTTCTGCTGCGGGGTCATCGGTGAGACGTTTCGCTGGGGCCCGTGATCGGCCGGTGTTCGGCCGGTGGCGAGGTGTTGCGGAACCGGCCACCGCCGACTCCAATGTTGCTTCGATTATCCGGCTCGCCCCGCCCCGCCACAATGGTCCCCCCTCAACGATCTCAGCCCCAATGACTCCAGACACCGACTCAGCACTGGCCGACGTAAAGGCCCTGACGTTTGACTTCTTCGGCACCGTGCTCGACCTGGGCACCAGCCTGCGGGCAGACATCACCGCCTGCCTGCAGCGACACGACTCGGATGTGACGCCCGAGCGGTTCTGGGAGCTGTGGCGAGGACGACAGCGGATCGAGCAGTACCAGGACAACATCGTCGCCGTCGGCCACGGAGGCTACCTGGTCACCGCGCGGCGGGCGCTGCTCTACACGCTCGGGTTGTGCAAAGTGCCCGCCGGCGAAGCCGAGGTCGACGAGGTGATGGCCGCCTGGCAGAGGCTGTCTGCGTATGACGATGTCGCCGCCGCACTGCCACGACTTGCCTCCCGCTTCCGACTCGTCGGGCTCTCCAATGGAGAACCCGAGTTCCTGGCCCACCTGGCTGCCAACCGGATCGGCTTCGAGTTCGAGGTGCTGATCTCGGTGCAGGAAGTCGGAGTCTTCAAGCCGGATCCTCAGGTCTACCACCACGCCGCCGCCCGGCTGGGCCTCGAACCGGACGCCTGCCTGATGGTCTCGGCCAACTCGTTCGACGTGCTGGGAGCCCGCCTGTGCGGATTCCGCGGGGCATTCGTCAACCGGGGGCAACTGCCGTACGAGGACTCCGAGTACCGCCCGGATCTCGAAGTCCCCGACTTCCGCCGGCTGGCCGACGAGTTGGGGGTCTAGCCGCCCGTTGAAGAACTCGGACCCTGGGGTCAGACGCCGCCCACAACGGGGTTTGCTCCACCTGTCGCGTTTCACAGGCGGGGCCTGACCCCTTCTTCGAGTTGCAACGAGTGCTGGTTGAAAAGGGGGCAGGCCCCGCCTGCCTACCGTTCTGGGTGAAGCGGGACTTTCTGTGGGCGGCGTCTGACCCCGTCCCATCCCCAAACTTGTGTTTTTCAACAGGCTGCTAGCTCGCTGGCGGCGGATTGAAAAACATCCGAGTCAGGCTCACTTTCTTCCTCCCCAACTCGATTGCTAGAATCGCTCCTCGAGAGGCGTGAGGAACCGAGGACAGGAAACACTTCCATGACCGGCAACAACCTGGCACTTCGGCTGGCAGCTTCGCTGTCCATCCTGCTGCTGACCGCTCCCCCGTCACTAACCGCGGCCGAGCCCGACGAGTTGATCTCGACGATCAAGTCGGTTGACAAGAAGGCCAGGGGCAACCCGGCCGCCGCGCGAGCCGTCGCAGAACTGTCCGCGGCCGAACCCGCCGTGCTGCTGACGGTGCTGACCGCATTCGGGGACGCCAACCCCCTGGCGGCCAATTACCTGAGATCGGTGACCGAGACGATTGTTGACCGGGCGATTGCCGGAAAGAAAAAACTGCCCAGGAAGCTTCTCGAGGCGTTCATCGTCGATCGTAAGCACGACCCCCAGGCCAGGCGGCTGGCGTTTGAGATCCTCGCACGGGTCGATGCCAGCATCGTCGACCGGCTGATCCCCGGCATGCTGACCGATCCCAGCCCGCTGTTCCGTCGCGACGCCGTCGCCCGACTGATCGAACTTGCCGAGAGGCTCAACAAGGAGGGCCAGGCCGACCTCGCCGGGACGCTCTACAAACGGGCGCTGAGGGGTGCCACCGACGACGACCAGGTCAAGGCGATCGCCAAGCCGCTACGGAAAATGGGCGAGAAGCTCGACCTGCCTCGCCACTTCGGATTCCTCACTCAGTGGCACATCGTCGGCCCGTTCGACAACACCCTCAACAAGGGCTTCAACGTCGCCTATCCCCCCGAAAAGAAAATTGATCTCAAGGAAAAGCTCACCGGGAAACTCGGGCCCGCCAGCTGGAAACTCTACAAGACCAGCAACGACTTCGGGATCCTCGACATCGCCAAGCAGATCAGCCCCTACAAGGGCGCGGTGATGTACTGCACGACCGTCTTCGAGGCCCAGGCACCCCGGTCGATCCAGTTCCGGCTCGGAACACCCAACGCCTGGAAACTCTGGGTCAACGGCCGCCAGGTGTTCGCCAACGAGGAATACCACCGCGGCATGAAACTCGACCAGTACTCGGTCCCGGTCACGCTGCGGGCCGGATCGAACACGATCCTGCTGAAGATCTGCCAGAACGAGCAGGAAGAAGACTGGGCCCAGCGGTACCAGTTCCAGGTCCGCACCTGCAACGTCTCGGGCATCGCCGTGCACTCCTCCGATAACTCCGCCTCGTTGCCTCGACTCAAGGAAACGCAACCGTGACCCGACCTGATTCCCACCGCATCCACCGACTCGGCAGCATGTTGGCGCTGGTGCTGGTGGCCCTGCTGGTGACCGAGTTGACCGCAGCCGACTGGCGTCAGTTCCGCGGTAACCTCAGCTCGTCGGTCGCAGCCGGCGAAAAGCCCCCGGTGACCTGGGGCGAAACCGAGAACATTGCCTGGAAGATCCCGCTTGCCGGCCGAGGACTCTCAGGGCCGATCGTCGTCACAGACCGCGTCTACCTGACCTCTTCGGACGGCTTCAACCAGGACCGGTTGCTGGTGGAGTGCTTCGATGTGAAGACGGGGGTCCGTCGCTGGAGACGTTCGTTCCAGGCCACCGGCCGCACCCAGTGCCACTCCAAGATGGCCAACGCCACGCCCACCCCGGCCAGCGACGGCAAGCGGATCTTCGCCTTCTATTCCAGCAACGACCTCGTCTGCCTCGACCTCGACGGCAACCTGCTGTGGTACCGCGGACTGACTCACGACTACCCCAACGCCAGCAACAGCCTCGGCATGGCCTCCTCGCCCGTCGTCATCGGAGACACGGTGATTGTGCAGGTCGAGAGTCAATCCGATAGCTTTGCGATGGGGCTGGATGTCCGTGACGGGACCACCCGCTGGCACCGCAAACAGCACCGGTTCGACAACTGGTCGTCTCCGATCGAACTGCCCGGCAAGGACCCCGCCAAGAGCCTGGTGCTGCTGCAGAACATGGTCGGGCTGACGGCACTCGAGGCCCGGACCGGGACCGAGGCCTGGCACTACGACGAGCCCTCCTCCCGCACACCCTCCTCGGTCGTCGCCGACGGAATCGTCTTCATCCCCTCGAATGGACTGACCGCGTTGCGACCCGCCGCCGACGGCAAGCAGGCCCCCGAGATCGCCTGGAAGGACAACCGCTTCGGGTCCGGAACACCCAGCCCGCTGGTCTATCGCGGACGGGTGTTCACGATGAGCGGTCCGATCGTCAAGTGCTCGGATGCCGCCAACGGCAAGCTGATCTGGCAGCTCAGGCTCAAGGGGGCCTTCACCTCCTCGCCGGTCGCCGCCAATGGACACCTGTACTACTTCAGTGAAACCGGGCTGACCTACGTCGTCGATGCCTCCGGCCCCAAGGGGAAGATCGTCTCGGAGAACCCGCTCGGAGCCACGATCCTCTGCACTCCGGCCATCGCCGATAACTCGATCTTCGTCCGTAGCCACGGACACCTGTGGAAGATCAGCCGCTAGTCCGCTCCGGAAACACCCCGCCATGCAAAACCTCCTGGCAGTCGGACTCGGAGGCTGCCTCGGGGCCATCGCACGCTACGGGATCGGCAACCTGATCCGGTCGCAATTTGGCGAAAAGTTCCCCTGGGGCACCCTGGCGGTCAACGTGCTGGGCTGCCTGCTGATCGGAGTCCTGCTGGGCTGGATCACCTCGCGTGAGTCGGTTTCCCGGTCGACCGAGCTCTTCCTGGTCACCGGGATCCTCGGCTCGCTGACCACGTTTTCGACGTTCGGTCACGAAACGATCAAGCTGGTGCATGATGGGGCGCTGGGGTCGGCACTGGGCAATATCGCCCTGAACGTCGTCGTCGGGCTGGTCGCGGTGTCAGTCGGCCTGGCGCTCATGCGCAGCCCCGCCGCCTGAAGGCACCGCTGACTTTCTCTGGCACTCACGCCCGACCTACAATGGGACTACAGTATCGGGTTGCCCCAGTCTTGACCCAGCTCGCCGCGAACCCGCCCGCCGGCACATCGAGGCGGTGGGGTTCGAGAGTGTCGTCGATGAACGCCGAAAATCCGCTCAGCACAACCGCCGAAACCGGGCGCTACCGCGGCAACGCCGGGCCGGTCGATCACGACCAGGTGCTGATACTCGACTTCGGCTCGCAGACAGCCCAGCTGATCGCTCGCCGGGTTCGTGAACAGAACGTCTTCTGTAGGATGGTCCGCCACGACCTCTCGGTCGAGCGGATCCGCGAGATCAACCCCCGGGGCCTGATCCTCTCGGGAGGCCCCGCCAGCGTGTATGCCGAGGATGCTCCGTTGCCGGACCCCGGGCTGTTCGAGCTGGGGATCCCCGTGCTGGGGATCTGCTACGGGATGCAGGTCATCTGCCGTTCACTGGGCGCCCAGGTCAATTCGTCCGAGACTCGGGAATTCGGACGAGCACCCTGCCGCGTCGTCGACCCCGGTGGCCTGTTTTCAGGGCTCCCCGATGAACTCGTCGTCTGGATGAGCCACGGAGACCAGGTCGATGATCCCGGCGGCATGTTCGTGTCGCTGGCCGCCACCAAGACCTGCCCGCTGGCCGCCGTCAGACACTCCAATCGACCAATCTACGGACTGCAGTTTCACCCCGAAGTGACTCACACCGACTTCGGAGGTCAACTGCTGAAGAACTTTGTCCAGGACATCTGCGGCTGTGAAGGCAGTTGGGATATCAGCTCGCTGATCGAACAGCAGATCGAAGAGATCCGGGTACGGGTCGGATCCCACCGCGTCATCTGTGGGCTCTCCGGTGGAGTCGACTCGTCGGTCGTCGCCGCACTCCTCTCCCGGGCCATCGGCGATCAACTCTCGTGCATCTTCGTCAACAACGGTCTGCTGCGTTCCGGCGAGGCCCAGGAAGTGCAGGAACGGTTCACCGAACACTTCCAGACCAACCTGTGTGTCTCCGACGCCCAGCGCGAATTCCTCGATGAACTCGACGGCGTCACCGATCCCCAACAGAAACGCAAGATCATCGGACGTGTCTTCATCGAGGTCTTCCGCAAGGAAGCCGAATCGATCCCCGACGCCAAGTTCCTAGCCCAGGGAACTCTGTACCCCGACGTGATCGAATCGGGAGCCAGTCCCGACGGACCCGCCGCCACGATCAAGACCCACCACAACGTCGGCGGACTGCCAAAAGAACTCGGGTTCGAACTGATCGAACCGCTCAGAGACCTGTTCAAGGACGAGGTGAGACGGATGGGCGAGGCGTTGGGCCTGCCCGAGAACCTGATCTGGAGACACCCGTTCCCCGGACCCGGACTGGCCGTCCGCTGCCTGGGAGCCGTCAGCGACGATCGACTCGAGACCCTGCGGGCCGCCGATGAGATCGTGATCGAGGAACTGAGAGAGGCGGGGCTGTATCGCGAGATCCAGCAGGCGTTCGCGGTGCTGCTTCCCGTGCAGAGCGTGGGGGTCATGGGTGATGATCGGACCTACCAGGATACGATCGCCGTTCGAGCCGTCTCGACCGACGACTTCATGACGGCCGACTGGTTCCGGTTGCCCTACGACGTGATGGAACGGATCTCGACCCGGATCACAAACACCGTCGCCGGAGTCAACCGGGTGGTTTACGACATCAGCTCGAAGCCGCCCAGCACGATCGAGTGGGAATAGTCGCGCCTCCGGCCACCCCCTCTACGGACGACACAACCGCACTAACCCGACTGCCGTGCGGACCAGTCGAGGCGGTTGTAGCACGCCGCCACGGCCCGACCTCCACAGGCCCTTTCCAACACCACGATCGCGGTGATCGTAGGTTGTGCGGGACGACGATGAGAGTGGTCCAGCACCACTGCGCGCCGAGCGTCTGACCGACCGGGACTCGCCTGATGACCTCGATCCTGGGCATCTCTGCCTTCTACCACGACTCGGCCGCCGCGCTGATCGTCGACGGGCAGATCGTAGCCGCCGCCCAGGAAGAACGCTTCACCCGCAAGAAACATGACTCCGGGTTCCCCGACAACGCCATCGCCTACTGCCTCAGCGAAGCAGGCCTCACACCAAAGGACCTCGATTACGTCGGCTTCTACGACAAGCCGCTGGTCAAGTTCGAACGGCTGCTTGAGACCTACCTGGCGTTCGCCCCCGCGGGGATCAAGAGCTGGCTGACTCTGCTGCCCAACTGGCTCCGCACCCGGCTGCACCTGCCGCGGGTGATCAAGAAGGGCCTCGACCGACAGTACTCTCGACGGATCGTCTTTCCCGAACACCACGAATCTCACGCCGCCAGTGCCTTCTTCCCCAGCCCGTTCCCCGAAGCAGCCATCCTGACCGTCGACGGAGTCGGCGAATGGGCCACCGCCAGCTACGGCTCGGGCAAGGACAACCGGATCGAGTTGACTCACGAGATGCGCTACCCGCACTCGCTGGGGCTGCTCTACACCGCCTTCACCTACTACTGCGGGTTCCGGATCAACTCGGGCGAATACAAGCTGATGGGCCTGGCGCCCTACGGAGAACCCAGGTACGCCGACCGCATTCTCGAACACCTCATCGATCTCCAGCCGGACGGATCACTGAGAATGCACCTGGATCACTTCAACTACTGCCAGGGACTGACGATGACCTCGTCGAAGTTCCATCGGCTCTTCGACGGACCGCCGCGGACCCCCGAGTCGCCTCTGACCGAACGCCACATGGACATCGCTGCCAGCGTGCAGGCGGTCACCGAGGAAGCCATGCTGCGGATGGCCCGCCACGTCCACCAGGTCACCGGAATGAAGAACCTCTGCCTGGCCGGCGGAGTGGCACTCAACTGCGTGGCCAACGGCCGAGTGCTTCGGGAAGGTCCCTTCGATGAGGTCTGGATCCAGCCGGCCGCCGGTGACGCCGGTGGTGCACTGGGAGTCGCACTGCTGATCTGGCACCAGCTGCTCGACAACCCCCGCCCCCACGATCAGCTCGACTACCAGGGCGGCAGCTCGCTGGGTCCTGAGTTCTCCAACGAGCAGGTCCAGGAATTCCTCGATTCCGCCGGTGCCGTCTACCAGAAGTTCGACGACGTCAACGAACTGTGCCACGAGGTGGCCGGGTTGATCGCGGATGAGCAGGTGATCGGGTGGATGCAGGGCCGGATGGAATTCGGACCGCGAGCCCTGGGCGGCCGCAGCATTCTCGGAGACGCCCGCAGCACTCGCATGCAGTCGGTGATGAACCTCAAGATCAAGTTCCGCGAGTCGTTTCGGCCGTTTGCACCCAGCGTGCTCGAGGAACGGGTCGACGAGTACTTCGAGATGCGGCCGGGGCAACAGAGCCCCTACATGCTGCTGGTGGCCGATGTGAAACCCGAAAAACGGCTGCCGCTGGATGAAGCGGACCAGGCCACCCGTGGCCTCGACAAGCTCAAGGTCCACCGCTCGCACGTGCCGGCCATCACGCACGTCGATAATTCGGCTCGAGTCCAAACCGTCGACCCCAGGCGACACGGACGCTACTACCACTTGCTGAAGGCCTTCGAAGAACAGACCGGGTCTGCGGTGCTGATCAACACCAGCTTCAACGTCCGCGGCGAACCGATCGTCTGCACGCCGCAGGAAGCCTTCCGCTGCTTCATGGCCACCAACATGGACGTGCTGGTGATCGAGGACTTCGTGATTCACAAGGATCAGCAGCCGGGAGCGACCGAGCATGGAATCGACGAATACCTCGCCAACTTCGAACTCGACTGACACGCCCGCCACGACCAGCCCAAGAGACTCAGATGATCGCCATCGACTGGAATCCCACTCACCGCTTCCTCAGGCAGTTCGCCGCCCTGTTCGTGGTGTTCTTCGCGGCGATCGGAGCCTTCCGGTTCTTCGCACGGGGCGACGCCACCACCGCGTGGGTGCTGTGGTCGATCGCGCCGCTGGGACTGGTCGGCCTGGCCTGGCCGGCGTTCATGCGATACGTCTACGTCATCTGGATGGCGGTGGTCTTCCCGCTGGGATGGACCGTCTCGATGCTCATCCTCTCGGCCATCTACTACTTGGTCGTCAGCCCGATCGGACTTATCATGCGTCTGTGCGGACACGATCCGTGCCGACGTCGCCTCGATCCCGATGCCACCAGCTACTGGATACCACGCCCCGCGGTCACCGACGCCGCGCGGTACTTCCGACAGTTCTAAACACCCGCCTTCCCCAGGCCTCCCCGACAACTCCCTTCTGCGGACCGTCCAGCATGAACGACATCAACCCGACCCCCGACGACACGACACCCGAGGCCATCGAGCCGGCGACCGACGTGTCCGACGACGGCACGACTCCCGTCGCCAGCGAGCCTTTGACCGAAGTGGCTGCCGCCACCGAGTTCGCCACGGCGGCCGAAGCGCCCGAGATGGGTTTCTTTGCCGAGTTCTGGGATTTCCTGGTCCACAACAAGGCGTGGTGGTTGACTCCGATCATCCTGGTGCTGGCGCTGGTCTTCGTGCTGGTCTGGTTCGCCGGGACCCCGTTCGCTCCGTTCATCTACGGAGCGTGATCAGGCGGCGTCTGACCCTAGCGGAACGCTTCAACCGCCGTCGCGGTGCAGGCGAACTGCAAACGGACCGCTACCTGGTCCTCGACACTCGCTTTGCCCGAGAGAAACCAGGCACCGCCGAGCACTTCGTCCAGGCTCGCTTCGATCTCCAGCAACTCGCCCGGCCGAACCATCCGCCGGAACCGCGTCTCCTGCTGCCGCGTGACCACCGGCACGTGCCCCTCGGGAATTTCGC
>Ga0310120_10002311_pt1 | contig 13979 bp, 11 predicted proteins | sample CB27_AW_983_MG_FD_203506 | JGI IMG/M metagenome (GOLD analysis project Ga0310120, IMG submission 203506) | Marine microbial communities from Western Arctic Ocean, Canada - CB27_AW_983 | ecosystem: Environmental > Aquatic > Marine > Oceanic | place: Canada: Western Arctic Ocean | collected... | reverse complement strand
TGATGGTTCTCCATGAAAAACTACCGATCGAGCCAAGCCAGATCATCGAGGAACTGAGGAGCCAGAAAACTCTCCCCAATCTTTGGATTCCCCGGGCAGACTCCTTTATCGAGGTCGAGGGGATTCCGACACTGGGGACCGGCAAGGTGGATCTGCGGGCCGTCAAACAAGTAGCCCTGGATTCACTCGGTTAAGATCCTGAAGGCAGTCCATCAGCCGCAATCATCGAGTACCTTGTTGCCATGATCGAAGGGCAGATAACTGCATGAACAGCAACGAAGATCCCGATCTCGGCATCCGTGAATTCCAACGAACCATCGAAGCCACCTACTTCGACAAGGATTCCAGTCGTGGGGTCAGCGGTTCCTTCATGTGGATGGTGGAAGAGGTGGGCGAACTGGCCAGAAGCCTCAACTCAGGCGAGCCCAACTCGGCTGCCGAAAGGGCCGAATTCGCCGATGTCTTCGCCTGGCTGGCGAGCCTGGCGTCCCTCCGAGGTGTCGACCTTGCTCGTTGTGCCAGGGAAAAATATCAAGCGGGCTGCCCTCGCTGTCAACAGAAGCCCTGCTGCTGTCATCACCGCTCGGAGGAGGGGCCTTGAAGTCGCGCTATTTCGGCACCCTGGATCGTTACCTGTTCCGAGAGCTCCTTCTCAACTTTTGTCTCGGGCTGATGTTTCTCTCACTACTGGTGGGAATCGTGTTTGCAATGAAAGCGGTAGACTCTGGCTATTCCATCAAGATCATCTTGCCCTGGTTATTTGACAGTCTGCTCTACAGTCTTTACTTCACCACTCCGATTTCAATTCTCATCTCCTCCACCCTCAGTTACGGCCGCTTCGTCGCTGACCTGGAATATACCGCAGCGATGGCCAGCGGAATCACTCCTGCTCGCCTTTTCGTCCCGATGCAGTGGCTGGCGATTCCAGTCGCATTGTTCTTGATGCTGACTCAATCGACCATTCTTCCCGAACTACAGCACCGAAAAGAAGACATCGGAAGATTCCTGGTCAAACAATTGCAGAATCTTGGCAACGGTAAGCAGGGGCAGTTGCAACTTGACAATCATGGCGGCCTGGTTCACTGGAGAGAGATTCAAAATGGAAAGCATCTGACGGATGTATTCATCCAGAAGCAGATGAACATCGGCCGGGGGACAGACGGTGTCGCCAGCGCAGTTGCCACAACAAGCGGATCTGGAGAAACTCCGGGCACCAAGATCCGAGCCGAAAGAGCACAACTTTCCGTTGACGATGTGAACGCCATGATTCGCCTGACCCTCAACAAGGTTGAAGTCAGTTTCCCCGTCAGTGAAGCACCGTCGGACAAGCCCGACTTCCTCGGATGGCATCACGAAAAGATCCAGTTGGATCGATTCAACATCGATTTCCCCATCAACAGCGAATCCAGACGATTGAATGACTTACCCACCACAGAATTGCAAATAGCCATCGAAGGTTTCAAGGATCAAGAGAAGACCTTACGCGAGCAGATCGCTACCGCTGATGATCCAGCCTTCATTGCCTCTTCCAATGCTGCAATTCGAACCGCACAGAAAAGTATCCGCAAAGGGGACACGGAAATCTGGAGACGAAGAGCGATGGCCCTCTCTGTCATCTCCTTCGCGCTACTCGGATTCCCTCTGGCGTTGATCTTGAAGCGATCTCAGAAGTTGATTCCGTTCTTCTTCGGCATGCTCACCGTCTTGGTGATCTTCTTTCCTCTCACTTACGGAGGAATCCAGTTCTCAAGGGCCACTGGATACCCCGCATGGATCACGGTGATGTCGGGAAACTATGTCATATTGCTGATCTCCAGCGGACTGCTATTCAGGGTCAGGGCTCGTGGATGATGAGCACCCTACGAAGAATTCTAGAGCGCCTGCCCATCCGAACCATCGACCGATACCTGATGCGGCACTACATGATTTCCTGGGGGATCTGCGCCTTTGCAGTATTCGGGCTGTTCAGCATGATCGATGGAGTGGCGAGGATTGATCGCTTCTTGAGACAAGATGCTCCGTTACCGCTGGTCGCACTCAAGTACTTTGCCGGCATGGTACCCATCTACTTCACCCAGTATCTCGGTCCGATCCTGACGCTCCTCGCGGCAATGTTCACCATCACAAATCTCAACAAGAATAGCGAACTGACACCCTTGCGGGCTGCTGGATTACCTCTCTCCAGAATCCTCGCCTCGTTGTTCCTGATCGCATTCATGATGGCCATCATGATGATTTCAGTTCAGGAATTCGTGGTCCCCAATCTGAAGGATCAGATTCGACTGGCAGATTCATACGGTCGAGCTCTCGACAGCATTCAACCAGGTGTGGTCAACGATAGTCGAAACAACCTGATCAATGTAAGAAGTTACCTTCCCCACGAAAAAAGGGGCCAGCATGTTGAGATCACTACCAAGCATGCAAGCCAGGCGTCCTCGAAATCCATCATTCGTGCTCGCGAAATCCTCTGGAAGGTCCCCGATGAAGGAGAGCCCTACTGGTTGTTGCGCGAGGGCGAGGTCGAACAGTTCGATATCTACGGGCTAAAAATTCCAGTCCCCGGCCCCGACGGCACCCTGCAACTGGTCCAGGGATTCTCACAGATGAAACTGGCTACTGACATGCGACCCGTTGACCTGGAGTCGAGCGACCGAGAGATCGAATATCTTTCCTTTCGCGAACTCAGAGATCAGTACAAGAGAAGACCTCACCTCAAACACCTTGAGGTCAAACTGCACCGCCGAATTGCGTTCCCTCTCTCTAACTTCATCTTGCTATTGCTGGGAATGCCTTTCGTGCTGCGAACCGAGTCTCGTTCAGTACTGCTGGGTATTTCTATCGCCATGGGGCTCGGCACCATCTACCTGATCGTCACCGAGGTCTGCGCCAATCTCGGAACCAGAGGACAACTCGAGCCGATGCTCGCAGCATGGCTACCAGTGCTCTTTTTCGGCGCCCTGGGAATTACATTATTTGATGGGATCGACGAGTAACAGGGTCAACGCGGAGCAGGATCAACGAGGAATGAGCTCGGTCCCCGGATCGCTGCATCCATCACGCTGTGGCTCAAGAGGTGAATTGACGAAGTTGCTCGATGGCCCTCTGATGGCGCTTCCGAACCAGCTCAGGAGTGATCGACAGCAGATCACTGATCCGGGCATCGGGCAGGCCGTCCAAACGCAACCAGATCACCTTCGCAAGATCATCCGGCAACCGCGAGATCAGAGTATGCAACCAGTCGACCTTTTCTCTCATGAAGAGTAGCACCTCTCCATTTTCCGGATCGTCGTCCGCAGCGATCGACATCACACCACCAGGGACATTGGACTCTCCTGCAAACCGAGCTTGGGACCTGGCGGCATCGATGGTCTGCCACTTTGCGTGCTGCAAGATCAGTCCGACGAACTGACCGTAGTCGGCTCCCTGATCGAGGGAATGAATCGCCTTGATCCCACGGAGAAAAACATCCTGGCACAGATCATCGAGGTCGGTATGCCGCTGCAGTTTTGCGCCCAACTTGGGAATCAGGAATTGCTGAAGCCGAGGTAAGACGGCATCGAACAGGTCGGACCGAGCCCTGGGATCACCCGAACGGGCGAGCGGTACCAAGGAGTTCAACTCTTCAGCTCTTTCGAGTGGCAATATTTCTCCAAGGCTAAGCAAATTGTTCTACTGCAAGAGTGACAAAACTTTATCCAATTACCACTTCGATTTCATCTTAATTACTAGAGCCCTGTGCATGCCCGAAAGACGCCCTAAAGACGCCCTAAAGACGCCCGATGCATGCCCAAAAGGCGCCCAAAGTAATTGTTAAATATCCTGTCACAAGAAGCTCACGGGCTTCGCTCATCTTGAAGAAGGCGGAGATATTGCTGAAAATGCAGTGCCCAAGAACTCACGATCCACTGAACTGACCAGATTCGCCTGAATACAGGAGCCCGATGAGTCACCTCCAACTCGGAACCAAAGGATGCAGATTTCCCATGCAGCCAGGCGCGGGGTGTATCGACTCCAGATTCGGATATGTCGCCAGTTCCGCCCCAGATGACCCCAGAGTGATACTGGCTCGACAATCCAAGTCCCCTCCATTCGAGGTGTGCCAGTGGCGAGATGAATACGATCGAGTGTTGAGCCTCGCCATCGGGTGCTCAAGTCAGGACTTGAATCGCTCACCGGGAATCGTCGGCATCAGTCAGCGCCTCGATGGCGCTGCTACTGCCACCATCTCACTACTGGATCCCAGATTTTCCAGACCACAGATCCTTCCGACTCCAACCGATGCCACAGATTCCTATGGCAGTGATCTGGTCTATGGATCGAATCACTGGCTGGTTTGCGAGCCCACGGGATACACCAACATCCCATTTTCCGGCAAGGTGTGGGTACTGAATGCCACCGATGGATCGGTGCGGGACATACTGGTTCCGGATTCCGCTGGACCCTACGACATGTTTGGAAACTGTATCGATGCTCACTCCGAGTTCGTCGCGATCGGAGCACCCTTACAAGATCAACCTCTGCTCGATAGTGGTGCCGTTCATATCTACCGCTGGTCCGGTGATGTGCTCGAGCCGATGGAGGTGCTGGTTTCAGGATCTCCACAGACCAGTGGCTGGTTCGGGTCTTCTGTCCAGTTTCTCGATGACGATCTGTTAGCGGTAGGAGCCCCCGGAGAAGGAAGTTCTGGTCTTGTCGAGTTTTTTCAACTCGACGGAGGTCGCTGGATTTTCAAGGCCAGGCATTTCTCTCCCCGCTCGACCTACTCCAGATTTGGTTTTGCCATCTCCTCGATCGGAAGAGATCTATTCATCGGTGAGAAATCGCAGGGCGCCTCTTGGCTGCATTTCCGAAGGGAAGAGAACTGCGATGATACCCATCGCTTCGTTCCGATCGATGTAAAGGGGCACCCGATCCCTGAGGACCTTGATGACGATCCAGGAATTCGTCGAACTGAAAGTTTCACGAGAAGTTAGCAATTCATAAAATTGAGGCCCGAGGGTTACATTTGGCCGTTCAGTGGCCCTTGGGTTCTCATTTTTTTCAGACGCGCGGACACTCGATACCGACCCTCTGAACGCCGACGCTCTGAACGCCCACCCTCTGAACGCCAATACCCTGCAACGCCATCAACCGATGGCGGCATCCAGGTCCTCCTGGAGATCACCGACGTCTTCGATTCCGACGGACAGACGAATCAACGAATCGCTGAGTCCCGCGGCCTTGCGAACCTCTGGCGGGATCGCCCCATGTGTCATCGAAATCGGATGCTCGATCAGGCTCTCGACCCCCCCGAGACTCTCTGCCAGGGCAAAGATCTTGGTTCTGGAGACCACCTTGCGCGCTTCCTCCTCGGAATCACCGGTCAGAATAAATGACACCATTCCACCGGGAGCCGACATCTGTCGCATGGCCACTTCATGACCGGGGTGATCCTCCAGTCCCGGGAAGAAAACCCGCTCGATCCTCGGATCATCCTGCAACCAGCGAGCGATCCGATCTGCATTGCTGCAGTGCCTCTCCATCCTGACATCCAGCGTCTTGATCCCCCTCAGGGTAAGGAAGCAATCGAGTGGGCCTGGAATCGCTCCGGATGCATTCTGGATGAAGGCGAGTCGCTGATGAAGGTCATCGTCGGCTGTGATCAGAGCCCCACCCACGACATCGGAATGTCCCCCCAGATACTTGGTGGTCGAATGCACCACGATATCTGCTCCCAGTTCGATCGGCTGTTGCAGGCACGGTGTGGCAAAGGTGTTGTCGACCACCAGCAAGATGGATTTCTCACGACAGATCTTCGAGATCTCGGAGATATCATTGATCTTCAATAAGGGGTTGGTAGGAGTTTCAAGCCACACCATCCGGGTATTGTCTCGAATCGATTCAATTAACTTTTTTGAGTCTGACGCATCTACGAAGTCGAACTGCATTCCAAATTTCTCAAACACTTGCTTGAAGATCCTGTGAGTACCTCCATAGAGGTCGTCTCCGGCAAGCACATGATCCCCGGATTTGAACAACTTGAGCACGGCATCTGTCGCGGCCAATCCGCTGGCAAAGCAAAGCCCATGACTCGCCCCCTCGAGGGAGGCCAGGTTTCTTTCCAGAGCGGCTCGTGTTGGATTTCCTGTTCGAGAGTATTCGAACCCCTGATGGGTCCCCGGCTTCTCCTGAACATAGGTCGAGGTCAGGTAAACGGGAGTCATGATCGCGCCGGTACTCGGATCCGGAGTTTGCCCGGCATGAATCGCTCGAGTCGAAAACTTCACTTCAGGACCTTCTTCCACTAACAGAGTGAATCATGTCGTATTTCGTGATGATGCGGAGACCCTCGCCGGTATTGACGAGAACCGCATTGGAGGGCTGACTCGCAAGCAAATGGAAGATCGCATCGGATGAAGCCCCTTCAGTGACTACCGGGAAAGAACTCTCCATCACTTCACCGATCTCACGGTCGAGTTCGCAGTCTCCCATCAAGAGCCGTTCGATGACGAGGCCTTCGCGAATACTACCGACAGGTTTTCCGTCCTCGATGATCGGGATCTGGCTGACCTCGGCCTTCTGCATCATCTCGATCGCTTCCCTGATTTTCCCGGAGGGACTCAGTGAGAGCAGGTCATGGTTGCGGGTGCCCCTCCGATCGAGGATTTCTCCCGCCGTGAGGTTCATTCCACTCTCTACCAGTCCATTGCGACGTAACCAGTCCTCATCATAGACCTTGCTCAGGTAGCGCTCTCCGGTATCGGGAATGATCACCACCATCAGGTCATTTTCCTTCATCCCCTTCGCCGCCTCGAGTGCTGCAGATACCGCGGTACCCGCAGAAGACCCACTGAGAATCCCCTCCTCGCGGGCCAATCGTTGCGCCATGACAAATGCATCCACATCACTGACCTGTATCACCTGATCTACCAGCGACAGGTCGATGGTGCCGGGAATCATGTCCTCGCCAATTCCTTCGGTCTTGTAGGAGTTTGCGACTCCGAGCACTCCAGTTTCGAAGTACTCCTTGTACAGCGAACCGACCGGATCTCCTCCGATCACCTGGATCTCTGGATTCTGTTCCTTGAGATACTTGGCAATTCCACTGATGGTTCCACCGGTACCCATTCCTGCAACCAGATGGGTCACCGTTCCGTCGGTGTCGTCCCAGATCTCGGGACCGGTGGAGATGTAGTGAGCATGAGGATTCCACTGGTTGAAGTATTGATTGGTACAGAAGGAGTTCTCGGTCTCTTCGGTGATCTTCTTCGCCACCGAGTAATAGGAGCGCGGATCTTCCGGCTCGACCGCAGTCGGGCAGATAATCACTTCCGCTCCGAAGGCTCTGAGCAACTTCGATTTCTCTTCCGCCACCTTATCCGGCATGGTGAAGACTGTCTTGTACCCTCGGATACAAGCCGTGAGCGCCAAACCCAGTCCGGTGTTTCCGGATGTACACTCGACGATGGTGCCACCAGGCTGGATCGCACCCTCACGCTCGGCTGCATCGATCATGTGGACTGCGATGCGATCCTTGACCGACCCACCGGGGTTGAACGCCTCGAGTTTGGCCACGATGGTTCCAGAGAGGCCACGGCTGACCCGGTGGAATCGAACCAGTGGTGTTCCCCCCACCGTTTCCAGGATGTGATCGTATATCTTCATTGCTCTTCCTCGACTCCCAGAATTTTCTTCACCTTCTACGGTCCTCACCCATTCACTCTTTGAACCTGCCCCGCTGCTGTCCGATCGGAGGAGGTAGGTCGACTGACCAGGCCCCTGACAAGAGTCTGGATCGTCTCCAGCAAGATCATACGGGGAGGGGACTCAGGAAACACGAATCCAAGGCGATTTCCTCTCCTCCGCCCATGAATTTTCGTCCCCTGCCAACTTTCCTGCCCACCTCCCTTGGCCTCTCCCCTCGAATCCTCTAGGCTTCGAACTCTGGGCCATCTGACGGCTCCCCAGTTCTGGACCTGATCGGCGCAACCACCATGGCAAAACCAACCTTCATTCAAGAGGCCGATCCCGGATCTCTCGCCCTTCGGTTGCTGAGAGACCTGACCGACCACCTGCAGCCGGAGCAGTGGATCTGCATCCCCACGGGTAAGTCCCCAGAGCCCTTTTACGAGGCTCTGGTCCAGGACTCCTCTTCCGCAAAAATGTGGCGCCAACTTCACTTTCTACAACTCGACGAGTACCTCCCTCCCCCCGCTGGATCGAAGAGTTTCAGAGCTACCCTGCGAGATCAGGTCTTTGACCCCCTCGGCATCGAATCGAACAGGATTCACTCGATCGATCCGGCCGCAACGGCTTCATCGGAGGTCCAGAGACTGTCGCAGTTGATCGACCAGAACGGCCCCCCCCGTACTGCCATCCTGGGGCTCGGGTCGAATGGGCACATCGCCTTCAATGAGCCCTGCGATGATCCCCCATCCGGCTATCACGCCGTCGATCTGAGCCAGGAGACACTGAAAGATAATTTCGCCGAGCCTGCGCCAAAATCACTCCAGGCGATCACCATCGGCCTCGATCTACTGCGAGCCATCGAACGGATCTACCTGCTGGTTCCGCAACGAAAAAAAGCCGCCATCCTCGATCGTTGCCTGAGGGCTCCCTACGATCCAAGGATCCCTGGAACCTGCTTGCACGACCATCCGGACCTCCATATCTATCGCTGCTGAGTAGTTCCCACCTGCAATTTGACGCTACAATCCGGTCGGTTCAGAGGAGGATCAAATGCTCATCACTCTCTTGTTGTCCGTCGTTTCTTTCCCCTCGATGATGCTTGCGGCATCCGATGTTGCGGATGCTGCTGGAGGCACGGGTGACCGAGGAGTGATCCAGTTCCGAATCGAGGACTCCGCTGGCAAGACGGTTGCCGCTCGACTCACCTTTCGCAACCCCGATGGATCGGTGCCTGCACTCTTCCTCAACCGAGACGCGAAACCTCTCGACCTGGCGATTCGCCCCGATGTGATCTGTACTCTCTCCGGTGCCGGCAGCATCACCATGGCGACTGGCGACTGGCTGATCTATGCCAGTCGTGGCCCCGAATGGAGCATCGACCGACAATCGATCTCGGTCGGCAAGGATCAGACGGTCCCGCTCGTCTTCTCACTGGAGCATCAGGTCGATAGCCGCGGCTGGGCCGCTGCCGATTACCACCTCCACACCTTGACTCACTCGGGCCATGGCGACAGCAACATGCCGGAGCGAATCATCAGTATCGCCAGCGAGGCGCTAGAGGTCGGAATCGCCACCGATCACAACGTTCACACCGACTACTCGGATGTCATTTCTGAACTGGGCGCCGAGGAGCAGTTCCAGGGCATCGTGGGCAACGAGATCTCCGTTCCTCTGGGCCACTTCAATGCGTTCCCACTGGTTCCGTGGGCCGACGTATTCGATCGCAAGTCTGACGATGGCCCGGCACTGTTCAAGGCGGTCCGCGCCAGTGGAGACTCCTCTGGAATCATCCCGGTGGTCCAGGTCAATCATCCCCGCTGGGAAGGCATCGATTACTTCAGGGTGGCCGGTCTGGATCCCATCACAGGTGGATCGGTGGAGAAGAACTGGTCAGTCGATTTCGATAGCGTCGAGATCTTCAACGAAAATGCCGGCTGGGGATATTACGACGCGAACGATACCGATCAGGTGGTCGGATCGAGCCGCCACTGGGCGTTACAGGACTGGCACAATCTGCTCAATCACGGGTCCAGGATCACAGGTGTCGGAAATTCTGACAGCCACACGGTTTCCTCCAACCTCGCAGGCTGGCCGCGAAACTACTTCCCCAGTTCGAGTGATCGACCCGCAGAGATCTCGGTGGAAGAGGTCTGTGATGGCGTGAAAAAGGGGCAGATCGTCACCACCTTTGGACCCTTTGTCACCTTCACCGTCGATGGTGCCCAGATGGGCGAGATGGTCTCGGCCAAGCGAGCGGCAGTTCAGCTGAAGACTCACGTCCAGGCTGCCGACTGGATCGATGTCGACCGGGTTCTGGTCATCGTCGATGGAGATGTCGTCGAGACAATTCCAGTCACCGACAGCAGGGAGATCGTCCGGCTGGTGGATCAGCGCAAGATACCGGTTCGCACTGACGGCTGGATCTCGCTGCGAGTCGAGGGGGATGACAGCCTGGATCCCATCGTACCGGGATCCAAGCGCCCTGTTCTTCCGATCGCCATCACCAATCCAGTCTTCGTCGATGCCGATGGCGATGGAAAATACACTCCACCGGTCGAAGGCGCTCGAAACTGGCTTGAAAAACATGGTGAGAATCCAGCGATGCTCTTCGCCGAATGGCAAGCGCGGCAGCCGAACCAACGCTGCTCGATGCTCCATGCCTGCGCCATGGATTCGCCGACCGCTCGGACCCTCGCTCGATGGGGCATCGAAGATCCCGCTCGCCTGGTGAGATTGTCCGCCTGCCGTCTGATCGAAAGAATCGGCTGTGGCAATGATCCGGAGATCCTCCAGATACTGACCACCATCGCCGCATCGGATCAATCCGATCCATGGACCCGGGTGGTGGCAATTCGGGCACTGGTTGCAGATGTAGCCGGCGACATCTTGAGCGATCAACTGCAGAAATCTGGACTGAAGGCGTTCGCTCCCCACTCCTCAGAAGTGACTCACCTGCTGCCCGGCCAGTCGGTGATTCGCTGGTCTGCCTCGGAACCGTTTGCGGTTCATGGGGAGAGTGGATTGCGAGAGGTGCTGGCGATGGCACGAGCCGATCGCCCGGTTCTGCAAACGGTTCTTGCAGACCCGGATGGCATCGTCGACCTGAGTCGATACGCCACCGGACGGGGACGAGGGGAAAACTGCGTCGTGGTTCTCGAATGCACCCTCTACAGCCCTGATGATCGAGAAGTTTCGATCGCCCTCGGTAGCGACGACGGCTGCATTCTGAAGGTGGGAGATCAACTGCTGGTCGAGGACTTTGCCCAGCAGGGGATCGACCCGATGCGCCATCTGGTGCGAGCTTCCCTCCAGCGAGGGTCCAACTCCTTGATGCTGCTGGTTGAAAATGGTGGCGGCGGCTACGGAGCGACGCTACGAGTTCTCGATGACGAGGTGATTGTCGCCCCATCGAAAGCCTCACAGTCTCGAAGTAGCCGCAAAGATCCGCAACAACGGGCCAACTCCGACATGGCGGGAATCGGCGCTGCAGCCCGGCTTTTCTTCCTCGATGAAGGCCGCTGGCCCAGAGACCTCGCTGAGTTGACGCTGAAGGATCGCTTTTCGATTCCCGATACCGATCCATGGGGTCATGGTTATCAACTGCGCAGTAGCACCACTCGCGTCACGGTGCTCTGCCTTGGAGCCGACGGCTCCGAGGGTGGAGACGGCATCAACGCCGACATCATTTCGGAGAAATGAACCGCACCCGAGGAGGACAAGTATGACACGTTTACTACTGATCGTGCTTAGGACACGTTTACTACTGATCGTGCTTCCGCTGACCCTGATCGGGCTCGTAGCCGGTCCCGTGATCGGAATGCTCATCGTCGAGTATTCACACTCCGATCCGAACTCGTTTGGAGCAAAGGAGGACGGGTTCGTCGGTTTCCTCTACGGGCTGTACATCGGCCCCGGAGTGGGTTTTTTGCTGGGCGTGATCCTGGCGCTGCTGGTCCCGAAGAAGAACTCCGAACACACCGAATAGTGGTGCACCCCACCGCGGATGCGGATCAGGACAACTCTTGCAGTTTATCCTGACGAATCTCTCGGCGGTCTCCGTTACGGCGCGTCCAGCCGTTCTTGTCGAGATACTCCAGCAGCGGGATGGCAAACTTACGCGTGGTGCCCAGCTGGTCTTTCGCCTGGGATGCGGAAAACGCTCCTTCTCGCTCGAACAGTTCCGCGAGTTTCTTGACCGCTGCCGGGATCGCCGCTGCCAGCAGCGCCACATCGGTGGAGATCCGAATCACCTCTCCCCGGTCGATCAGAAATGCATGCAACTTCTCCACAAGCGCCTGCTCCACCCCGATGAGACGCGCCAGATCCTCGGCGCGGGCGGGGTCGTACAGTTGCTGGCTCAGATGATTCCGGATCGACTCGAGAGCCGCCTTCTCCCCATCTGAGAATTGTGGCTCTCGACCGGGCTGGAGGATTCTTCCTCCTCGCATCTTCTCGATCTTTCCCGATGCCGCGAGATCGTCGGTCACCTTTTCGAGGAAATGATCGCCCAATCGAGTTCGATCGCGAATCTCCAGTACCTTGACCGAGATGCGATAGGGATCCTCTCGATAAGAGTGGTCCAGAGCGTCCAGCACTCGCTGGCCTCCGCGCTCCAATCCTTCCCTGAGCACCCACTTGCCATTCGACACCGCATCGATCTGACCGTCTTCTTGCAACTGATCGAGACAACTGGCGACATCTTCAGCGGTCATCGCCGCTCGCTTGGCCAGTTCGGATGCCTCGTGGATCTCCAGTTCTCCCTCGTGCATGAGGCTGATGAGAAATGCTGCCGGGGTGCCCAGTGCATCCATCTTTCGCCGCATCGAATCCACCACGAAGTCCTTACCTGCCTTCAGTCTCCAGCGCGACCGGTCGAGCACTTCACCGCCACCGAGGGTGACCATCGGAGAGGTTTGGCGCAGCACAAATCGATCCCCTGGGGCCACCACCACCGGTTGCTCCAGTCGGATCTGCGCCAGTGCTTCCTGACCCGGCTCTACCGTTTGACAATCGAGCAGATAGAGACGCCCCACTGCTTCCATCGTTCCTTGAAGAAAACGAATCGGCATCCGATGAATCATCGGTTGGGCCAACCCATCGAGCGCTTTCAGGCTCACTTCCACCATCTCCGTGGCACTGAAGTAACCGGGCGTTGCAGCGATCATCCCCCGATGGAGATCTCGATAATCCACATCTGCCAGATTGATGGCGGTCGAATGACCTGCCCGGGCCTTTTCTACCTGAACCTTGTACGCCTGAAGGCCACGCACACGCCCCGATAAACCGGCAGGTAGTATCTCGAGCCGATCATCCAGTTTCACCGATCCACTGGCGGGTACACCGGTGATCACCGTGCCATGTCCTTTTGAAGAGAACACCCGCTGGATCGGTAACCGGAAGACTCCCCTATCATCGCGAGGTGGCAGTTCTCTGACCATCGTCTGGACGCTGTTGCGGAGTTCATCGAGGCCATCGCCGGTCTCGGCGCTGACTGAAATCAATGGAGCGGACTCGAGAAAGGTCCCGGAAACCGTTTCACGAATTTCTTCCTCGACCAGTTCCAGCATGTCTTCATCGACCAGATCAATCTTGTTGATGGCGATGATTCCTCGGCGAACACCGAGCAGGGTCATGATATCGAGGTGCTCTCGAGTCTGAGGCATCACCGAGTCGTCGGCGGCCACGACCAGGATGACGATGTCGATTCCAGAAGCTCCCGCCACCATGTTCCGGATGAACTTCTCATGACCCGGAACATCGATGATCCCGACCAATTCGCCATCATCCAGTTTCATCGGGGCAAATCCAAGATCGATGGTCAGGCCACGATCCTTCTCCTCCGGTAATCGATCGGGATCGATACCGGTCAGCCGGCGGACCAGGGAAGACTTCCCATGATCAATATGACCTGCTGTACCCACGACTACCCCGAAAATGGTCGAATCTGCATCGGACAATGGTTTCCTCCCGGCCCCGAGGATCGGTGCAATTCGCTGTGATGTAAAGTCCCACTCCTTGACCTGCGGGAAGATCTCCTCCAGCATCGGCTCATGGCTACCTCCAGAGATGAACTATTTTGCAAGTTAGCGATCCGCCAGGGTGCCTGGACGCAGGACGAAGCGGCCCTGTTTCTACAGGGCTACCGTACCGCTGGTCAGGGCCAACGATTTGGCGAATGGGCTGCCCAACAGGGAGCCATCGATGCCGGCCTCGCAGCCCGGATCGAAAATGCCATCAACAAGCGCAATGACGGAACGGTGACCGACAACCGCAAACGGATCCCCGCCAGAGGCGGCCAGGGAAGTGGTGCG
>Ga0310120_10002310_pt1 | contig 13980 bp, 8 predicted proteins | sample CB27_AW_983_MG_FD_203506 | JGI IMG/M metagenome (GOLD analysis project Ga0310120, IMG submission 203506) | Marine microbial communities from Western Arctic Ocean, Canada - CB27_AW_983 | ecosystem: Environmental > Aquatic > Marine > Oceanic | place: Canada: Western Arctic Ocean | collected... | reverse complement strand
GTCGTCGCAGGAGACACGCGCGGCGTCGAGTAGACTCGCGACCATATCACCCGCCCGGGACAGGCGGATCCCATGCCTCCACCAACGGGGCGGGCGCCTGGGGACCGACACTACGCGTCCCGACAGCGTGCTAAACTTGAGGGCTTTCGTGGTGAGTGTAGCTCAATGGTAGAGCACCGGACTGTGGCTCCGGAAGTTGCGGGTTCGATCCCCGTCACTCACCCCAGCTTCTTACGGGGACATCCTCAGAGTGAGCCTGAGTCGTTAGCGGAGCTGGCACAGAGGCCGTGGTGACAAACACCCCAATACTCCCAAAGAGCCGCTGGGGCCCACTCCTCGCCGGGGGCCTGGTCACGCTTCTCTTGAACACGGCCTATCTCGTCGCGTGGCCGTCGTCCTCTCTTTGGTATTTCACCCACGTCATTCTCCATCCGCTTCTCGGTGCGGTCTTGGCAATCGCGACCCTCGTCCTGACGCTCCGGCATGGACGGCGACTCCTCGCGTTTGGCGTTGGTCTGAGCCTGCTCACCGGGTTGGCGGTGCTGTGGGTCGGCGCCACCAGCCAGAATCAACTTGTGCTCGGGGTCCATGTTGCGGCAGGGGTGGGCGCCAGTCTCTTCCTCGCAGACTTTGTCTGGCGGGGCGTCCGTTGGCGGCCAGTCGGACACGGGATACGTCTCTCGCTTGTGGCCTCCGCGCTCGCCTTGATACTCGCTCCCACGATCGGCTCATGGCACGCATCGGCATGGCGCGCCAAATATGAGGTGTCAAATCCAACCCGGGTGCCGGTGAGCATGGAGGAAGAAGTCGGCGATCCCACGAACCCGTTCTTTCCTTCCTCCGCCACTACGAGCACCGGGGAGACGATTCCGGCCGACTTCTTTCTCTCCAGCGAAATGTGTGGCCGATGTCACCGCGATATCTACGAGCAGTGGAACTCATCCGCGCACCACTTCTCGTCGTTCAACAACCAGTGGTATCGCAAATCGATCGAATACATGCAGGACGTCGTCGGCACGACACCGTCGAAGTGGTGTGCAGGGTGTCACGACCACGCCGTGTTCTTTAGTGGGCAGTTTGACCGCCCCGTCAAAGACTATCTCGACACGCCGGCGGCGCATGCCGGTTTGGGCTGCGTGTCGTGCCACTCGATGACTCACGTCGGCAGCACAATGGGTCAGGGTGATTTTGTGATCGAGTATCCGGAGCTCTATGAACTCGCCACGAGCACGAACCCTTTGGTGGCCTGGATGCACGACCGATTGGCGTATCTCGCCCCCGAGCCTCACCGACGCACGTTTCTTAAACCATTCCACCGCGAAAAGGCCGAAGAGTTCTGCTCGTCATGTCACAAAGTGCACCTCGACGTCCCGGTCAACGGGTATCGCTGGATTCGTGGCTTCAACGAATACGACAACTGGCAATCATCCGGGGTGTCGGGACAAGGTGCCCGTTCGTTTTATTATCCGCCGGAGCCTCGCACCTGCAACGACTGTCATATGCCGCGAGTGCGCTCCAACGACCCCGCAGCCACCGACGGGTATGTGCGGTCTCATCGGTTTCCAGGCGCCAACACGGCACTCCCGTTTGTCAACGGTGACGCGGAACAGCTGCGGGTCGTGCAGGATTTTCTCGAGGCGGGTCAGATCTCGGTCGACATATTTGGTCTGACCCGCGCCGACGAGACGACGTCGTCGCGCGAGATCACGAACCGGGCGCCGACCCTGTCGAGCACCTTTGCAGTCGGAGAAGAGTCTCCGCTCTTTGGAGGCGGATCGGCGGCAACCTCAACCGCGGGCCCCGTCGCCGAGGTCGTGGCGCCGCTCGATGCAGCATCGGTCGCGGTACGCAGAGGCGAGTCAGTGCGGGTCGAAGTGGTCGTTCGCACCAGGAATGTGGGGCACTTTTTCCCGGGCGGAACTGTCGATGGGTTCGATGTCTGGGTCGAGCTGGAGGCCGTCGACGAGAACGGCCTAGTGCTGCTCCACAGTGGCAGCGTCGAGATGATGGACGACCGGCATGGCCCCGTGGAGCCAAGCGCGCATTTCTATCAAAGCTTGCAACTCGATGCTCATGGCAACCCGATCAACAAACGCAATGCGTGGATGACCCGGTCGGTCGCGTATGTGCGTCTTGTCCCACCGGGGGCCGCCGACACCATCCACTATCGCCTACGGATTCCCAAGAATGCTGGCGAGCAGATCTTCCTTCGGGCGAAGGTCAACTACCGCAAGTTTGCCTGGTGGTATACCCAGTGGGCCTACGCGGGGGTCCGTGCCCCCGGCGAACCGGACTCGGTCGTGACGGCGTCATATGACGATGGCACGTGGCATTTCAACGGTGACACCTCAGGTGTGTCAGGTCCAGTGAAGGAGATTCCGGACCCACCCATCACGGTCATGGCGGAAGCCGAAGCGACGCTGATTGTCATCGACCCCGACGCGGCGCTGCCGGCGATACCCGCGGCGTCAGAGACGTCAGCCAGCGTTCGAGAGCGGTGGAACGACTACGGAATCGGTCTCTTCTTGCAGGGCGATCTGCGGGGCGCTGCCGCCGCCTTCCGGGAGGTCACCACCCGCGATCCGGCCCATCCGGACGGAGCCGTGAACCTGGCCCGCGTGCTCATACGAGAAGGCGATGTCGAACAGGCCCTCCCGCTGCTCGAAACCGCGCTCACGCTGTCTCCCGGTCTCGCCAGAGCGCACTTCTTTCTCGGAACGGCCTTACGGACGCTCGGTCGGTATGACGAGGCGTTGCACCACCTCGCCGAAGCACAGGCCCAATACCCTCGCGACCGGGTCGTGCTCGGAGAAGTGGGACGGGTGCACTTTCTGGAACGACGTTTCGACGACGCGATCACGACGTTTCAAGAGGTGCTCCGTATCGATCCCGAGGACCTCCAGGCACACTACAATCTGATGTTGTCCTATCGTGGAAACGGTGACGTCGCCGAAGCCGAGCGAGAGCGGGTGCTCTATGAACGGTTCAAGGCGGATGAATCGGCCCCGGCGTTGGCGAACCCGATGCTCCTCAGCTCGCCTGACGTGAACAACGAGCGTCAACCGATACACGAACATGGGTAGGGCCTGCGCCCATCGTCGGTCGTGAAACACCTCACGCGGTGCAGTGTGCTCGTATTGGCCTGCACGGCGGTGGCTACGTCTCTATGGCCGGCCGTCCGGGCCCAGATCGCCGAAGGCGAGCCGACTGGTTCAGGCAACGACGACGGTGTCGTCGAGTTTGTCGACATCACGAACGAGTCGGGTATCCGGTTCGTGCATCAGAGCGGCGCCACCGGCCAGAAGTTTCTCCCTGAAACGCTGGGGTCCGGTGTCCTCTTTCTCGATGTCGATGCCGACGGGTGGCAGGACATTCTTTTTGTCAATTCCACCCGCTGGCCGGGAGACGGCGGTAACGCGGCGGTCGCCGCGCTCTATCGTAACGACGGGGATGGCACGTTTACCGACATAAGTGCCGGCTCCGGTTTGGATGTGGAGCTCTACGGCATCGGGGGCACGGCCGCCGACTACGACAACGACGGTCATGTGGATGTCTACCTCACCGCACTGGGTGGCAACCGGCTGTTTCGTGGTCGCGGAGACGGGACGTTCGCTGATGTCACGGCCACGTCCGGAGTCGGAGGCGGCGACGACGAGTTCTCGACCGGTGCGCTCTGGTTTGACTACGACAACGATGGCGCGCTCGACCTTTTTGTCGTCAACTATGTGGACTGGAGTCCAGCCGCCGACCTGTTCTGTTCGCTAGACGGTGAAAACAAGTCGTACTGCACACCCGAGGTGTATAGCGGGCAAGGCCCGAGGCTCTATCGCAATCAAGGCGACGGCACGTTTGAGGACGTCACGACCGCGGCCGGATTTGACGCGTCGTCGTCGTCATCAAAGAGCCTCGGCGTCGCGATCCTCGACTACGATGGCGACGGCTGGATGGACGTATTCGTGGCCAACGATCGAGAGCAAGACCGCCTGTATCACAACGACGGCGATGGCCATTTTGCAGACGACGGCATTGTCGCCGGAGTCGCGTTTAGCGGGGATGGCGTGGCGCGAGCGGGAATGGGAGTCGACGCGGCCGACTACGACCGGTCAGGGCGACCAAGCCTCATCGTTGGCAACTTCTCGAATGAGATGATGGCGCTGTATCACAACGAAGGCAACGGTCTCTTTATCGATGAGTCGCCTCGGTCTGCGCTTGGCCGCGGCTCGCTCCTCACGCTGACGTTCGCGTGCTTTTTCTTTGACTACGACCTTGACGGCTATCTCGATCTTTTCGCCGCCAACGGTCATGTCGCCGATGACGTTGGCGCGGTGCAATCCCGCGTCACCTACGCGCAGCCGCCCCACCTCTTCCGAGGGTTTGGCGACGGTCGTTTTGACGAAGTAACCGCGCAATCAGGAACCGAGCTGGCGCAGGCGATGGTGGCGCGGGGCGCCGCCTATGGCGATATCGACCGTGACGGCGACCTCGATCTCGTCGTGACCGTCAACAACGGCGCCGCTCGCCTCTTTCGCAACGACGCCGGGTCGACGCACGCCGTGCTCCGGGTGCGCACCGAAGGCACGGTCTCGAATCGGGACGGCGTCGGCGCACGGGTCGACGTCACAGTCGCACCGGGCGACACCCGTTGGCACCGAGTCAAGACCGGTTCGAGCTACGCCTCACAAAGCGAGCTCCCGCTCACCTTCGGACTGGGCGTGGACGACAGTGTCGTGGCCATACGCGTGACGTGGCCAAGCGGGGTTGTCGACACCGTTACCCGCGTGGCGGCGAATCACGAGGTCACTTTTCGAGAGGGCGAGGGCATCGTGGACATGCGGCCCATCCTCTATTCCGACGGAGACACACGAGAATGACAGTCCACCGCATGACGGCCGTATCGACCGGGGCAGTCTGGTCACACTGGTTTCGGGAGCGTACATTCTGCGTCCTCGCCCGCATTGTTCTCATTGCCCTCGCCCTCACGACGACGTCCTGTAGCCCGGAAACCGGCATCACTCCGGGACCGGGAGCCTTTGTTGATCTGGAGCAGGAACGGGTGCATCGAGCAAACAACCTCGGCGTCGCGCTGCTCGAGCAATACGACTATGAAAGCGCGGCCGAATCGTTCCGGGCCGCCCTCTTGCTAGACGAATCGCACGGACCCGCCCGACTCAACCTCGCTCTCGCGTTGTTTCTGAGCCAAGACCTCGAGAGTGCGGAGCAAGAGGCCCGCCAGGCGGCCCAGCTCATGCCCGCCGCTCTGGAGCCACCCTACCTGTTGGGTTTGGTCGCGCGCGCGGGCAACCGACCGGATGACGCGTTCCAAGCCTTTTCTCGCGTCCACGATGCCGACCCCGACGACGTAGGCACAAACGTCAACCTCGGCCAACTGGCATTGGAGACACGGGACTATCCAACGGCGGTCGAACGGCTCCGAGTGGCGTATGACAACGAGCCCTACAACGTGACCGCGGTTTACAACCTGGGGCTGGCGTTGGTCCGGAGCGGGGACACGGACACTGGCCGAGAGCGTCTAGAAGAAACCCAGACGCTCCGTTCGTCCGGTTACGCGGTGACCTATGGCAACGGATACTTGGCGGCAGGTCGCTACGCCGAAGCGATCGGCTCCACGGGGGCCGAAGCCAACCTTGTTAACCCATCCCGACCCGCAACGTCGTTTGAGCAGGTGACGATCGCGACCGACCTCACACGGCCCGCCGAGACGACCGTCCCGTTCGGTCAACGATTCGGCGCCGACGAGCTGACGCCAGAGGGAGGGCACGCCCTGGCCGCCTCGCTTGGTGGTGGGCTGGCGGCGGTCGATTTTGACATGGACGGTGACCTCGACCTCTTTGTCGCAACGGCCGACGGTGAGCGACTTCTCCGAAATGACGGCCGCGCCGCGCCGGCTGAATGGACCGACGTGACTGACGACGCGGGGCTAGCGGACAGCGCGAGCGCGTCGACGAGGGGCACGCCAATCGGCGTCATTTCGGCGGACTACAACAACGACCTCGCCCCCGACGTATTCGTGCTCCGGCACGGAACGAGTAGCTTGTATGAGAACGACGGCGCCGGTCGATTTACTGACGTGACCGCAGACGCGGGCCTGCCAGACTTTCCGTATCTTCCTGGTGCGGCGGCCTTTGCTGATATCGACCACGATGGCGATGTCGATCTCGCTATCGCCGGACTGGCCGACCTCGCGGCATCGCGGGTCGCGGCGGATAGCAATGGACCGTTACTCTTTCCGGACGAGTTCGCGCCCGCCCCGTTCCTCCTTCTGCAGAACAACCAGGATGGGACGTTTACCGATGTGACTGACCGCTCCGGGCTCCAGCACGAAGGCCACGCAGTGGCCCTCGTGCCCACGGATTTTGACAACCGTCGAGACCTGGACCTCCTCGTCGTCGACAGGAGCGGACCACTGCGACTGTTTATGAATCTCCGCGACGCCACATTCCGGGACGTCGCGGCTGACGTCGGCTTGGCTGCAGCAGGACCAGCGATCTCGAGCGTCGCCACAGCCGACATCAACAAGGATGGCTTCCCAGATTTCGTGCTCGGGAACGACGAGACGCTGACGCTGGCCGTCAGTGATGGTCGAGGTCGGTTCTCGCTAACACCCGGCCCCGATATCGAACCTACCGCGGGTGCGTTGACCACGACGCAAGTGATTGACTACGACAACGACGGGCTTCTGGACCTATTGACCTGGACCAACGGTGATGTGCGGTTGCACCGTCACATGGGTTCCAGCCTCGAGCGGGGGATTCGCTGGGACGATGTGACGGAGACAGCAGTGGCCGACCTCGCGGGAAACGTGCCAGCGACCGCGCGGGCGGTGGGCGTCATGGATATTGACAACGATGGTGACAGCGACCTTGTTGCGGTCGGCGCGCAAGGCGTCACAGTCGCGACGAATAGTGGAACACCGGGCAACGGCTCACTTCTGGTCGCGCTCAGGGGCTTGGCCAGTAACCGGACGGGCGTGGGAGCCAAAGTGCAGCTACGCGCCGGCAGCTTGACCTCGCGTTGGGAGACCTCGGCCGCGACACCCGCGGTCGGACCAGCCGACGTGGTGTTTGGTCTCGGTGGTCGCCCCGGGGCCGATGTCGCGCGAGTGTTGTGGCCTTCAGGCACGCTCCAGGCAGAGGTGCCCACACCGCCCAGCGCCGACGACCCGGATACGGAGAGCACGTCGTTCCTCCGTTCTCCTCTGACCGTAGTGGAGCTGGATCGCGAACCGTCATCCTGTCCGTTTCTCTATACATGGAACGGCACGGAGTTCGAATTCGTGACCGATTTTCTCGGTGGCGGTGAGATGGGCTACTGGCATGGGCCGCACCACTACAACCATCCTGATCCGGTGGAATACGTGCGCATCCGAAGTGACCAGTTACAACCGAAGGACGGTATGTTCGAGCTACGAGTGACAAACGAGCTCGAAGAGGCGGTTTTTCTGGACCAGGTGGAGCTGGTCGTCCTGACCCATCCCCTTGGCGTCGACGTCTACCCCAACGAGGGTATGACCGACCCGCCAAAGCCGCACCAGATCCACACGGTGCGAGACGTCCGCGTCCCACTTCGCGCGCTCGACGACGACGGACAAGACGTCACCACCGAGATCGCCACGCTCGACCGCCGATATCCGCAAGGCTTTCGCCTTGCGCCGTTCCGGGGCTATGCCGACACGCACACACTGACGCTGGACATCGGCACGTTGGGTGAGGGCGACGAGCACGAACGGGTCGTGTTGCTCCTTACGGGGTGGACGGCGTATTCGTTCTCCAGCGACAACGTGGCGGCACTTCAGGCGGGTCTGGCTCCGATGCCGCCCACCCTGGAGATCAAGGGACTCGACGGCAGCTGGCGTCGAGCGGCAAAGGAGATCGGGATACCGGTCGGCCGCCCGCAGACGATTGCGCTCGACCTCAGCGGCGAGCTACGTCCGGGCGAGCGTGAGGTGCGCATTGTGACCAGCATGCGGATCTACTGGGATCAGATCCTCGTCGGCCGCAGAACCGCCGGCGACCAGCCGCGCGTGGCGCGGCTCTCCCCCATCACCGCGACCCTACAAGAGCGAGGGTTCTCGGCCGAAATCCATCCTCATGACACCGAGCCCACTCTGTATGACTACAGCCGAGTCACTCGCCGTTCACCGTGGAAAACGATGACCGGAAACTACACGCGGGAGGGCGATGTGCTCCCGCTCTTGACGACAACCGACGACATGTTCGTCATTGCGAAGGATGGTGACGAGGTAGCGCTTCGTTTTGATGCGACCGGACTCCCCGAGCTTCCCGAGGGCCTGACCCGCACTTATCTTCTCAAGGTAGACGGTTACAGCAAGGAAATGGATATCAACTCCGCGAGTCCGGACAGCGTCGAGCCGCTCCCCTTTCATGCGATGCGCGGATACCCGTATGGAACGTCGGAGCAGTATCCAACGACCGCGACCCATCGCGACTATCGCGAGACCTACAACACACGCATCGTTGGCTCGTCGGTCCCACCCATCGAAATGTCCGCCGACGCTTCCGTCTCCAAGTAGTCGAGATGAACCACATCAGATACGCGGCCGCAGCCTGTCAGACCGACCTCGCCAACCCTGTCGAACGGTCGCAGATGCGCAAGAACACCGACCGCATGCTGAACATGGTCGACTCGGCCGTTGCGGGGAGCGCGCCGTTCCTACCGGTGCGCTTTGTCGTTTTCCCCGAATTCGCCCATGCCGCGCCGGTCTTTCCTACTGTGGGCGAGCTCCGCCAGAAGCTGACGATCCCCATCCCGAACGAGCACACGACGCGTCTGGCGGACAAGGCACGAGAGCACGACATCTATATCCAGAGTGGGTCGATGCTCGAAGAAGACCCGAAGTATCCACACGCCGTCTTCAACACCACGTGTCTCATCGGGCCCGGCGGAATCCTCTTCAAGTATCGGAAGGTGAATCCGTGGATCCCATACGAGGTGCATGCCAGCCCTCACGACATCCCTGACTACGACGAGCCGCTGTTTCCAGTCGCCGACACCCCGATCGGCCGTATCGGGTGCGCCATCTGCTACGACTGGTTATTTCCGGAGGTCCTACGTCAGCTGACCGCCAACGGCGCGGAGATACTGGTTCGGGTGTCGGCCTATATGGACCCTTGGGGTGCCACCGAGCCGATGGCCTGGTGGACCCTCATCAACCGAGCCCGCGCGCTCGAGAACCTGGCCTACGTCGTCGCGGCCAATCAGGGCGCCAGCCTGCGGCACTATCCTCCGTATTCGTGGCCGGGCGGGTCGCAGGTCGTCGATTTTGACGGACGGCTGCTCGCGGACGCCTCACCCGGACCAGGTGAGCGCATCGTCGTGGCGCCGATTGACGTCTCCGCCCTGCGTCATGAACGCGAATCTCGGGTCGGCCACCACATGCCCGCTCACCTCCGGAGCGAAGCCTACGATGTGTATCGGCGACCCGCCTATCCGCCACGCGACGTGCCCGATCCGACCGTGGACGCGCTGTCGTATGAGGAAAACGGCCGCCGGGTGGAGACGGCCAAGCGCGCCTTTGCGAGCGCCAGCCCCGACCCTTCGACGCGGTAGACCAACGTGGCTTGGCCTTCCCACGTGACACGAGCGGCCGGCAAGAGCCCACCAGTGTCCCCGGCCAGTGATTTCCTTAGCGACGAGCGGACTCTCGCCACAGCACGTGGGGACAGGTCAGGCCGCAATGGCCTGTGACCGTCATCTGGGTGGCGCGCCGTGGCCGAGACCGTCGACTGGCGGCGCTACTTTTAGTCGCGAATGCCCAAAGCACTCCTTCACCGTGCCTAGCTAGACGGGTGTCGCGGCTCGCGCCCAACCACCAAAACGACTGTTACGGGCCACTAGAAAGAGGGAACGGGCTCGAGGAGTGCCCGGTCGACGACCGGACCAGGGTTGTGCTCTGGTTCATCGTCGCGCCAAGGGATCCGTGACGGTTCCCGGCTGTGATAGCGGGCCAGGTTGGTCGACATGGCCCTTGCCACGTCTGAACGCGCGGCGTCGGCCACGACCGCCATCGCCAATCGCTGCCATTCGACCGCGTCGTCAAACTGCCCAAGCTCGGCAAACGCCATCGCCATCGTTTCGGCCACACTGGCGGTCTTGTTTTCTTCGGCTACCGCTTGTATGAGCTCGAGCGCTCGCTCTCCGTTACGGAGCTGGTCATCGGGGGCGGCCGCGAGCAGACGGGCCAAGGCAACAGCAAATGCCGGTTGCTCCGGATACCGCGTCATCGCCTCCACCAGTTGTTCCGTGGCCTCCTGGTAGCGGGCCAGCTTGACCAAGGCCATTGCCGTCCCAAAGCGCGCCTCTTCTCGGTCGAAAACCGGTGAATAGGCTGCCATCGAACGCTCCAGCCGACCGCTACGGCGCAAGGCATCGGCCAGGCGTAGATGTGCGACCGCCAGGTTCGGGTCTTGCGTCGTGGCGGCCGTAAATCGCTCTATCGCTTCGTCGTCCCGACCGCTCCGCTCGAGAATCGTGCCGAGCACATAGTGAGCCGTGGCGAGTCCAGGGTCGAGCCGCACCGCTTCTTCCAGCTCCCTCTGCGCGGCCCGCCCGTTCCCCGCCAGGTTGAGAACGGCGCCGAGGTTCAGCCGGAGCACCGAGTTGTCGGGCGCCAACTCGACGGCTTGACGGAAATGTCGCACCGCCTCCGACCAGTTGCCCTGCTCGACGGCTTGGAGTCCGAGGTCCCGCGACGATTGAGGGCTGCGTAGCGCTGCGTAGACCTCGGCCATCAAAGGGTCCGGGAGCGTCACCGCCGCGCCAGTCACCTCGCCGGGGCCCGCCCGGCTCCCGCTCCGGTCGAGATGGTTTCGTGCTTGCGCCATGTCACCGAGGGTGCGGTAGGCCATCGCGAGCGGGTAATGAATGACTGTGGCGCCCGGGTTCAGCTCTAGGGCGGCTTCGAGCATCTGGACGGCGCGGGCCGGATCTTGGCTTGCTAACGCCGCCCGGCCGCTCTGATACAACACGGCCGGAGCGTTCGGATAGAGCGACTGCGCCCGCGCCAAGATGGGCTCGGCCGCGTCCGGTCGGTCGAGCTCCACGTATACGTGCGCGAGCCAGACCAATGTGGCAAAATCCGCGGGCTTGAGCCGAAGGGCCTGCTCGAAATATGCGACAGCCCGGTTCAAGTCTCCCTGTCTCATCACCAAGTGGCCTAGGTAGTACGGCCACGGGAACTCTTCGGGCGCCAATCGCTGGGCGTTCTGAAAACACTGCTCCGCGACATCGAGATAGTCCCCCGCCAAAAAGAGCTTGCCCAGTTCGCCATAGGCCTGGACACGACCCCGCTCGCTGTCTGTTGGATCTTGAGACGCCCCGTCGTCCGCGGCGCCAGACTCGGCCCGCTCCAGCATGCCGTACGCATCCCGAAGTTGGGTTTGCACAGCCTCATGCATACGGCTGAGGTCCGGCAAAACGATGGGTACGGTCGACGTGGCAGTCGGCGTCGTTTGGGACCGTTCGCGTGCGGCCGTCAGCGGCTGTCCGGCCGCCAGCAGAATTGACGCGAGAACGACAACCTGGGGGAGGACGGCCACGATGAGCAGCCTACCCCTTGATCGATCCAGCGGCCGATGTCTCGCTCTCGGCGTTTCTGACCGTCGTGACCATGCCACGGAGGCGCCGCCGGGACGTTGGACTGAGAGTTTCCTCCGCGCGTGTGTGAGCGTCATAGTCCAGACAGTCCCAATCTCGCTGATTCAGTGTAACAATGACAACGGTAGTGGATTTTTGAGCGCAGTGCCTGTCCGGCAAGGCGCAACGGCGAACCAACACGCACAATTCTGGTACGGGGCGACGCTGGCGCACCGCGTGGTTCGTCCGGAAGGCCTACCGGTCTCGTCGTTATTGGGGACTAGCCGGGTCCCCGGTCCCCGCGACTAGCGTCGTCCACCGGTCGATCAGGATGTTTGTCCACTCCTCGGTCTGTCCGTCTGGCCAGCCCACCCGAACCTTGGCGATCGACGCGGAGCTTCCCAAGCCCACCAGGACGCGCGGATCGTTTGCCGACGCGTAGCTGCCATCTGCCCGAGCCCGTCGCCAGACCACCGGCTCGGCATCGAGAAAAACTCCTACCCGGGCTCCGAGCATATCCCGGCCGCCATGCTCATCGTCGCCGATGAGCCGTAGTCCGACCCACCGCCGCTCGTGACCGACGTTGTTTCTCAGCAAGCGCGCTGGCCCGTTGTTGTTGGTGATGAGGACGTCGGTATCGCCGTCGTTGTCGATATCGCCGAACGCCGCACCCCGGCTGACCTCGGAAAGCTCGAAGACGCGACCCGCGTCCGCAGTCACCTCGGTAAAGCGGCCGTTTCCTAGGTTTCGAAATAGCTGGTTTGTTTGGTGCAATGGAAACGGGTCGCGCGCCGCGAGCAGGGCTTCCACCGTCCTGATCTCCCCGTTGACGACCAAGAGGTCCAGCCAGCTGTCGTTGTCAAAGTCGAACCACGCGGTGCCAAACCCCGTAAAAGGGAGACTGGGCGGGGCCAAGCCAACCCTCGCGCTGCGATCATCGAACAGCCCTGTCCCGTCGTTCACATACAACGTGTTCGTTTCGGTCGAGATGTGCGTCATGAACAGATCGTCGTCGCCGTCGCCATCGAAATCGCCCGCGTCGACTCCCATCCCTGCCTCTGCGTTGCCATCCCGGTTGAGCGCTGTCCCGGAGAGCAAGGCATCGTTGACAAAACGACCGTCTTGTTGATTCATCCACAGCTGGTTGGGCTCACCGTCATTGGCCACGTAGAGGTCGACCCAGCCATCGGCGTTCACATCGGTGGCGACAACGCCCAACGCCGGGCCATATTCCGCGCCAAGACCTGCCTCGACGGTCACATCTCTGAACGTCCCGTCCCCTTGGTTTCGAAAGAGCCGATCCGGTTCCGCCGCATAGCGCTGTGGTCCACAATAGTCCCGCTCGCCGGTGCGATTGAAGCACGTCAATTCGTCATCGAGCCGAGGGTCGACGTAGTTGCCAACATAGAGGTCGAGCCAGCCATCGCGGTCGACGTCGACAAACGATGCCGACGTGCTCCACCGCGTGTCGTTGGTGCCGGTTTCTTCGGTGACGTCAGTGAACGTTCCGTCACCATTGTTGTGAAACAGGTGATTGGCGCCTACCGCGGTGCGATAGAGGTCCAACCAGCCGTCGTTGTCGATGTCCCCGACCGCCACCCCCATGCCGTAGGAGTGCCCAACGAGGCCGGTGGACTCGGTCACATCTGTAAAACGAAGCGTGCGGGTGCCGTCGGCGTGGATCTCGAGGTTGTTCCGATACAAGCGGTCCGTGAGTGGGTAAGCGGCGGGTCCCGGCGGCAAGAGCGCCTGGTCCAACGTCCTGCCTGGCCCGAGCATCTGACCCTGAACGAGGTAGATATCGAGGTCCCCGTCGTTGTCGAAGTCCAACAGCGCGCCCCCGGCACCCATTACCTCCGCTGAATAGAAAGCTCCGGACATGCCGTTGAAATGGACAAAGTCGAGTCCGGCTGCGTCAGCAATGTCCGTGAACCAGGCAGCGCGCGTAGTTGTGCTGACCGCGGGCTGGATCGCCGAGGAGGCCGGCGCGCCCGCCCCCACCACTTGGAGACAGACCAGCGCCGACAGAGGACCTACGACTTGCAGAAATGCTGATCTCGACCGGTTGGCGCTCACGCTGTAATTATTCACTACATCACCCATGGATACGGCCAGGCAACCTCGAAGTATGGGCCGGTGCCGGCGAATGCTGGGTGCGGTTTCGCCCGGCGGCTCCGCATGGGCAGAGCGTGAGGTGGCGAGCGGAGAGGCGGGGAAAGAAAAGCGGAGGAAAAAGACAAAAAAAAACGGCGTGGGGAAAGCAGAACGCTCTCCCCACGCCGGAACTAACTCAGGAAGCTAGAAGCGAGCGGTCACGGCGAGGCGGACGACGCGCCCTTCGAGGAGCTTGTCGGCCCGTTCCCACTG
>Ga0310120_10002309_pt1 | contig 13981 bp, 15 predicted proteins | sample CB27_AW_983_MG_FD_203506 | JGI IMG/M metagenome (GOLD analysis project Ga0310120, IMG submission 203506) | Marine microbial communities from Western Arctic Ocean, Canada - CB27_AW_983 | ecosystem: Environmental > Aquatic > Marine > Oceanic | place: Canada: Western Arctic Ocean | collected... | reverse complement strand
CAAATGACCCGTCAAATCTTGTTGAGCTTACAATAGAAGAACATGCAGAAGCTCACCATAAGTTATACGAAGAACATGGGCGATGGCAGGACAAACTAGCAATGAATGGTCTCAATGGAGATATGACGACAGAACAACTAAGAATTGAGCGTGTGAGACAAGCATCCTTAGGTAACACATATCGTAAGGGCACCAAACACACGGAAGAGACAAAGCGGAAGATGAGTTTAGCTCAAAAGGGTAAGAAAGGCGTGCCCTGGACTGACGAACAGAGAAAAAAGTTTAGTGTGAGTCGCACAGGCATCAAGGCATCTGACGAAACAAAGGCCAAAATGCGGAAATCACAGGCTGCGCGGAGAGCAACGGAAACACCGGAACAGCGCAAGGCTACCGGACAAAATATTAGTAAGGGCAGACTTAAAGGATTAAGGAGTTAAGTAAATGCGCCTCATAACAGAATTAAACGAGAATTGTGAATTTTTAATCGAAGCTGATGAGAATGGTAAAAAAAGCCACTGGATAAAAGGTGTGTTCATGCAGGCCGAGCAGAAGAATCGCAACGGAAGATTCTATCCTGTTGGCGTTCTACGAAACGAAGTCAAGCGATACAACAAAGAATATGTAGAAAAGAATCGCGCATTTGGCGAGCTTGGGCATCCTGATGGACCCACTATTAACCTTGACCGTGTATCGCACATGATTAAAGATATTCAAGAAGATGGAAATAATAATTTTATAGGTAAGGCGAAAATTATGGACACGCCTTATGGAAAGATTGTCAAAAATCTAATTGACGAAGGAGCAAATCTTGGTGTTTCTTCTCGGGGAATGGGTTCATTGAAACCTGGTAAAGTAAATGGGGTTCAAGTTGTCCAAGACGACTATCATCTTGCAACCGCAGCAGATATTGTTGCAGACCCCTCTGCTCCCAATGCATTTGTACAAGGTATTATGGAAGGTAAGGAGTGGGTTTGGAATAATGGAATAATCAAAGAGCGAAACATTAGTGAATATAAAGCAGAAATTAAAAAAGAAAATCGAAAGCGATTAGAAGAAACAAAGTTGCGAATATTCGGAGATTTCCTCTCAAAATTGTAAAAATAATAAATAGCAATAGAATAACTTCAATATTGCTTGCTTAAGGGAGAACTTTAACATGTCAGAATTAACAGATTTAATCGAAGGAGTAATCAGCGGGTCAAGTGACCAGAAGCGGTCAACCGGAACTCCAGGAAATGATGGACTTCCTAAGGAAGGTTCTACTCCTGCGAGCAGGGCTCCTAAAATGAAGGGAAAGCCTGTTGGGCCGCCCCCAGTTTCAACTGATCCTGAAGTAAAGAATAAGGATGCCGCAAAGGTTTCACATCAGACCAAGAAAGCCAAAGAGCCAGCTCCAAAAGTTGCTGGCGGCGACACTTCTTCTCCTCCGCAAGGCAGCTCAAAAGAAGCTACTCCTGACAACAAGAAGTTGGGCGAAGAGGAAGAGTATTACACCGAGGATGAAGAAATGCTTGACGAAGATGAAGAGATTCTTGAACTTCCCGAGACTAAGGCTGGAATGGCCAAGCTAGTATTCGACATGCTTCGTAGTATGGACAAAGACGAACTGTCTGAGAAATATATTGATATCCTCAATGCAATTCTTGTCGAGAATGAAGAAGAGGAAGAAGAGATTGACGAAGAGTCATATACTCTTGCTCGGGATGCTCGCGCACGAGTTACGCCCGAAGATATTGATGTTTCTGATGATGTCGAAGCCCTTCTTTCTAACGAAGACCAAGAGCTTTCCGAAGACTTCAGGGTTAAGGCTGCAATGATTTTTGAGGCAGCAGTTGTTTCTAAAATTAATTCTGAAATTGACAAGCTAGAAGAGGATTTCGCATCCGAAATTTCTGAGGCTCGGGCCACATTCGAGGCTGACCTTACCAATAAGGTAGACGGTTACCTTAACTATGTGGTCGAAGAGTGGATGAAGGAAAATGAACTGGCTGTCGAACGAGGAGTTAAAACTGAGCTTACTGATGATTTCATCTCAGGTTTAAAGTCTCTGTTCACCGAGCATTACATTGAAATTCCAGATGAAAGGGTTGATGTTGTCGATGACCTAGCAAATCGTATTGATGAACTAGAGGCTAAGCTCAACGATAGCATCGAAACTAATATTGACCTTCAGACTAGGATTAATGTTCACGAAAAAGAAGAAATTTTTCATCAGCTTTCAGACGGGCTTGCCGATACAGAGTGTGAAAAATTAGAATCATTGTCCGAAGGCGTTCAGTATGAAGATGCTGAACAATACATTAGAGCAATTGCTACTCTCAAGGAGAGTTATTTTCCTCAGGCTCCCAGGTTTGTGGAAGAAGATGGTACCGATGAGTTGCTAAGTGAATCACTTAAAACAACGTCTTCAAGTATGGATTCGTATACAAATGCCATTGGTCGAACTGTTAAGACTGTAAGGCGTTAATTTTATAAATAGGTAACAGAAATCGGGTATGTAACCCTAGTTATCATAAGGAGTTAAAACATGTATCTTTCTGAAGAACTACAATCAAAATGGGGTCCTGTCCTCGACCATGAAGATCTAGGAGCAATTTCAGATCCTCACGTTCGAGCTTGTACCGCCATTCTACTAGAAAACCAGGAGACCGCACTTCGCGAGGCTTCTGGTTATGGTGCAGGTCAGTTTTTGACTGAGGCTACACCAATAAACGCAATGGGCAGCTCAAGCTCAACCGCTGGTGCTGGTGGCATTGACACGTTCGATCCAGTTCTTATTAGTCTGGTTCGACGCGCAATGCCTAATCTCATTGCATATGACATCTGCGGCGTTCAGCCAATGACTGGTCCGACTGGCCTCATCTTTGCGATGCGGGCTTCATACAAAACACAGGAAGGCACTGAGGCGCTGTTCAACGAAGCAAACACCTCGTTCTCTGCAACTGGCCAGGGCAATTTTCCTGACACAGGCGCCGCATCTCATGATGTTACCAACGACGGTGACTCACTTCTCGCTGGTGCCGAGACCGGCAATGGTATGTCAACCGGTTCTGCTGAATCACTTGGTAATGGCACGGCTGGACAAGAAATTCAAGAAATGGGATTCACCATCGACAAGGTTACAGTAACCGCATTGTCACGGGCCCTCAAGGCAGAGTACACAGTCGAACTCGCTCAGGACCTCAAGGCTGTTCATGGGCTTGATGCTGAGACCGAGTTGGCTAACATTCTGTCCGCAGAGATTCTTGCTGAAATCAATCGCGAAATTGTTCGTACAATCAACAAGTCTGCAACCTATGGCGCACAAGACAACACGGCAGCCGCACATACCTTCGACCTTGATGTCGATGCAAACGGTCGCTGGAGCGTTGAGCGTTTCAAGGGGCTCATGTTCCAACTAGAGCGTGAAGCCAATGCAATTGCAAAGGCCACTCGTCGCGGGAAGGGCAACATCATCCTCTGCTCGTCAGATGTTGCATCTGCTCTCTCCATGGCTGGTTCACTTGACCATGCTCCTGCACTCAAGGATAACTTGAATGTAGACGACACTGGTAACACCTTCGCAGGCGTCCTAAATGGCCGCTTCAAGGTTTACATTGATCCCTACTATGTAGGTACAAGCGGCAGCCAGTATGCTACCGTAGGCTACAAGGGTTCAAGTGCATACGACGCTGGCCTGTTCTATTGCCCATACGTTCCGCTCCAGATGGTTCGTGCAGTTGGCGAGGCTAACTTCCAGCCAAAGATTGGCTTCAAGACCCGATACGGGCTCGTTGCTAATCCGTTTGCGACTGACGCAAAGGATGGCGTGGTAACTACAAACATCGACGCCGATGTGGCACTCACCAACCGCAACATCTACTATCGTTCGGTTATTATCCAGAACTTGATGTAATAACATAACTCTCTGTAAACAGAGGTTATATTACCCATTAAAAGGGAGCCTTCGGGCTCCCTTTTTTTGTTATAAATAGTAGAAGGAGATATTAATTATGGCACTTGGAGCAATAGGCGGAGTAGCAAACTCATCAACTGTTGGCGCATTGGCGAACCAACCAGAAAATCAAAACTTTCTTTCCCCTGTTGGATTTCGTTTTGGTATAAGGAAAATGCCCCATGTCAATTGGTTCCTTCAATCTGTAAATATCCCCGGCATTACAATGGGAGAAGCTCCCCAACCAACCCCATTCATTGATGCAGCACAGCCAGGGGAAAAGTTGACATATGACCCACTTTCAATTACCTTCAAAGTAGACGAAGACCTAAAGAATTGGTCAGAACTTCAGGACTGGTTAATTGGAATAGGTAACCCAGGCAGTTTTCAACAATATAAGGACAACTTGAGGAAACGAGGCTCCGAGGCAATTGTTTCCGATGCCTCGTTGATTACCTTGAACAGTACCATGAATGGAAATTTTGAAATACTGTTCCAAGATTTGTTTCCTACCTCAATTGGTGAATTGCAATTTGATTCCACTCAGACTGATATTGATTACCTGACAGCCTCGGCTACTTTCCGATTCTTGAGTTATAGTTTTAGAAAAATTGCACGTTAGCACTTGACAAACCCCAAAAAAGAACTATACTTATAGATACTTGGATGATTCTTGGAGCTAAGTTTTGAAATTAGAAGAAATTCTTGCCTTGTGGGAAAAAGACAGCAAGGTTGATACAATTGAATTGGATAAGGAAAGTCTAAAGATTCCCTCCTTACACAATAAATACCTTAAAATATATACCTCGGAAAATCTTCAACTCAAGAGGATGACTCACGATTTTAAGGAAATGGAAAGAAACAAGTTTGAATACTACTCGGGTAAAATGAGTAGAGAAGACTTGAAGGAACGAGAATGGGATCAGTTTGACCATAAATTGCTCAAGCAAGATATTCCACGCTATCTAGAATCTGACCGCGAATTGATTAAGATGTTACTGAAAATCGACTATCAGAAAGAAAAGGTAGAGACAGTCAAATCCATTATGACCAGCATCAATGGGCGCAGTTTTTATATTAACAATGCAATTACTTGGCAGAAGTTTTTGAATGGAATTAATTAATATTATATGGCCGATATTATATTATCCAAAGTGAATGAAGTATATACTAAGATAGACGGTGAGCGTTCTACTCTTCAAGAGATGTCTGATTACTTTACATTTTATGTGCCCAACTATACCTTCCATCCGAGCTATAGAAATAAGATGTGGGATGGCAAAATTAGGCTCGTTAACCTCCGTAACAATACTATCTATGCAGGGCTACTTTCACACATTGAACAGTTTGCTCAGGATAGAGATTATGATGTCCAATACCACGATTCTTCTGTTGGTCTGACAGAAGAGTTTTCTTTACAAGAAGGCAAAGAGTTTGTTGACACCCTCAAACTTCCTGTAAAAATTCGTGACTATCAGCTAAACGCATTTGTTCATGCAGTTCGTAAGAAACGCTGTCTCCTGCTCTCCCCTACTGCATCCGGCAAGTCTCTCATCATCTATGCACTCATGCGATATTATGAGGGAAAGAAAGCCCTCATTATTGTTCCCACGACCTCACTTGTTTCGCAGTTGTATGGGGATTTTGACCATTATGGAAAAACTGAAGGTTGGGAGTCAAAGCAACACGTTCACTATATCATGTCTGGAAGAAACAAGCAGTCAGATATGCCAATTACAATTTCTACTTGGCAGTCGCTTTATAAAATGCCAAAGCAATACTTTGACCAATATGATGTCATTGTAGGAGACGAGTGCCATCTGTTCAAGGCTAAATCTTTGACCTCTATTATGACCAAGCTGGTCAATGCAGAATATCGTTTTGGCACAACAGGCACTTTGGATGACACACAGACACATAAACTTGTCCTTGAGGGATTATTTGGTCGAGTCAAAAAAGTCACCACGACAAAAGAACTCATTGATAAAAACCAATTGGCTAAATTTGACATCAAGGCCATCACTCTCAAATATCCAGAGGAGTATTGCAAAGAGATTTCCAAAAAGAAATATCACGAAGAAATAGATTTTCTGGTTGGATGTAATAAACGCAATGCCTTTATACGAAACCTTACGGTGAGCCTTGAAGGTAATACCCTTGTGCTATTTCAGTATGTAGAGAAACACGGAAACCTTCTTCATGAAATTATTAAGGACAAAGTAGCCAAGGGGCGAAAAGTATTCTATGTCTATGGAGGCACTGATACCGAATTAAGAGAAAAGGTCCGAGCTATTGTAGAATCTGAAAAAGATGCTATAATTGTAGCATCGTATGGGGTTTATTCGACAGGTGTAAACATCAAGAATCTACATAACATCATTTTTTCCCACCCAGGTAAATCAAAAATAAGGGTGCTGCAAAGCATTGGTAGAGGTCTGCGAATGAGCGACAGTAAAAGTTCAGCTACACTATATGACATAGTAGATGACCTGAGTTATAAGGCTCATAAGAATTTTGCCGTAAAACACTTTGTCGAACGATATAAGTATTATATGCAAGAAAAATTTCCCACCAAAATATATAAGGTAGATTTAAAATTCTAATATGGAACACAAATTAAAATACATACAGTTTGACAATGGAACAGAATTGATTAGCAAAGTCGATTCACAAGATTGGGAAAATACTAATAGCATTAGATTGTATGACCCATATCGTCTTTACCCAATTCCTCCATTTTTAAACCCAGACGACGATACTAGCCACCAAACGTTGATTTTAGTGAAATGGTTGCCTTGGACAGATGATGTCTTTGTTAATATAGTAGTTGATAAAATTTTAATTATTACTGATGTTTCAGAACATATGCAAGAATATTATAACTTAACACTACAAAAACATGCTGACGCTGCCTCTGAACAAGCCTTTAACAAAGCCGAAGCCTTTAACAAAGCCGAAATGATCTCTACTGAACTACCAACCATAGATGACATTAGGCAAATCAGTGACCTTGAAGAAGAAATACTTGAATCTACACCAGAAAATCTTAAAGAATTAGCAGAATTATTAAATAGCCTAGTAAGCAAAAAAACAAAAAAGGTATTACATTAAATGGTAAAAAAGAAAAAGAATAAAGTAAATCATTATGTGGATAATGACGAATTTCTTGACCGTATGGTAGAGTTCAGAAATAGTGTGATTGAAGCGAAGGAAAAAGATGGCCCCAGACCTAGAATTTCTGACTACATTGGCGAGTGCTTTATTAAAATTGCAACGCATCTATCATACAAGCCAAATTTCATTAATTACACTTTCCGAGATGATATGATTGCAGATGGTGTTGAAAATTGTCTGCAATATATTGATAATTTTGACCCAGCCAAGTCAAGAAATCCTTTTGCCTATTTTACGCAAATTATCTATTATGCGTTTCTTCGTAGAATTCAAAAAGAAAAGAAGCAGTTATATGTAAAATATCGAGCAATTGAACGCTCTGGATTAATGGACCAATTGGCTCACCATGATGCACATGGAGAGCATACTGGCATAATTCAACAACCCGCCTTGTATGAAAACATGCAAGATTTTATATCATCGTTTGAGGCTGGAATTAAAAAGCAACGGCAAAAAGCATCTAAGAAAAAAGGGTTGGAACAATTTGTAAAGGATAAATCGTGAAGATTGCTACCATCAATGACACACATTTTGGCGGTAGAAACGATAGCGCAGCCTTCAACGACTACTTTTTCAAATTCTATGACGAAGTTTTCTTTCCATACCTGCGGGAACATAACATCAAGACCTTGGTTCATTTAGGGGATGTCGTAGACCGTCGGAAATTCATTAATTTCAATACGCTCCAATCGCTCAGAGAGAAATTTATTCATAAACTTGGAAAGGAAAAAATTGATACTCATATTATTATAGGCAACCACGACACCTATTACAAAAACACGAACGACGTAAACTCTATGACAGAATTGTTTTCCTCGTTTGATGGAAAGCACGAACCCTGGATATATGCAGACCCGACTGAAATTGTATTTGATGGATTGAAGATTCTATTTCTCCCTTGGATTAATGATGGGAATAGAGACGATACATATAAGTATATTAAAGAAACAGATGCTCAAATTATTATGGGGCATTTGGAGGTGGCAGGATTTGAAATGCATCCCGGATATTCTAACGAACACGGAATTGATGCTGCAATATTCAACAAGTTTGATATGGTCATGTCTGGGCACTATCATCACAAGTCAGACAATGGTACCATTTATTATCTCGGCGCGCCATATGAAATAACATGGACAGATTATCAAGACCCCCGAGGATTTCATGTGTTTGATACAGACACCCGAGAACTGGAATACATTCGCAATCCCTATAGGATGTTCCACAAAATCTTTTATAATGATGAGGGTAAAACTTTTGAAGAAGTGACAGATAAAGATTTTTCATCATACGAAGAAACTTATGTTAAAGTTGTCGTTCAAAACAAAACAAACCCCTATTGGTTTGATATAGTATTAGATAAATTATACAAGGCAAATCCAACATCAGTGGCTATTGTAGAAGACTTTACCAACATGAACATTGATATTGATGATGCATTGGTTGACCAAGCCGAAGACACGATGACTATTTTAAATAAGTATATTGACAGTATTGAAATAACTGGCGACAAAATAATGTTACAAGACCTTTTACAAGATTTATACAAAGATGCACTGACAATGGACTTAGATTAGATATGCTTATTAATTTTCAATCCAAACCTATGTGCCAAGTATTTGGTGTTCCTTTTTTTAAATTTCATTTAAAAATTCCCTCCTCCACACGAAACGATTTATTAGATAAGGTTGATTTTTTGAGAAAAAAAAATAGATATAAAAATAAATCAAATATGGGAGGATTTCATTCTGACGATATTTTAGAAGAAGAGTGGAATACATTTGATGCGGGCAAATGGTTCGCGGGTTCTATCAACCAAATACTAGCAAAAACGATGTCCCTTTTACACCAAACTCCATCTCCGGAGTTTAATATAGAATTAGAAAATTCTTGGTATGTGGTTAGCCGGGCCGGGCAGGCTGATTGGCTGGCACCACACAATCATCCAAATAGTTATTTATCTGGAGCGTTTTATCTTTCGGTTCAACCAGAAATTAAAGGTACGGGAATGCTTATGGCTGTTATTGAAAACAATAGTATAGAATCAATTCATCCACCTAGAACAGTCGAGTACATTCCTGTGGAAGGTGAAGTTATTTTATTTCCGTCTTCAACTCTACACATGGTATCGGCACATACGGCAGATTACGATAGAATTATAATTTCATTTAACACTAAGATAACCCCTAATAATGCTTAATGACAGAGCAGGTCCTTTATGCCGCATCTTTGGTGTCCCTTTTTTAAAATTTGCTTTACCCTTCGCCGAAGGTGTTCAAAAAGAATTAATTGAAAAGGCATATTTTTTAGTCGATAAAGACCGGCACAAAAATAAATCAAATATTGGCGGATTTCATTCAAACGAAATTGCCGAACTTGATTGGGAAACTTTTGATGCCGGGAAATGGTTTACAACTTCGGTAAATAAGGTACTACTTCAAGCATTAAGAATTTTGCATAACACACATACACCAGAAATAGAAATCGAATTAACAAATTCATGGTATGTAGTAAACGAGGCCAAAGCCTCCCACTGGAACATACCACACACTCATCCAGGAAGTTATTTATCTGGAGCGTTTTATCTTTCGGCACAACCAGAAATTAAGGGTACGGGAAGGCTTATTGCTATTGTCGAAAACTCAAGCATAAGTTCGATTCAAAAAGATTCTAACGATATAAAATTAATTGAATATTTGCCCGTAGAAGGTGAATTGATTTTGTTTCCATCTTCTACTATACACATGGTATCACCGCACACAGCAGATTATGATAGAATTATGATTTCATTTAATACCAGGATAAAAACTACTGATGATACAGTTTCATAGTATCCAATGGAAAAGTGGAGATATATAAATACCTTTAAAGGGAGGGTGTTTATGTATCTAACAAAACAAGATGTATTATGGTGGGAAAACCATGATATGAATGAGATAATGGCGAAATATAAAATTAGCAGTAGTACGGTCAATCGAGCAAAGCGTAAATATGGAGTTATCATTCGGCGCAGGCCTGGTTCCGGTTCAAAAACTCCAACGACAAAGGAAATAAAGCCTTGCTTGGCTTGTAATACTCCACATAAAAACGACATGTATTGTTCTAGAAAATGTATGTGCGGCTCAGAAGAACATAGAAAAAAGTTAGCATCTATTGATAGGTCATATATGCAAACTGAAAAATATCGAAGCACTCTTCGTAAACCCGACACCTTGGGGTATAAAAGGTTTGTTAATAGAGTTCATAAATTGAGCAACAAAACTTATATCGAGCATAAAGACGAACTTAATCCAAACAACCATCCTCGCACAAGGGCCGGAACTAATGGTGGTTATCAATTAGACCATATCGTTACGGTCAGAGATGGATTTGATAAAGGATTGTCCGCAGAAGTTTTATCTGAAAAGAACAATTTGAGAATGATTCCGTGGAAAGAAAATCTGAAGCGAAATCGGAGGGTAAGCCCATTATAGTCTTTCATAGTATAAAATGGAAAAATTTCCTTTCGACAGGAAATAATTGGGTAAAAATTGACTTGGACCAACACCTGAACACATTAGTTGTCGGTGAAAATGGAACAGGTAAAAGCACAGTTCTTGATGCATTGACATTTAGTCTTTTTGGTAAACCTTTTCGTAAAATTAACAAGCCTCAGTTGGTTAATAGTGTTAATGATGGTGGTTGTCTTGTCGAAGTGTCATTCACTATTGGAACAATTTCTTACATTATTCGCCGGGGCATTAAGCCTGCGGTATTTGATATTTTAGTGAATGGTGAAGCTCTTGACCAAACAGCTAATGTTCGTGATTTTCAAGAGTTACTTGAAACACAAATCTTACGGCTCAATTATAAATCATTTACTCAAGTCGTTATTTTAGGCAGTTCTACATTTGTGCCTTTTATGCAACTTTCGGCCATTAATCGTAGAGATGTTATTGAAGACCTTTTAGGTATTCAAATTTTCTCGGTGATGAACACAATTTTAAAACAGAAAATTTCTTTACTGAAAGATAATATTAACGAAAATAATAATGCCTCGTCATTAAAGGAACAGTTTGTTGATGTCCAAACAAAAAATTTAAACCGAATAGAAAAAGACAATCAAAAAATTATTAAAAGGCATCAAGAAGACCTTATTTCTCTAATAGAAGAAACCGTACAACACGAACTTAAAATTCAAGAAAATCAATTTGCTGTTAAACCTCTAAAATTGAAAATTGCTGGGTTAAAAAAACATGAGAATAAATTAAAAGACGCAGAGAAGATTGATAATAAATTACACACTAAAGAACTGACGTTAACCCGTGAAATTGAATTTTATCACGACCATGACGAATGCCCAACTTGCCAACAAGATATTGATAAAATGTTTAAAACATCAAAAACACAGATATTGGCAAAGAAAGAAAAGGAAGTATCCAAAGCTAGAAAAGACATTGCAAAACTATTAAATGAAATTAATAAAGAAATTAAAAATGACTATACAATACTTGACAAAATCAATGCGCTCAAGGCTGAAGTAAACTTATTAGAAACCAAGATTTCTGCCACAAAACAAATCATTAAAACCTTAAACGATAACATTAAAGAATTATCAACCAAGGGAGATGTTGATAAAGTAAAAGAAGAAATTAATCAAGCGACTCAAGAGTTACAAACATTGACTGGTGAAAAAGAAAAGCTAACTAACCGAAATGAAATTCAAAAAATTGCAACCTCGCTACTAAAAGATAGTGGAATTAAGACTCTCATTATTAAACAATATCTACCTATTATGAACAGCCTTATTAACAAATATTTGGCTAATATGGATTTCTTTGTAAACTTCACATTAGACGAAAGTTTTAATGAAACAATAAAGAGTAGACACCGAGATGAATTTTCCTATGATTCATTTTCAGAAGGCGAAAAGATGCGTATTGACCTTGCGTTGTTGTTTACTTGGCGCACAATTGCCAAGCTCAAAAATTCAACCAACACAAATTTGCTCGTATTAGATGAAGTATTTGACAGTTCGTTAGACGATGCAGGAACACAAGAATTTTTAAAAATCCTATATACATTAGGGAAAGACCAGAATGTGTTTGTGATTAGCCATAAATCGGACATTTTGCAAGACAAGTTTAATAATATTATTAGATTTGAGAAAATCAAAGGATTCAGTAGGATAACATAATATGATGAAAAAATGGCAACATGGATATGAATTAGATTATTTGCTAGACCTGGAAAAATATTATACGGGTTATAATAAGCACTCTTTCTCGCCGTTTAGTGCAATAAAGAAAAATGTAATTGCTTCTGGGCTGCACAACAAAACACTAAAAATATATGAACACGACGAAAAGCGTCTTATTTTTCTTGATACTAAAATTTCAAAAACAAGTTCCCCCATCACAATGTATGGCGACATTAAAATTGGTATAAAAGAAAAGGGTGACCGGACAATTACAAAAATGACTTGGGCAGAAGGTCAAGAAAAACTTACAATAGATGTTCTAACCTCCTTTATTGAACCTTGTTGGTTATATGTTTGGGCAGAAGATAAAGTGTCGAACCAAATTGCCAAAGATGCAGGATTTGATTGGGTTGGAACAAAGGTCACCACATTTGCGGAACTCTATGCTATTTATTTTAGAGACGCCAAAAACACAAACACACTATTTAATGGAGGCCGCCAACATCCTATAAGAATAAGTGCCGAAGATTATTCTCTAGAAAAAACTAATATTGAAAAAGGTGACATATATAATTGTATATTCTCTCTAATTAAAGCAGTCGAAGTTCTTACTACAAAATATACCAATCACTATTCTAACTATAATAAAAAAAAGTCTTGGGCAGCTTTGTCTCTAAGGGGATATACTGATGACCCCGCATTTATTACCAAGCCGGTGGAAATGAGCAAGAAATGGCAATTAGAACATATTAATGAGAATTTTAAGATGCAAGATACAGAGTTAAGGGCCTCTCTTCCTCAGGTAGAAGAACTTTTAAAATTTCTTCCTGGTAATTTGCATCGTATTCGGCTTATGAGACTATCTCCAAATGGTGGAGAACTTGAACGACATACTGACCAAGTTGACCCAGACATAGGTGTAAAAAATAGTAAGATAATGAGGTTTCACTTTCCACTAATTACTAACGATGATGTGATATTCACCATGTGGGGAGTTGATGGTAAGCCAAAAAGTGCAAACATGAAAGTTGGTGAATGTTGGTACTTAGATATTCGCAAACCCCACACAGCCATAAATAATGGGAATACGGATAGAATCCATCTGGTCGTAGATGTAGAGGCCAACGATAAAGTGCGGGGGTTAATCGAAAATGTTATATCTACTTGAATTCCTAGACATGGTCCCCATTAGAATTGTGGGTGGGGACAAATATACTTGGACTTGCTATGGTGATAATGCAAGATATTTAGATATGGAAAGAAATGTTGAAATTATTTTTGACGAAGAGACAGAAGAGGTTTATGAAATTTCCATTTGTGACGGTGATGATAATATGCATAATACTATTTGGAGAAATCCACAAAATGAGCCAGCATATCTTGAAGAAGTAAAAGAAAGGCGTAATTTTGACGAAGAAGAACTTGCGGCCAAAAAAGCTAATATTTTAGACGCAAATGATATTATTGAAAGGGTGAGGAAATTATATGAGCCTGGATCAATTTTTAAATAATAATGAAAACGCAGAATCTTATCTTAAACAGATAAAGGACTGGACTGATCCTAATCCCGCACCGGTGCTAGACAAGCACGACGATTATATTGTGGTGCGAGACGACTTACTAGATGTTGGATCTAAGGTCCGAGGACTAGACTATATCATCGGGCACATGCCCGACTTTAAGAATACCAAAGA
>Ga0310120_10002308_pt1 | contig 13984 bp, 7 predicted proteins | sample CB27_AW_983_MG_FD_203506 | JGI IMG/M metagenome (GOLD analysis project Ga0310120, IMG submission 203506) | Marine microbial communities from Western Arctic Ocean, Canada - CB27_AW_983 | ecosystem: Environmental > Aquatic > Marine > Oceanic | place: Canada: Western Arctic Ocean | collected... | reverse complement strand
CTTCATGCTGAAGGGCTACGTCCCGGGTCGTGGCAACTATGGCCGCATCATGGACAAGGCGATCTCCTTCCTGATCAACAAGGGTCGTGAACAGCGGGGCTTCCTCGGCACTCCCAGTAACCACGCCGGAATGTACGAGCACGGTTTGGCCGTCCTCGCCCTCTCGGAAGCGTGGGGACAAAGCAAGAATCCCCGACTCAAGACGACCTTGCGCCGGGCGGTCGATATCATCCTGCGCGCTCAGAACTCCGAAGGTGGCTGGCGTTACAATCCGGAACCCAGCGATGCCGACCTCTCCATGACGGTCATGCATCTCGTTGCGCTCAACTCCGCTCGCGAAGCAGGAATCTCAGTCCCCGACGTCACCATCGAGAAAGCCACCAAATACGTCCTCTCTTGTCAGGACGAAACCAGCGGCGGATTCCGATACCAACCGGGAGGAGGCGAAGCTGGCTTCGCCCGGACGGCAGCTGGCGTGATGTCCCTCATCATGTGCGGACAGCGCCGACACAAGGCCACCCAGCGCGGACTTGCCTTTCTCAAGGCTTATCCCGAGCGAAAATTCGCCAAGAATTACCCCCGCTTTCACTACTCGCATTACTATGCCGTGCAGGCCATGTACCAAGCTGGCGAGACTGATTTCCAGGCTTGGTACCCCAAGATCTCCGCGACCATCCTTTCCAAGCAGGAACAGGACGGAAGTTGGAACGGTGCCCACGGCAAGGTCTACGGCACCGGGTTCTCCATTTTGATCCTCGGAGTTCCCTACCGCTATCTTCCGATCTATCAACGCTAGTTCTCTTGCTCCGCTCTTCGCATTGGTTTCTCGCCGGACTACTGGCGTGTGCTCCGTTGACCTCCGCCGCCCCTGCCGGTGCCGGACGCATGTTGCAACAGCTGGAAGCGAAGGGATGGCTTCAGCGCGCGGAAGCATTGCACTACCTGGGCCAGCATCGCATCGAAGAGGGCGCCGATGCAGTCCGCGCCCTCCTCCATGACGAAAATGCGACCTCTTGGATCCGAGGGCGCGCCCTGCTCGCCCTCGCCCAGATTGAAAACGGGGTCGCTCCCGGCAAGTTTGGAAAATGGGTCGCGCACGATCTGGTGGCCCTCCGGATCGCTGCCGCCGAAGTCCTTGAACTGCACGGCGGAACGCCGGCCGAAACCTGGATTGATATTCTCCTCAAGGACCAGGACGAAGCGGTCCGCTACCAAGCTGCCGCAACCCACGCGCGTCGGAAACAGGAAGCGGCCTGGGCCGTGGTCGACCCCCTTACCCGCGCACCAAGTCCCAGGCATGCTCGCACCTCCGCCCGCGCTCTCGCCTTTGTGGGCAGCGAGGCCGCACTCCAGCGCCTCGCCAAACAACTCAGGAGCCCCGATCAAACGAGGGAGTCCCTCCGAGGCCTCATCGATCAGCAGAATGCAGCCCTCATCCCTCTCCTCCTCAATCTCCTTTCCGATCTCGACCCGGAGGATCTTAGTTATGGTACGGTTCTCACCACTCTGCAAAACCAGGAGTCCCAGCAGGTCATTGCCGGGCTCGCGACCTTTCTGAAAAAGGGGGACGAGAAAAGTGTCTGCACCGGCGCGAGTGTCATAACCGTCCTCACCCGCTCACCGGAACTCGGCACTCCCCTGCGGGAGGCTCTAGTCAATGCCAGGGAGATCAAAACGATCAAAGCGGGGATGATCGCCCTTGGCGCTTCCGTCATGAAGCCGGACGAGCACCACGAATTATTCACCAAGCATCTCAATCACGAGAACTCAGAGATCCGCTCCCTTGCCATTCGCTGCCTTGCCCACTGCCGGAACATCAATCACTACGAAGTCCTCGCCAAGAGCCTCGCCGACGAAGCTCTCGAGGTCGTGCATGCCGCCTTGAGTGCCCTCCTCCGACAACCGGCGATCGACGCCCCCCAGGGCCGACTCGTCCACTACCTTCAGGAACCGCTTTCCAATTCCGACGAAACGGTGCGCGCGCTGGCCTACGATCTCCTGGCCCACGCCGGGGGCGAGGCAGACTTCCGTCCCGCCATGGCCGCGCTGGCCAATCTGCTTCGTGGCACCGACGACGAGCTCCGCGGTGCGGCCGCCAAGGCTCTGGGCGCCATCGCACCGCCCAATCAGATCGGCGAAGTGGTGCAGACCCAGGGATACCTCGCAAAGTGGATGGTGCTCGGCACCTTCCTCAACGATGACAAGCACAGCGCCTTCCACGTCATTCACGAACCGGAGAAGAAGATTGATTTCGAAGCATCCTACCTCGCAAAATACATCTGGGTGGTCCAAGGCCACCGCCGGAAGGAAGACGAACCGATCGAGCGGGAAGTGCAATGGGCAGAAGGCATGGTCGATCAGACCGACGGGCGTCTCATCATGTCCGCGCAGCTTCCTCCTCCAGGATCGTTCGCGGTCGGCTATGCGGTGGCTGACATTCAGGTCGATGCCGAGCGCGAGGTCGTTCTCGACATCGACGGCGATGATGCCTTTCGCGTCTGGTTCAACGGTAAACAAATCTCCGAAGAGATCGCGGAATTTCAATCCCGGCAGGACTGCGTGGCGCAGGATAACGACCTCAAAATCAAGCTCAAGGCAGGATCTAACAGATTCATCGTCAAATCTGCCAACATCGATCACCGCTGGTGGGTACGCTTGCGCCTGACCGATTCCAACGGATTTCCAATCCACTTTACGACCCCATGATGAAGAGAGCTCTATTCTTCTGGGCCCTCACCGTGGCGGCCGCTCCCATTCTGATCGCGGCCAAGGCCCCCACCGAGGACCCGCGCTGGGCCCAGGCTCAACGATCCTACGAGGCCAATCATGATGACGAAGGCCACAGCTTCCTCGCCGGACTGGCAACAGACCATCCCGGCGACCTCGATCTTGCGGTCCGATGCTACACCACCATTCTTCGCGAAGGAGGTCGTCTCGGAACGGCCAATCTGTGGAGCAAGCTCGCCGCCGAACGCCTCATGTCTCTTGAGCACCTCGGAGCCATCTCCGCAAATACCAGCGTCATTCGGGAGGCCGCGGCCACCGTGATCGAGGCCCGTCTCAAGAAAGGTCGCCACCTTGAAGTGCGCGAGATCGTCGACCGCCTTCACGAGCAAAACCAACACGACCTGCATTGGCGCATGCGCCAGGCCTACAACTACCGCCGCATGGATCTGGCGGAGGCTCGCCCACTCTACCAAGCACTGAAGGATGAGAGCGATCCGGACCATCCCGACCTCATCACCCGCAAACAGTGGTCCCTGATGGCCCCGGAACTGGGAATGATCGAAAGCCTCGCAAAACCCATCTTCCCCCTTCCCAAAGGCAGTCCCCTCCTGATCATGGAGCCGGATGATCCGGACGGCCACTGGCGCACTGTGCTGGATAACTCGCCCGCCAAAATTCCATACAAAATTGATCGCCTCGCTGCCCATGCTTTCGTCGGCGACCAAATCGTTCTCTGGCAGGACCTGAGTGGCTTGATTGATCCTCCCCGCGCCCTCGATCTCCACCTCCGCAGCAAACCAGCGCCGGAACTGAACCCGCTTCGCGAGGCACAGGGCGAAAATTTTGAACGCGAAATTCTTCCGGCCAACCCAAGCGAGGGAGAGATCCTCGCGCTCAGTCGTCGCTTCGCCTGGTCTCTGAACGCGCAGAAACTGCTTCTCGACGTCGGCAATACCGCCCTTTGGGACGGACGAACCGAATCCGCCCTTCGCTCCTTCGAAGAACTGCTCGTCCACACCATCGACCCAGCCCTGAAGGATGCCGCCCAGGTCGGCTACTGGACTGCGCTCAAACTCTCTGGTGGCATCGAGGAGTTGCGGGCCTCCACGGGCTCCATCGATCCGAGCAAGGACTACCCTTGGATGGGCCAGTCCGCGAAAGGCGCGCACATCCGAGCCGAACTCCTGAAGGGAACCACCCCTCCTCCTGCCATCACCGCCCCTTCGATTACCACCGCCACCCAGCACGTCCTCCAACTCCCTCCGGTCTCGCCTTGGCCCGCCGACACCCCCACGGTGGGCTTCGGGATCGACCTCCAGATCGCCGACTCCCAAGTCATCGTCAGCGGACGCAACATGCTCGTCAGCTACGACGCCAACCACCCGCAGCAACCGCTCTGGTCGATGCTCCATCGCCACCCCATCGAGCAACACCGGAAGACCGGTTATCACCCCGGCTATTTCCGCCCCTTGATCAAGAACGGCAAGCTCTACACCCGCTGGGGACTGACCTCCCTGCCCAATGGCATCGCGGCCTTCGATCTCACCGCTGGCCGTCCCCTCTGGTCCCACCAGTATACCCGGGGCAAGTCCCCCTTCAGCTCCGGCGTTCCCATGGGCGATCCCGTTCACGCGGACGGCATGCTCTTCTACCTCCAGTGGAACACTCATGGTGACGTCACGGATCGCAGACGCACCATCACTCTCGTTTCCTTCGATCCGCACAAACGCAAACCACGCTGGTCTGCAACCATCGCCAGTGCGGGGAAATCCATCGACTTCCTCGCAAAGCTTGAGCGAGCCGCTCCACAAAGCGCCATCTATGGAAACTCCGTCACCGTTCATCGCGGCGCAGTCTATTGCAATTCGAACGCCGGGATGATCGCGCGCTGCGACGTCCGCGACGGACGGGTCGACTGGATTCACTACTATCGGCAGACCCAGTCCAACTTCGCCCCGGACAACCTCGGCTCTGCACCCCTCATCGCCGGCGATACCGTCATCTGCATGCCGCGCGATGCAGGACGCATCTTCGCCCTCGACCAGGAAACCGGGCGTCTGCTCTGGGACAACCCCATGGTCCTCGCCACCGAAGCGCTCGGCATCTACGAAAACACCCTTGTTGTACGCGGTGTAGGAATGCTGGCCGGACTCGATCTCATGACCGGCCAAGCCCGCTGGTTCCGCCCGCTGACCGGGCGGGTGCTCGGACGCGCTCAGCTCATCGGCGACTCGATTTACCTCGGTGAGATCCACGATTTGCGGCGCCTCGAAGTTCCGACCGGGAAACTCCTTGAAAAGCGTCCTTGGAACCTCGGCGAGGCCCGCCCCCTCGGATTCCAGATCTCCGGCGCCCATCTCTACGTTGTCAGCGATAACCCCGCTGCCGACCGCCGCCATAAAATTGGCCACCCCCTCGCCGAGGTCACCGGAGAGCTCTCTCCGCTCACCTTGCCCTTGAAACGCACTTGGACCCTCTCCCGCAGTGATGCTCAAATTGCCCTCGCGCCACCTGATTCGGGGATCCGCGACACGGCCTATTTGCTCTCCGGGGGCATCCTTGAATGTCTCGACCTGAGCCCGGGCGGAGCCATTCGCTGGCGGCGCTTCGTCGATGCCCACAATGCCACCCTCTCCTTCAACGGGGAAAAACTCCTCGTCGTCGAACGCAATCGATCACCACACACCTCCTGCCGGGCCGTTGCCCTCAGCGCCCACGACGGCCAGTTTCTCTGGGAGGCTCCCGTGCCTGCCAGCCTGGGCAATCCCTATTACTTCGGATCACGTCTGCTTTACCATGATCGCCGCGGAAAAATGGTCGCCCTCGATCTCGAAACCGGACGCCAAGCCTGGGAACGCAACCTCAGCGAAGCCCATCTGGTCGAGCCTTACTGGGACGGTGAAAAGTTGCAGGTCTTCCACGTCTCCCTCTGGCACGGACCGCACCATCTTACCCTCGACCCCGCGACCGGACGCACCACTCAGCGTCAACCAGTGGTGACCAGTCATGCCGACAAGTCGACTGCTCATGGTCGCCAAATCGAAAACGGTTGGTACGAAGTCCGCTTCCCCCCTACCTCCGCCCAGTTCGTCAAATTCACCACCCTCTCTGACATCGCCGGCCGCGGTTGGGCCTCCGCCGCTGAGATCCATTTCCTCGACCCCAACGGCCAGCGCATCGATCGCCAGGGCTGGAAAGTCGATGGCGGACACGACCTCAAGTCGGCCCGTCGACCGGTCCCTGCCAAACTCATCGATGGCGACCCCGAATCATGGTGGCATACCCAGTGGCTCGGCGGCATCCCGCAACACCCCCACGACCTCTTCTTCGATCTTGGCGCCGGGCAAACCATCGCCGGCCTCCAATACCTTCCTGCCAAGATCGTCAACAACAACGGAATGATCCGCGACTATGAGTTGCACACCCGCCAGGACGAACAGCAAGACTGGGGCGATGCCACCGCCAAGGGAACCCTTGTCAACCGCCTGAGAGTCGAACGCGCCCACTTCGGCCCCAAGGCCCTCTTTTTCGAATCCCGCAACTATCCCCAAAACGACCACGCGGTCTTCCGCTACGGCTTCGAGGGGAATGCCTCCCAACGCATCGAAGAGCGCGCCCGCCTCTTGAGCATGCACGGACGGCACGCTCTCATCTCCGGACGGAACGAAAAAGACAAGGAGATCCTCATCCTGCGTCGCTCTGACGATCCCGACTATCGATTCGACCTCTCACCAAGGATCGAACACGGCCGCCACGCCGATATCGTGATCGAGGGCGACCGCCTCATCATGGGCCGCCACAAGATCGTCATCGCAGATCTCAACAGCCGTCAATTCATCGACATTCCCGAGGACAAAAAATCCTTCCGCAATCACCCGGGGGTCTTCGTCCGACTCGGCAAGGACCACTTCCTCAAAATCGTTCACCACAACAACCGGCAAGCTCTCAGCATGGTCAACATGATCAGCGGTCAAATCACGGAAGGCGTGTTGGAAACCCAGATCGAGCCATTCAAGGAAAATCAATTTCTGCGCCCCGCAGGGCAACGGCTCCTCACCTTCGATCGGACCTTGTTGTTCTACGACAACTCCACCCTCAGTGGGTGGGTGACCGCGCCCTAGGGTGGGGCACTCGAGTCATCCTTACACCCTGGCGCCCCAATTTGCCGTCCTCTCATTCGTTCGAGTTGAAGAATTTCCCAGTTCCGCACGTAACCTCACCCCTCTCCATGCCCAAGCTCCTCCTTCCCATTGTCGCGACCGGATTCTCGCTGCTCGCCTCCGCCTCACCTGCCGCACCTCCCAATATCGTCTTCATCATGTCCGACGAACTCGCTTACTACGAGCTCGGCCATATGGGAAACCCCTACCTGAAGACCCCCCGCATCGATCAGATGGCCAAGGATGGCATCCGCTTTACCCACGCCTTGGCCGCCTCCCCGGTCTGCGCCCCGCTTCGTTGCAACCTGATGACGGGCAAGCATGCCGGCCACGCCTCGGTCCGCGCAAACGACGGCGGCACTCCCTTGCGGGCGGATGAGGAAACCATCGCTTCACTCCTGAAAGAGCGCGGATACGCGACGGGCGGTTTCGGCAAGTGGGGCGCGGGCGGCCGCGACTCGACCGGCGTGCCCGAAAAGCACGGCTTCGATGTCTTCTACGGCTACTACGACCAGGTTCACGCTCACAGTTTCTATCCTCCCTTCCTGATTCGAAACAGCGAAGAGATAAAACTGGAGGGCAACGAAGGGGGACGTACGGGCAAGACCTACTCGCACTATTCCATCATGGACGAGGGCCTGAAATTCATTCGCAAGAACAAGGACAAGCCCTTCTTCTGTTACTTCCCCATCACTCCTCCGCACGGAATGTACGACATTCCCGCCGATGACCCCGCTTGGGATCAGTACAAAGACGCGGCCTGGATGAAAGACGAGAAAATTTCGCAGGACGTGAAGAACTATGCCGGCATGGTCACCATGGTGGACAACAACCTCGGCCAGGTCCTCGACTTGCTGAAGGAGCTCAAGCTTGCAGAGAACACCATCGTCTTCTTCACGGGCGACAATGGGGGGCAGGATCGCTTCCGCAACAATGCGCACCCGCGCGGATTTTTCTCCCCCAACAAGGATCCAAAAACAGGGGTGGAGTTTCGCGGCGGCAAGGGAAACCTCTATGAAGGTGGCCTGCGGATTCCCTTTCTCGCGCAATGGCCAGGCAAGATCAAAGCCGGACAAGTGAGCGCCCTCCGCTTTGTCCAATATGACCTCCTCGCCACCCTCTCCGAGCTCACCGGCGCCACGATCCCAGAAGACACCGATGGCATTTCCATCCTTCCCACCCTGCTCGGCGCGAAGACCGCCGGACGCAGCCAAGTCCTACATCCTTACTTTTACTGGGAATACGGCAACATGATGGCGGCGCGCATGAACGACTGGAAAGCGATCCAGATTCGCAACAAGAACACCTGGGAACTCTACGACTTGAGCAAGGACATCAGCGAAACCACCAACTTGGCAGACAAGCATCCCGAGATCCTCGCCAAGTTGCAGAAGATCGCGGCCGACAGCCACACTCCTGCCCGGCCCGGATCTTTCACCAGCAAGGAACGTCACGAACGTGATCGCTGGGCCAAGTGGGGCAACTCCAAACCTCAGCCTCCCTCCAAGACCACCCGCATGAACCGCATCAAAGGGAAAAACCTTGTCCCTTTCGATCAAATGAAGCTCCTGAGTTTCAGCAGTGAAAACGCGTCCAACAACCGCAGGGCCGTCTTCGCCATCGACGGCCGCCCCGATACCCTCTGGCATTCGAGCTGGTCGGATGGCCTCAAAAAGCACCCCCACGAACTCACCATCGATCTCGGCAAACGATATAAGGTGACCGCCTTTCGCTATCTCGCCCGGCAGGACAATGGCTGGAACGGAAGCTTCGCCGACACCGAATTCTATCTCAGCGATTCGCCTGACAAGTTTGGCACCCCCGTGGTGAAAACGACCTTCACAAAGGACAAAAAGTCCCAAGCGGCCCCATGCGACAAACCAATCTCGGGGCGCTACCTCAAGGTCCGCATCCTCTCGGAAGTGAATGGCAAGCATTGGGGGACGGCCGCTGATATCGGCGTGATCGGAACCCCCGTGGCCAACTAGCAGGGTGGTCAGGGTTGAGATGAGAGATCAGCGCGACCTGATGCAACCCTACAATCTCGTGCCCGACGGCAGCGGGATTCCCTGCTTTCCCAGGAAGTAACCGCCAGCCCCTCGCCGCCGCTACTGTGGCGTCGTGAGCTTGGGTGAGGAGAGCTTGGGCCCATCGGGATCAGCGCTCGCCCCCGGGGCAAAGGCAACGGAGACTGCAGCAGGAAAAAACCAAACCATTTCATGTCCCCAACCCCAGGCACTCAGGCCGCAATCCCGAACTTAATTCTTGGCCTGAACCATCCCCGGTTCGGTCGACTGCCGAGATCTTGATTCCTACTTCCGGAGGTAGAGCCAAACATAGCCCGTGCGCTCCTCCGTCATGAACTCATCCCGGGACCGATAGAGCTCCTGATACTTCTTCGAAAGATCCGCCGGTGGTCGACGATCTTCGGCAGCTGGAGCCTTACTCATCTCCGCCATCACGGCATCAATTTTCTCCTGCCATTCCTTCTTTTTCTCCAACATCTCCGCTTCGCTGAGCCCCTTAGCCGGATGATTGATGATCGCGTTGTCACCGACGAGAAGATCGAGCTTTCCGTCTCCATTGACATCATCAACCCAGACTCGCGTTGAGCTCGACGGTTCATCCTTCGCAGCAATTCCATGACCGGCCGCCTTTAGGAGACGCTTGAAGAGACGAAGCTCCGGTTCCTTGCCTTTGCCCGCAACGTTTTCGGACCACTCGACTCCGCCCTGCGCCGAACCTGACACCAGATCGAGATCTCCATCGCCATCCCAATCGACCGCAAAGGGATCACTGTGGGCACCACTCACCCGCAGTTCACGGCCTTCGCAGGTCATCAACTCGGGACTGGGGGCGAAGGTTCCCTTTCCCTTCCCTCGGAAGAGATAAAAGGTGCCTTCGAAGTTTCCCACCACGAGGTCGAGGTCGCCATCGTGGTCCCAATCGACCGCGGTCGGCCGAGTACAAATCGCTTTCGTGATTCGGTCCTTTCCTTCCACAATCGGAATGATGAGCGGATTCTTGTCCGTCCCGGCCAGACTCTGAGCGTTCTGAAACCCATCCTCCGATCCGTAGATCACATGGAAGAGACCCGCCATGGTCGCTGCACCCATGCGCGAATAGGATCCTGATAGGATGTCCAATTTCCCATCGCCGTTGAGATCCACAACCTGTGGAGTCGAGGAGGTGCATCACCATACGCCCGGAATCTCCGCGACCTTGTCCCCGGTCTTGAGCCACTCGCCCTTCGCAAATTTGCCGTCGCCCTCGGCGAGGAAAACGCGAATCTTTCCCTTGTTGAATTGCCCGACCAAGAGGTCCTTCTTCCCATCACCGTTCAGATCGGCCAGACAAGGCGCCGCGTAGCCGGGACGCTCCACTTTGATCACTTCCCCACCACCCGACAGGCGAACTGGCTTTTCAAATTCCACGGCCCCCGCAGCCCCAAGGCCCCAGGCAATTCCAAAAGTGACGATCGTTTTCATAAACTTACCCCCTAAGCGACACCATCTCCCGGTTTTCGTTGGTGAACATCCAAATTTCTCCTAAATCATCGCCGCATAGTCAACCGGTTGATGCCGATCAAGAGCCGCAGTCACCGGAGGCATGTCGTACTTCAGTCCCGTGGCACAGTTGAAGAGGACCACCGACTCCTCTGCGCTCACCCGACCGCTCGCCAGCTCCTTCTTGTAGGCCGCATAGGTGGCCGCCCCTTCCGGACAGAGAAGAATGCCTTCCTGCTCCGCCATCTCCGTGCGCGCCGCTTCGATCGACTCGTCGTCCACCGCAGTCGCAAATCCGTTGGTGGTGCGCACTCCGCGCAAAATTAGGAAGTCCCCCACCGCGGCGGGAACCCGGATTCCAGCAGCCATCGTGTGCGCATTCTCCCAAAGCTCCGCGTGCTCCGTTCCCTCCTCCCACGCTTTGACAATCGGCGCGCAACCAGTCGCTTGCACCGCCACCATGCGCGGCCTCTTGGAGCCAATCCAACCGATCGCTTCCAACTCCTCAAAGGCTTTCACCATTCCAATCAGCCCGGTCCCGCCCCCGGTGGGATAAAAGATCACATCCGGCAATTCCCACTCAAATTGCTCGGCCAGCTCCAGCCCCATCGTCTTCTTCCCCTCGATCCGATAGGGCTCCTTGAGGGTCGAAAGATCGAACCACCCCGTCGCTTCCACCCCCTCCCGCACGATTTTGCCGCAATCGGTGATCAAGCCATTCACGCGCCAGACCTTCGCACCCTGCATCGCGATCTCGCGCAGGTTCGTTTCCGGAGTGTCTTCCGGACAAAATACAAACACTTCCATCCCCGCCCGCCGGGCGTATGCGGCCATCGCCGCCCCGGCATTCCCGTTGGTCGGAATCGCGAGTTTCTTCAGACCGAGCTCCTTCGCCATGGAAACCGCCAGCGCCAACCCGCGGGCCTTGAACGACCCGGTGGGGAGCCGTCCCTCATCCTTCACGAACAACGGGCCGCCCCCCAAGGCCTTCTGAATCCGCGGTGCAGACTGCAGCGGAGTCCGCGGTTCCCCCAGGGTCACAATATTCTCCGCCTTGCGCACCGGGAGAAATTCGCGGTAGCGCCAAAGGTCCTCGGGACGCTTCGCGAGCTCCTCTTTCGTGAGTGCGGATGCCAGCCCCTCCAGATCATAGCGCACCAACAGCGGCCTCCCGTCACGCGATAATCCCTGCAACACATCCGCCTCGTATCGCTCGCCCGTCATCGAGCACTCCAAGTGCGTCACAAAGGTGGGGCGTTCCTCGTTCGTGTTATCCATCGCGGGCATTCTCAACGACCTCTTCGGAAGTCAAAGTGGAAAGGTCCCGCCGACCCACTTTTCCTTGACCCCCGACCTCTCCTCGCCACGTTCTCGGTGCGCACTCCATGATCCTCCCCCGCCTGACCCCTCTCCTCGTAGTGGCACTCCTCCAAGGGGTCTTCCTCCTGCTCGGGAGCACCCCTGGCGGCGCTCAGCTGATCACCATCGAGGGAAACGGGGTGCCAATATCAGCAGGAGATCCCACCCCAAGTCTCTCCGACCACACCGACTTTGGAGGAGTCTACGTCGTCGCCGGGGTGATCGATCGCGTTTTCACGATCAAGAATTCCGGGGTTACCCCTCTTGTCATGCTGGGCTTTCAACGACTCGGCATTCACGCCGGCGAGTTTACCGTCCTGCCCATTCCCGGTCAGTTCCCCCAGATCCAGCAGATCGCAGGCGGAGGCCAGCTTGATCTAACAGTCCGCTTCAATCCCCGCGACGACGGCGCACGATTCGCCAGCCTGCGCTTTGTCAGCAATGCCTCCGACCATCCCGTCTATGAATTTTCCATCACGGGCGAGGGGCTCGATCCAGCGCCGGAGATCAACGTGCAGGGCAATGGAATCGACATCCCCGACGGGAGCCCGGTTCCCAACCTCAACAATCACACCGATTTCGAATCCACCGATACTGACACTGGGCTCATCACTCGAACCTTCACCATCCAGAACACCGGCCTCCTGAGCCTCACCGTGTTCGAAATCCAAATCATTGGCGAACGCAGTGACCAGTTCTCAGTCACCAGTCCAACCTCCGACCCCGTCTCTGCCGCGGGCTCCACGAGCTTCGACGTGACCTTCAACCCCGACCGCATTGGGAGACACCTCGCCACGGTTCGCATTGTCAACAGTGACATCACGGAGGGAACCTACGATTTCATCATCCGTGGGACAGCCACCACCTCCTCGGCCCACCTTTCCTTACTCGGAAACAACCTCCAAATCGCAGCGGGAGACGACACCCCTTCGCCAGACGACCACACGAAGTTCGAGAGCACCGATTTGGGAGCGACTTCGTTCCGAACCTTTTCCATTCTGAATACGGGCAACGCGCCTCTCTCTATTGCCACCATCGAATTGGTGGGCGGCCAGGCCGCCCGTTTTTCCAGCTCGCTACCCAGCAGCAATCCCATCGCCCCCGGAAACCAGGCCACCATTCAGGTCCGCTTCCAGCCATCCGCCCTCGCCCTCCATCAAACCATCCTTCGCATCAACAGCAGCGACCGCGTGACCCCCATCTACGATGTGAGCCTCTCGGGGACCGGCGGCATCTTCAAACTCGTGAGTATCGAGCGCGATGGCGATGATGCCCTCATCACCTTCCATGCCAACCCCTCCAGCGGGTCTTACCTCTATCAAATTCTCCATTCCACTGACATGGAGAACTGGAGCCCCAAGGGTTCCCTCTTTTCCTCAGGCGGAGAAACACGGGGCTATCGCCACCGCGACGGATTCCTCAGCAAGAATGGCTTCTGGCACGTCTCGGAACAGAGGCTCTAGGCGGTCTTCCAACACCGGGTGAGTAGCGGCGCTAGCAGTTACCGGCTGGCAAGGCGACGATGCTCCCCAACTTCCAACCCAGTTCATTTTCCTTCCTGGCCCATCCTGCGCAGCACCCCATCCAGGAGCCTCACGTGGGCGCGCACTCGCCGGTAAAGCGAAAACTCGGACGGAGTCTCAAAGGTCAGCGCGATGCGCGCGTGGCCCAGGTAGAGGCAGATCGACTCCGGCATGCCCGCAATTTGCCCGGCGATCTTGGCGAATCCTTGCGTGCGCCGAAGGACTCCATTCTTCGAGCGGCGCCCTTCCACGCTCCCTTGATGCCGTGGCAATTCCTGCTCCACCTCTTCTAACAGATAATCGCCCCAGCTCTCTCCCCGCCGCGTCAATTCGTAAACATAGGCCCCGTTGGCGTCGTAGTCTTCGTGCAAACTCACCGCCACCGAAAACTCGCGACCTCTAATGAACTCCAGCATCGCTCCAATCGGCCCGGCTTCCGGTTGATCAAAGGCGCGATTGAGGTCTCGCCCTTCCTGGTCCTCGCGCTTGTTGTTGACCAAGCCCCACGGATTGACACAGGGAAAGATCACAACTGATTGCGACTGCAGCATGTCAGTGTTCTCTTCCGCCCATTCCAAGAGACCCCATACCGCGGCCGGCTCGTCTCCGTGAATCCCGGCGCTGAGATAGAGTCCCGGCCCCGTCACCGGCTTCCGATTGCGAAGAGCAATCACGGGATCGTCTGCCTCGTCAATAAGGGTCGCGACCT
>Ga0310120_10002303_pt1 | contig 14004 bp, 11 predicted proteins | sample CB27_AW_983_MG_FD_203506 | JGI IMG/M metagenome (GOLD analysis project Ga0310120, IMG submission 203506) | Marine microbial communities from Western Arctic Ocean, Canada - CB27_AW_983 | ecosystem: Environmental > Aquatic > Marine > Oceanic | place: Canada: Western Arctic Ocean | collected... | reverse complement strand
TTTTTTCCAGTTGCCCTTCTGTTCGATCCCGTCGAGCGCAGTCACTTGGGGGCTCTCAAGGCCGATGAGAATCTGGGCGCAACCGCTGTTAGCGAGGGCCTTGAGCAGCTTCGGGTCCTCCGCCACTGAGATATCGGTTTCGGTGAACCAGCGGACACCTTCGCCCTCCAGCGCCTCTGCGAGAGCCAGGCCGTGGCGCTTGTCGGCAAAGGTGTTGTCGTCGGCGAATTCGATGAAGGGATGAGCCCAGATCTTCCTGATCTCATGCAGTTCCGCCATGATGCGGTCGATGGGCTTGGTCCGGTACTTCGGGTTGAGCCTCATCGAGGCCGCGCAGAAATCGCAGGAGTAGGGGCATCCTCGCTGGGTCTGTATCGTGAGCCGGTTGTAATTGGAAATATCGAGCAGGTCGAAGCGGGGCATCGGTGACTCGGCAAAGTCGAAGGTGGTGCTCCGGGCATCGTAGCGCGCCTTCGCCCTGCCGCGCCGGAGGTCGGCGATGATGTCCATCCAGACCGGTTCAGCCTCCCCGATGACGATCACATCAGCGTGCCGGGACGCCTCGTCAGGCATCAGGGTGACATGCAGGCCCCCGAGGATCACGAGTGTTCCGGCCCGGCGGTAGCGGTCGGCGATCGCGTAGGCATCCTTGATCATGGCCGAGAAGCTGGAGATCGCAACCACGTCGAACTCGCCCGGCAGGTCGTTACCGAGCGAGTCGGGATCCGGCAAGTCCACGTAGCCGACCTCGATGTCGTCCGGGGTCATGCCGGCGAGGGTCAGCAGGCCGAGGCTGGGGAGTGACGCAATGACCTCGCTCCGCTCGACGAATCCCGGGAGCGTGAGCCCGAATTCCATCAGTTCCTTGTTGTGGCAGCGCACGCCACTCATGGCGATGAGGCCAAGTTTCATGAAGGGAGAGGGGGGTTGGCGTTCAGTTCGTTCCCCACGGCCAACCGGCGAGGGTCAGGATGATGCCGGTTGCCACGCTCGTGACGGGGATGAAGAAGAAATGGCGGAACGGTTTTTTCCAGGCGGTCAGGAAGCAGAAGGTCGGCATGGTGATCGCCCCGACCGTGAAGGCGATTGCAGCGGGAATGGCGCAGCCCGTTGCGACACCAGCGACATGGTGGCTGATGGCGAAGAAGAAGTTGATGAAGCCGAGGCCGAAGAACGAAATGTGCCCGAGGCGGGTCAGGCGCCGGCGGAAGCTGTTGTATCCTCCCATCCAGTCCTCGCGGTGGAAGAAGAGCCCGATCAGTGCTCCGGAGAGCACACCGAGAAGCATGCCGATCCAGGCGATGGCAAACATGTTGGAAACGATGGCGTCGCGCATGGTAGCTGGAGATTTGTCAGGTTCGGGCCAAGGACAGGCAGACGTTCGCGTCGCCGAATCCGGATCCTGGGAGGACGACACTATTCATTCGGCGCGGGCGGGGAACTTAATTTATCGACCAGGAGTTTCCGGGCATCGGCAATGGTGGCGATTTCGGCGACCTCCACGTGGTCGACTCTGATGTCGAACAGTTCCTCTATCTTAAGCATCGCCCCCAATACCGATATCGAGTCGAGACCAAAGTCCTCATGCAGACGCAAGTCGCCTGACGGCGGGCCTTTCGGTAGTTCGGTGCCTGGCGGATGGTAGAACATGAGGATGCCAACCAGGCAGGCTTCAAAATCCGCTATTCCAGAACCCGTGCGCAGCGCGATGGCCGCCGCGATAGCGGAATTTGGGAAACCCCGCAGGAGATGGCGGATTTCGTCCTCGGGCAGACGTCCCAGGGGGCCTGACGCGGTGCTCGTGGAATTACTCATGGGATAAGTATCGGTGAGAAAGAGGCGCAAAGCCAATCGAGCTTCAGTATATAAGTATCGATTTTACTGATGATTCTCTGGTCCTTGAAGACCCGGGAAACAGGAATTCCGCCGTCGTTCGGGCCCACAGCACCGACCGGGATCGGTTCGACCACTCCTCCGGAACGGGGCATCGCTCCGCTGGAGGGGAGGACCGAATGCATCCGCCCAGCTCTTTTCGGTGTGTATTCCGTGTCGTTGGGTCGGGTCCATCTATTCGTTCGGTGTTCGGGTTGGTCAACTCTGCCCGCCGGGTTTTGTCATCACAGGCGGCCGCACAGGGAGAACCCGGTTACGAAATATGCGCCGAACCATAGTTCATCCCTGCTCCCTGCCCGTCCGCCCATCTCCGCCAAAGTTGCATATCCCCAAGTTGGCGACATGAGACTCAGTCGGAAGGGCACTTTTCAATTACCCTGACGGGAGTCTTGTGGAGCTGATGGTTCCGGTGGAAGGAGAGGAAGCAGACAACTCAAGTCTGCGCGCCGACGGATTTTCCAGTGGCCCGCCACGTATAGACGAACAGGACGAGGAAAATGATGTCGAAAATACAGAAGGGCTTCCAGATCCATGCCTGCAATTCTCCGCTAGTCCAATGCCACAGGATGATGCTGCAGTAGGAGACCTTCAGCAGGATGCCATAGGGGATGAGGTTGCGGTTCTTCACCGGGTCGCGGGCTATCGCTGCATACATCAGGGCGAAGACAAGAAGTAGTGCCGCGGGAAACTGGATATAGCCGGGATGATTGGGCTTTGCGATTTCGGGCATGAAGTGCTCAAAAACAGAATTGCCGGCAACGAGGAAAGCGATTCCCAGCACCGCGTCATAGACTGCGGCCACGAGATACAACGGTTTGATCATCTTTTGTGAATTCACAGGACTTAAAATAAAATTAACACGGCCCTTATTTATGACACAATAACATCTCTGGATGACAGAATAAGATCTGAAGAGTGCTGCGGGATTGCTCGCCCGGGCCGATTTTTCTGGGGACTCTGGAACCAGGGAAGAGGGGAAGGCCGGGGGGTGCAGCAACAGGGAATTCCTGCAAATCCGGCCCCCCGTGGGTTAATCCGCTGATCTGAAGCCCTGAAGGTATTTTCGGCTGGCATCAAATCGGACAAACCGCTAGATAACTCGGGTTTTTCCAATACAGTCTTGCTGACTCCTCACGGTAACGAGCAAGCCAATATAATTGACCCGCCAATGGCCAACGAAACACAAAATTCCCAATCCACTACAGCTTCGGGAACAAGTAAACACACTGCTAGCCCGAAATACCCTGGTATTGCCATTACCTGTAACGGGAACCAGCTGGTTGCCGAGCATGTGGAGGTGCGTGTTACAGAAGGCGGTGTTTTCTATCCCATCACTCCCTCGACCGAGGGCGGGGAGATTTACCAGGCCGCCTACGCCGAGGGTAAGCTCGATGTCTGGGGTAACCAGAAAATCGCTGTTGAAACCGAGGGGGAACATTCTGCCCAGGGTGGCGCCACCGCTCTCGCCGTCACCGGGCGCCGGGTGGTGAACTTTACCTCGGGGCAGGGCCTGGCCTACGCGATGGAACAGTATTACCACGCGCCGGGGAAATGCTCGACCATGGTGCTTGAGGTCGGTGCCCGCGCCCTCACCAAACATGCCCTGAATGTGCACTGCGGACATGATGACGTTTATTCCGCGCTCGATACCGGTTGGACAATCCTGTTTGCAAAAGACGCACAACAGGCTGCTGATCAGGGAATCATCCTGCGCAAGGTCAATGAACTCGCCCTTAACCCCGGAATGAACGTTCAGGACGGCATGCTCACCACCCACTCCGAGCGTATGTACCTCAAGCCGGAAAGCGAGTTGCTGCGCGAGTATCTTGGAGACAAGGACGACATTATCGACTGTCCGACCGAAGCGCAGAGAGAGCTTTTCGGTCCAACCCGGCGGCGCGTCCCGGCGATGATGGATCTTAAGGCGCCTATCCTTCTTGGCCCGGTGCAGAACCAGGAACACTACATGAACGGTGTGGTCGCCCGCCGCAACAACTTTAATGAGCCCATCCTGGGCTTCCTTGAGCAGGCTTTCCAGGAATTCGGTGACCTCACGGGGCGCCGGTACGGTCTGATCGACTCATACCGGTGCGAGGATGCTGATACCGTGTTCGTGTCCCTCGGCTGTGCTGCCGAGAACATTGAGGAGGCATGCGACTACCTGCGCGATCAGCGCAACGCCAAGGTTGGCTCCATCCACATCAATGTCATCCGCCCCTTTCCCGAGGCCACAGTAATCGAAGCGCTGCGCGGCAAGAAGAACGTCATTGTCATTGAGCGCACCGACGAGGGCATGGCCGGCGACAACCCGCTTGGACGCGACATCCGCACTGCACTCAACAAGGCCCTGGAGGCGCACAAGGCAGGGGTAGGGACTGTCCCGCCGCTTTCGCTTGAGGAAACTCCGCGCCTGTTTAACGGCTCCTATGGAATCGGTTCACGGGACTTCCGTCCCGAGCACACCCTCGGGGCCTACGAATTTGCAACCGGGGGACTCGCCCGCAGCGACGGGAGGGCCGCCGCCGATGGAGCCAGCTACTTTACAGTGGGAATAGATCATCCTTATGCGGTTATTTCCAAGGACACGCCCTCGCTGCTGCCGGCCGGTGCCATCGCAGTACGCTTCCACTCCATAGGTGGCTGGGGCATGATCACCACCGGCAAGAACATGGGCGAGATTGTCGGCTCATTCGGCCACGACATCTCCAAGGCCAATCCCGATTATGATGAGGAGGGTCGGCTGATGGAAAAGCTCTTCATCATGGCGAACCCCAAATACGGGTCGGAGAAAAAAGGTTCGCCCACAAACTACTATCTTACCGTTGCGGCCGAACGCATCCGTGTAAACTGCGAGCTCAACCATGTCGACGTGGTGCTCTGCTGCGACCCGAAGGCCTTTACCCACACCAACCCTCTCGCCGGGGTCAATCGCGGCGGATGCCTTGTCTGGGAATCCTCCGACCCGCCGGAGACCGCCTGGGAGCGCATCCCCGCCCATTACCGCGAATTTGTTAAGGAAAATAATATCCGGATATTCATTCTGCCCGGTTTTGAGATCGCCAAGGCGGCGACCGACAGGCCGGACCTGCAACTGCGCATGCAGGGCAATTCCTTCCTCGGGGCATTCTTCCGTGTATCAACCTTTTTGCAGGATCACGGTATCGAAAAGGAGCAATACGAAAAAGGTATTCGCAAACAATACGAGAAGAAGTTCGGTCGCTTTGGTGAAGCGGTTGTTGAATCGAACATGACGGTGATGAAGGAGGGCTTCAACCGGGTCACTGAAATCAAATATGGTAAACTCGATGCACAGGATCGCTCCAGTATGCGCCTCGACCCACTCGCGCCGATTGGTGAAAGCTATACGCTTTTGCCGACTGCAGGGATTGACGTGGACAATGTTTCCACCCATCAAGCTCCTGCGGAGCAGGCCGCCAAGGCGCCTGTCCAGCAACTCGGCAAATTCGATTCCGAGTTTCGTGCCGACAAAGGCTACCACCAGCCGGCAAGCGCGCTCTCCTCGGTCGGCGTGATGGCCGCAGGCACCGGAGCCACCTCCTCGAAATACGTCGCCCGTCGCGAGACGCCACTCTATATCCCGGAGAACTGCACCCAGTGTATGGAGTGCATTACCGCCTGCCCCGACACTGCGCTGCCGAATACCGCACAGGATGTCGAGACCGTGCTCAAGACAGCAATTACCAACTATGTCTCCGACTCCGCGGCCCGCGAGGCGTTAATCGGCCACGTCCCCGCCATTGAGGAAGCAGCGCGTGCCAGGATGATCGAGACCACCGAGGCCAAGGAAAAACTGCCATTCAAGGAGATCATAAAGGAACAGATCGGCGCCCTCAACGGCGCCGTTACCGACGAGGCCAAGGCCCAGCTGGATGCCATCCTGGATGTCGTCCCGATTGCCTACAACAAGGTCCCCGCCATCTTCCGCAACATTGAGAAGAAGAACCCCGGCGGTGGTGGTGTATTCTCAATTTTTGTCTCCGACCTCTGCAAGGGATGCGGTGAATGCGTTGAAGAATGCGGCGACCATGGCGCACTGGTCATGGTTCCGGACACCGAGGAACTCAACCAAACCCTGACAGGCGCCCAGATTTTCAGCCGCCTGTTGCCTGACACGCCGCAAAAATACCTGGGCCTCTACAATGATGATGCCCCCGAGGATTCACGCGCGGCCGCGTTGCGCAACCACCTCATGGTGCGCCGCAATTACGAGGCACTGGTGTCAGGCGATGGTGCCTGCGCCGGTTGTGGGGAAAAGTCCATCCTGCGTGCTGCCGCCTCGATCACCGAAGCCTACATGCGCCCACTTTACCACAGCAAGGCCGACCGCCTCTACGAGAAAGCCGGGAAATTGCAGAAAAACGGCCTTGCCGCCCTGGAAAAAATGAAGGCCGTGGACGAGGAATCCTACCTGCTCTTCAAGCGCGCATTTGCTCATGTTGTCACAGGGCTCGGCGGCGAGAGCAACGAGGACACCGAAGAGCGGCTTGAAGCACACGGTGAAATTTCCGACCAGGACGTGATTGAAGGCATGAGCGCAGTCATGAATCAGGATGCCTTTAACCATAAGCTTCTCCAGGCCACCGACGGGCGGCTTGCCAACGGCATGTCCACCATGTTCATGGGTGCGAGCACCGGTTGTAACACTGTTTACGGTTCAACCCCACCATCCAACCCGCACCCCTATCCCTGGATGAACTCCCTGTTTCAGGACGGTGCCACGATCAGCTGGCTGTTGAGTGAAAGCCTGATGCTTCAGCATGCCCGCCGCTCGGTTGCGCCGGAGCGCCTGGCAAATTTCCTCGCCAGTGAAAATCCCGCGCCGTTTACAGAGCAAGCCTATTGGGACCTGACTCACCTCACCGAGAACATCATGACCGACCTGGAGATCAAGGAGCTGCCGAAGGTCTGGGTGATCGGCGGAGACGGTGCGCTTGGCGATATCGGGTTCCAGAACCTCAGTAAAGTGATTCTGCAAAACCGCCCGAACGTGAAAGCCCTGATGCTTGACACGCAGGTCTATTCCAACACCGGGGGACAAAACTCCGACAGTTCAAACATGCTCGGCGGTTACGACATGAACCAGTTCGGCCGTGCCTCGCAGGGCAAGCTCACTGAGAAAAAAAGTGTCGCCGAGATCATGACCACCGGTCACGGCAGCCCCTACATCGCACAGGTCTCAATGGCAAATTCCGCAAAACTCTACAAGTCAATGATTGACGGCTTGGAATACCGCGGCACGGCTTTCTTCCAGTGTTACACCACATGCCAACCCGAGCACGGTGTCGCTGATGACAAGTCCGCTCTGCAGGCCAAGCTCTCCCGTGACAGTCGCGGGATGCCGGAGTTCGTCTTTGACCCCCAGCAGGGCGAGCTTTCCCAGGAATGCCTGGATCTAAAAGGCAACCCCAACGTCAAAAATGACTGGGGGCAGTCTACCTATGCGGAGGACAAGGAGAAATACAACTACACCGTGGCCCACTGGGCCACGACAGAGGCACGTTTCCGCAAGCACTTGAAGGCAATCAAGCCCGATGACGCGGAAGGCATGCTTTTTCTCGATGACATACTGCTCTGCGTGACACAGGCCGATGTTGTAAACCGCCGTGTCTTCGACGAATCCCACCGCTCCTATATCCCCGACTTCGGCGTCTATATGATCGCCGACATCGGCGGCAAGAAGAAGCATGTTGCAGTCAGTCGCCAGGTTGTGCTGTTTTGCGTCGAGCGGCGCAAGGCATGGCGCATGTTGCAAAGCAAAGCAGGAGTGGAAAATGCCGATTACCAGGCTCAAATCCAATTGCTTGAAGACGTCGATGGAGGCAAGATCAGCATTGAGGACCTGCGTGCCAGACCACGGGAGATAATCGCTGCCGAGAAGGCCACTGAAGGTTAACTTCTGGCCCAGCGTCCCCAGACACGCAGGTACTCGGGAATGTTCAGTTCCCCGTCTCCGTTGGTATCGAGTGCATTGAATACCTCGTGGGCCAGCTTCTTGTCTCTTAACTTCTTGCTGGCGATGATTTCCTCAGCGGTCAGCCGGTTATCATCATTGGAATCCATGGCACTGAATATTTCCTTTGCCTCATCAGTGATGATTCGATTTTCCACGTACTCCTTCTCAGAGACAAATCCATCCCTGTTCGCATCGGATGCCTGGAAGATGCCAGCCCTTGACTCGCGTGTCAGGTAGCGTCCGCCATCTATATATTCTTTTTTCGAGTGTCGCCCGTCCTTGTCGAAATCAGTGAACCCGAAGACGCGGCGATAGCCTGCCAAGGTGCGTTCGGCAACGCCTTCCGTTCCCCGCGCACCGAATGACTTGAGGATTTCCCGGGGTGTAAGCCCCCCGATTTCCTTGGGAACCGGAGGGATCGGGCCGGTGGGCCTGGTGACCCTGGCAGGAGGCGCAGCGGATGGATCATTGCGGTCCGGTTTGATCCGGCTGTTGCCGAATTCTGGACGGAGCTCATCAGTGGTGAGTTTTCCGTCCGTGTTCCTGTCGAGCTTTTTCAGGGCGGCGCTGGCGCCAGCAATTTCCGCAGCTGATATCTCATTGTCCCCGTCGGCGTCGAGTGCCGCCAGAATGGGGTGGGTGCGCACTGCATTTCCGGGGCCGTTTCCCCGGCGGAATTGAGACGGTCGTTCACGAGTGCCTTCCGGTCCAGGCCCGGGGGCTTGCGCGATGACCGGGCTCGCCATGATGGACAGGCATCCTGAAACCAGACCGGCCTGTAGAAGTGCTTTTTTTACCGGGAACATGGCGATATGTTATCACACGGTTTACTACTGGGAAATCGGCATCTGTTTCCAGTTTAGCGTCCCGGAGGTCGCGCCCGGTTGCGGGAGTTACCCGCGCGTCCAAGGTGTTTGTCCATCTCCTCCCTGCTTACAGCACCGTTTCCGTCGGCATCCATCAGTTTGAAGCGTTCGATCATCGGGCCGCGGGCCTCATCCCGGGAGATTGTGCCGTCCCTGTCGGCATCCATCCGGGCAAACAACTGCTCCGCGTCAGGCTTGCGGCGTTGTCCAAATCCACCCCGTCCACCGGGCCGCTGTCGCCGGTCAAAACCTCCGCCCCCGCGGGCAGAACGCACCGTGCCGGCATCTCGGTCACGCCTGATTTCAATCTCGTAGCGATGACTCACTGCCCTGCACCAACCCTCTTCATCGTCACAGGCGTAATAAGAGACCTCAAGTTCCAGCGGTTGCTCAAGCTTCCCGGTTCCGGAATCGATCTCGAGTAGAAACTCGCGCGGATCGATGTCCGAGGGAGCCTCAACTTTCGGAGCAACGCCTTTACTCATGCTCAACTTGATACCCTTGGGAGCCTTGAGCTCAAAACGAAGAGGTTCCGCCAGGTTGTTCCAATGCACCGTATGGACAGGATCAAGGTGGAAACCGAGGTGCAGCTTTCCGTTACCTTCATTGAGTAATCCCCGATCTGCCTCGGCACGCAGCTTGGCATAAAAAGTTTCCTTCGTGCCGCCATCATCATCCTTTCTCATCACCGGTCGGGCAATCACCGGCGTAACCCCCTCGGGTTTCTCTACTCTAGGCACAACGCCGCTGGCAATCTTGCTCACCGGAGCAGCTTGTGGCTTGCGATCAAGATCAGAAGGCTGGGTAATCGTCTTTGTTTTTCCGACAAAGTTTTCCAGGTCAGCCCTCAACATTTCAGGATCACTCCAGCTGCGCGCAACAAGAATACTGCCCTCCGGGGAAATGACGAATTCCGAGTTGGGGCGATCCCCAAAAGCATGCTTGAGGTCGTTAGACATTGTGTCTGCCAACCATGGGATTCTGGTGTCGAGTTGTTTGCGGGCGGCCGAAACATGTGCAAGTCGCTCCTTGAGCGTGACCGGTTGCACGAACCGGTTTCGTTCCGGATGGGCAAGCGATTTATAAACATAGTAGAAAGCCAGGTCGTTGCTCTTCTCCTGATAGTCATGATGGATTGCCTCCAGACCGGAGACGTTGCGCAGGAAAGGGGGTCACGTCAGGCAACCAAACACGATCACCGCATGCCGGCCCTTGAGTTTCTCCCGTAGCGGAAAACTGCCGCCTTGCGCATTGAACAGGCGGATCTCCGGGATCAGGCTGCCAACCTTGGGCATATTCTCCCCTCCGCCCCGCCGGCGCTCACGATCCTGTCCTGCTGCAACAGCCTGTAAAACAAAGGTACCCAGTAGAAAAATTGAAATTCGAAATCGCATCATCATTTTCATCAGTGACTGGGATATAAACCTGCCACCAGCGGCAAGGCTTTGAAAATCAGATTATTGTCGGCATTGGTCTCTGTAAATCAGCTATTTACACCTTCTGTCCGTGCCCTGTCTTAATGATGACGAAGAACTAAACCGATCACTGTCAGGAATTGCTTTCCCGGGCGGGGTTCCTGGAGGCCCGGGAACTGGGAAAGGCGGGAACGGACTCATGGGGGCTATTCACTCAGCGCAATGCGCAGGAACCCTTGATCCCCGGGGAGGGCGGGGATCAGAGCTCACGGATCCTCAGGAAAAGGCGGTCCGGCGGATCGGGATCGGGCCAGTAGAGAAAGCTGGTGGAATCGCCGCCACTGGGAACCGCATTATTAACCACCTGCCAGATCTTCAAGTCGGTCGAGGACTCCACCAGATAGACCCTGCCCGGGTTCGATCTCCACGTAGACAACAGGTTTCCACTCAGCGCATGACGACTGATCGAAGTGATAATGAGCGGGTTGGGTGGATCGGGCCCGATGAGCTGGATTCCCACCATTGAAACGCCGTGAAAATTTGAATGCGAATTGAGCATTTGCGGGGTGATGGTCAGCGTGTCCAGAGTGACGGCTTCGAATTTGAGGTAGTTCCCCCCGACACTCGCATCGGTGCGGATAAAGCCCCTGTTGGGATCATAAACCGAAATGCCCGCCGTGTTGGTGAAACGCGAGTTGAGCGTCCGGTATCCACTGGTTGCCACGCGATTTGCAGCGGAGGGAAAGCTGCCGAAGGTGCCCGCTCCGCTCAGATACATGTTGCCGTAGCTGCCGGAAGTGAAGCCGATACCGGTGCCGATATAGATGTAGACATCGTATGTCGTTCCGGCGGCGGCATGGCACCCGGTAAGCTCAATTGCCGCGTAAGGATGCGGATCGCTGCTTGAATCAAACGGGGAGGGACCCTTGCCCTTCATCATGCGGGAATTCGCGTCGTCGTGCAGGATTGAGCTCGCATTCCTGCCATCCCACGCGCGGTAGCTGAGACCGAGAGAGGTCGCCTCGTTCCTCGAGTTATGGATGACCTGGATAATCGTGGTCGTCCCGTTTCGATTCGGAGTGTAGGGAACATTGTTCCAGTTCGGGTTGGGAACGACCCCCGCGATTTCATCCGGGCCGAGATCAAACTGCCCGACAGGGTCAGTCATGCTGATACTGATGATGCCCGAGAACGCCGTTGTCACCGGTAACACCACCGCAACGATCAGCAGGTCTCGCAGAGTCAATTTCATAAGAGATGCAAGGCTACCTCAGGCAAACCGCTTTTTCAACCTGTTGCCAGGAAATCGCTTTCTCGGGCCGGATTTCCGGATAGTGATTTTCCCTCATCACACAAGTCCCTCGGCGAAGTAATGGGATAGCGTTTTGAACATCGGTCGACAGATGAACAGGGACCGGGATCCTGAAACCAGGACGGAGTGTCGCCTCGCAGGTTATACAGAATCTTGGCGCCGCCTGCTATTTACGATAGGGCTGTTGGCATGGAAACGCCTGCTTCTCGGATTGCCATGCTTGCCTTTGCTTTGGTCTTGGCCGCCCCGCCGCTTCATGCCGCTGACATAAACGATCTGGTTTATGAAATCAGGGGTGATGCCGTCACTATCATTGGATGCGACACTGCCGCCTCAGGGGACCTGACCATTCCTTCAGAAATCGAAGAGAGGCCGGTGACGACAATTGCTTTTGAAGCTTTCATGAATTGCGGCTCCCTGACAGGAGTGGTTATTCCCGAGGGAATCAGTAGTATCAACAGGGGCACCTTCGCGCATTGCCGCAGCCTCCGTTTTGTAGTCATCCCCGAGAGTGTCACTTCCATCCGGGAGGGGGCTTTCGCTTATTGCAGTTCACTGGTAAGTGCGGATCTCCCGGACAACCTGCGCAATCTCGAACGTGATGTCTTCCTGAGTTGCACCAAGCTGACAAGCATGAGAATTCCCGACCGGTTGCACTATATCAGCACGGGAGTCTTCGCTCATTGCCACAGCCTCACGAGCGTGATCCTGCCAGAACGAATGAGGGTGATTGGGGATAATGCCTTCTATGAATGCCTGGCCCTGCCGGAGCGACGGTGACTCATGCTGCGGGTGCGGCGGGATTTCACGGGAACAGTTTTGGAGGGATAACCACCGTGGAAGGGGAAGTGCCTGACCTGAATCCCTCAATGGCCAGGGCGATGGTGACGGTAAACCCGGACAGGGACGGGTCAGAAACAACCTGGGAGGTGACGGATGAGAGTGGTCGGATTCATGGATCCGGCGGACCCTACTTCGATTTTTCCTCCAATCCGGAGGTGTTCAGATTTCTTGTTCCCTATAATCAGATCCTCAGGATCACGGTCCATGACGCCCGGGGCGACGGCATGGGGCATTTGACCGGGTCTCATCTGGGAACCTGGAGTTTGAGCCATGGCACCACGGTGCTGGCTTCCGGTGGCGGGAACTTTGGATTTGAACAATTCGCAGCGGTCACCATCCCGGGTCCGGCGGAATTAGCCATCATCAGGGTAACAGGAGAAGGAGCTTCCGGAGAGTTGACAGCTTTCAGCATTACCTTTGCCTCCAATGAAGGATGGACCTACGCCGTTGATCGTTCGCGGGACCTTGGAGCATGGGAGCCTCTCTCCACCAGCATCACTGGCGAGGAAGAGACCACAATATTCACCGATAATGACCCGATCCTTGATGGCAAAGGGGTATTTTACAGAGTGCGGGAAGTGAGTAACTAGAAGCAAGAAACCAGGGAAGGTGGAGCTAATGCGCGCCCTGCAGTTCGCGCATCTGCAAGTCTTCTGGTTCGGACGGCAGACATTCACCCTGCCCTCCGCCACATGCTCAGATGTGCAGAGCTTTGACTTCGTTTCGTGCGACTTTGATGAACACCTCATCGAGGTCCTTGCCGCTGAAACGTTCCTTGATCTCCGCAGCAGTGCCTTCGGCCAGAATTGAGCCTTCGTGAAGGAAAACGATTCTGTCGCAGGCGACCTCGATATCCTTCATGTTATGACTGGTATACAGAATCGCAGGCGAGCGTTCGCGTTGTGTGCGCCGAACGAGAGAGCGCACTTTGTCTGCCATATCGGGGTCGAGGGAGGCGGTCGGCTCATCAAGGAGAAGGAGTTCGGGGTCGTTAAGGAGAGCCTTGGCGAGGTTGACGCGGGTGCCTTCACCGGCTGAGAGGCGACCGGTGACGCTCTCACGCAGGTGAGCGATCCCGAGCATTTCGAGAAGTTCGTCAATCTTATCTCCGGGATTCTTCACGCCGTAGAGGCCAGCGAAAACACGCAGGTTCTGCCAGACCTTGAGATTGGAGGGGAGATTCGCGTAGGTGGTGCAGAAATTGGTGCGCTTGAGGATTTCAATGCGGTGTTTCTGCAGGTCCTTGCCAAAAACAGTGATGGTGCCCTCGTTCGGAATGGTAAGCCCGAGGATCATGTTCATCACGGTCGTCTTGCCCGCGCCGTTCACACCGAGGAGTCCGATCACTTCACCCGCCCGGACTTCCAGGTCCAGGCCATCCACCGCCACGAGTTTCCCGAAGCGCTTGGTGAGGTTTCGGATCTGGAGAAGGGGTTCTGGCATCTGGGAAAAGGATTCAGTGGACCGGGGCCACTGGCTAGGAGAGGAGCTTGGACCGGATCGAATCAGTCACCTGCTTCGGGTTTGCCTTTCCCTTGGAGGCTTTCATCACCTGGCCGGTAAGCCAATTGATAAGTTTTTCGTTGCCACCCTGGATCTCGGCCACTTTGTCCGGGTTGGCGGCGATGGCCTCGTCGATAAAAGCATCGATCGTGCCGGTATCGGCCGGTTCAAATCCCATTTCTGCGGCGATCTCGGCGG
>Ga0310120_10002300_pt1 | contig 14014 bp, 13 predicted proteins | sample CB27_AW_983_MG_FD_203506 | JGI IMG/M metagenome (GOLD analysis project Ga0310120, IMG submission 203506) | Marine microbial communities from Western Arctic Ocean, Canada - CB27_AW_983 | ecosystem: Environmental > Aquatic > Marine > Oceanic | place: Canada: Western Arctic Ocean | collected... | reverse complement strand
GCGGCGTGACACAATGTAGATACTTACCCCGGGGCCGTGGACCTGGGGAGATTGAGCACTTGCCGCGGGGTCTTCCGTGTTGATGATACCCCCGTGAGCAACGACGACGAATCGACGGTCTGGAAGGGCGGGCCGTCCCAGGTGGTGAATCTCCCGGTCTTTTCGGCGTGTCTCCTGATGGCGATCGCGTGCCTGGTGGTAGGGGACAATCTCCATTGGTCCATCTCCCTGGGCGCCCTCGTTGCGGGCGCCATCGTCGGATGGAAGTGGTTGGTGGTGCGCTGCCGGAAATATGAGATCACCACCCAGCGGCTCCGTCTTTTCGAGGGAGTTCTGAACCAGGACATCGACGAGGTGGAACTTTACCGCGTGAAGGACACCCGCATTGTTCGCCCCATCTGGTTGCGCGTTTTTGACTTGGGGAATATCGAACTCGAGACCTCCGACCGGACCCATCCCAAGCCGGTTCTCACCGCGATCGGGGACGCGATCGAGGTGCGCGAGCATCTCCGCAAGTATGTGGAGATTCTGCGCGATGAGAAGCGGGTGCGCGAAGTGGACTTCGACGAGACGGGTGACAGTGAGTTCGGGGACGAATTGGGGTAGGAGCTCCCGGCCGGTGGATTTTTGTTAGGGATCGCCGCACTCCTTCCTCATCGCGAGTGTGCCTCTCTTCGTGTATGGCGTGCTCCCCATCACGACCATCGGACCTGTAGCGGGCTTTGCCAGGGCCACTCTACCCGCAGCGGATTTGCTCACCATGGTTTATAGCCGGCACCTTGCGGACTCCGAGAACATCGATGGTTGCTGGATCGTTTGGAGTGGCGGTGGGCAACCGTTCCTGGAAACCATCCCGGAAGCACCGCAGTGGAGCAACTAGGGACGTTGGCAAGAGTGGTTGGCGGGAGGTGGGGTGGTTTTATCACCCGTGCCCAACAGCGACCTGGTCCCCATCCGGATCGCCAATCCCGTGTGGGCTGGGGACAGCTTCTGTTTCTTCCGGCTCCGCTTCACGGCGAGCGGGATCCAGGAATCCACGCCTGGCGGATTCTCACGAAGGAGACTTGCACTCACCGCCAAAATCCGCATTCTCCGCTGCCCGAAGCGAAGGGCAATTGCGGGGTTAGCTCAGTTGGTAGAGCAACTCGTTTACACCGAGTGGGTCGGCGGTTCGAATCCGTCACTCCGCACCATTCGCTTCGTTCTCGTGGCCCTTTGGAAGGGAGATCGTTCCACTCAAGGAATGAGTCGTGGCCATGAATCAGTAAGCGCCGGCGTTGTACAACTGTCCGTTGAGATCCTCCTTGCCGATCACCCCGGGGGCCCGGTCGAGCGGCTTTCCGTTCTTACGATCGAACTCCTTGATGGAGACGCGCCCGGCGCCCTCGGTGGTCTTCATGGTCGCAGGTTCGATGATGCGCCGCCACTCGAAGTAGTAATAGGAGTCGTCCCAATTCGCGAGGGCGACATGGTCCTGGGGTTGCAAGCCACCGGCACGGTCATGAACCACCTCGAAGGCGACTACCGGATAGGGGTTTGGGTGCCGCTTCTTGAAGAGGCCACAGCAGGGCAAGAGAAGCAAGGCGCAGAGGATGAGGAATAGTCTCACCACGGGGAAGCTAAACAGCTGCTCCCTCTGGGGTCGAGGGGAATTCAGTGGTTGTGAGCTTGCGGTGAGGTCGGTGGGATGGTTTGGTTTCGCGCCCCGGAACCCGCGATGCATCTCCGCTTCACAGAGGAAGAACTTGGCGTCCTGATCGATATGGTCAGTCTCGCCGCCGAAGTGGCGTCGTTGAATCGCAGGCCAGGGGCGGAGCAGAAGTATGCGCGATTCGAGGAGTTGGAGAGTTTATTGCTCGAAAAGCTGACTCATCTTGGCTTTGCCAAGATCATCGAAATCGAGGAGGAGCATCAGCGACACCGCCTCACTACCGAGTATCTGACCAAGTCATTTGTGCAGGAATCGCTGGACGAGATGCGCAATGAGATCTTTTGGGAGGAAATTACCCTCCGCATGGCGGAGCGTGATGTTATTCGCAAGATTGGGTTACCTGCCTGGAATGGGCTGGATGAAGAAGCGCGCCGCGCGCATGCTGAACCGGTCGAGAAGAGTTATTGGAAGGAATTTACCAAGCGTGGAATCGAGAAACTGCACCTGATTGCGCGGTTTGATTCGGGCTAGGCTCATCAGAGATTTCGCTTTGCTGAGGCCGGCCGCATGGTTGGTGATTGGGCTCAGGGGAATTGAGGTATTTGTTATCCGTTACACGTCATGGAAACCGAGCCGCTCATTCGGAGGAGGAAGCAACACTATCCAGTGTCGAGTTTCCTGCTCCAATACCTTCAACACTACGGGCGACGATCGGACATCCCGTTGATTTATGACGACCTCTTGCGCTTTGGAGAGGCCATCCCCTATGAGAACTCGGATGGCGACGAGACCCTGTGGTTGACGGTGTCCTACCCCCAGGAAGTGATGGCCGAGTTGCGGCCCAAGTTGACTGGGATCTATGCGATGCTGAAGATCGGCGGCGACCTCTCGCTGGCGCAGCACCTCGCTGTTGAGCGCATCGACTTTGGAGAGTTTGGAAATTCGCGCCCCTTTCGTATTCGCATCACGAACTTGTTCAACGGCAACTCGGACTACTACTACGTCAAGAATGCGGACTCGTCGCGCATCTATGGTCTGGAGTTGGAACACATCCTCTCGCCCAACTGCATCAACTACCTGGTGAACGGGAACACGCTCATCGAAGAACACATTGCGGGAGTGCCTGGTAATATCTTCATCGAGGAATATCTCCAAGAGGAGGAACTCAACAAAGTGAGGATCGCCAAGGAGTTTGTGAAATTCGGGGAGCGTTGTTTTCTGCGCTTGCTGGGTGACATGCGAAGTGTGAACTACGTGGTTGATATCACCCCGGACTTTGAGGAAGTGCAGTATCGGGTGCGTCCCATCGACTTCGACCAGCAATCCTATGAGGGCGCCCTCGTTGTCTATCGCGCCCATCACTTTCCGGATAATGAAGCGGTAGATCTGTTGGTGCGTGAGCATCTCAACCCGACGACCATCATGCAGTATCGTAGTGAGGAACGAAGTCAGATGGCGCGGCGCTCCCGGGCCGAGCGCAATCGTCTGACCGGGGTTCTCAAGACCATGTGCAAGGACAACCTGGCGCCTCCGGAACATCTCGTGGAACTACGGGACGCCTTGGGTGAGCGCTATGGCACGCACACCTTCACCAGCTGTGCAACGATGGGCGATCTCACCTCGGCGCACCTGCATTTCATGTTGGAACTTTAGGCGTGTTCAGGGCTTTTCTCACAGGCTTTGTCGCGACCGCGCTCCTCGCGGGGGCGCCCGATTGGTATTCTGATGAGCGCGGTCTGCAGGCAAACGGGGATATGCCTCTCCTTCACGGATAGGGCGTCCAGCTCTCGATGACTTCACTCGCGGAGGGAAAGAAGACGATTCACCATGGCCTCCAACTGGCTGTTCACCAACATGGCTGCGAGGGTTTCCCCTCTCTTGCGATCCTCCTCCGGGAGCTTGGTGATCTCCGCTTTCAGGACCGCGGTGAGGCGGGCAAGGGTCGGAAGTTTAGCTTCCTTTTGTTTTAGCTGTCGGAGAACTTCCTGAGCCATTCCCCGCCGGACGCCCTGCAGGAATGTTTCGAAGGTCAGATCCTTCGGAGGGAATGGTCGGTCTTCCTTGAATTTCCTCCATTTCACTCGGATGGGCTCTTCGTCGAGGAGGGCTTTGGCAAAGGCCGGGGGAACCCCCGGGGGCAACTCCTTGCCCCAGGTTGCGGACCAGTAGCCGAAGAACCGCTCCTGATTCTTCGCGAAAAATGCTTCCAGATCGCCTGGGTTCATTTTCTTTTCAAATTGCAGGAAGGCGTAAAAAAGGGCCCGGTGAATGAGGTTGGCCATATCCAACTCGCCCACCCCAATGTTGCGGAGGACGTTGGGATTGAAGGCGGGAATCTCTTTGCGAAACTGCTTCATTCCGTGCAGGGGATCTACCGCATCGAGCACGAGCTTGCGCTCGCCACCTTCGACGGAGAATCCGCGTTCTGCGAGCAGGCCGGTTGCCTTCTCCAGGATGACCCAGCTCCCATCAGCGAGGGTGAATTTGACCCGACCGTTGTTCTCGCGGATCTCCTCGACAACTTCCTGCAGGTCCTTCCCAAACCACGGGAGACTCGTCTTACTGGCCGAAGCGAGGCCGATTCCGATCTCGCTCTTGCCGAGAGTCAGAGCGGGAATCATGCGCCAGTTCACTTCTTGAGGCTTGGATGCCTGGCCGCTTCCGAACAGGATCTTGAATCCATCGAGTTGCTTGAGGAGCTCCGCCAAGCCGTGAATCTTGATCGGTTGCTGGCCCATCAAGCCGTAGGTCGTCCCGCTGCCCTTGCCATTTGGCTCCCACCAGATGGCCCCGCCAAGCTCCCCGGTGGAAAGTTGCACCAGGGCGGCGCCACTCTCCTTCTCGATCACCAAGACCCCCTGATGGCCAACGCCTTCCTCAGGTTTGGAGGCGGTGTAGATTGCGCGAAAGCTTGCCATCGCTGCGAACTTCCTGGTGAGTTCGATACTCCATTCCTCCACGCTGCGTTCGGCTCGGAGCGCGGGCATGAGCCCGAGGAAGATGATGGCTGGAATGAGCTTCATGAGAGCAGGATCAAGACTGAGATCGCGGAAGGTAACCTGCCGCGAGGGAGTAAACTACCACGCAGACGGGGCGAGCTCAATCATTCGAGGGATCTGGAATTGTGAGCCGGGCGGTCGCCCATCAAGATCCGCGCATGAACTTTCGATGTATCCTCTCTCTCGCCTTCGCTGCTCCGGTTATGGCCACTCCCGAGGGAGCGGATTTTGTCTCCCGGGGGGATCGGGCCTCGAGGTCTTTGGCGAGAGGTCGGAAGCGGTGGGCACTGCCGGGACCGGCTTGGTGAACCGGCGCCCGATCGAGCTGGCCTATGACCATCGCAACTCAGCCGGGATTGGGGGGCAGCGCATCGCGCTCACGGCCCTGCGGGCGAGATCTTCCGCCTCCGCCCTTCGACGGATCGCCAACTCTTCTCTCCGCTCGCTTCGGGGAGTCGATTTCACAAGTGCGACGCCCCTGCGCCAGGAAGATCTGAGTGACCTCGGAGCCAACTTGATTCAGGTGCTCGAGGGCCCCATCCCGCGCCCGGGGATCTCCCTCCGGTGGGCGGCGCAGCTCCTTGGAAGGCGACCGTGGTCTTGACCTTTCCGCCAAGCGGGACCAGCTTCGCGCCCGCGAGTGGATCCTCGGATCATACGATCCTCTGATCGGGCTCAAAACTCCGCATAATACCATATTTCATGTCATACGATCTCGTTGTGATTGGTGGCGGTCCCGGGGGCTACGTAGCCGCCATTCGGGCCGGGCAGTTGGGGAAGAAAGTGGCCTGTGTCGAGGCCGAGCGGGCGGGGGGAACTTGCCTGAATTGGGGCTGTATTCCCACCAAGGCTCTTCTCAAGAATGCGCACCTGTTTCACACCCTGCAGCACCAGGCCAAGCAGTTTGGAATCAGCTTCGACAATCTCTCCTACGATTGGAGCGCGATCATCGGGCGCTCGCGCAAGGTTTCCGACCGACTCGCCGGCGGGGTCGAATTTCTCTTCAAGAAGAACAAGGTCGACTATGTGAAGGGCTTTGGATCACTGGTCGGGGATCATCAGGTCGAGGTGCGCGCGGAAGATGGGACTACGCAGATCCTTGAAGCGAAGAATATTATCATCGCGACTGGAGCGAAGGCGCGCGAGTTGCCGGATTTGCCCTGCAATGGAACGAGCGTCATTGGTTCGCGGGAGGCGATGATTCTCCCTGCCCAACCGAAGAGCATGGTCATCATCGGGGCCGGGGCGATCGGAGTTGAGTTTGCTTACATTTACAATGCCTTCGGAACGAAAGTGACGATGATCGAAATGATGCCGCGGATTGTGCCGGTGGAAGACGATGACATCGGGGATGCCTTGAAGAAGTCCTTCATGCGGGCGGGGATCAAGTGCCTCACGGACACCAAAGTGACCGCGAGCGAAGATCGGGGCGACTCCGTGAGCATTACGGTTGAGAATGCCAAAGGGAGCGAAACGATTGAAGCCGATGTTTGCCTTGTGGCGATCGGGGTGGTTCCGGTCTTGCCCGGAGGCAAGCTCCCGGAGTTTACGGATCGCGCATGGATTCAGATTGGAGATCGCTACCAAACCTCAACGCCCGATCTCTACGCGATTGGTGACATTGCCGGTCCTCCCTGGCTGGCGCACACCGCCATGTATGAAGCGGTGCAATGCGTGGAAGGTCTCTTTGTGGACGGGGTGGAGCCGAAACGCGTCGATACCTTTCCGAGTTGCACCTACTGCTATCCCGAGATCGCCTCGGTCGGGAAGACCGAGCGGGCTCTTCAGGAAGAAGGGGTGGCTTACAAAGTGGGCAAATTTCCCTACCAGGCCCTCGGCAAAGCGCAGGCAGCCGCAGAGACGGATGGCTTCATCAAGTTGCTCTTCGGAGAGGAGCACGGGGAGCTCCTGGGCGCCCACATCATCGGCTCCAACGCCACCGACCTGATCGCCGAAATGGGGTTGGGCCTTACCCTGGAGGCCACCATCGAGGACTTTCACGCCACCATCCATGCCCACCCCACTCTCACGGAAGGCATCCACGAGGCAGCCCTCGATGCGGATGGACACGCCATTCACTTCTAGGGTCTGTTCGACAACCCGACTGGTGGCGGGGTTGGAATCAATTCGGAAGAAACAATCAGGCGCAGCGAAAGGGAGCAGCGGGCCTTTTTCCGGCTCGCTGCGTTCTCGTTGCGGCTGTGTGGGCTCGCCCATCACCACCGGCCGCCGCCTTGCCAAGCGGAAAAATTGCTCGCGCCGCCCCTCACCCGGGTTTTCGATCACACCCTAAGATGTGAGCGAACTCTGGTGCTCCGTTGCACCTGAGATCTCCAGGTGAGGACTGGTCGGCGAAGCCGAAGCACGGCGGGCCCCGGGGTGCTCGCCGAGTTTCCCTCCCGGGCCGCATGGAACCTGATCCCGGAGGGGGCATCTCTGAGAACGGAAATCTTCCCCTGTGCGCGGAACCCGTTGGGGGGGAACTTCTCTGCGGTGCCTCCAGCGTTGCCATTGTGGGCGATTGCGCTATCTCGGGCTCCGCAATCTGCTGCCATGCCCGGTTCCCCAGAACACCCTCAGGGTCACTTGCAACTCGGCGACTATCGTCTCGTCGAGCTCATCTTTGAGGGTTCGGTGACCCACACGTATCACGCCGAGCAACTCTCGATGGATCGCGTGGTCTTGCTCGAGCGAATCAAGTCGGAGATCGAGCTTGCCCCTGAGCTGGTGGAGAATTTTTTAGCGGATGTGCGTGCCAAAGCGGCGGTGGATCATCCCGGAATCGGATCCGTCTACGAAGGAGTGCACGATGATGAGGCGGTCTACTACACGCGCGAGTTGTTGGCGGGTGACGATCTGGAAGAGCTTCACAATGGCGATCAGACCTTTGCGCCTGCCACCATCGCGACCTTTCTCCGGCAGGTGGCGAGTGCGATGGATTATTACCAGAGGCGCGAGGTTGCCACTCTCGCCTTGGAGCCGAGGCACCTTGTCTTGGGCGAGCACGCTGTATTACGGATGGCCAATCTCGCGATCGCGGAGTCATCGGATCAGGTGGTGGAGGGCCACGATTGTTTTCTCATCGCGGAATTGTTTCTCGATCTCTTGCAGCGGGGAGCACCAGGCGCTACCCGCACAAGCAGACTCCTCACCATGATGACCGGTGAGCACGGGACCAGTCTCACCTGGGAACAGGTGGCGCACACCGCCCGCAAATTGGAAGAGGAACTCTCCGAAGGTGCCAAGGTGGCATCCTTGGACCGGGCGATGTCGGGGCCTTGGGCAGGGGGGCGGATCAAGGCCCTGGTGGGGATGTTGACGATCGGGGTGATGGTAGCCGCTCTTGGCACCGGGGGCTTTTTCCTGATCACGCGCAATGTCCGTCCCAAGGCGCGCGATTTGAGCGCGATGGTTGAGGTGTCCGCGGGAAGCTATCAGACCCACGGTGGGAAAGCGGTCGAACTGAAACGTTTCTGGATCGATGCCCACGAAGTATCCATCGCCGAGTATGCGGAATTTATGGATGCCCTCGCCAGCTTGCCGGAGGGTAAGCGCAGCGCCTATGACGATCCCAGTCAGCCCGCGATCAAACTCGATCACGATCCCGACCAATGGACCTCGAGGTTCAAGGCCGCGCGGACTGGCAAGACCCTTGATGGCCTGGCATTCGATCTCAATCATGCGGTGACGGGGATCGACTGGTGGGATGCCCAGGCCTATGCCAATTGGAAGGGAGGGCGCTTGCCCACCCAGGAAGAGTGGCTCGCGGCAGTTGGGGATGGCACCCTCGCGCCCTCTGACCGCGGGGCGGTGGATGAGCTTCCGGGCGACGTGACATCCCAGGGTGTTTATGGACTGGCAGGAAATGTCGCAGAGTGGATCTACGCGCCCGCGCGCAATCCCGCCTTTCCGATGAATGCAAAGGGACCTCTTTGCTGTGGAGCCTCCTACCTGACTCCCCGAGATGGGGTACTTGCGCGCACTTGGCTGGCCACCCGCGAAATTCGCCGACGGGACCTGGGCTTCCGCGTTATCAGGGAAACAGCGCCCTGATTGGTTGAGTCATCTTGCTCAGGATTGGGGCAGAGAGAGAAATCGCGCACATATTATTGGGCTCACCGGGAGTTTCCCTTGCGGTGAGCTGGCGATTTGGCCTAAATCCCCGTTCACACCATCCCATCCCTTCATGAACGTCTATCGCAGGATCCTGCCATTCCTTGTCGTCTCCGGGACTCTTGCCTGGGTCAGCAGCGTGCAGGCTCAAGTCCGAGTGACTGTCAAAATGTCGAAGTCGCAGTACGTGGCGCACGAGCCCGTCCTCGCCACCGTGACGGTCACCAACAATGTTGGCCGTGATCTTCTCATTCACAGCGAAGGCGTGGGGCGGGGCACCATCAGCTGGCTCGACTTCGTAGTCACCTCAGGGCGCAACTCGCTCAGCCCCAGGACCAAACTGAGTTTCAAGTCCGTGACCATTCCGGCGGGACGGAGCATCTCGAAGACCATCGATTTGACAGGCCTCTATCGGGTCACGGAAGCGGGAAACTTCCGGGGGCACGCCGTCGTTCGCCTTCCTGATGGTGCAGGAGCCTTCAAGTCGAACAGGGTGCCCTTCACGGTGACGAAGGGACGAGAGATTTTCAGAGAGCGAGTAGGCGATCCAAACAGCCGCTCAGTTCGGGAGTTCCGGCTATCGACTCACAGTGCCTCGCAGAAGTCCTCGCTCTATGTGCACGTCATCGATGTGCGCACGGGCCGGACCCTGCAGGCCTTCCGAATGGGGGAAGCCATCACCTATCAGAAGCCGAAGGCCAGGGTGGATCGGAATAATAACCTCCACGTTCTCTTCCTCACGGCCCCGGACACCTACGCCCACGGGCAGGTGAGTCCGGACGGCAAGTACCTCGGCACCGAATATTTCAAGGCTGCGCCCGGAAGGAAACCCTCCCTCGCTATTTTTGCGAGCGGTGATGTCGTGGTTGCCGGCGGTGTTTCCTACGACCCAAAGGCAGAACTCCAGCAGCGCGCTCAGATTCGTAAACTCTCCGAGCGCCCCGCTCTAACATATCGCTAGAGCTCTCATCGCCAACGGCCTGCCGAGAAAAGCGTTGCACGCTCTAACAAAATCCGTTAGAAGACCATCATAACAAGGTTTGCTTATTAAAACCTGCCTGCCTGCCTGTCCCATGCTTCTTCGCTGTCCTCTCCTGAAAGGAGTTCTTTTTGGATTGATGTGTTTCGTCTGCGCTTCCCTCGGAGCACAGGCCAATTACTTCAACTACATCGTCATCGATCCTGGTCACGGCGGCCACGATCTCGGGGGACACTATGGCAAGGTCTACGAGAAACATCTCGCCCTTGATACGTCGATGCGACTTGAGCACTACCTCAAAGCCAGCGGCTACAAGACGGTCATGACCCGCCGGAGTGACAGTTTCATCTCGTTGCCCCGACGCGCGGCGATGGGCAACCGCTACCGCAATTCGATCTTCGTGAGCATCCACTACAACTACACGTGGAAGCGCGACGTCTGTGGGTTGGAAACCTTTTACCACAGCAGGGCCAGCAAGCCGCTGGCCGACTATATCAACGACGGGATGCTTCGCCGGACCAAAGTCTCCAACCGAGGGGTGAAGTTTGCGCGCTATTACGTTATCCGCAACGCCCGTAACCCGGCCGTCCTCGTGGAGTGCGGCTTCGTGAGCAACTCCCGCGAGCGTGCCCGCATGAAGAATGGGAGCTACCGCGATGCCATTGCGCGTGGGATTGCGGAAGGCATTGCGAAATTCCGCAAGTCGAACTGATTGCCCGAGTCCCGAACTATCGAAAGGTGGCCCGCGGGTCGCCTTTTTTGTTGGGGTCCCGGCTCTCCATGCGTCGTTGCGCGCCATTGACCCTCCCTCCCCAATGTCCGACCATTCCGCCATGGGCCTGATCACCTGCCAAGGAATGCGTGACCTCGAAGAAGCCGCCTTTCGGCGGGGCGTTTCTGCCGAGGCCCTCATGGACAAGGCCGGACGGCGCCTGGGGGAGGCCTTGGTGCGGCTCATTCCCGGACCGGGGACGGCGGTGGCCTACCTCGGGCGCGGGAACAATGGCGGGGACGCCCTGGTTGCCTTGCAGGTCCTGCGCGCAGCCGGCTGGAAGATTACAGCCCGGTGCCCTTATTCATCCACCGAGCTCGGAGTCCTGCCCCGGAGAAAGATTCGCCAGCTGGGCAACCTCGCTCTCGAAGTCGATCCCTTCGAGGGCATGGACTCGACTCGCCCGCTTCTGCTCATTGACGGGCTCCTCGGGATTGGAGCCCGCGGACCATTGCGCGATCCCCTCGCGGCGCTTGCCGCTGAGATGAATGAACTTCGGGAGAGTCGGGGAGCCACCATCGCTTCCGTTGACATTCCCTCCGGCCTCAACGGTGATACGGGGGAGCCCTCTCCCGGTGCGGTCCGCGCGGACCTGACCGCCACCATCGCCGCTCCGAAAGTTGGCTTGTTGGCCGATTCAGCAACCCGTTATGTCGGTCGTCTCGAGCTCATCCCCCTCGAAGAACTCTCGCCCTCCTCTGATGGCGGCGATCGATTGACAACCCACCATCATTTGCGGGCCCTCCTTCCTCCACGTGCATTTGACAGTCACAAGGGGAACACCGGCCGCCTTGGAATTGTGGCGGGATCGCGAGGCCTGTTAGGTGCGGCCATCCTGGCCGCGACCGGCGCCTTGCGCGGTGGAGCGGGTCTCGTCACGCTCTATGTCCTGGAACCACTCTATCCCTGTCTGCTTGCAGCCGGGCCTCCTCCGGAAGCAATGGTGAAACCGATCGAGAGCTATCGCGAGGTCCTTTCCGATTCGCACGATGCGCTCGCAGTGGGCCCGGGCTTGGGCCGTCTGCGCGGCGACAACCGAAAGGCCCTCCTGGAAATCCTGGCGCAGGCGGACTGTCCCCTCGTCGTCGATGCGGATGCCCTCAACGTGATCGCTGAAGAAGGTCCCGCGAATCATCTCCACAAAGGGATGGTGATCACGCCGCATCCCGGAGAACTATTGCGTCTCTTTCCGGAAGCGCGCGCCCTCGATCGGGCCGAGACCGCGCGCCAATTTGTGAACCGTCAGCCCTGCACTCTTCTCTATAAGGGAGCGCGCACAATCATCACCGCTCCCGGTGAGGCGCTCTCCTATAATTGTACCGGGACACCCGCAATGGCAACGGGCGGACAGGGCGATGTGCTCACCGGACTCCTGGGGGCACTCCTTGCCGGCGGGCTTCCTCCTCTGGGGGCCGCTCAGGCCGCGGCTTGGCTTGCAGGGCGGGCCTCGGAGCTGGCGCAGGTGGGCGGAGAATCGGAGCAATCTCTTCTCGCGAGCGATACCGCGCGAGAGCTTGGGCGTGCGTTTTTGGCCCTGCGGGAAGCTTCCTGAACAAGCGGGCTTGGAGATTCCACTTTATCCTTGGACGGGATGCTGGCATCTTTGTCAGGGCTCACACTTACCTACTCATGAACGAAGGATTTCGACGTTTTGTAGTTCTCTTGGGCGTTTTCGTGCTCGCATTCCTCGCCGTCTTCGCCTTCCGCCGGGTTCAGGACGGCGAGGGCCTCTTCGATATCTTCAAGTTTGGGAAGAAGGACGGGCAGGAGAATTTCGTGCCGGAGTCCTACACCCTCAGCACCGAGTCGGCTCTCGATCCTGGCGATGTGAAGATCCTCGCTCGCCTCGACGAAGAGTACGCCCGCCTGACCGAGGCGGTGGTTCCCTCGGTGGTGAGCCTCCACACCGAAGGGATGAAGCGTCGCCTGATGCGCGATTGGTTTGGACGGGTGTTCGAAGATCGCTATCCCGTAAAGGGGATCGGCTCGGGCGTAATCGTTTCGAAGGAAGGTCACGTGGTCACCAACCAGCACGTCACCGATGGCAAGACCGAGATCAGGGTCACGATGCATGACGGAAAATCCTATCCCGCGGTGGTGATTGGAGAGGACCGGGCTCTCGACATCGCCGTGATTCGAATCAAAGCCAAGGACCGCGAATTTCCATCGCTCAAGTTTGGTGATTCCGATCGGGTCCGCCAGGGACAGCAAACCTTTGCTATCGGCAATCCCTTTGGCCTTGGAGAAACCGTCACCCGAGGAATCATCTCGGCCAAGGAACGCACCCTTTCCGACAAGCAACGCGATCTTTTCCAGACCGACGCCGCCATTAACCCCGGAAACTCCGGGGGACCTCTCATCAACATCTTTGGTGAGATCATCGGGATCAATGTCGCCATCTATTCCCCCGATACCGTGAATCAGGGATTTGTCGGAATCGGCTTTTCCATTCCTTCCAACGATGTGTGGGAAGTCTTCGAGCAGATCCTGAGCGTGGGACGAGCCACCCGCGGGTGGCTGGGGGTGCAAAGTTATGACTGGGAACCGTGGTCCCAAAAGGAGACCGGTTGGCAAGAAGAGAAGGGCGCCTTCATTGTGGATGTCGTTCCCCAATCTCCCGCTTACCATGCCGGGCTGAAGCCCCTCGATGTCATCATGAGCTATGACGGAATGGAGGTGGAGAGCCGGCTCCATTTCTTCAGCTTGATTCAGCGCACCAAAATCGGGAAGGAAGTGACCATGGAGGTCTGGCGCAAGCGAAAGAAGATCGAGCTCTCCGCCACCGTGATCGATGCGGAGGAGTCCGAAGCCCTGGTGCGCCAGGAACCTGCCACGCGGAGCGCTACCGATGAACGCATCATCCAGAATATCGGCCTCAAGGTTCAGGAATTGACGCTCTTGCAGCGAACCAGGGGGGGCAGGGGAGTGCTCGTGACCGCAGTCTTCCCAGGGAGCCAGGCTCAGCAGCGGAACATCCGCCCGGGAGACTTGATTCTCAGAATCAACAATGTGTCGATTGGCCAGCCGGTCGATTTCTATACCCGGCTTGTTGCCTCGGCCGCCGTGCAGGAGACCGCCGTTGTTGTCCAGCGGGGGCGCGGAACCTATCGCGTGCGTCCATTTGAGCGGGTTTCCCGCATGGACGATGAGGAGGAGCGATAGAAGGGGTTGGCCCTTTTCGTTATCCTAGACTAAGGTATAAGATACCGCGCCGGGTTTCCGCTCATCCCCTTTCCGGTCATGGCTTACGATACACACGATTCCTACGAATCCCGCAGCACCTTTGGCTTGGTTGCTCTCGTCGCCGTGGTTGTGATTTGTGGCGGGTTGCTTTTTCTGGTTGCGCGCTACTTCACCTCCTCCGACGAGCAGAGCACTGCTGCGGAAGAGCCCGAAGAGATCGCGCGGGTCCTTGGGAAGCTTTCGAATCCTCCTGATCAGGAGGCCACCGCGCCTCCGGAAACTGCGGCCGAAATTCTCAATTCCCTCGGTATTGGGGT
>Ga0310120_10002299_pt1 | contig 14020 bp, 15 predicted proteins | sample CB27_AW_983_MG_FD_203506 | JGI IMG/M metagenome (GOLD analysis project Ga0310120, IMG submission 203506) | Marine microbial communities from Western Arctic Ocean, Canada - CB27_AW_983 | ecosystem: Environmental > Aquatic > Marine > Oceanic | place: Canada: Western Arctic Ocean | collected... | reverse complement strand
TTATACTTTAATGGATAGTGGAAATTTTTCATTATGGGCAGGTCCACTTTATGCGCATTTATACCAGAGTACAGGATCATTTGCAGGAGCGTCTGAATCTGAGAGTATTACAGATTCTGATTACGGTATAATGTTTGGAGGTTCAGTTCCTTTAAGAGGAAACATCAGTATAAATGCAGGTTACTATCGTTCGCTAGATAATCACGAAATAGAAGGAATGAATAATTTTTTCCTTGAATTAGGATATCAGTTGTAGCTTAAAATCTTCTGACGACAAAGCAAGGGTTACTTCGGTAGCCCTTTATTATTTCTATACCTACTTATAATACCTCATACTTAATCATTAATTGATACGACTTATGATACGAGTAATGCCGAACGACAAACCGATAGGTTTGATCGTGAGGCTTAACTAACTGAAATTTTCAACCTAATTATCTAAACCTAAACAAGATATCGAGGGGGGGGGTAGGTAACATATATAAGACGCACACGCATTCTTGGATAATTTTTTAGCATTGATTCATTGACTAGAGCAACAACATTTATGTATGTTAAGTCTGTATGTCAAACAATGTTAAAAAGCCAAAAGTATTAATTACTTATAGGCCATTAAATAAAACATTAAGAAATAATCATGAATAAACGATTTATACACATCCTTATTGCCGCAATCTTACCATTCCTCGCATCCTTCCAATCAATTCAATACCAATCTATTAAATCAGATCAATTAGCATTGAGCGTTGACGCTAATTTCCCATCAATAATACAATATAAGCTATTGAAAAATAATGCAATATTAAAAGGAAGTATATCAAACAATAAGACTTTATTAATCAACGGAATAGAATTTCAACCTAAAGTAACATCAACAGTTAAAGACAACGCCATCCTTTATATTATGAGTATAGAAGATATTGAAGTATCTCTTACTGTAAAGGTTGAAGTGATTGATAATATTGTTGAGTTAAAATTTATTGAGGTAATAGAAAATGGGGCCTTTAAAATAAATACAATTGCTTTTCCAGAACATCAGTTATTAACGGTTTCTTCCAAAGTAAAAAATGCAAATTTTTCAGGAGCTAAAATGTTTACAGCTGTGGGAGGTAATGATGGAGATATTTTTCAAAAAGTAAATACAAAGACATTGGTAGATTCCACACCAAAAGGATTTTTGTACGGTATTTTATCTAATAAAAATATTGCTGCTTCTATTTGGACAAATGCTGTTCAAGAAAAAACGGATAATAACAGGATTCTTAAATATACTTTTAAAAAAAATAATGACGTCTACACCAGTCTTTGGAGTGGATCATGGTTGTATAGAGCTGATAGAATGAGCTCTATCAACAAATTGCCAGAACTAAAAATAATTATTACAGATGATGCCAATGGTGATAGAAAAGTAGATTGGCAAGATGGGGCAATTGCCTTTAGAAAAATTATGAATAATCCTTTTGGAAGTGAAAGGGTAAAAGATTGGGTTGTTTTTAGAATTCCTATGAACTTTGCTAGTCAGGCTACAAATCCATTTTCAAAGTCATTAGATGAGACCAAAAGAATCTTTCTAAATACTGATGGACTTGGTCAATTTGTAATTCTTAAAGGATACGGAGGCGAAGGTCATGACTCCAATCATCCTGATTATGGATATATTGGAACGCGGCAAGGTGGTGTAAAAGAAATGAATCTTATTTGTGATCAAGCGAACAAATATAATGCTGATATTGGAGTACATATTAATGGTACAGAATCTTATCCTGAAGCTCAAATGTTTAGCGAATCTTTAGTTAAAAAGGAAAATTTAGGATGGAATTGGCTAGATCAATCTTACAGAATAGACAAGCGGTTTGATGCTATAAATGATAAAAGATACCATAGATTGAAGTCTTTAAAAGATCAAGTACCTAACCTAGACTTTATATACTTAGATGTATGGTATGCAAAAGGGAGCTGGGATAGCCGAAAGGTTGCTAGCGAAATTAATTCGCTCGACTTGATTTTGGCAACAGAATTTCCACAAGATTTAGAATATGATGCTGTTTGGAATCATTGGGCTGTTGATTATAAATATGGAGGAAAAACGATCAAAGGATTTAATAGCAAAATTGTACGTTTTATCCGTAATCATCAAAAAGATACTTGGATTGCCAAACACCCTTTACTTGGAGGTGCTGAAATGGTTGATTATGAAGGTTGGCAAGGAAGAATCAATTATGATAATTGTATAGATATTACCTTCCAAGCAAATTTACCTACTAAATACATACAACATTTTCCAATTATTAACTGGCAAGAAGATGTTATTCAATTAGAAAACAACGTTGAGGTTAAAACTCAATCTGGAAAAAGAATTATTACAAAAGACGACAAAATAATTTATAATGACGATGCTTATTTATTGCCTTGGAATCCTATTGAAGAAAACAAGCTTTACCATTGGAACGAAAAAGGAGGCACAACAAATTGGATGTTACCTCAATCTTGGAATGATGTTAAAACTATTTTCCTTTATGAATTAAGTGATTTAGGAAAAACACTCCACAAAGAAATTGCCATAAATAATGGTAGTGTTGAAATTAATACAAAAGCTAAAACACCTTATGTTCTTTATAAAAAATTGCAGACTACTACGCAAATAGATTGGGGCGAAGGCACAATCGTAAAAAATGGAGGTTTTAATAGTGGGAATATTGACAATTGGAAAACGAATAATGAAAAGGCAAACGTCTTAAGGGATAGTCTTGGACAATACAAGTTAATAGTTAATAAAAGTAAAGAGCCAACTACAGTATCCCAACTCCTACCCAATCTTCCAAAGGGTTCTTATGCCGCAGAAGTATATGTTCAAACGTCTGGAAATAGAAAAGCCAGTTTAAAAGTAGCATCGAGCACGAATGTTAAAGTAAACTACACAACAAGTTCGTTGTGGGAAAATTATATTGCAGCAGATAGTAAACATGGAAGTAAAATGCAAAAAATGCATGTGTTTTTTGATGTGGAAAAATATCATGATAATATCAAACTAGAGCTTAACACGAGCATAGGAGATTCCATTGTTATATATGATGATGTGAGAGTAATCAGAGCACAAAAAAAAACTGCCATAGATAGCATCTATTTTCAAGAAAGTTTTGAACACATTCCATCAGGTATAATTCCTTTTGTAAAAGGAGAAGCTGGTGGAGCTAATGATCCAAGAGTGCATCTTGCAGAAAAGCATAGTCCATACACGCAAAAAGGATGGAATGGGAAAAAAGTGAGTGATGTTTTAAATGGCAATTGGTCACTCAAACTGCATGAAGATGCTCAGGGCATAATAATCCAAACTATTCCACAAAATTTAAAATTTGAGCCTTATAAAAAATATAAAATTACTTTTAAGTATCAAGCTGAAAGTGACCACTATTCGTTTGTATTAGGAGACAATACAACAACTCTTTTGGAAAATCAAGTTAGTCAGCAACATGAAACACAGCTGTTCGAATTTATTTTTACTGCTTCTCCATCTGGAAATTCGTGGTTTGGAATCAAAAAGAATAGCGAAGAAACATCAGATTTTATCCTTGATGATATTACAATAATAGAAATGGAATAAATAATTTTTTCCTTGAATTAGGATATCAGTTGTAGCTTAAAATCTTCTGATGACAAAACAAGGGCTACTTCATAGATTAATTTGTTGTACATTGACACTTTCTTTCGCGGCAATCTTTACAGGAAGAAAAATAGAGAGGACTACTTCGGTAGTCCTTTTTTTTGTATATTGTTGGAATGAGAATCTGTATGAATAAATTATTAGACTGTAATTGCAGTCATTATAAAGGAGTCGTAATGCTTCTTATGCGCTTTTTCTTAGCGTTTATTTTTATTAAAGCAGGCATGGGAAAATTACCAATTGTAGCAGGTGAAGGACTAACAAATGCGTTGCCTTTGTTTCTAATTTATCTAGTAGTCTTATTTGAAATTCTTGGAGGGATATTTATGATTGCAGGAATAAAATATCAAGCCTTTACTCGTTTAGGTGCGCTCATGATTGCAACTGTGATGATTGGGGCGGTATATATGCATTACTGTGTATGGGGAGATGCTTTTGGTTCAAAAAATGTATTGTATCCGTTAGCATTATTGATGATAACGCTCATCTTTATAACCGACGACAATGAGTAACCGTTCAAATATAAAAAAAATACTGTTTTATAGTTTTATTTGTTCTTTGTTATCATGTAGTTCACCGACAAAGAGCGAATCATCTTTACAACCTCTTATTATTGATGACTTTAGTGTTGCGACTAACGAAGATATCTCTATCGATATTACATTACAAAAATATAGAATAGATGGAACAAATTTAACTTATACAATCGTTGTTGATGCTGCAATGGGAACAACAAGTGTAAATGGTAATATTATTACTTATCTGCCAACAGAGAATTATAATGGAACAGATACTTTTACATATAAAGCAAATGATGGCAATAGCGATACAAATACGTCTATTGTAATGATTATTATAAATGCAGTCAATGATGCTCCCATTACATCTAATATAGTTCATTCAACCAATGAGAACGAACCTATAGATATTTCTTTGAATGCATACGATGTTGAAGGAAATGATTTAACCTACTCTATTGTATCAGATGTTTCTAATGGTAGTATTAGTCTTTCTGGCTCGATTGTGACTTATGTACCATCAACGAATTTTAATGGTACAGATACTTTTACTTTTAAAGCAAATGACGGTACTGATGATAGTAACATATCAACTGTAACGATTCCGGTAGCTGACGATAATGCTGGTTCAGGTAACGATACAATCTACGGAACTGATTATGAAGATACTTTATATGCTGGAGCAGGTAACGATATCGTATATGGTCTTAACGGGAATGATGTTTTGTATGGCGAAGCTGGAGACGATATTCTTGATGGTGGAGATGGTAAAGATACGTTATATGGTGGTGAGGGAAATGATATATTATATGGTTCCAACAATTTTGATGAATTGTATGGGGGAAATGGTGATGATATTCTGGACGGTGGTGATGGTAGAGATGCTTGCTATGGAGGCGACGGTAATGACATTTTTGTAATACGTTCAGGCGATGGTAGCTCTAACTTTTTTACTACTGCAAATAGTATTCATGATTTTGAAGATGGAGTTGATCAGATTCGCTTAGCAGATGGTTTAAATTTTTCTGATATTTCTATTTCACAAGGTACTCAAGGTTCGTTTTCTGTAGGAGGATACACTTTTTATTATGATTATAGAAATGATACATTAGTAAGAACTAGTGGTGAATATTTATTTTGGATTCTGAATACCCATAATAGCACTATTTCATCAGCAGATTTTACCTATTAATAGTATAGTAAAAACAATTTTAAGAATTTTTTCTCCAATAAAACCTCATGAATATACAGTGTAGGATACTAATCAATTTGTTGTAAGTTCCCTCTCTCATGGGAATAACAAAATAATTATATGTCTTTCGATACACTTGGTTTGTATGAACCTATTCTCAAAGCTCTAAAAGAAAAAGGCTATAAAGCGCCTTCACCAATTCAAGAAAAAGCTATACCTGCAATACTTGAAAGAAGAGACGTGATGGCTGCTGCGCAGACCGGTACTGGAAAAACAGCAAGTTTTATATTACCGATTTTACATATGCTATCGAATCCTAAGCATAAATTTAAAGGCCATGTCATAAGAACTTTAATTGTGACACCCACTAGGGAATTAGCAGCTCAGGTGAGAGAAAGTGCTGTTACTTATGGGCGCTATCTTGATTTAAAATCTACAGCTATCTACGGAGGAACTTCTGTCCGTAATCAAAAGAAAGTGCTGAGAAAAGGTATTGATATTTTAGTCGCTACTCCCGGTAGATTGCTCGATTTATATAATCAAAAATCAATAGATTTTAGTAAAGTTGAAATTTTAGTACTTGATGAAGCCGATCAAATGCTAGATATGGGCTTTATCAATGATATAAAAAAAATCATCAGACTATTGCCAGATCGACGACAAAATTTGATGTTCACAGCAACCTTTTCAGATCCATTTAGAGCACTAGCGAATAAATTTTCTTATAATCCATTAGAGATTTCAGTAACAAGAGACAATGAAACAGCTAAAAATATTGAACACTATATTCATCCTGTAGATACATCTAGAAAATCAGAGTTATTAATTCATCTTATAAAAACAGAGAAATGGAAACAAGCGCTGGTATTCACACGAACAAAACATGGCGCCAATAGGCTTACCAAAAAACTTATCCAATCACATATTACAGCAGTTGCTATTCACGGCAATAAAACACAAAATTATAGAACAAGAGCTTTGGATGATTTTAAAAAGAATCGTGTAAAAATATTAGTTGCAACAGATGTAGCAGCGCGTGGCATTGATATTAAAAATATGAACCAAGTAATTAATTTTGATCTTCCTACCGTAGCAAAAGACTATGTCCATAGAATAGGTAGAACGGGAAGAGCTGGTGAATCAGGTAAAGCGATATCATTCGTAGGTAGCGAACAATTTGAACTATTAGATGATATTCAAAAATTGTTAAAACAGACTCTTGCACAACATATAGTGGATGGATTTGAACCTAGTAGTCCGATAGCTAAAAAGAATTCTAAAGTTGGCAAGAAACAACGCCGCTTTAACAAACAATCTAGATCAAGAAGAAAAAAGCAGAGATAGTGCAAACACTATCTGTTAAAGAGGCTGTGAAATTTTTAAAACAGTCTGACCCGGAACTCATCCCTCTTTTAGATGCATTTGATATTGAAGATTTAACTCCAGAAACTAATTACTTTCAATCTTTAACACGATCGATTATATATCAACAATTAAGCGGAAAAGCTGCTCAAACAATCTCAGATAGATTTATTGCTTTATATGATAAAAAAAACTATCCAACACCAAGTGATATTTTAAAAACAGATTCTACAAAACTACGCTCTGTTGGTCTTTCTAATGCTAAAGTTGCTTATATAAAAAATATTGCTGAAGCTTTTTTAAATGGAACAGTAGATGTTACTAACTTAGATAAGCTTTCCGATGAAGAAATTATGAATCAATTAATTCTGATTAAAGGGGTTGGACCATGGACAGTGCAGATGTTTTTAATGTTTACGCTAAATCGTTCTGATATTTTTCCAACAGGAGACTTAGGTGTGCAGAAAGGTTTTCAAAAATATTTTCAATTAGAAACATTACCATCTCCAAAAATGATGATAGAAAGATCAAAAAAATGGAAGCCTTATCGCACGATAATGGCAATGTATTTTTGGAGAGTTGTAGACGGCCCTTTTGAATGGTAAAGTAATAAAGTATATTTATTAAGCTTAGAGTAATGAGACATTTCATACACATTTTACATTGGATAGGATTTTTTATGACTTGTGTCATGCTCATTTTATCTTTTCTTGATCCAAGCGGAGATGAACATCTTATTCATTTTGTTGCATCAATGACTCCTATTACTGTTGCATGGTTAATAGCATATCTTATAGATGGGTCCAGAATTTTTTTCCCTTTTATGTGTTTCATATTCCTATTTCTAGGCTGATTAGTTATTTTTTTTTGTATATTGTATCATGAACAAAACAGCCATCATTGCACTCGGAGGAAATGCTCTTTCTCAAAAGAAAGAAGCAGGAACTATGTCCGAGCAATTCAACAATACGCGTAATTCCTTTAATCAAATTATGGAATTTATTCGTCGTGATTATAATGTCTGTCTTACCCATGGAAACGGCCCACAAGTAGGAGATGAATTATTACGCATGGATTTAACTCGCGATATTGTTCCTCCTATTCCATTAGGTATTTGTGTAGCAGGAACACAAGGCACTATGGGATATATGATTCAACAAACTTTTCAAAATGCATTGCGTGAAGAAAAGATTGATAAAGAAGTGGTGACGATGGTTACCCAAGTTGTTGTAAATGCTGACGATCCTTGTTTTAAAACTCCAACAAAATTTGTTGGTAAAAGATATTCATTGGAAGAAGCTGACGAGTTGGTTAAAACAATGGGATGGGATGTTAAAGAACAAGAGCCTGGACAGTGGAGGCGAGTAGTCCCATCACCAGATCCAGAGTTTGTTATGCATGGACTGAGTATTCGAACGTTAGTTGAAGCAGGTACTATTGTTATTGCTGCTGGCGGCGGCGGTATTCCTGTATATAGCACCGATGAAGGTAAATTAAAAGGCATTGATGCTGTAGTAGATAAAGATTTGACTGCAGCAAAATTAGGTAGGGTTATTCGCGCACAAGAATACTATATCATTACCGATATCGATCAAGTATACAAAAATTATAACACCCCGGACCAATCACCCATTCATCAAATGACAGATACCGAAGCAAAGCAACTGCAAACAGATGGACATTTTCAACAAGGAAGTATGTGGCCTAAGATTCGATCTGCTATACATTTTTTAAAACATCACGGTGAAAAAGCTGTTATTACTAATATTGCGAATATTGAAAAAGCAATTGATGGTAAAGCAGGAACTACTATCCTAAAAGAATAAATGAATTTTTTAACTGCCAATCAAATGATGTGGACTGCTTTTATCATTGGATCTTCATCTCCCATTATATTCTTTTTACTTTATCAATTAGGATATATATCAAAGAAAATTATCACATTATTTATTATAGGGATATGTGTTGGTTTCACCTGGGAAATTCCTTTTGCGTTAGCTGGAGAATCTTTTCATTTAATCTTAGTGGATTGGCCTATAGATCTTCCGTTAGTACGTAATATTAATTATGCCTTCTTAGATAGCCTTATTTTTCTAATAGGAATTTTCTTGTGCAATCAAATCCTAAAAAATGATGACTATCTATATACTTTTAACAATAAAGCGCTTGTAATCATGATTGCATGGGGAAGTATTGCTGAATTTCTAATTGACTTGAATTGTAATGGGAAGTTGTGGCTCTTTCTAGAGAATTGGTATAACCCTGTTTTTGTATCTATTAATGGCAATGATATGACACTAATACCTCAATTAATTTGGTTAGTTGCTCCAATAATATATTATCTCACAGTGTTAAAGCTTATCAGACTGGTAGATTGAAATAAAAAAGGCGAATAAAATATCCGCCTTTTTTCTGTTTCTATAATCTGTTGTTAGCAGCAATCACAACAACTGCTACATATTTTACTTGGACCTTCAAGCGTTCCAAAAGACTTCACGCTTATGTTTGTAAAGTTTGGATTGCTTCCAACACTAGCAAAAAGCTCACCAGCACAGTAGTCATCAAGTGCTTGTTGGTTTTCAAAAGCATAAACGCCGCCATAAACATTGTTTTCTTGATCAGACAACCAGGTTTTTGATGTTAAACCCGCAACTCCTGCAAAAACAGGGGCAAGTTCATCTGTAATTTTTAAATAATCTTCATGTGAAATACCATCAAGACTAAAGTTGATAATTAGTATATGCATATTTCTTCCTTTCTTACAATTTACAAAAAAAAGGACTGATAAAGTATTAGCCCTTTTGTAAACCTATACCAATCAGGTTTCATCCTAATTTTTTCTTTAATTCTTTGTCTGATAATTTTATAATCTTCTACTAATGGTATCCACTCATTCCATAGCTCATCAGGCCATTGTTCTCGTTTAAATACTCTTGACGAATCAGGATTCATTCCACGAGATTTCATTTCTTTTTGTAACTCATCATATCGATTAGATAAGTACTTACCTTTATTATAAAAGAACTTAACATGCCCTTTATTTAACGTGTATCGTTGTGGTATACTTTTAATATCCCAACTCTTTGATTGAAGACTTCTCTGTAATGATGAACCAACCATAAATATCTCACGATATTCAGCAACTAAATGTTGGTCTGTTAATTCAGATGGCTCCACTATATTAATTCTTGTCAAATTAAAAATCTCCAGAACTTATTTTAAGAAAGTCGTGGTCCCTGTTATATCTCCATCATTTAGTGAAGGAGATATGTTCATAATCTTGCACATCATTTCATATAAGTGAATATTTTCAACTCGAGGCCCAATATAGCCAGATTTAAATGCAGGACCATGTCCGATAAATAATCCATGCATAGATTTATAATCAGGATGATAACCATGATCTCCGTTTGGAAAATAATTTGGGTTAAAAGAATCATGGGTTAAAATGCGCCAATGATCATCTGCTACTGCAGTTAAATCTTGGATACGACGATTATCGGTTAAATGAAAGTTTTCAGGAAATCCATTTTTCTTATAGACGGTCATATTTGGGTGTGCATTTTCTAGTAATGGAAATAAATTTTCAACCGTTGAATCTGAATCTTCTGCTATTAATCGCATTACAGCAAAAGGTCCTTTATCAATTAATTCAACTTTGGAAATATCAATATAATCGTCTAGAAAAATGACTTTATTAGTATAATTTTCTGTCATTCCATGATCAGAAACAATCATGATATTTACTTCATCAAAAATTCCACGATCTTTTAAGCCATTGATTAGTATTCCGATTTCATTATCAATGCTTCTAATAGCTGTTTTAGTTTCTTCTGCTTCAGGACCATAGCCATGACCTGCATTATCTACATCATTAAAGTAACTTGCTAGAAATGTAGGACGGTTGGTTCCTTCTAGATCGAGCCATCGTAATAATTGTTCCATGCGTTGTGTGTTAGTAATGGATTCATCGTATGCAAACCAATTAGATGGTCTTACTCCCATAATTTCTGCATCGGATGTTGGCCAAAACATAGTCATAGCACGCAAGGAATGGTTTTCTACTGTAACCCAGATTGGTTCTCTATTAATCCACTTACCATCTCTAGCAGCAGTGCTACCTTGTCCGATATAATAATACTCATCGAAGACTTCATCATACATGTGATTCGCAATTAATCCATGATTATTAGGATAAGATCCTGTAACGATACTAAGATGATTAGGAAACGTTTTACTCGGGTAAGAAGGGATAAGTCCTTCAGATCGTGTACCGGAGGCCACAAGTTCATCTAGATATGGGGTATCTGTTTTTTCTAAATAATCCCATCGAAATCCATCGATTGAAATTAAAATTAATGGGGTTCCCGGATCATTATAAGACATATCTAAATCTGATTTTTTTAGTTCAGAACAAGAAAGTAATATGCAGATTAACGATAGGAGAGTTAGTTGAGTTATTTTGTTCATATTAGGATATTAATTTAATATTAGTTTATGGGTTTTTTAGTATATTTGTTCATAAAATAAAAAAGGATCATGATATGAATAAATATATACTAGGATTAGTAATGCTACTTGCATCATTTGCTTATGGGCAAGATTCAACTTTTAATATTAAAAAAAATGAACTTGTATTAGAGGTGAATGGAATGGTATGTGCTATGTGCGCATTCGGAGTTCAAGAAGGATTATCTAAACTTTCATTCTTAGACAAGAAAAAATTCAAAGCAGATGGAGTTGAAGTAGATTTAGACAGTCAAATGATTTATATCCCTATAGATTTGTCAAAAAAAGTTGATGAATTTGAAGCAATGCAACTTGTCAAAGATGCTGGGTATGACACCATTGCTATTTATACTAATTATGATTCTAAAGGCATTAAAAAGAAATCTGTTCCTAAATTAGCTAGTTAGATCTTTGAATATCAAAAAACTTATTCTCTGTTGCCTAATTTTATTTTCTGGCATAGAGGCAGCACACCCTGTTATTTTCAAAGGCGGTAAGGTTGTTTGGTTAATTGATTCTCCGAATGTTACAGATATAAGACTTGGTAAAACATTTACAAGAAATTGGTATTCTGGTATTAGAGTAGTTGATCATAAATCCAACGATGAATCCTTTGTTGCTTCTAATAATAATATTCTAATAAAGCGATGGAATAATCGTCATTATCAATCTAATATTTATGGATTATCTAGCATTGGGTTAAATCTTAATTCTAAGAAGTCTATGTATAATTTGGGATTACATGCTGACTGGGAAACTAGACGATTCATGGTCATGCATATGATTGATTATGCTTCTTATGATCAATCAATTACACATACTGCCCGCCTAGCATTTACACCAAAAATAGCAAGTTATAAAGAGACGGCAGTCTGGATAATAGGTGAATATTCCAATCATCAAATAGACAGCAACAACTATGAAAATATATTGCCAGTAATACGTTTATTAAAAAACAATTACTTGGTTGAATTTGGTGGAAATGGTAATGATACTTTCTTTACATTCATGGTTCATTTTTAGTTATTTGAATGCTGAGTAAATAGTTACAATACCCAACATTTTTGGATAGCTAGTAATGTTTTTAAATCCATTTTTTTTCAAAATTTGATTAAATCTATCTCCGTCAGGAAAAATACTAGCAGAGCTAGATAGATATTCATAAGCCACTTTGTTTTTTGCAAATAACTTGCCAAGCATAGGAACAATCCATGTTGTATATAGGTAGTATCCCTGCTTAAAGGGAAAATATTTTGGCACTGATGTTTCAAGGACAACTAATTGACATCCAGGCTTTAAAACCCTATTTACTTCACACAATCCTTGATCTAAATTTTCAAAATTACGCACCCCGAATCCTATGGTAGCTGCATCAAATATGTTTGATTCAAAAGACAGTGCTTCGGCATCATCTAACTGCATGGTAATCATATTATCCAACCCCAAAGACTTTATTTTTTCCTGACCGATAGCAAGCATTTCTTCTGAAATATCAATACCAGTAACTTGGGCTGGAGAGAGTGTTGCTAAATCAATTGCTAAAGCCCCCGTCCCCGTTGCCACATCTAGTATAGTTGTAGGATGTTTAGCAGCAATCATTTTTGCTACACGTTTACGCCAAATTTTATCCATCCCAAATGTGATCAGTCTATTTAATCGATCATATGTGCTAGCAATACGATCAAACATCGTAATCATTTGTTCTTTTTTTGAATTATTTAGATTGTTATAAGGCTTATGATTCACCTTAAAAATTAAAAGAAAGGGCTAGCAATATACTAGCCCTTTTTATGTAAAGATTATTTATTCGCTGATGCGAAAGTTTTGAAAATACCTAAATCAGTATGGTTGTCCCATATATTATGGAAGTATTTCCAATAGTCTCCTCTATTTTCTGGACCAAACGCTGCATCTTCTAATGCTGCATTTCCAGCAGCAGCCATGTCTTCTAAAGACGCATATTCAGTAATATAGAATACAGGTAATGCACCCGCTTCAATAGATCCTGACCATAAATGTGTTAAGACTTTTTGACTAAGAATTGTAGGATTCTTCTTAACAACTTCATTAGCATATTTTTTCATCATGTTTAAACGATCTGCGCTAGAACCATCTTCAACTTGATTCATAGGTTTCCAGTATCTAATACTTACTGAAACTACATTTCCATTGTTGATAGTTTCTTCACCGGTTAATGCCGCAGTATTTTTTTTCTCCAAGACTTTCCAGTGTTCTAAAATATGCACATCCTCATGATAAGATTGAAAATGTCTATTGTAATTTGAAACTACTGTTGCTCTTTCATCTGAATCTCTCCACGCCATATCATTAATATTGTTAAATCCGGCATAGTCAGTTGCATCTCCTAAGTTTCTAAATTCACCTACAATTGCAACATCGGCTGATTCTCCTGTCCAAAAGTGAGTTAAGACCATTGAGCTCATTAGTTGTCTTGAGACTTTATTTCTTGCTGAATGATATGCCGCAACATCTGTGCTTCTATCCATCCAAGAAAGATCTGGATTCTCACCAATTGGCTCCCATTTGTATTTTGACCATGTTACAACAGTATTCCCATCAGTATATTGCGAGAAGACCATAGTTGTAAATAAGGCTACTAATAGTAGTTTTTTCATTGTATTTCCTTTTATATGTTTGTTTACTTGATTAATGAAAAAAATATATGTTTTTAAGTAATTATATATTCAAAAAACCTCCCCACAATATTGATTTCAGTAATATCTACTATTATATACATCCTAAGATTGAATCTCAAGT
>Ga0310120_10002296_pt1 | contig 14036 bp, 9 predicted proteins | sample CB27_AW_983_MG_FD_203506 | JGI IMG/M metagenome (GOLD analysis project Ga0310120, IMG submission 203506) | Marine microbial communities from Western Arctic Ocean, Canada - CB27_AW_983 | ecosystem: Environmental > Aquatic > Marine > Oceanic | place: Canada: Western Arctic Ocean | collected... | reverse complement strand
GCCAACGAATATCGGATCGATGTGAATACTCCCGTCGGGAACGGCTGCCACCGAACGACTGGCAATCGCGCGATTGGGAATGTAGCACTGCCGGAATTCCGTCAACGCATCGACAGTGGCCGGGTCACCGGCAGGGCCCAGTACCACCAATTCGGAGAATGGACCCAGCAACATGTCCATGGCGACCATCATTTGCCCAGCGGCGGAGGGGGCATTTTGGAGTACACCCATGGACCCATCGAGCAGGTCACGGGCCCTGTCCAGGTAATCCGCGCGACCGCATAGCTTGCCCAGTCGTACCAACACCGTGGCGGCCATGGAATTGCCGCTGGGGACAGCACTGTCGTACAGATCCTTAGTCCGGGCAATCAGTGATTCCTGGCCCGCTTCGGTATAAAAGAATCCGGGCTGCTCCGAGTCGCCGAATTTTTCGATCATCGCCCGAGATAATTGAACCGCTTCGTCGATCCACCGCTCCTCGAAGCTGGCCTCGTACAGCGTCACCAACGCATTGGCCAGCGCGGCGTAGTCATCTAAAAACGCGTTGACTTTTGCCTGGCCCGCCCGCCAAACATGCAACAATTGTCCGTTCGCATCTCGCATTTTGGTGAGCACGAAATCCGCCGCGCGGCTGGCCGCGTCAAGGTATTTCTTATCTTGAAGAATACCAGCGGCACGAGCCATCGCATCGATCATGAGTCCATTCCAACTCACCAATATCTTGTCATCTTTGCCTGGCCGAATACGCTGGTCGCGCGCCTGCAACAAGACCTGGCGGGCTTCGGCCAGCTCTCTTTCGAGTGACTCCAGCTCCCATCCCTTGATCTTGGCGCATTGGAGCAAGGTCTTGGGAAGGTTGAGAATGTTGCTTCCTTCGAAATTACCATCGTCTGTGACGTCGTAGACGTAGCCAAATCGTTCGGCCACTTCATCCCCCAACCGTTCGCGGACTTCTGCCGGCGTCCAAACGTAAAACTTGCCCTCGACTCCCTCGCTGTCGGCATCTTCCGTGCTATGAAACCCTCCCTGCTCGTCCGTCATGTAACCGAGAATGTAGTCCAATGTCTCCCGCGCGACACGTCCATAGTTCTGATCTCCAGTGGCAGTCAACGCGTCGAGATAGATACTGGCCAGTTGCCCGTTGTCATACAACATTTTCTCGAAGTGAGGCACCAACCAACGCTCGTCGACCGAGTACCGGGCGAATCCACCCGCCAAATGATCATAGATTCCACCCGCAGCCATTTTGTCGAGCGTCAGCTTCACCATCTCCAATGGGCCATCCCGATTGGTGCGATGCCATATCCGCAACAGAGCGTGCAGCACACTGGGCGACGGAAACTTCGGAGCTCCGCCGAATCCACCGTGTGTAAAGTCGAACGATTGTTCCAATCGGCCAGCGGCCTCGGTGAGGGCTTTGGGATTGGCAAACGTCATGCCGTCGGTTTCCAATTGTGTGGCCGATCGGATCCGTTCGCACAGTTGTCCAGCCTGCTCAATCGCCTGGTCGCGACGATTCTGCCAGGCGTCCGACACGGCTGCAATCACCTGGTCAAAACCTGGCATCCCCATTTTCGCGCGAGGCGGCCAGTAGGTGCCGCCGAAAAACGGTTGCAGTTCGGGCGTGAGAAATACGGACATTGGCCATCCGCCGCGTCCCGTCATCATCTGGACCGCCATCATGTAGATGTTGTCCAGGTCCGGTCGCTCTTCTCGGTCCACTTTAATACAGACAAACTCCTGATTGAGGCTGGCCGCAATCTCTTCGTTTTCAAAACTCTCATGCTCCATCACATGACACCAATGGCATGCGGAATAACCAATCGACAGGAAGATGGCTTTGTCTTCGTCGATGGATCGTTGGAGAGCCTCCTCGTTCCACGCGTGCCAGTCGACTGGATTGTTCGCGTGTTGGAGAAGATAGGGACTGGTTTCGTCAGCAAGACGATTGGGCATGGGGAAGCGTACTCGTGGGATGGAGACTGGCTGAAGCGGACCGCTGGCAAACTATTCTAGCGGACAGGTCTTGCCTGTCTGGGGGCCTGTTGATTTAGTCACTTTTGCGTCCAACGCCGCCTGGAACCAGTTATTCTGAGAGAGCGCCCAAGTATGCACGTCACCAAGATAGTTGCCAATTGACGTCTCACGTGGTATAAGTTGGTTGTCTGAGTCACTAGCGCGCAGTCTGTAGGAAGAACCACTGCAAAACGCTGCTCATCGTTTGTCGATTTGTTCGATCGTGTCACGTTGGGACATTTGGAATCGACCGGTCGAGGCGAGCTGGAAATATCCGGATCTGGACCATTGCAGTTTGACAATCCGGGCCCCGATCCACCCTCGGAAAAAATCGATAGCCGACCTCCTTGTTTTACCGCCACGATCCGTACGCCAATCGCGATCAGCGGAGATTTTCCGCTGCAGTTGGACGTCGGGCCGGCGGCCACTTTGCGTGTCACTGGCGGCTTTGCTACACCGCACAGTGACGTGGAAATGATTGGGACGGGAGGGGTCCTCGTTGTGGAGCGGAACTCTTACGGTTCGACAAGGCGAGACGATTGTGAGCGATCCCTTCGCGTTGGGAAACACGGACGGTCCTACCGTGCTCGACGGTGGTCCTGCTGTTGATCGTCTTGGCTCGATTCGGGATGCGGTGTGGATCGGCGGTTTTTCGATTCTCTTGACGCGGGCGGCCAGAGTCGATAGCCTCGCGTGACGGCCCTCGTTGCTGCCCGTAAAGAGGCAAGGATTCACATATTCTCCGACGTTGACCACGGACCTATAACCAAAGCCGTTACGACGTCACAAATCGTTTGTGGCTCCCTGATCGCTGGCCAGCTGTTGTTCGCTCTACCGGTCGGGTTCGTTACCGCTCGCGGCGATCCTGAAGACATGCCGATTGCAAGAGCTTGAAACGATTGAACCGATACGGCAGGAAACATGATTTCATCCGGGCACCGAAAAAGAGGTCTTCGGCGGTATCCATGAACCCAACCATCCCGTTTCCATGTTTTCTGGTCGACAAAGCCGATGACGGGTCGGTCACGACCGCCGTATCCACCACGACCCTCGACGATCTTCCACTGGGAGACGTCGTCATCGAAGTGGCGTGGTCTTCGCTCAACTACAAGGACGCACTGGCCTGCCAGGGACATCCGGGCGTCGTGCGGACGTTTCCGTTGGTACCCGGCATTGATTGCGCGGGTCGCGTAGCGCGGAGCGATTCACCTAGTTTCAAGGAAGGCGACGAGGTGCTGCTGACGGGATACGGTTTGGGCGTCGAGCGGTGGGGCGGCTTCGCCGCGTTTGTCCGGGCGCCTGCTGAGTGGATCGTGCCGTTGCCCGAGCCGTTAACCGTCCGTGAATGCATGATCTATGGGACGGCCGGTTTTACCGCGGCCCAAGCGGTGACGGCGATCAGAGACCGGGGCATCGAACCCGCTTCCGGGCCGGTCGTGGTCACCGGTGCGACGGGTGGGGTCGGATCCATCGCCGTGGCGATCCTGGCTAAACTGGGTTACGAGGTCACCGCTGTCACGGGAAAGATTGACCAGCACGATTTGCTGCGGCAGCTGGGGGCGCGGGTGATCGTGAATCGTGACGAGGTCGTCGACACGAGTTCGCGTCCGCTGCTCAAGGCTCGCTGGTCCGCGGCGATCGATACAGTGGGCGGAGTTCCGCTGGCGACTATTCTCCGCGGTACCCAGCACCGTGGTTGCGTCGCTGCCTGTGGATTGGTCGCCGGACACGAGCTGCCCCTCACGGTCCATCCGTTCATTCTCCGCGGTATCACCTTGGCTGGCATCGACTCAGCGGCATGCCCCCGTCCGCAACGGCTGGAGATGTGGCGTCGTTTGGCCAGTGAATGGCGAGTCGACAGCCTCGAATGGCTCGCCAGTGAGATCACGTTGGCGGAGCTACCCGCGCGTGTGGATGCGATTCTGTCTGGCCAGGTGGTGGGACGGACGTTGGTGAACCCGGGTGCCACCGCTGTCTGAGATCCGAAAGTTCACCGCTGTAAACAGCAATTCTTATACTTTTTGCCACTCTTACACGGGCAGGGCTGGTTGCGCCCGACTCCTTTGACGCGAGGTTTCTTGGGTAATGAGAGTGGCAAACGTTGTGGCGCCGTTGGATCAGTGGATTGGTGATTCACTATCTGCGTGCTCCAGGTGTCTTCCACTGGAAATTCTGGAATCCGCCAACGTTCGCTGGCATCTTTACGCGATTGGAACTCCTGACGCCATTCATCCAATTCTGGAAACTCCGCTTCCATCAAGCTGCACACCGCAGTGAGGTCGCGACGCAGATCCACGATGTCCTCGACGTCGGCGTGGTTAAGAACCAAATGGCGAACCGGTGCGATGCCGTCGACGGCGAAGTTGGCCAGCAGCGAATGGCTATAACCAATCTGACTGTCGAGATCCTCGGCCTGCTGCAATAGATGCAAAGCAGACTCGACCGAGAGATCCTGTCGAACCGACTCCAAAATCCAGGCGGCGTACTGCGTGAAATGTTCAGGGGCTACCGCGCAGGCATTCCAGACTGCTTTGATGACCTCATCGCCGCCGATCTGAGCGAGCGCCACGACACAATCCTCGTAGACCCAACTCTCCTGGCTGCCTTGCAAGATTTCAACCAATGGCGTGATCGCCTCCTTGAGCCGCATCGCACCAACGCCGCGAATGGCACACACACGCATCCAGGCCCGAGCCAGCTGTTGAGTCGGGTCGACCTCATCGGTCAAAGCGGATAACAACGGCGCGGCGAATGGGCCCGGATTCCGTGCAATCACCTCTAGCAGCTGATAAGCCTTTGCCAATGAATCTGGTTTCGCTTTGGGACCAGCCCCCAGCTGGACACAGCACTGCTCGAATTCTTCCCAGCACGAGCGGGGGCTGGCCGAAAGCAGCCGTGTACGCTGGCCGATGACTTCACGTGCTTCGGCGTTGAAGAAACCGAGCCCTTCAAACTCCTGCCGGCGTCGTTTGAGGAGACTGGCTTCCGCCTCCGCTGCAATCCAGCACAACGACGTGACGTAATCCAACTCGCTGCTATTCGCTGGATTACCAATTTTTTCGATCTCATCCACAATCCAGGTGATCGACTCGTCGCTCTGCGGGAGGGCTTGCAACTCAGACAGATCGGAGAAGGCGTTGTCCCAACCAAAACGATCCATGGCCTCCGTCGCGATCGGCATGACGTCCCGATCTTCGCAGAAGGCCGCGGTGAAATAGGAAAGTGCCACATCCCGCACGTAGCTCTCTGTGTGCCAGATGCCCTGCTTAATCTTTTCTTCCGCTAGTCGCATGATTCATTCCCGCGGGTCCATTAATTAGCTGAAGCATCTTACAGCGTTGGCAAAGATCGCCATGCCATCGCCGACGTCGGACAGCTCTTCGCGAGTCCAGCGTGGATGGTGCGTGCGGTGCACGAAACGCTCTGGGTGCGGCATGAGTCCGAGCACATGTCCCGTCTCATCGCAAACGCCCGCCACATTCCGCTCCGATCCATTGGGGTTGTCCGGATAGACCTCGGCCGGTCGTGACCGGTCCGTGACATACCGCAACACGAGCTGCCCCGCCTGTTCCAGCTCCGTGGCGGCCGCGTTTGACTTGGCGACGAACTTGCCTTCGGCGTGCGCAATTGGCAAGTACAACCTCTCAATTCCCTGCAGCAACACGCATCGGTTGGCTTCCACGCTCAGGTGGACCCAGCGATCCTCGAACTTACCCGAGTCGTTGTTCGTCAATGTGGCAATCGGGCCAGCGCCTTGCTCTTGAAAAAGCAGACCTGTTTGGACCAGAACTTGGAAACCGTTGCAGATGCCCAAAACCAATTTGCCGCGGTTCTTGAAATCATGCAACACGTCCGCCACGTGATGGCGCAGGCGGGACGCCAGAATTCGACCGGCCGCGATGTCGTCACCGTAACTAAATCCGCCGGGAAGGCAGAGGATCTGAGCGTCATTGGCCAGCTGTTTCTGCTCGATCAACCGATTGATGTGGACACGTTGCGGCTCGGCACCGGCTCGTTCAAAGGCGTACGCCGTCTCGATGTCACAGTTGGTTCCCGGAGCGCGGAGAATGATGACGCGCGGTTTAGGCATGATTCCTCTTTAGTCAATTGTCAGAAAGAAGTCATCTCAATTTCGTCGACAATGGAATTCTTCATCGTCATGTTTGGCACGGACATGGATCGTGGTCCGGATCAAAACCCGTTCTACCAATCCAGCGGCTCTTGCCAAGACCGTTTGAGTTGTGCCAGGGATTCTCCAAGCACAACGTTACCGTCACCATCTTCAGCCCGCTGTTGATAAACCACCATTTCCTGGGAATCATTCGATCGTCCCACACAAGGAGCCGCCACGCCGGAGAGCTGTTTTTCGAATTCGCCAGATTGTTCCTCCGCCACTTCGCAAAGCCATCGCGTATTGGACTCGGAGAATAGCTGTTTGATCGACTGGGCAGGTTGCTCTTGGATCGATGAGGCGACACGATCCAAAAAGAGTTCCACGCCGATTCCACCCGCGAATGCCATTTCGGCGGCGGCCACCGCCAGCCCACCTTCGCTTAGATCATGGCAGGCCAACACCGTGCCCCGATCAATCGCCAGATGCAACTGTTGGCAAATCACTTTGGCACGTGGCGCATCGACCCGTGGCACCCGTCCGCCAGCGAGATTGTGAACGAGCCCATAGTGGGATCCGCCCAACTCATCGTGGGTTTCACCGACCAGGTACAGGCGGCTGGAGGAACGCTTGAGATCCATCGTCACGCAGCGGCTGGCGTCCTCTACTTGGCCCAGTGCACTGATCAGCAGCGAAGGCGGAATCGATATCGTACGCCGCTCGCCTGCATCATCGTGATAGCTGAACTCATTGTTCAAGCTATCCTTTCCACTGATAAAGGGAGTTCCCATGGCGACCGCCACGTCATGGCAGGCTAACGCGGCGCGCACCAACGAGCCGAGAGTCTCCGGTCGATCGGTGTACCCCCAACAGAAATTATCCAAGATCGCGATCCGCTCGGGGTCCGCACCGACCGCGACGCAGTTGCGAATGGCCTCGTCAATGGCGCTGGCCGCCATGTGGTACGTGTCCAAGTCCCCGTAGCGTGGGTTCATGCCGCATGAAATCACCAGACCGCGGGACGAGTCCAAGCGAGGTCGTACCACGGACGCGTCACTTGGTCCATCATTGTTAAGGCCCACTAACGGCTTGATAACACTCCCCCCCTGCACTTCATGGTCATACTGGCGAATCACCCACTCCTTGCTGGCGACATTCAGTGACGCGAGTATCTCCCGCAGCGAGGATCCGGGGTCGGCCGATGGATCGATTTTCATTGGAGTTTCCGCCGGCACGGCGTAGTAGGCGTCTCGAATCACTGGTGGACGGCCACCGTGGAGAAACTCCATGGAGAGATCGGCCACCTGGTGTTCGCGGTATTTGAGCACCAACCGCCCGGTATCGACAAATTTTCCCAGCAGCGTCGCTTCCACGTCCTCTTGATCGGCAAGCTTCTTAAACGCCTCCCACTTTTCTGGCGCGACCGAGACAACCATCCGCTCCTGGGCCTCGGAAATCCAGATCTCCGTGTAAGAGAGACCGTCGTATTTGAGCGGGGCGCGATCCAACCATACCTCGGCACCCAGCTGCTCACCCATCTCCCCGATGGCGCTGGAAAAACCACCAGCCCCGCAGTCGGTCACGGAGTGATACAAGCCTCTGTCGCGTGCTTCGAGCAAAACGTCCAACAACATCTTCTCGGTGATCGCGTTGCCGATCTGCACCGCGCCGCCCGAGAGTGTCTCACTTTCGCTGGTCAATTCCGCGGAACTGAAGGTGGCACCGTGGATCCCGTCGCGCCCGGTGCGGCCGCCCAACGCCACAATAAAGTCACCGTCGACAGCCGCTTTTTGACATTTGTCACGCGGCAAAATCCCCACGTTTCCGCAATACACCAAGGGATTGCCAAGATATCGCGGATCGAAATACAAGGCCCCGTTGACGGTCGGTATGCCCATCCGATTGCCATAGTCGCGGACACCCGACACGACCCCCTTCATGACGCGGCGTGGATGCAACACGCCGGCCGGTAAGTTGTCGGCTGGCGTATCCGGAGGGGCGAAACAGAAGACGTCCGTGTTGCAAACGGGCTTGGCGCCCAACCCGGTGCCCAGCGGATCCCGGATTACCCCGCCGATGCCAGTGTTCGCGCCTCCATAGGGTTCCAAGGCGGAAGGATGATTGTGTGTTTCCACCTTGAAGACCACGTTGTAGTCGTCATCGAAACGAATGATACCGGCATTGTCCTCGAACACGCTCACGCACCAGTCTTGACCGCCCAATTCTTTACGAATCACCTGCGTCGCCGCGAAGATCGTCTCCTTGAGCATGTTATCGAACTGGCGGCTGATCTGATCGTCCTGGTAGGCGATGCGTCCGGCCAGCGTCTTGTGGCTGCAGTGCTCGCTCCAGGTTTGCGCGATGGTTTCCAACTCCACGTCCGTGGGGTCCCGTCCGAGCGACTCATAGTAGGTTTGGATCGTCTTCATCTCCACCAACGTCAGGTAGAGCTGGCCCTCACCGCTTAGTTGCCGAAGATTCTCGTCATCCAGCGAACGAATGGGTACGACGATTCGCTCGAAGGTGTATTGACTTCCCAATTCCAAGTGATCCATCCGTAGAGGTCCCACGACCACCTGTTCAATCGCGTCGTTGGCCAACCATTGACTGGATAGCGATGAGAGCTGTTCTGGATCGACATCTCCGATCCAATACTTGCGAAATGTTCTGACTGTATCGACCGGCACGCCAAGGTCCTGAATAGCTAACAGAGCGCTGTTGGCGGCCGGATCGGTGACGCCTGGTTTGGGTAGTACATGGATTAGCCGCGGATGTTCGTTCGATGATTGAGACAACCACCCCGCGCCGACCGGGCCCACGACGCAGCGTTCGACGACTGGATCGACCAACAATCCGTGGGCCACATCAGTGGCTTGAGACTCGATGAGATCCCCTTCGAGAAGAAAACCTCGAGCGGCTCGTATCGACAGGTTTCCGCCCAGTCCCAGGTCGGCAGCCTCGTTGGTCATCCGATCGGAAGCTGGGTCCGGTCGGCCTTCCACCGGATAGATGTCAATCTCCCAAAGCGTCACGATGTTGTTTTCCTTTCTTCAGCCATCGAGAAACCGCCAACGCATCATCCTTCTCCAATGCGTCGCGAAATGAGTCCAAGACTCGGGTGAATCGATCCAGGGCTTCCAACAGTTCGACACGGTTGTGGGCAAAGATTTGCTCCCAGAGATTTTCATCGCCGGCCGCGATCCGGGTGGTATCCGCCCAACCGCCAGCCGCCCAACCGAGCCATTCGGGCGGCGTGGCCGCGGCCAAGGTCGAGGCAATCAAGTGTGGTAGATGGCTGGTGGCGGCCAGTGCCGCGTCATGGTCGGTCGTGGACATCTCGCTGACGTTGGCGCCCAGCTGCTCCCAAAAGTGTCGCGCGACTTTGACCGACGACAGGTTGGAATGCTCCGTGGGGGTCAGGACGACCGTGCGATTCTCAAACAGATCCGCGCGAGCGGCGTCGGGACCACGCCCATGCCCGCCGGCCAGAGGATGGCTCCCGACAAATGAGCCGTTTTGCAGCGTTTCTTTTTCCAACTCGGACACAATGATTTGCTTTGTACTGCCAGCATCGGTGATGACCGCGTCCGCCGGGCACGATCGGGAGACCTGAAGCACCGTGTCAACGATCGTGGCGACCGGTGTGCAAACAATAATCAGCTCCGCACGGGACACTCCTCGGGCTAGGTCTGTAGTCCATTCGGTGATGACGCCAGCGGACTCGGCCCGCCGCAGGCTGGTCTCACGGCGCCCCACTCCGATAGCATTCGACGCCAACTTCCTTTGCTGTAGCGCCAATCCGATAGACCCGCCGATCAGGCCGACGCCGACAATTGCGACTGTTTCGTAACTGGATTCCACGCGTCAACCCGTGCAAGGTGACCCCCCAGTCCGAGGGGCGATGCGACCAACGGGTGAATTGTATCAAATGACGCACGATTTGGATGGGGCCTGAATCGCCGAACGAGTTGACGTGACCGCCTGGTAAGGAATTTGTCCAGCGGAATTCGGCCAATAAAGTCTTTGGTGAGCCCGCGATTTCGAGTAGATTGAACGCCTTGGTTCTCTCAGCCGATGATGCGCAAACATAACTAAGATGGACGAAACTCATGTGGACCGCTTGGCACCCTTTCTTGAATTGGTCGACCGATACGCTCGGCTGGTCGTTGGTGATCCTGTTCATTCTCACGATTATCTGCTTCGTCATCCTGGAGTCGATGGCGCGTCGATTGGTGACCGCGACGGCGCCGTTGGGCCTCATCTCGTTGGAACTCTCGACGACATCGGAACAGAGCCAAGAGATCGTCGCATCGTGGGACGAGGGAACGCGAGAAATCGCTCGGCAGAGTTTATGGTGGGATTACCTGTTTATTCCTCTGTATACCACGACGTTGGCAATCCTGGGGATCATGGCGGCTCAATGGTTTGCGACGCAACAGCTGACGGGACTAAGTAGTCTTTGCGTCCTGTTGGCATGGTGCCAGTGGCTGGCTGGGCTGCTGGATTTTACCGAGAATAGCGTGTTGCTGCGGACCTTGGAGCTGTATCCCGAGATACCAGCGGGGCTACCGCGACTGTCCAGTGCCTGTGCACGTGGCAAATATGTTTTGGTGGTGTTGGCCGTGGTGTCCGCTTTTTTCGGTTTGCTCGTGTCGTTGGGAAGCTGACTCAAGCCACGTTGATCTGACAGGTGGGTGCCATTGGGCGGTCGGCCACTCGGACAGGGTCACAGAACCGGCAGAGACTCTTTAAAAACCGGCTGACCAACGTTGTTTGCTCAATGGACGTTTCCTCAATGAAGCCGAAACATGTTCAATTGGCGACCATGAAGCTGGAGAAGGCAACAGCGGTTGAAATCGTCAAATTCGGATTTTCAGGCTCTGATGGCTCTCGCTCGAGACGGGTCTGACGACGCGGCACGAGAGATCTACGACCAGTATCAACCCCACGTGATCCGTGTTGTGCGACGTCGGCTAAGGCACGAATTGCGGTCCAAATTTGACTCAGTCGATTTCGCTCAGGCGGTCTGGCAGAGTTTTTTTTCTCGGAGGATTGAGCTGACCTCCGTCGATAACCCCGAGAGCTTTGTAAAGCTGCTCGCGATCATGACTCGAAACAAGATTCTTGACGAAACGCGGCGTCGAACGCGGACGCAAAAGTACGATGTGAGCAAGGAGCTTCCGTTAGACACGTTGCCAACCTGCGCGAATGAACGGGACATGGCCCAGACGGATACACCAAGCGAGTTCGCGATTGCCAATGAACGTTGGACGGGGATTCTGCGGAATTCACCACAGCGTAATCAGTCGATTCTGAAAATGAAGATGTCCGGACTCACCTGCCAGGAAATTGCTGACGAATTGGACTTGAGTGAACGCACCGTGCGTCGAGCGATCAAGAAAATGGACGCTGAAGACAGTGCCCCGGACGAGTAATCGCCATGGATCAACAGTTGGATTGGGATCGACCCGGTCGATGGTCAGAGTTCTTGACCGAGATGACATCGCGATGGCGACGCGAGAAGCAGACGGATGCAGAACGCCTGATCGATCGTTTTCCTCAAATCGCTCGCCGCCGCACGCTGGTCATGGACCTTGCCTATGAAGAGTATTGCCTTCGTCGTGACTGGGCCGAGTCGGTCAATGCGTCGGACTATTGCGGTAGGTTTCCCACGGTACGCCACTCTCTCGCGAAGCTGCTGGACGTTCACGAACACATATCTTTTTCTACCGCGGAGATTGACGCGGATCAACCGAAATACGATGTGGGGGATGTGCTTTTCGATCGGTTTGTCGTTCTGGAGTCGATCGGCAAGGGCGCCTTCGGGCAAGTCTACTTGTGTCGTGAGCCGAACGTAGGCGAGCGGCAAGTCGTTTTGAAGGTAGCGCGAAGAGGCCAATTCGAAGCGAAACGTTTGGGACGGTTGACGCACCCCAATACCATCCCCATCTTGGATTGGTACGGCGAAGAGGGCGAGACACAGAGCGGTATCTTAATGCCGTTTCGCGGCCGCGGTACATTCGACGATTTGCTCGACCACGCTTGGCCGCGAACTCGTTCTTCCAGCGATGCCGAATGTCTTTTCCGGGCCGCCACGGAAAGGTGCAAGCCGACGGATCTCTATGATCGATCCACGCAAGACGATGGACCGCCCTCGGGGGTGACCTTCACGGAGATGGTGGCATGGCTCGGGGCCGAATTGGCGGATGGTCTCGGCAACGCACATTCGCGCGAGGTGGTGCATGGCGACCTTAAGCCCTCAAACATCCTCCTCACACCCAAAGGAAAACCGCTGCTGCTTGATTTTAATTTGTCGCTGGACATCAACCAGGAGTCGCGGATTACAGGTGGCACGCTTCCGTACATGTCGCCCGAGAAGATTAAGTGCGTCGTACTCCATCAGCCGGATGCGCGGTTCGAAATTGGGCCGCACTCCGACCTTTATTCACTGGGCGCAATCCTCTATCAACTTCTGACCGGGCGGCTGCCCTACTCGGTTGATTTGTCGGCCTCGTCGTCTCGAGACGGCCTTGCCAAACGACTTCTGGATTCACAAGCCGAGGCCCCGGCCGCTCCCTCATTCTACAATGGAGAGGTCGGTCGCGACCTGGACGGAATTGTATTGGAGTGTTTGAGATACAGTCCTGACAAACGCCCTGCCTCCGCGGATGTCGTCGGCCAGCAGCTGCGTCGGTGTTACGAAATCACGAATCCTTTGAAATGGGCTTGGCGAAAACACCCTCGATTGGTCAAACAGTTCGCCAGCGGATTGTGCATTCTGATCGGCGGCACCGCCGTGCTCGCCACCCAGTTGGATTCGTCGGCTGAACGGGCCTATGGCCGAGCTTTGGGACTGGCCGCGGCCGGTGATTTCGAGGCCGCTGGAACTCATTTCGCGAGGGCGGCCCCCTTGCTTCTCGACGCCGGCCATCCCGATTCCCGAGAAAAGGCTTTCGATGCGTATTACTGGTTGGGACGTTCGATGCTGGCGCTGGAAGACTATGATGACGCCGCCAGGGCCTTCGAACATTGTTTGAAATTGCGAGACGATCCCGAAGTATACGCCCAGCGAGGTGTGGCGTTAAAGTTTAGTGTCCGACGCGAAGAGGCCTACCAAAGTTTCATGACGGCCGTGGCAAGGGGTTTCGAATCCGCCGGAGTCTACACCAATATCGGAGGGTTCGACTTCATTCAGGGGCGAATGGATCAGGCCATCGACTGCTATTCGAAGGCGTTACAGCTGGAACCCGACCACGTAAATGCGCGCTTCGGCCGGCTGCTGGCCTTACAGATGAAGATCAGGAATGACCGAGAACTTTTTCCGATGATGGCGATTGAGGATATTGGTGTTTTATTGTCGGGTCAGCACCAGGATTACTATCTTTATCTGACGGCGGCGGAAGTCTATTCCATGATGTCGGTTCATGACCCCCAGTACGTGGACTTGGCGTTGGATGCATTGGCGGAATCCGTCTGCATCGGATGCGACCCGGTCGCCAATCCCTTCAGGGCTCGATCGGACTTGATGCCGATTAACAAACATCCGCGTTTTGTCGAGATTTCGAATCGTAAACCTCAATTCGAGCCTCAGCGTTTGTTGTATTTTAACGACAAAACGATCACACCATGCCGAGAGTTGTGAGCGGTCACGCCCGTCTCGCCTTCTTCGAGTTCTCGTGTTCGTCGGTTTGATAAAGGGTGCGGACTATAGCCAATCTGCTGATGGCTCAGCGAAAATTCACTGAAGTTTTCGATTCTCGGTCCGAGCGTTCGTCGAACGGCGCGCTACACTTTTCGCCTCCTCACCAGAATCTGTGGGTAAAATCCGGTTCGGGTAGGGCTCCGAGGTTGTGATACAAAGCGGTTTCAACAGCATCGTAAGTGCGGAAACCGTACGATCTTCTCGTGA
>Ga0310120_10002294_pt1 | contig 14038 bp, 12 predicted proteins | sample CB27_AW_983_MG_FD_203506 | JGI IMG/M metagenome (GOLD analysis project Ga0310120, IMG submission 203506) | Marine microbial communities from Western Arctic Ocean, Canada - CB27_AW_983 | ecosystem: Environmental > Aquatic > Marine > Oceanic | place: Canada: Western Arctic Ocean | collected... | reverse complement strand
CGCAACTTCGGGATCACCTCTTCCGGACCGTGTTTCTTACCTCGTGGCATCGCTTGCCCTCCTTGAAATGCGTCCTGACACCCCGATTGTCTATCAGGGCGTGGACTCGTTTAAGGGGGCTGGGTCAACCCGAGTTGTCAAACCCAAAACCCAACCCACCAGGCGATGTGCCAGGGAGGTGAAGATTGGTTGTTCAGATGAAGTTATCCCCTTTCCTCACTTGAAGTTCCAGTGTTGCAGCGAAAGGGAAGACCCCTCTCGGCTCAGAATTGCAACCGTCGGAGGAGGGACTGTTTACCCCGACGACCGATACGGTGAACTTCCAACGCGGCCAAATTCGGCGACCGGTTTACTAGTAGCGATAGTGTTTGGGTTTGTACGGTCCCTCGATGGGAACACCGATGTAGTCTGCTTGAGCCTGGGTCATCTTGGTCAGCTTGACACCAAGCTTTTCGAGGTGCAGACGGGCAACTTCTTCGTCAAGCGATTTGGGAAGCACGTGGACCCCAACGGCAAATTGAGCGGTATCTTTCCATAACGCGATTTGAGCTAACACCTGGTTGGTAAATGAGGTACTCATCACAAAGGACGGGTGGCCGGTCGCACAACCAAGATTCACGAGTCGGCCCTCGGCCAGGACCACGATCGATTTACCGGTCGACTTGAAGGTGTATTTGTCGACGGCTCCAACTTCAGCTGGTTTGATTCGGTCTTTCGTGACACGATTTGCAGCAACTTCGTCTTCGAGCCAGGCTATGTCGATTTCCAGGTCGAAATGGCCAATATTGCAGACAATCGCGTCATTTTTCATGCACACCATGTGTGCCCCGGTAATGATATCGCGATTGCCGGTGGTGGTAACAAAGATATCTCCTTCTGCAACGGCTGCTTCCATCGTTGCAATTTCGTACCCTTCCATGGCTGCTTGCAGTGCCAGAATCGGATCGATTTCGGTAAGAATCACTCGAGCACCAAGACCGCGCATAGACTGAGAGCACCCTTTGCCGACATCTCCATACCCGGCGATGACCACGACCTTACCGGCGACCATTATATCGGTGGCGCGCTTAATGCCGTCGGCAAGTGATTCGCGGCAGCCGTACAGGTTGTCGAATTTGCTTTTGGTCACCGAGTCGTTAACGTTAATCGCCGGTACCTTGAGGTCACCCTGCTGACACATCTGATAAAGCCGATGGACGCCAGTGGTGGTTTCCTCGGAAATTCCCCGGATGTTGCTCAACAGTTCCGGGAAATTATCGTGGACCATAGCCGTCAGGTCACCACCATCATCAAGAACAAGGTTCAGGGGCTTGCCGTCGGGAAAGGAGAGAGTTTGTTCGATACACCAGTTGAATTCTTCCTCGTTCATCCCTTTCCAGGCATAAACGGGTACACCTGTCTTGGCGATGGCACACGCCGCGTGGTCTTGCGTCGAAAAAATATTGCAGCTACTCCAGGTGACTTCGGCCCCCAGTTCAAAAAGTGTTTCGATAAGCACAGCCGTTTGAATTGTCATGTGAAGACAACCGGCGATTCGTGCTCCCTGGAGAGGTTTTTCTGTCCCATATTTCTCGCGCAACGCCATCAGTCCGGGCATCTCATTCTCGGCCAGATCAATTTCCTTGCGTCCCCATTCGGCCAGGCGGTCGAACTCTGCTGGTGTACAATCGAGGACTTTGTAAGCGGGCTTACTTCCAGTTTTCAACACTTATTCTTTCTCCTAGTTGGCGAGTTTGCTCCTCAGTTGGCGAAAAAACGTTGGGTCGAGTTGTCTCGCACCCGAGCTATAGAGACCCAGGCAAGCCCACGCGATGTGGGTAGCGACGGCTGATAACGGAATCGGCCTGCAACAAACGGCACCCAAGCCCTAAAGATTGTAGTCCCTGAAAGGAAAGAGTGACAAGTGGTTCCCGGCCCCGTTGTGAGTGAGTGAACGTCGCGGAAACTAAAGGGCAGCAAAAGCAGCGGCTGCTTGTTCGGCAAACGCGCGCATCATGGCTGCATCTTTCACGCCGGGGGACTTTTCGACCCCACTGGCGACGTCGACAGCTGAGGGCTGCACCTGCGAGATGGCAGTTGCCACGTTTCCCGGCGTAAGCCCCCCCGCCAAAATTAGTGGCAATTCTCCCTGCCAATTGCGGTTTGCAGCCAGGACATCCCATTTGGCCGTGTGGCCAGTTCCACCAAATTCTCCCGGGACCCACGAATCGATGAGTATTGCATCTGGCGCCCTACCCGCCTCTTCGCACGCCTTCAGATCGTCTTTGAGTGTGTCAATTCCCCCCCGATCCAGACGCCGCGCCCGGATGATGGTCAGGTCACTGCGGAGTTGGGTTAAAAAGACCGCTGATTCATCGCCGTGGAGTTGGACTGTTTCGATATCCAGTCGCTTGGTCATCTCGTTAATTTCAGCTGACGCTTCGTTAGCGAACAGGGCCACAGCGCGGATCTGTCCAGCGAGCGAATCGAGGATGGCCTGGGCACGAGCGGGGGTTACATACCGTTTACTGGGCCGATAAAAGTTCAGACCGATCGCGTCTGCACCTGCCGCGACGGCAGCTTTTGCGTCAACAACATTGGTGATTCCACAAACTTTGATTTGAAACATCGCACGCACCTGGAAGCGAACTGGCTGCTGTATTGTAGCCAGCTTGGTGGTCGAGTCGAGAACTATCGATTGACCTGCTGGCTGTGGAATCGCCTGTTTGCCATTTCCAGGCTGGTTTTCATGCTGCCCAGCTGTTTTGCGAGTTTGCAAGATCGCGATTTTGACAGGCAGGATGGGTCGACCTGGCCAGCTGTGGTCTGGCTGGTCGACTTTTTCCTGTCGGCCCGGGTTGGGACCTTGCAAATCGTACCACTAGTTCGGTGGGAGGTGATCCATCGTGGCAAGGGCCTTGGCGATTCGGGCGAAGTTGAAGACCCGTGAGGATTACCATTTGGAGGTTGGCTTCGTGTTTGGGCGAGTGTACAGGTTACGGCGTGTAGTGTATTTGCGACCATGCATGCACGAATTCAGTGGCTCAGGGTCAAGCCGGTCCAAACTAAGTGCCGATGCAAGTCGACAGGGTCGAATAGCGCGCCCCAACTTGTTGCCATGACCAACGCCCGACGGATTTTCCTGGCTCCACACTCCGGCTTCATTCTCAACGATCCTCATCCTGTGACTATGAGCAGCCAAGATTCAAACAAATTCGACGAAAGAATTTTCCCCGCCTCCCCCTGTGTGGAGCGGTACTTTCCAGGATCTTCGATTGAGGAAGGCCGCGAGCGACTGGTGCGATCAATCAGCCACGGCGCTGGACCGGGTTTAATCATCGGAGCTACGGGTACGGGTAAGTCAATGTTACTGCAGGTTTTGGCTGCCCAGTTTTCCGAACTGTTGGACATAGCGCTCTTGTCGTCCGCCCAGTTGTGCACGCGTCGCGCGCTGCTACAAGCCATCTTGTTTGAATTGGGACTTCCCCACCGCTACGTCGACGAAGGCCAGTTGCGCATCACATTGGCTCAACACCTGCTGCAGTGCGAACGAAGTCCCAACGGTACACTCCTGCTTGTTGACGAGGCCCAGTCGTTGCCAATTCATTTGCTGGAAGAGATTCGGCAGCTTACAAACATCGTACGCAACGGGCAGCCCCGCGTTCGACTTGTGATTGCCGGGTCACCAAGCCTGGAAGAAACTTTGGCTGACCCCCAACTCGAGTCTTTTCAGCAACGGGTTGCGACGCGTTGCTACTTGTTACCGCTGGGGATTGCAGAAACGGGGCAATACATCCGCGCACATTTTGAGATGGCCGGAATTGACGCTGCCAGCTGCATCGACAGTGAGGTTCAGCATGCTGTTTACAATGCCACCGACGGCATCTGCCGGTTGGTCAGTCAACTTTGCGATCACGCACTGTTACTTGCCGGCGAGAAGGGACTCGACCAACTATCGGTGTCGCTCATTCAGGAAGCATGGGCTGACCTGCAGCAATTACCCGTACCGGCAGAGACGGAACCCGCAGTGCTGGCGAATTGTCCTGCGCAGAACGTGGTGGAGTTTGGCGAACTCACCACGCCGGGTGACGACTTTGGAATGTGTGACGATTCGCTCCCGGATCACGTCCGGCAGGGTACCCCGCTTACTGTGGAAACGCATGCCCTGGAAACTGTGGAAACGCATGCCCTGGAAACGGACGATCCGGGCCAGTACGAAACAACGGATATGAGTGGAGACGAAAACAGTTGCACCGGCCCGTTCGATGACCAGACTCCGTCCTTGCCCGATTGGCAGTCAGGTAGTTGCGATGCAACCGACAGGGAGCAATTCTCCACACCCGCTCTTTTGAAACCGGCTGCGGAAGTCGACAGTTCGGAACTCCTGCCAGAGGCGTTTCCCATAGAAACGACCGGGCAGGTCACGACCATGCAGGAGGGCTCCAATTCGGATGTCGAGGTAGGGAATGTGACACCCACACAAGAAGCGACAGACGATCCTTTTGCGGAGGAATTCGTCGAAGAGGAGCTTGTATTAGAGGAGTTTTCGGCTTTGGGAGACGCGTTCTCCGATCGAACTCCGCGTGTTGTCAGCCGTGGTGACGACCTTTCCGACCTGGTTCGAGAGGTAGTTGGGATTGGCGGCGAACGCAGCACCAGTCAAACGATGTCGAGCCACAAGCCAGACGACCATTTGCACTTCCCAACACTAGTTTCATTACCGTGCAGTACTGTCAACGACGAATTGCCTGCCAACGACGAATTGCCTTTGCCGATTGCAACCACAATCGAGCCAGGCCTCGACCTGCCGAACAACGCACTTCTGGGTGACGATACTGACCTTGAGGAAGTTGCCGATTTGGGCGCGTCGGTCACGCTCAAATATCCAGTTGCCGATCCATCACCGTTCGTACAGCAGCCAGCTGGGCTCTCCGATGCCTCACAGGTCGAGCAGTCTGCCCACGCAGGTCAGCGGCAACTGGCCGGTAACGCTGAGCACGTAACCGATCCAGAAATGATCGACAATATTTTGATCGTGGAAGACGACCCTGCTGACAGTGGGCAGATCGAGTCTTCCGTCCGACGACAAGAATATGGCCAACTCTTTACCAGGTTGCGCAACGGATAATCGAATTGAACACTTCAGCCGATTGAACCGTTGATGGGTTGAAGTTCCACATCTAGGGGGTTGCCAGCTGCTCCTGGTTGCCAGCCCGGGAGGCTGCCAGTTCCCTCCGCGGGACTTTGTTCACTTGGGGCAGTTCCAAACATGCGCCAGCTGCCCCGGCAGAGTCCTCGTGGTCTTGATTCAATGGTTCCATTGTCAAGATCCACAAGGTCGATTATCTTTACGTCAATGGCTATTCAACTGGTAACCGGGGGAGCGGGATTCATCGGCTCCCATATCGCGACTGAATTAGTTGAACGTGGCAAATCGGTCCGCGTGTTCGACAATTTGAGTACAGGTAAGTCGAGCAATATTTCCCATCTGGAAGGGCAGATCGAGTTTGTAAAAGCCGATCTACTTGATCGTCCAGCGGTTGAGAACGCATTAAAAGATGTTGAAGTGATCTATCATCAGGCAGCTTTGGCCTCAGTGCCCAGAAGTGTTGCCCGACCCCTCGATACCCACGCCCATTGCGTGACCACAACGGTAAACCTGCTCGACGTTGCCCGGCAATCGGGTGTGCGACGGGTGGTGTTTGCTGGTTCCAGCAGTGTGTATGGGGATCAACCTTTTTCTTCCAAGCGAGAATTGGATCTACCCGCCCCCATATCGCCCTATGCAGCTGCCAAGGCTGCTTGCGAGAGCTATTGTCGAGCTTTTACCGCAACGTATGGATTGGAGACGGTCGTTCTTCGATACTTCAATGTCTTCGGGCCAAGGCAGGATCCGAAAAGCGAATATGCTGCTGTCATCCCCAAATTCGTCATTGCCATAATGGCTGACAAGCAGCCAACTATTTTTGGGGACGGGTTGCAGTCGCGCGACTTTACTTTTGTTTCCAATGTTGTGGCGGCGAATCTTGCCGCAGCCGATGCCGAAAACGCGGGAGGGGGGGTCTTTAATGCTGCCTGTGGCCAGCAGTTCACCCTGCTCGCGTTGATCGACTCGATCAATCGAATTCTTGGAAAAGAGATCAAACCGCTGTTTTCGGATCCTCGTACCGGGGATGTCCGTGAAAGTTCGGCTGATATCACGGCTGCCCAAAAAATTCTCGGGTATTCGCCGAGCGTTGGATTCGAAGAAGGTTTAAAGCGATCGATCGAGTATTATAAAAGTTTGACTGCGAGGGAATAGGAATGCAGATATGTTGAACGATTCCTCGTCAAGTGCCTGCCCTGTTCTCATCGCGTTGGCCACCTTTAACGAACGCGATAATCTCCCTTCGCTGGTTGACGCGATCTTCAAAGTGCTGCCCGACGTACATGTTGTGGTCGTGGACGATGGTTCCCCCGATGGCACTGGCAAGTGGTGTGATGAACGCTCGGCCTCGGAGCCTCGTCTGACTTGTCATCACCGACCAGGCAAGTCGGGGCTGGGCTCGGCAACGATCATTGCCATGCGCGAGGCAATAGCCCTCGGTTTTCACATTATCATTACGATGGATGCCGATTGGAGCCATGATCCCAAAGACATCCCTTGCCTCGTCAGTCAGTTGGAAGACGTCGACGTTGCGATTGGATCGCGGTACTGCCCGGGAGGATCGATCAAGGGATGGCCCAGACATCGCCGGATCATCAGTCAGCTGGTCAACATGGCAAGTCGCAGGTTGCTTCGGTTAACTGTGCGTGATTCGAGCGGCGCTTTTCGAGCCTATCGGGTTACGGCCCTGGAGCAAATCTCGCTCGATGACATTCGTGCTACCGGTTATGCCTATCTGGAAGAAATTCTCTGGCGACTCCAAAGAGCCGGTGCCCGTTTCACAGAGGTGCCTATTACCTTTCGAGACCGGGAACGTGGCCAATCAAAGGCCGACTGGTACGAAGCAATCTCCAAAATTGCTACCATCAGTCGCCTGGCTATGACCCGTTCGTGAGCCCCCCTCATCGTGCTCTCGGTTTGCCTGTTTTGACAACTGGCGGAGGGGGAAACCTTGCCACGATTGGCCGCTTTAAATTACTGCTTGTTGAAGGTAGAATGTGGGCTTTTGCGGGTTCCATTCTCTAGATCTTGTGGGTGAAGGGGGATCGTATGGCGGCTCAAGTGTCCGGCCGAATCGCTACAGTCATGCAGGAAAAACGCCTCTTTCCGCCCACGGCGGAATTTTCGGCACGTGCCCGAGTGAAGTCGTTGGATGAATACCAGGCGCTCTGGGAGAGTGCGGCCGCGGACCCGCCTGCCTTTTGGGCTGAGTTGGCCCGTGAGGAGCTTCACTGGTTCGAGCCGTTTCAGGAAGCGCTCATCTGGAATGAGCCGGATGCCCAGTGGTTTGTGGGTGGCAAAACCAACGCTTCGTACAACTGTCTCGACCGCAACATCGAGGCTGGCTTGGGAGCTCGTCAGGCCATTCTGTGGGAAGGGGAACCTGGTGATCAATGTACATTCACGTATGCCCAGCTACATGAGGAAGTTTGCAAATTTTCCAATTGCTTGAAGCAACTTGGCGTTGGGAAAGGAGATGTTGTTTCGATTTACATGCCAATGGTCCCTGAGTTGGCGATTGCCATGCTTGCTTGCGCGCGAATCGGGGCAATTCACTCGGTCATTTTTGCCGGGTTCTCTGCCGAGGCGATCGCCGATCGCAATAACGACGCCAATGCCAAAATTCAGTTGACATCCGATGCAGCCTGGCGACGAGGCAAGCAACTTCCGCTTAAGGCTACGGTTGACGAAGCACTGGAAAAATCAAACACCGTGGAGAAATGCGTCGTTCTCAAACGTGTTGGCAACGAGGTGCCCATGCAGTCAGGCCGAGACTTCTGGTGGCATGAATTGATGGAGTCGGCTAGCAGCGATTGCCCCGCAGAGCCGCTCGACAGTGAGACACCCCTGTTTATTCTCTACACGAGCGGATCGACCGGAAAACCGAAAGGGATCAAGCATACCACCGCTGGTTACAATCTCTTTGTTAAGAAAACCTTTCAATGGGTCTTTGATCATCGCGACGATGATATCTTCTGGTGTACGGCTGACTGTGGCTGGGTCACCGGACACAGCTACATTGTCTACGGGCCGCTTTCTGCTGGGGCAACGGTGGTTATGTACGAAGGGGCTCCCAATCATCCCGATGAGAGCCGCTTTTGGCAGATCATCGAAAAATATAAAATCTCGATCTTCTACACGGCTCCGACCGCAATTCGCGCGTTCATCAAATGGGGTGATGAACATGTCACAAAACATGATCTCTCCAGTTTGCGGGTTCTTGGAACCGTTGGCGAAGGTATCAATCCCGAAGCTTGGATATGGTATCACAAGACAATTGGCGGTGAGCGCTGTCCAATTGTTGATACGTGGTGGCAGACCGAAACTGGCGGCATCATGATGAGTCCGCTCCCGGGAGCGATTGCCACCAAACCGGGAAGTTGCACCAAGCCGATTCCCGGCATTATTCCGGAGATCGTCGACGAGGCTGGTCAGTCGGTTGATTCCAACCAAGGTGGTTGGCTAACGGTTTCACAACCGTGGCCAGGAATGCTTCGCGGGATTTGGGGTGATGAAGATCGTTATCAGGAGGTTTACTGGAGTAAAGTGCCGGGTAAATATCTGGCAGGTGACAATGCCCGCTGTGACGAGGATGGCTATTACTGGATCATGGGACGGATTGACGATGTGCTGAACGTCTCCGGCCATCGGCTGAGCACGATTGAAATTGAAAGTGCGTTGGTATCCCATCCCCTGGTGGCCGAATCGGCAGCGGTCGGGCGTCCCGATGAGCTCAAAGGCGATGCGATTGCCGTCTTTGTCGTGCTACGCGACGCAGAACCCAATGACGACTTGCGTCAAACACTTAAGCAACATGTCCGAAAAGAAATCGGAGCACTTGCCCAGCCCGACGATATCCACTTTACGAACGCGTTGCCTAAGACCCGTAGTGGAAAGATCATGCGGCGACTACTGAAAGATATTGCCGCTGGCAAGGAAACGGTTGGCGATACCACCACGCTAGAGGACTATGGCGTGCTTGCCAAGTTGCGCAGCGATGAGGAATAAACGGCATTTCCCCACGGCCATCTTTCGGTTCTTGTCGATTGGGCTGGTGAACCGTGACTTCACCCGTTGCACTTTGTAGCCCTCTTCAGCAGCATTGGGACTCGACCTGGTTGGCCCTGAAATCCTTGGTTTGTGGCACACCTCCAGGTCCATGTTCTTCAGCTTTACCCCGGCCTGAAAGTCTTTGAAGATACCGAGACGTCGGCAGCGGTTCAGCGTGAGTCGCGCGCGGCAATGCAAGACTCGGGAGTTCTCTGGTATCACCTTCCAGAAAACGGGACATTTCACGCTCAAGACCGCACCGTTTTGCTCATCGAGCATTCCACTCACTGGGGATCAGGTTGTACAGAATCAACGCTTGGTTTTCTTAGTCCCCTGGTCTTTCTTCTTCGCCAAGCTTGCGGGTTTGGTACCTATCGGTATCTGCTTCGCACCGCTATATTCAGCCTTGGATGTCACCCAAGGCAGGCCAGTAATCAAGGCAGGCCAGTAATCAAGGCAGGCCAGTAATCAAGGCAGGCCAGTAATCAAGGCAGGCCAGTAAAGAACGCCACATGTTTTCGATTCGCGTGAAATAAACCGGGGGTGACAAGGTTGAGATTGCCTTTGATGTTTCAGTTTTTAGCTGGGGACAGCGATCTGGCAAAACGTCGTTGAATTCGACAAAGGGGGTTCCATTGAGTTCAGACGAAATCCAGCGGCTTTCAAAGCGGGGTACCACGCCCAGTCTTGCCGAAGAATTTCACCGGCGGGCGGAAGCGCTCGAAGCCCAAGGCAAACGAGTCATCTACTTGCAGGTCGGACAGCCCAGCACGAGTGCCCCGGCGGCGGCATTGGAGGCCATTCAACGCGAAAGTCAAATCTCGATTCTCGGATACACGGGCGCTGCCGGGCTGCCGGATTTGCGTGAACGGTTGGCCCGTTACTACCAGGAACAGTACGGTGTTGAGGTCAGTTCCGAGCGGATCATCGTGACCCTGGGGGCGTCCGGGGCAATGTTGCTGGCTCTGATCAGCTGCTTTGAGAAGGGGGCCCGCGTTGCCATTGGGCAACCGTTTTACTACGCGTACCGTCACGCGATGCCTACGGTCGATATCGAGTGCATCCCCTTTTACCCTTCTGAGGAGACCCATTTCCAACCCACGGTAGCAGACTTGGAAGCGATCGAAGGCAAAATCGATGGGTTAGTCTTTGCAAGTCCGGGAAATCCGACAGGCTCGATGATGCCGCCTGACCAGTTAGCAGAGGTCGCAGACTACTGCCAACGCGAGGGCATTCAGCTCATCTCCGATGAAATTTATCACAACATCATTTTTGACGAAGATGTCCCTCAGGCCACGGCCATATCTTATTCTGATGACGCAATCGTCGTTAACAGCTTCTCGAAATACTATTCCATGCCAGGCTGGCGCCTTGGTTGGATGGTTGTACCCGAATATCTTGCAGAACCGATCACCCATCTTGCTCATAACCTGTACATCTGCCCTTCGGCACCTTCCCAATTTGGGGCGATCGAGGCCCTTGACTGCCGTGAAGAGCTCGACAAACACGTTGTCCGCTACGCCCGAAATCGCGATATCCTTTTGCGCGAGATGCCCCGTTTGGGTTTCGATCGGTTTACGGCACCACACGGAGCTTTTTATCTCTATTGTCATGTGCAGCACATGCATGAAGACAGCGCTCAGTTTGCAATTGACATGCTTGAAGGTTGCGGAGTGTTAGCCGCGCCGGGAACAGATTTTTCTCCCCGGGATGGCCACCATTTCATGCGTTTCTCGTACGCTGGTTCCACGGAGGATATCGAAGAAGGGATACGCCGTATCGAAAAGTGGCGCTCTTGATGTTGTGGTTCAGTTGCCTGCCCGGAAACGAACACCGTAAGAGAGAGGGCGGGAGCTGGTAAACCCGCACGAGGAATAGAAGATCTTCCGCTTCGATGTACCCGCAGGGGAAGTTCACCCGGATTATCTTGTAAATGTGCAGGGAGCAGGCCCTATGAATCGGCTTGACATGATATCGCGACTTCGCTGCGAGTCGTTCGATGTTGCCATTATCGGAGGGGGCGCCACCGGCCTCGGTATAGCTGTCGACTCGGCAAGTCGCGGTTACCGTACTGCGCTCCTGGAGGCACACGATTTCGCAAAAGCAACCTCGAGTCGCAGTACCAAGCTCGTTCATGGTGGCGTGCGTTACCTTGAGCAACTCGACCTTTCGCTCGTCACCGAGGCACTTCGTGAACGGGGGATCATGTGTCGTAATGCCCCACACCTGGTGAGCAATCTAGCCTTTGTCATTCCGCAATACAAATGGTGGGAGGGACCCTTCTATGGAATCGGGATGAAATTCTACGATGCACTTGCCGGTGAATTAAACATCGAAAAGAGTACCCGACTTAACCGCGCAGAGACCATTACCGCTATTCCGAATGTTCAGCAAGAAGGTTTGCTGGGCGGCATCAAGTACCACGATGGGCAGTTTGATGACGCTCGCATGGCCGTGACCCTCGCTGCCACCGCTGTCGAACAAGGTGCCGCAATCGCAAACTACATTGAAGTTACTGATTTCATGAAGGAAGATGGTGCAGTCGTCGGGTTGGTAGCCAAAGAGGCCGGGTCGCAAGAAGAACTCCAGGTGCGTGCGAAGGTGGTCGTCAACGCAACCGGTATTTTTTCAGACCGAATGCGGAAAATGGATGACCCGGATGCCGACGAGAAAATTGAGCCTGCGCAGGGAGTTCATCTTGTGCTCAATCGTTCGTTTTTGCGCGGTGACAGTGCCATCATGGTGCCCCACACCGACGACGGTCGCGTGCTGTTTGTCATCCCCTGGCACGATCGGGTTCTGGTGGGTACCACCGATACACCCATGCAGCAGCCGCAACTCGAACCGCGCCCGCTCCCCGAGGAAGTCGAATTCATCCTCAGAAATGCGGGACGCTACCTCCAGAATCATCCCTCTACCGAAGACGTGTTGTGTGCTTTTGCCGGTCAACGCCCGCTGGTCCATCCCGGTGGCAAATCAGGGAAGACAAAGTCGATTTCGCGACGGCACGAAGTCTTTGTGAGTAGAACCGGCCTGGTAAGTGTGACGGGTGGCAAATGGACAATTTATCGAAAAATGGCTGAAGATGCGATGAAACATGTGATCGAGGTTGGTCAGCTCACTCCCCAGGATTGTCGCACCGAGCAGCTTCGCTTGCACGGTTATCTCGATCCCAGTTCCTTCGATTCCATGCCACAGGACCATTGGCGTGCCTATGGGGCAGATGCGGGACAAGTCAAACAGATTGCTAAAAAAGAGCCCAGGCTTGCCGAAACGTTGCATCCGAACCTCCCCTACACCGGCGCTGAAGTTGCCTGGGCAGTACGTCACGAAATGGCAATCTGCCTCGAAGATGTGCTGGCACGACGCACCCGGTCGTTAATGCTCGATGCCCGGGCCTCGTGCGAGGCAGCAGAGCCAGCTGCAGAGATCATGGCGAACGAACTCTCACACGACAACGCATGGGTGAGCAGCCAGGTTGCAGCCTACCGTGAACTTGCAAATGGCTATTTGCTCGAAACCATTTAAAGCGTCGCCAGTCGTGGGGATAGGCCCCGCTGGTGAGCGGTTGCACGAAGTTATGCGACGTCTTTTTCCAGTTCGATGATTCCATCCAGATCCAGCAAGGTGACTGGTTTGTCGCGGACAAATTCGTAGACACCTTATGTAAAACCAGCTGTACAGACTAGGACTGCTGATTGCGCATTCGAGGCGGCGAGCGCGCCATACAATTCGCGAACAACCGCAGGACCAATCAGGTCCCCGTGGTGTTTGCATTGGACAATAATCTTCTCAGAGTCACTGTACATGTATAATGTCGATGCCTTGGTCACCGGAGCCGGCAGCGTATCTGGCCTGACCAGCCGGACCGAGAAGAATCCCTTGAAAGGAAAAAGATGACACTCAGCAGTCCTGTTGTCCGCACCACGCCCATCCGAATCGTGACGATGATCGTTGTTGGTACCCTATTGGGAATGCATCGCCCAGCCACTTGCGACGATTCGAATGGACCGTCCACCACTATCAGCCCGGTTCAGCTAACCAAATCTCACATCGAAGCGAGTGATCGTCAGCGGCGGATCATACTACACCATGATGTCATCGGCCCCTCTGTTCTCAGCACCCCTTGGAAGAAACCGGTCGATCAATTGGATGAAATCGTAGACTACTTCATGCAACCTTACGAAAGCGAGGTTGCTGAACACGTCGACAGTGTCTTTTGCGAATAGGGCGAAGGATATCCAGCCATGTGGCCGAGCAAGATCGTCCGACGCGCGAAAATCGAGTTTCCTAGATGGTGGGAGGCAGGAATCGATCCAGTGGAAGTACTGGTTAGAGAAACCAAAAAGCGAAATCGAGAAGTGTTTTTTACCTACCGACTCAACGGCTCCGACGTCGAAGGAGATAGCGAATATGCCGACTGGAAACTATCGTCCATTAAACGGCAGCATCAGGACTGGCTGATCAAAGCTCCTTGGGATTTTTACTATTGGGATTTCACTTTTCAAGGAGTACGTGACTATAAGGTAAGCATTCTTCGCGAGATGGCGGAGATGTACGATGTGGATGGCCTGCAAATCGATTTCGCACGTAGTCCCATCGTACTCCCCCCAGGCCAGCAGTGGAAAAACCGAGAGCACTTGACAAATTTCATGCGTCAGTTGCGATCGACAGTGCAAGAAGTTGCCAGGAAACGGGGCCGCCCACTACTGCTGGCCGTGCGAATTCCGGAAAATATCGTTGGCTGCCATTTTGATGGCATTGATGTGGAAACCTGGGGCCGTGAGAACCTGGTGGACTTGCTTGTTCCTGGGTGCGGTGCAGCTGAAATTGACATCCCTGCTTTTTAACGGTTAGCAGCCG
>Ga0310120_10002291_pt1 | contig 14061 bp, 13 predicted proteins | sample CB27_AW_983_MG_FD_203506 | JGI IMG/M metagenome (GOLD analysis project Ga0310120, IMG submission 203506) | Marine microbial communities from Western Arctic Ocean, Canada - CB27_AW_983 | ecosystem: Environmental > Aquatic > Marine > Oceanic | place: Canada: Western Arctic Ocean | collected... | reverse complement strand
GAGCGCAGTTGACGGCGATGGCCTTTGACCGTGTCTTCGATGGTCTCGGCAAGTACCTGGTGACACTCGCCGCGTGGCTCTTTGCCATCTCGACGATGATCTCCTGGTCCTACTACGGCGAGAAGGGCGTCACTTACCTGTTCGGGAATGCAGGTGTACTTCCCTACAAGATCGCATTCCTGATCCTCGCCATCGTCGGAGCCACCAGCATCGATGACACCACGCAGATGCTACTGCTGGCGGATCTTGGAACCGGCACGATGTTGGTGGTCAACATCCCCATCGTCTTGATACTGGGGGGACTCGCCGTGGCATCGCTTCGTGAATACGACCGCAAGCTGAAGGCGGGCGAATTCCCGCGCAACGATGAGAAATGACACCGATGAGAGAAGATGACGGGCGCGGTCAGATCTGAGCCAGCGAACGGCGATTCGTGACTTTGCTGTCATGGCGGGTCAGATCGAGCAGGAGCCGCCATGAACGGCTCCAGAGAAGGGCCGTAAGTCGTTCAACTGGCGATAGATACAAAAAAAAGCACGGTCCCGAGGGAACCGTGCCGTATACTCATAGCCCTCTGAACAAGGGTTTTGTCTCAAGGAAATCTAAAAAAACTTCAATTCACGGTTTTGGCGTCGGTTTTGGCGTCGGTTTTTCTCTTCCTGGGCCGATAGGGGGTGAGATCTGCTTCACCTTGCCAATTTCCGGTTTGCCAATTCCCGGTTTGCCAATTCCCGGTTTAACGGTGCCAGGCCTCGGAAGCGGCTCGAGGGCGGGGCGCGGCTTCACCTTCGTGCGAGTGGGTGAGGTCCGATTTGGCGGAGTTCGGGTCGGATTGACGGCGAACTGGGCGTAGAGCCGTGCTGTGACCTCGGGCATCGACTCGAGATCGGTCTGGATGCGCAGGGTGCCGCGGATCGACCGCTCAGGGCGACTTTCGAGCACCTCGACACTGACGACATATCTCTGGGCGTTTCGCACCTTTCTCTGAGTGATCCGAAATACACCCTCAGGTGCATCATCCACCGAGATATTCGTGATCTTGAAGGTGGTCTCGGGAGATGTGGCAAAGATCTGCAGATCTCGCTTGACCGGGGCCGAGCCCGGCTGCTTGAGGCGCTGCGTGTCTTTCGCCTGGAACACGATGTTACCTCGCGGAATAACCGTGATGGGAGCCTGATGGTCAATCGTCACGGGAACCGTGGTCGATCGCATCTCTCCATCGCTGCACATCACCTCGATATTGATGATGTCGCGAGTCATTCCAGGTATGAGTGCTGGAACTGCGGAGACGGTGATCTCGTACTTCTCTCCCGCGGTCACCTCGACGATCCCTTCGAGAGTCACTTGATTCTTGGCTGCCGACACATCGGTGACGGTGATGTCCAGATCTGTACCCTTGGAAAGCACGAATTTTCCCGACAGTTGCGATCCAGCCTCGCCTCGCAGGACAATAGCGTTGGGTGCAGCCTTGATCACCTGGCGCAGGATGCCATGGATGTTGAGGCGGATCGTCGGCTGTCGTGGATCGTTGCAGCTGACGGTGGCATATTTACGAACCGTTTCGGTTCTGAGTTTCGAGGTGTCGACGCTCAAAGAGATCTCACCCTCCCCACCGGGGAGGACTTCGCGGGTGAAGGTCCCGCGACTGCAGCCTCAGCCAGGTTTCACATTGGTGATGCGAAGCACTGCAGTGCCGGTATTTCGGAAGCGGTAGGTGTGCAGCACCTTGGTGCCTTGCAGCACGGTTCCCCAATCGTGGCTGAGTTCATCGAAGGAGATCCTGGCGCCCACCTCGGCAGGAGGGGGCGGGGGGCCCAGATCGTCGCCTCCGAGTTGCACGGCAGCGATCGGTGTCTGACCGATCGACAGTGCCAGGAGCAGCACCAGCCACCAGGAAATGGCATCTTTCAAGGTTTCCGCCTCTCTCGCGGGTAGATCGACAAATGCACCATCAGCCATCCACGGCTCCATCCGGAGCCCAGCGAGGCGAATCGTCGATCACACTCAAAGATAGCCGCTTGTGCCGGTTACCGTCAAGTGATCGGAGCCTCATGTCAGGGAGTATCGGGCCTCCTGAGGCGGAATTGGGCAATAATCGGCTTTTCGCGAATCTGATCCGCGGATTCACCGAGCCGGATGCGCAGCGTCCCCTTCGCCTGAGAGACGGGGTGGGTTCTGAGAACCTCGATCACAATCTTGTAGTGATGCCCTGGAAGCACCTCGGTGACGATGATTCCGAACAACCCATCGGGGGCATCGACGATCTCGGCCGAGACGATCTCGAAGGGCAGATCATCCCGCACCGATCGCACCTGCAGCTCTTTTTTGACCTCTCTGCGAACAGGTCCATCCAGGGGCGCCGTGTGGCGTCTATAAAATACGATGTTGCCATTTGGAATCATGCGGATTCGATCCTGATGCTCGACCACGACGGGCACCGGAATCGCGACCGCTTTCCGCTGTGGTAGATCCACCAGCAACTCCAGGTCGTCTCGAAGACTGCCCATCGTTTCTGAAGGACCTGCTTCCAGCGTCAGACGCCAGCCCTTTTCGAGAGGTTCCAGCGCATGAACTGAAAAGGAACCGTTCTTCGATCTGGCGCCGATCAATTCTAACGGTGTATCTGTAGCGGGCAGGATGGTGGTGGTGAGTCGCTTCGATTCGAAGGAGAGACCTTGCAACTTGTAGACGCGGCTCTCCAGTTCGAGCAGCGGATCGACGAGGCCCATCATCCACAGGTGGATCTCGGGTGATTCGGGATCGTTGGTCCTGACCACGGCATTTTTTCTGGGTCGACCGCCGCTGAAATCGAGGGTGTCGACTTGCAGTTCGATGACACCAGCAGCTCCGACCTCGATCCACTCGTCATGGCGAGTGGAGGTGCAACCGCAGGTCGAGGTCACCTTGAGAATCCTGAGCGGCGCCCTGCCATGATTTTCGATGCGGAAGGTGTGCTTGACGATGGTTCCCTGGAGCACGGTGCCCCAGTCGTGCTCCGTCTGTTCCAGGTGCAGGACGGGGGCTGGCCCGATGGGGAGCGGAGGCGGGACATCCGGCTCCTGGGCCAGCAGCGGCGAGCAGGTGGCCAGCAGCAACAAAGCGAGAACCAGTTGTAAACCCGCGAAAGACCGCTGCACCCTGGCGCCAGCGGGAATGCTCTGGATCGTGGAATTCGAGTGGAACAACTGGTAACTCCAAGTCAAAGAATCGGCGAACACGGGTGCCTCGATGCTAGGAGCAGGGTCGACATATCGCAACCCTTGTCGAGATTCGGGGTTACCCAGGAACTTTCGAGCAGCTGTGCCCGTTGGCGTCAATGTTGCGTTACAGTAACAAAGGCGATAGTTTGGCAGCAAAGGAAGCGATCGCATCGGTGCGTCTTCGACGAGGAGACAGGCCGATCAGATGCCAGAATTCCGCGATGAAGTGGTCGGCAGTGCGACGTTTTCGAAGGGAGAAATTTGTGATGAGGATGATACTCAGGGCCAGGAAACTGACGTGTGCAGTGGCGATCTTGCTGCTGGCGTCGTTGCCACTTCAGGCCGGATCCGAGGTCGGGGACGCGGCTCCACCGGTCAATGCGGGTGGCTGGATCAACATGGATGCCAACACATCCTGGGATTCTCTGGCTGGAAAACTGATCCTGATTGAAAAATGGGCCACATGGTGAGGACCTTGCAAGGGCCAGATCCCGCACCTGAACGCCTTTCATAAGGAGTTCAAGGATCGTGGGCTGGTCGTCATCGGGGTCACCGATGAACCTGAAGCCAAGGCCAAACCCTATGTTGAGCGCAACAAGATGAAGTACCCCATCGTCTTCGGAGGGGGAGCCAGCGGCTACAAGACGCGCGGTATTCCTCACTCCTGGCTGGTGGGTCCAGGCGGAAAGATCGTCTGGAAGGGGCACCCCGGGGGACTCAATGCCTCCATCATCGAGAAGCACATCGAAGGAGCGCGCGTCGGCCCCAAGATCGAACTTCCACCGCAACTGGTGAAGACCACCAAGTACCTGAAGGCGGGTCAGTTCGGTAAGGCCTACACCGACCTGGAGAAGCAAGCAAAACGCGCCAAGGATCCTGCCGTCGAGCAGGCGGCTCGCGATGCGATGCAGAAGATCTCCGAATACGCCTCGGTCGAACTGGGGAGAGTCGCGGAGTTCAAGAAAAAGTTGAAGTTCGAGGCGGGGCTGCAAGCGCTGCAACGAGGTTCTCAATCCTTCAAGGGGATGGACATCGCCAAGGAGTTCACCAAGGAACTCCGGCTCTGGAAGAAGGACAAGACGATCCAGGCCCAGATAGGCGGAGCAAGGCTGCTTGCAGAAGCGGAAGATCTGGTCAAGCGCGGCAAGTACGAGAAGGCGGCAAAGATCTATGCTGTGCTCGCCAGGAGCAAGAAGTACGCCGGTTCTGCTGCCCAGAAGGAAGCAGAGATTCGCCTCCAGGAGATCAAGAAGTATCTCTGAGGTGTTTCAGAACCTGGTTCTGATGGCGACAAGAAGCAGCCCCGCAGGTGAATCCTGCGGGGCTGCTTCTTCGTGTCGATTCAGGGGTACTTCATCGAGGTCAACGAACCCTGTCGATCAGGTCGACGACCCGACTCGAATATCCCCATTCGTTGTCGTACCAGGAGAGTACCTTGGCGCTGTGCGTACCGATCGTCATCGTCAACTGGGAGTCGAAGATCGACGAGTGCGGATTGCCGATGATGTCCGAGGAGACCACAGGGTCGGTGCAGTACTCGATGATGCCACGCATCGGTCCCTGCGCTGCTTTCTGCATCACCTGATTGATCGCCTCGACAGAAACCGGATTCTCGAAGGTGGCGACGAGATCCACCACTGACCCATTGATGACGGGGACACGCATCGCCATCCCATCGAGTTTGCCCTGCAACTGTGGGAGCACCTGACCCACAGCTCGCGCTGCACCGGTCGAGGTGGGAATCGTGTTCTCACCCGCTGCGCGGCTGCGACGAAGATCCTGGTGGTACCAGTCCGCCAGGCTTTGATCGTTGGTATAGGCATGAACCGTCGTCATCACACCGCGAATCAATCCGAAGGAATCGTCGAGAACCTTGACCAGCGGAGCGAGGCAATTGGTGGTGCAGGACGCATTCGAGATGATGCGATGGCCCGCTTCGAGAATCTCATCGTTGACCCCGAGCACCAGCAGTGCATCGATCTCGTCCTTGGGTGGAACCGTCAGGATCACCTTGCCGGCGCCAGCCTTGATGTGGAGTTCGCAGTCGCTGCGAGTTCGAAACCGGCCTGTCGATTCGATGACCACATCGACTCCCAGTTGCTTCCATGGCAACTTCTCGGGATCCCGTTCAGCCAGCATCTGGCAAGTCTGGCGACCCGTCTTGAGTGTCCCAGAGTCGAGGGTCACTTGCAGAGGAAATGGCCCCATCACCGAGTCGTAACGAAGCAGGTAGGCCAGAGTTTGAGGGTCCGAGATGTCGTTGATGGCAACGATGTCGATGTCATCGCGGGTACAGGCGATCCTGAACACGCTGCGTCCGATGCGCCCGAATCCGTTGATGGCGATCTTCAACTGTTCTTCCTCTCGCCGCCGACAGCGCTCTTCGGTCCCAGCTGGGCAACCAGTTCGACAATCCTGTGCGAGAGGCCGCCGCCCTGTTCGTACCAGCCAAGAACCTTGAGTAGCACTCCATCGGTCACCAGGGTCGCGAGGCTATCGAAGACGCAGGAGGCGGGGTGGTCACCGATGTCGCTGGAGACGATCGGCTGGTCGGTGAAAGCGAGGTAGGGCGCGTGGACGCTGTCGGCTGCGCTCCTGAACACCTCGTTGATGACAGTGGCTTCCACGGGCTTCTTCATCTGAACCGTCAGGTCGGTGCAGGAAACTCCGGGAACAGGGACATTCAATTTCATGCCCTTGAATCGGCCTGCCAGGTGCGGAAACAGCTGTTCGATCGCTTCGTCTGTCCAGGTGGTCTGCGGAACGATATTTTGCATGGCAGCGCGAGAACGGCGCAGATCTCCTGGAGAGGGCACATCGGTCAGGCTCTGGTCGGCAGTGTATGCGTGAACCGAAGTGAAGGAGCCCTCTTCGATGCCAAACGCATCATCGAGCACCTTGACCATCAGCGCCGTCGCGTTGGCGGTCGATGATCCGCACGAGATGATACGGTTCGACCGATCGATCACATCGGTGGTGACACCGCGGATATGGAGATGGTCGATGGCGTCGGTCGGAGGAGTGGAGAGGATGACACGGTCTGCGCCCTGGTCGAGATGCTTCTGGAGTTCGTGGCGGGCACGGTACTTGCCGGTCGCCTCCACGACCACATCGACGCCATATTCGTACCAGGGGATCTCACCAGGCTCGCGGTGGTGGAGCACCTGGATCTGTTTGCCACCGGCGTAGAGGGCGTCGTCGAGGATCCGGATCGGTTGCTCGAATCGTCCCCGCAGTGAATCAAATCGGAGCAGATACTCCATCGCATGGATGTCGGCGAGCTCGTTGATGGCAACGATTTCGATGTCTTCGCGGCCATAGACGGCACGAAAGACATTTCGACCGATGCGACCAAATCCCATCAAGCCAACGCGAACGGACATCAGGTGACTCCTGTCTGGCGCTAGTACTTCGCTGCGAGGCACAACGCCGATGCGCTGGTCAATTCCCGCTAGCGGTGCTTCCCATCCCCAGACAGAATAACGCCAGTCAATAAAAGAGCGAGCCATCCGAGGGTTCCCGGAGGGCTGGAAAGGTACCCGGTGCAGAAAGATTCCATCGTGGCCAGGTACAGGGTTCAGGTCGATAGGAGCGATTCGGTGGCGCTGGCGAGAGCGATGGCGGTCGAATTGACCGTCGAGGTTCCCGACGCCTTGCTCACTCGCTACCCCGGGATCGAGTCGGATGTGGTCGCAGATGTCCTGGATGTCGTTGAAGTGGCGAGCGGCATTCACGAGGTGACGCTCGCTCTCGCGGCGGATCTGGCGGGGGAAGATCTGAACCGACTGCTCAATTTACTGCTGGGCAACTGCTCGATGCTGCCAGGCGTACGCCTGGTCGACCTTCACCTTCCTGATTCGGTGCTGTCTCGCTTCGAGGGACCGCGCCATGGCATCGCCGGCGTCAGGGATCTGATCGCAGTGGCCGACAGACCACTGGTCGCGACAGTTCTCAAACCCAGGGGCGCACCTGTGCCGGATCTGGTCAGGGTGTGTCGCGAGTTCACCACGGCGGGTGGAGATCTGATCAAGGACGACCACAATCTGATCGATGATGATCTGGAGAGCTTCCGTGATCGCGTCGTTCGCTGTGCGCAGGCGATCCGCGAGTCGCAAGGAGATCGCCATGTGATCTACCTGGTCAATCTGATCGCCCCTTCACAACAACTCGACGCCCGCCTGGAGATCGCCCTCGAGGCGGGAGCCGATGGAGCGTTGCTGGCACCGTGGGTGATCGGACTCGATCGTGTCAGGGAACTGACCGGTCGGTGGCCCGGTGTGTACCTCGGCCATCCCTCGATGAGTGGTGTCCTCACCGGAGGTGCTTCCTCCGGTATCGATGCGCACATTGTTCACGGAACTCTGGCGCGGCTGGCAGGGCTCGATGGTTCGGTGTTCGTCAACAGCGGCGGCCGCTTTCCCGTGACCAGAACTGAAGGGAGGAGCATCGCAGCCGCCCTTCGTCAGCCGCTGGCGAATTTGAAGCCAGCGTGGGCAGTTCCCGCGGGAGGGATGCGGCCCGAGCGACTACCGGAGATGATCGAGGACTTTGGCCGCGACACGATGATGTTGATGGGAGGAGCCTTGCTCACCGCGAAGGAGGGGATCGAGGCCTGCACGCGAGAGATCGTCCAACAACTGGAGGAGCGATTCGAGACTGCGAGGGAGATGTAGATGGGGATCCGGACCGTCGGCGCAGGGTTGCTGGTGCTGGCCCTCTTGATGTTCATCCTGTCGGGTCAGGCCTTCATCGAACTCTCTTCGATGGTCGCTGCACCGGGTCCTGCTTCCGAGGACGATGCCTCGTTTTTTACCGAGCAGTTGCTTCATCTGGTCGTGATGACGATTCCGGGGACTTTTCCCTCACCGCAGGAGGTCGCAAACCGGATGAATTACGCTCTCGTAGGATGCTGCCTGCTCGCCCTCATCATCGGCGGTTACGGAATGTCCCTGATGTGGCGTGATCTGGCAGCGGAACGCTCCAGGAACTGAGGAGTCTGTGGAGGCTCTGCCCGGTCGGAGTGCGGCTGTTCATTCTGGCACGGATGAGGTCGGGTGTGATCGTTGGAAGGTGGATGAGATGACCAGGATAATTGGCGTCCTGTTCCTGCTTCTTGCCGCACTGATTTTCGGCTCGGTCATGATGATCATTGTCGATATCAATGGAGCGATGATGAGTTTCGCTGGTAAGGTCCCCCGGGATACCCTTTCGATCTCGACGAGGATTGCTCTGAGCGTCTATCAAGATGAGTCGATGGCGGCTTCAGATGAGATCGATCTCGATCAGTTGATGATCATTGCCAGCACGGGCAGATACTATGGCGTGGCGGCTCTGGTTTGTGCGGGCTATGGCGTCTTCCTGCTGCTGAGCGGTCGCAAGGAGAGCACCATGGAGGTTGGGTCCTGAATGCTGCTTCGAGGCGATCCAGGCCACATCGAAGGATCCGTGGAAGAGGATGCAATTACACGCCACCAGTTGGAGAGGTGAGAGATGGTCAAGTTCGCAGGTGTTGCACTGCTCTTGCTCGCCATCTGTATGGGGGTGATCGTGTTCCTGGTCGGTCGGGATGCTTCGAACAACTTTTTCATCTTCTTTTCTCGGCAACCGCATCCGAGCACCCTCTCGCTGCCGACCCGCGTGATCTTTCAGGTCCCCGCTGAGCCCACCGATCGATCGTGGGCAAAACAATACGACTGGAACTTGCTGTTGAACCTCTCCCTCGCTGGCGGCGTGTTCACCCTGATCACCGCAGGGACGGGATTGATGATGATCCTGAGGGAGCCGAAGCAGGGGCTCGACGGTACGGTCTCCTGATGCTGGCTTCAGCGCTTCGATGTGGCCTGGATCGTTTGCGAGATGAGAACTTTGAGCCACTTCGTGGCCGTCGTCTCGGGGTTTGCTGCAACCGATCCGCCATCGATGGCCACGGAACTCGTCTCGAAGACCTGTTGCTCGATGCGGCCATCGATGTGGTGCGCTGGTTTGAACCGGAGCACGGTATCGAGACGACCGCTCAGGATATGGAGACGGTGGTCTCGAGTCGGCCCGAGGTGATCAGCCTCTACGGAGATGACGAGGCTTCCCTGCGACCCGATCCGAATGCCCTGGAGGATCTCGATCTGCTGCTGTTTGACATCCAGGACATCGGCAGTCGCTATTACACCTTCGCCGCGACTCTGAGATACATCCTGGAAGTGGCAGCGCTCACCGGCACCCGGGTGATGGTGCTCGATCGCCCCAATCCGATCGGCGGCATCGCTGTCGAGGGGGGCACGGTACATCAGGGATTCGAGAGTTTTGTCGGAGCCTCGCCCCTCTGCATCCGCCACGGTCTGACGATGGGGGAGATCGGTCGGTTGCTGGTCGGGCCACTGGGCATCGATGCGGACCTGACCGTGATCCCCTGTCAGGGGTGGTCGCGCGAGATGTGGCAGCAAGATGGTTCGCTTCCCTGGGTGGCCCCCTCACCCAACATGCCGACCCCTGATACTGCGCTCATCTACCCGGGCCTGTGCCTGATCGAGGGCACCGAACTGTCCGAGGGGCGCGGTACCCGGCGTCCTTTCCACACAGTAGGAGCCCCATGGCTCGATGCCGATCATCTCGCCGATGCCATCGAAGGTCGATCGAGACGGATGGAACTGCAAGGAGTGAGCTTCTCGCCTGTACACTTCGTTCCACAATTTCAGAAGTTTGCCGCTCAACAGTGTCACGGAATCGAGATCGAGGTGATCGATCCCTCGGCAGTCGACGCACTGCTGCTGGGAGTGATCGTGCTGGAGCAGGCGCGCGCTCAGGATCCCGAGCGGTTTCGCTGGCGCACCGAGACCTACGAGTTCATCGATGATCCGATCGCCATCGACTTGCTGTGGGGTGGTTCCGATCTGCGGATGGGGCTGGAAGAGGGGCTCTCGCCGCGCGACCTGATCGAAGCGCGAGAGGGGGAGCGGCGCCAGTTCCTGGACCTGCGCCAGCAGATCCTGCTCTACTGACCAGTTCTCGCCTCAGGATGTCTGCTGTTGTGGCGCCAGTCGCGTGACCCTGTGGGCGATCACCGAGACCGCTCCCAGTCGTTCCTCGACCTTTCCCTCGACCAGTAGAGGACCACTTCCATCGAGCAGGGTGCGCCGTACCGAGGGCCATATCGAACTGAAGCAGGTCACCTCGCAGGTGCCGTACTCGTCTTCGATGGTGATGAATCCCATCGCACCTCGCTGTATCCGGTGATGTCGCGAAGCGATGCGCAGGCCACTGATCCGGATCGTGGTGCCGGCTCTTCGTGGCACCTCTCTCGTCGTGATGCAGCCGAGTCGCTGACGAAGATCACGATGGAATTGCATCGGATGGGCACTGATACCTGCTCCCAGCAACCGGATCTCCTGCTCGAGAAGCTTTTGCGGTGACAGTTCGACGAGGGGAGGTCCCTCGTCGACGATACCGGCGAGGTCTCCGGTGGTGGCCTGACCCCGGGTCGCATCCAGCTGACGATATCGGGTGTGCGTACGCCACAGCAGTCGGGTGCGTGGAATCTCGAAGTGATCGAGCGCGCCGGCGAGGATCCACTCCTTCAGTTCCGACATCCCGATCCGTGTCCGACGCATCAGATCCTCTGGAGAATCGAAGGGGCGAGCGGCAAAGACGGACTCGATACTGGTCTGGCGTGAGCCGAGGATCATCGCCAACGGCATGCGAATCGCTCCATCCGGCTCCAGTATGAAGGTGTCGGCGGAATGTTCGACGCAGGGCAGCCGCAACGGCACACCGAGTCGCCTCGCCTCGGCGACGAAGGCGGCGAAGGGATACATGCCGGCGTGGTGTCGAAACAGGGCGCACAGAAACTCGGCAGGGTAGTGAGTCTTGAGCCAGGCACTGCGCCAGGCGAGCAACCCGTAGGATGCGGCGTGCGCCTTGTTGAAGGAGTAGCGTCCGAAGCGCTGCAACTGTTGCCACAACTGGCGCGCTTCTCCGGCACCGAAGCCCTGGCCGATGGCGTCGGCGATGAACTGGTCTTCCAGCCGTTGTAATTCTGCCCCGGAATCGCTGCGTACCGCACGGGCGAGGGCTCTTCGCAGCAGATCTCCTGCGGCGAGGCTTGCGCCGGTGACGAGCGCGACCAGTTCCATCAGGTTCTCCTCGTAGAGGAGCAGACCGCGCTGCTGCTCCAGCAGCGAAGCGAGCGCCGGATGCGGTGGATCGGGAGCTTCCAGCCCCCTCGCCCGGCGGCAGAAAGCGTCCTTCAATCCTCCGGCGGATGGTCCCGGACGGATGAGGGCGACCGCCTGGATCGTCTCCTGCGCATTGCCCGCCTTCATCTGGATCAACAGCGATCGCATCGCAGGACTCTCCAACTGGAAGCAACCGAGGGTGTCACCACTTTGCAACAATCGCGCGGTTCGTTCGCATCGTTCCGGGATGGCCGCGATGTCGGGGCGTTTGCCGCTGCGTTGCTCGATCAGATCGCGCACCGTTCCGATCTCCGAGACACAGCGGTTGCCGAGCAGGTCGATCTTGATCAATCCCGTCTCCTCGATGGAGTACATGTCGAGCTGGGTGATGATGATTCCCCTGGTGGCTCTCTCCACCGCCGTGATCTGATCGATGGGGCGATCAGCGATGCAAATTCCGCCCGGATGGATCGATCGATGATGCGGTCGCCCACGCAGCCATTGTGCATCTTCGAGCAGTTCCCGTCGTTTCGCCGGTGACATGGAGATGGCAGCGAGGGCGGGATCTCCCGAGAGCAATTCGGTGATCGAGTCACCACCACTGGTTCCATCGGTTCGATGCGGTAGTCGGCGCGAGAGGCGATCGACATCGCCCGGGGAGAGGCCGTGGGCGCGAGCCGCTTCCCGGAGTGCGGAGCGAATCTGCAGCGCGGTGCGGGTACAGATCATCGCGGTCCGGTCTTCACCGTAGCGGCGGTAAACATGGTCGATGATGCGATCGCGTCCCTGCCAGCACAGATCGATATCGATGTCGGGCAGATCTTTTCGATCCGGGTGCAGGAACCGCTCGAAACGAAGGCGGTGGGCGATCGGGTCGACCTGGGTGATGCCGAGGGCGTAGGAGACGATGGAGGCGGCTCCCGAACCGCGCCCGGCGCATTCGATGCCGAGTCTGTGTGCCTCGGAGACGATGTCGCCGACGACCAGGAAGTAAGGCACGAATCCCATCGTGTCGATGACATGCAGTTCGGTGGCGAGCCGTTCCAGGGCGGCGCGAGAAACGCTGCCGTAGCGGCGCAGCAGGCCACGGTGGCACTGCTCGTAGAGAAGTCCGAATGGGGTCTGCCCGGCAGCGACGGGAAAGGGTGGAAAGATGGTGCGCCTCGAGCAGAAGTCGACGGCCAGCGCTTCTCTTTCGATGCGGGCAGCGGATTCGAGTGCCGCGGGCAGATCACGATACAACCGTTGCCAGTTGGCTGGAGTGGGGATCGGTGCCAGGATCGGCGAGATGCTCCCATCGCACGGATTTTTTCGGTCGCGAGCGATGCGATCGACGGTCGAAACGCAACGCACCGACTCCAGCAGATCGAGGCGCTTCCGTGTCACCGGTTGCAGCATTCCGATCCGGGACGAGGCGATCACTGCAAGCCCCAGTTGTTCGGCAGCATCGAGGGCACGGTGTTCCCGGGCGATGGGGTCGCGAAGGCGATCGATCTCGAGCAGAATCCGCGATCGTGAGCGCGGACCGAGGCGATCGACGAGTTGTCGTGCCAGCATCGGGTCGCGCACCAGCAGCGACAGGGAGCGACCACCGTTGCAGAGGGATTCGACCAGATCGAAGGGCTCCGGTCGCGATGGGTTCTGGCCGCAGGAAGCGTCGTCACCCCGGGCGAGGCAGCGTCGGCTGACCAGTTGATGCAGTTGTTCCTGACCGGCCCGATCACAGGCGATGGCGACCACCGAACGGCCACAACTGTCATCGACCTCGGCGGCGGCGAGCAGTTTGAGTTCCGATCGTTTCGCTGCCCTGGCGGCCTCGACGATGGTGCCAAGGTCGAGATATTCTGCGACCACGATGCTACGCCAGCCTTGCCCCGCGGCCTCGTCGATGAGGCGAGAGATTGGCTCCAGACCGCGTAACATCGAACCCCAGGAGCGCAGTGAAAGGAGCAATGGGCGGCTAGCGGTCACGACAAACCTCGGATCGGAGAAGGATGAGCCGCAGCAGGGTAGCGAACATCTGTTCGCAAGCCAAGGGGGGAGCCCATTTCTGCGCTCGGTCACGATCAAGGTGTGGGTTCGAGGAGAAGGTGTGGGTTCTAGGAGAAGGTGTGGGTTCGAGAAGAAAGAGGGGCCGGGAAGGAGTTCCTTCCCGGCCCCTCGAGACCGTTGCTACTGGCAACCCCGATGAAGCGGGTCGATCAGATGCAGGAGGTGTAGATAGCACAATCCAGGGAATCGGTGGTCGGGTCCGGTCCACAAGTGGGAGCCGTCGGAGCCGGCATCGCCGGTCCGCCCGAGAACAGATTCGCCAGTTCGTACACCGCGTCGGCGATGTTGACGGAACCATCGTCGTTACAGTCCGCCGCATCGTCACAGTTGATGGCGCCTCCGGTGAAGAGTCCCGCCAGCATCGACACCGCGTCGGCGATGTTGATCACGGAGTCATCGTTGATATCTCCGCGGATGAATCCACCGGTGGACGGGGACAGGGTCACTGTACCGTTGTTGAGGGCAGCGATCATCGCCTGACCATCGACAACGACGATATTGACCACGGCGGGAGAACCGAGCGATCCACTCCATGAGAGGGAGGTGGTGGCACCGGTGCTATTGCCGATGAGGCCAGAAGGCACGGTGTCGTAATCGATCGATCCCATCGGCGTATCGCTTGTGAACTCCAGGATGGCGGTGTT
>Ga0310120_10002289_pt1 | contig 14070 bp, 17 predicted proteins | sample CB27_AW_983_MG_FD_203506 | JGI IMG/M metagenome (GOLD analysis project Ga0310120, IMG submission 203506) | Marine microbial communities from Western Arctic Ocean, Canada - CB27_AW_983 | ecosystem: Environmental > Aquatic > Marine > Oceanic | place: Canada: Western Arctic Ocean | collected... | reverse complement strand
TAGGGCGTTAGCGACAGGTAGGACGTGGACCGCGTCCCCGATCCCGCTCAGCATGACGATGCATATGGATTTGGGACGGTCCAGTTCGAGGATGGTCATCGCGACGACGCTCCACCCTGAAGAAGGCCGATCTCGTGATCCGTCACGCTGCCGGAGCGCGCCCGCTCGAGCTTACGGATGGAGCGGATGAGACGACGAAGGAGTGGCTCGAGGAGTGGCTCGATCCTGCCCGAAGCGGATGGGCCCGTCACGCGGCATCGGTCGAGATCGATCAGGCTCACACGCATCCCGTCCGGGCCTCGAGAGACGAGGATGTTCTTTGCGTTGAAGTCGGGGTGGTGCACACCGACCGTCACCATACGGCGCGCGAGGTCAACGGTGCGCGCGATGGCCTCCTCACGTTGCTCAGGGCCCCATGGATGAGCGGATATCTCGGCGTTCCCCAGCAGGACGTCCGCCAGGTCGGATGCCTGTGGCACGAGCTCCGTGATCAGGTCCGCTCTGTAAAACGGACCGGCGGGATAACTCGCAGCTACCAACACCCGAGGCGTGACGATATTCAGCTCTCGAAGGCGGGCGCTCGTCTCCAATTCCTGCAAGCACCTCGGTTTCCCTAGTCTCAAGAAGCGATCATTCAAGAAGCGCGCCCATCCGCCTCTGCGGTAGTGCCGTACGACCCACGGGAGTCCGTCACCGATGGGGCTCGCCAACACGGGGACCGGCCCGCGCCCGTGTAGGATATGTGTCGCCACCTCATGGGCCGCCCGATACAAGGAGCCGTGATCACACACCGCTTGGCGTGCCCAAGCAGTGGCCTCCGGCCGGGACACGATGTGTGCGTCACGGGCCCTGACAAGCTCGAAGCTCTCCATGGGCGTGACTCCGGAGGCGGCGTCGAGGTGCGTCACGCTGCGCAAACTCCGTAACTCTGCCGTGCGAGGCGCACCCGTTCGACGACGTCGGCAACGGTGATTCGTTCCATGCGCTCGTGCCGGGGGGTGTAGTGGGCCGGGTCCGGGAGTTCTCCCGGCTCGGAATATCGGTCCAGGATGAGGTCGTGATAGCGTTCGTACGGCCCGACCCGCCAGGGATTCGTGTGGCCAAACAAACCGATCACGGGGACGTTGAGGGCGTGGGCGATGTGGAGGGTCGACGTGTCTGGACTCACCACCAAGTCGCACCCCCGGATGCTCCAGATCAGGCGTCGGACGGAGTCGGAAAGGCCCCAAGTGGCTGTGTTGCCCTCGTCCTCCATCACGGCACGTGCGACCTGGCGCTCGGTTTTCCCCGGTCCGCCCAGCAGGAGCACGCGGAAGCCGAACTCCTCCTCGAGCACTCGCGCGAGATCCACGTAACGGTCTGGAAGCCAGTCCTTTCTGGGGTTCGCTGTCGCCAATGCCAACCCGACGACGCGACCTTCCCCGAGTTCTGCGAAAAACGCCTTCGCCTCTCTCTTCTCGTCCGCCGAGAGCGTGATCCTCCACTCGAGCGGATTCGGCCGCTCGATACCCACCTGGTCGAGGAACTCGAGAAACAGCTCCTGCGTGTGCCGCCAATTTCCTTCTGGCGTGTGTTCGGTGTTGAAGAAGCGTACGAAGTCGCTGGTGCGTGAGGGCGCCATCCCCACGCGCACGGAGGCTCCCGACAGGCACGTCGGGAATATCGCTTTCGCATACCGCTGCATGCTGAAGGTCACCTCGCAGGGCTTGGCCTGAAAAGTGTTCCACAACTGGCGGATGGCGGCGATCCCCTCCTCGGGCCGGAAGACGACGACTTCGTCCACTGACGGGTGGTGTCGCAGCACCTCGGCGGGGGCGGGCTGAGCGACCCAAACCACTGTGCGTGACGGTCGGTCGCGCTTCAGTGCTACGGCCACAGGGAGTCCGTGAACGACGTCGCCGATCCCAGAGAGAAGGACGATGCATACACGATCCGCCAGGGCGAGACGTTCCCTGCCAACGGTGGAGTCGGTCACGTCTCCGGGTCTTCGAGGGAATCGGATTCGCTGAGGTAGAGCGACGGACCGTCGTACGTACGGCCCTTTACCTGGACGCGAAAATTGTAGGCGCCCCTTTCGGGAAAGATGACTTCACGAAGTGGTATGACGATCCGGGTACGAGCCGGTGGCCGGTCCCGGTCACGCGAATCGACGTCGGAGTGCCCCTGAACCGTCATCGTCGGATTACCCGCCGGCCCCAGGAGGTCCACCTGAAAATCATGGCGCCCTGTGTCGCTGCGATCCCACTCGACCGCGAGAACGAGTATCATGTCGTGCTTTGCGGGAAACCCGGGAGCTGCGAGGTCGTTGAAGACGCCCCGAATGTCGAGTTTGCCGTCGGGCGTTTCTTCGGCATGATCACATACGAGGGCTAGTTGAAGTTTCATCCGTCGGGTTCTCCCCATCCTCCGCCACCGGGCGAGCGGATGCTCACGATGTCTCCGGCCCTCGCCTCGAACGTGACCTTCGCCGACAGGGGGGTCTCCTTACCTTCCCGAATCAGAACGTTTTCGCCGGAGCTCCCATCCGATCCACCCCGCGCGCCCGACGGTCCTCTGGCGCGCCGCTCGGTAAGAAGTGTCACGGGCCCGTCGACCAGAAGCTGGAGGTCTCTGCGAAGGCCATCTCCTCCTCTCGATCTGCCGTCTCCGCCGCTACCTCTTCGTATCGTGTACCGAGTGATCCGGAACGGATACGCGTGTTCGAGAGCCTCGATGGGCGTGTTGAGCGAGTTGGACATGTGCGTGTGCACGCCCGAAAGGCCTTCCCCCGTAGGACCCGCCCCCATCCCCCCGCCCACGGTCTCATAGTATGCGAAAGGGGTGCCGTCCCGCGGATCCACCCCACCCACGGTGGTATTATTCATCGTGCCCTGTGAGAGAGCGGGCATGAGATCCGGGAGGGCCTTCGCGAAGGCGCGCAGGAGAACATCCGTAGTCCGCTGGCTAGTCTCGACGTTGCCGGCGGCCACGCTGGCGGGAAGGCGTGCGTTCACGATGGAGCCCTCCGGAAGAATCAGCTTCACCATCGACATCGAGCCTCCACCGGCGGGCAGCGGCTCACCCAAGAGCGCCTCAACCACACACCGGACCACGTATCGCGTAGCGGAAGACGTGATGGCGGCGACGGCGTTCACGCCCCCGACGACCTGACTGCTGCTACCCGTAAAATCCACATCGAGTCCGTCGTCGTGCTTCCTCAGTTGCACGTGGAGAGGGATGTCCACGGTGCCGAATCCGTCATCGTCCAGGAGGTCGTAGGCCTCATAGGTCCCCGTCGCGATGTGCTCGAGTCCGGCTTCGACCAGGCGGTCGGCGTAGAGGGCAAGGTTCGTCATCGCCGAGAGCGTATCCTGTGCTCCGCGGCGCCGAACGATCTCCCGAAGGCGAGACGCGCCCGCGTGTAGGGCTCCGAGTTGGGCGTCGAGATCCCCCGCGCGCTCGATGGGCGTGCGGACGTTGGCGAGAATGAGGTTCCAGACACCTGCCTCACGTTTGCCCTTCCTGTACAGATGGACGGGGGGGATACGCAGACCCTCTTGGAATATTTCCCGCGCCAGCGGCATCGAGCCGGGGCTCATGCCTCCGACGTCGGAGTGGTGGGCGCGAGATGCGACATAGCCGAGCAGTTTGTCGTTGCCGTCGGTGTAGACCGCGGATATGAGGGTGATGTCGGGCAAGTGTGTCCCCCCCCGGAAGGGGTCGTTGAGGCAAATCACGTCCCCCGGCTCCAAGGTGGTCAGCTCATCGAGAGCGGCCTGAACACTCATTGGCATGGCTCCGAGGTGCACCGGCATATGATCACCCAACGCGACGGGTGCTCCGTCGGGGGAGAAGAGGGCGCATGAGTAGTCGCGGCGTTCCTTGATATTGGGCGAAAATGCGGCCCGACGAAGTGCCGCACCCATCTCCTCTGCCAAAGCCGTGAAGAGATGCCGGAAGACTTCCAACGTCACCGCATCGGGTATCGAATTGTGGTTCATGTGATTGTTGGCCGACCACCACCCAACGGTTAGGTTTAGCGGCTGTGGGACTTTGATTATGCTCGGAACGGATATCTTACCCGTTCCATACCGTTTGAGGGAGGTGTGGGTGCCAAACGAAAAGATTTTCGCGCAGGCTCGTGATGAACTATTTAGCCATATCAATCGTTGTGGCGTGCTCAATGCGACGGACGACGATATGACGGTGTGGATGAACGAAACGATTGATTACATCGGAGAGCGATACCCGGACTTGGTGGATCCTGACCTTCAGGAGCTGCGTGCGGTAGGCGTGCGATTCTGCCAGCCGGCGATCAGTAACGTGCCTGTGCGGCGCGAGGTGGATGATGAACCTGACGCCACGTCTGATGAGGCGGAGGTCTCCGCGAGTACCGTCGTCGAAGAGCCGGTGCCGGAGGGGGCCAGCGCGCCTGGCCCGACTGCTGCCGCTGCTGCAGCAGCGGACACCGCGAGTGAGGTGGGGACGTGAACGTGGCCTGAAGCGCTCAAGCATCCCACCATGGGTCATTGGGGCGGCGGGGAACTCCGGTTTTTCGCCGCTTTTCTTATGTAGTTAGGTCGGGAGAGTTCCTGCGAGACTCATGAGGGCTACCCGCTGGCGAGTCCTTGCGGCACGTAGTATCTTGGCGGGCCCGGCCCAGTTGGAAGCCAGCGGGTGACGGCCGGCCGGCGACCAGAGCACCCCTGCGGGGGCGCATTTTTGAGAGCACCAGCCGGACCCGAGGGATCCAAGACAACTCATGACCAACTCCCGTCTGGCCTCCGACTCTCTTTCCGACACCCCCTACGATATCGCGAATCCTGGCGACCTCCTGCGTCTCTATTATGAGGGTGCCAGGCTTCCTTCACCCCCCGGTGGATTTCTCATGGTTCTGCGGGTTCAGCCCGAAGACGATGGATCGGGATCCATTCTTCTGGAGTGTGCGACATCCTCACTCAGGTACCAGCTAGGTGTACCCAAAGCCACTCGGGCAGAACGGAAAAGGGTTCGTGACAGGATGCAACGTGGTGCCGAGCCCGGGTGTCCCCGGCACGCCGGCCAGCTCCTGGTGCGCATGCGCAATGATCTCATATGCCCCAAGTGTGGCGTAAGATATGCGAAGGCGTAGGCCCGCTCGAACGAGGTTCAACCCAGGGTGGTGATCAGCGACCGGGCCCATTAATTTGCGCCCGAGGTCGCTCCGAATTCTACCCCGTAAGGAGCCTTGCCACGATGGCAGAGGGTTTCCTCAGCTCTGAGGACTACGACGAACAGGCTCACCAGCTCTACAACAACGGGGATTTCGAGGGAGCTCTCGAGTTGCTCAAGGAAGGACTCTCTCTTTATCCGAACGCTGTAGAATTGTGCGTGGGGTTGGGTTACGCGAGGCTCGCCAGGGAGGAGTATGCTTGGGCGAGGCAGGCGTTCGAGCGCGCCCTGGTGCTCGACCACGTCCACGAAGACGCACTCGTTGGCCTTGGTGAGACCCTGCTCCGTTTCGGGGAGCGAAGAGCTGCCCTCGGGTTGTTCGAGCGGGTCTCGGATCTAGGACTCGAGGATGACGTAGAGCTGATGCTCACGATGGGGCGAGCCCTCTATCGAGAGAGGCTTTTTGCAGAGAGTCGTGACGTTTTCGCTAAGGCCTCGGCCGCTCGTCCTGACAACGCAGAGGCTGCCGCGTCACTCGGTTACTCCCTCCATCGGCTCGGAGACGAAGTGGGATCGGGGCGTCAGGTTCGGAGAGCCCTCCGGCTCGACCCGGATCTTCACGAGGCCAGGGTGTACCTTGGCCACCTGCTCTACGACCGCGGCGACTGGGAGGGATCGCTCAGGGAATTCGAACGCGTGCCGCCCCTCGAGCATTGGGATTCTCTGGCTGTCTGGCGTATCGTCGAGCTCAAGAGGGCCCTCTGGCATGTAGAGGAAGACGACAGTCGTCTCTCCCCGTGGCAGACCCGCCTGAACGAACTCGAGGTCCCGCCGGACGCGATCGATCGTCTCCTTGCCGAGGTTGAGGCTCAGGTCAACGGTATCGAAGGGCCGCTGGTCGATCCAAGCCAGCTGGAGATCTTCGAACGACGCGAGCGCCAAGGGGAGGCCGATCGCCATCAGATCCGACTGCCGGATGGATACCTGTTCCGTGGCACGTGGCAAGAGATCGTACGCCAGATGAGGGACCATGCAGGATTTTCGCACAAGACCACCGCTCATTATATGAGACGGTTGTCCGAGCGTTGGCACGAACAGGCCGGAGTCGAGGTCCCGTTCATGGATCCCGAGAGCTTCTTCGAGGCGGCGATCCGGGCCAACCTCCTCTATCTAGAAGATTGATCTAGGCGATGCTTCACACGACGGATGTGCTGGAACGATTCCACGAAGTACTCCTCCAAGAGATCCGGGAGTCGCGACCGGAATACCTCACTGAGCCGTTTACCGTGGCCGAGATATATCAGCAGCTGGTCCCATATCGCTCCCACCGTGACCGGATCGGCGTCGACATCAACGGGGACTACGAGGACGCTCTGCTCCGCATGTTATCCGGAGAGGGAGGGTACCTTTGTCTCGACTCCGAGGTGGCGCTCCGAGAAATCCAAAAAGAACTCGAAGGCTCGAATCCGAATTCGGCACTGTTCCGTGAATTCGCGGCTGCCGAGGTTCGACTGAATCCCCAGCGTGCTTCCGCCGAGGGGGATGAGGGCGCAAAAAGCCCATCACGATCAGAGTCTGCGGTCGAAGCAGCTGAGCCGCCGGCGGCTTCTGAGGACGGCGTGATCGGCCATATCGAGGCGGACGACGTGGCCGTGCGGAACGTAGCTGGCCGGACTGAGATCCAGACGGGGCCGACCGCGTGCTTTTGGTGTCGCAAGGACCTCCCCAAGGTGGATTCGACCAACTTCTGCCCGTTTTGTGGTGGTGACCTCCGATCGTTGTCCTGTCACAAGTGCGGAGGGGAGCTGGAATGGGGATGGCAATTCTGCGTCTCCTGCGGGACGGAGGTTCGTGGTTAGGTTGCTCGGGTCATTCACCGTCGTGTTCCTGGTTTTGGCAGGGTGTGGGAATGATGTGCCCTCTCGTGATGAGGACACGGCGGGAGCGGACGACGGGAGGGATCCGCGGTTCGCCGTGGCCGACGGCGCCGAAGTCATTCAGTTATCCGGTGCGAGAGACCAAGAGCATGTGGTCCCACCCCGTATCGAGATCGTGTCGGGTTCATGGGTCGAATTCGTCACGTTGGATCGGAGAGTCCATACGGTGACGTTCATCGTCGATTCTCTTTCGGCGGACGCCTATCGTTTCCTTCGCGATACCGGGCAACTTGCTGCGCCACCGCTGTTGGAGCGCGGAAGTCGTTTCCTCGTGGACTTCAGGGAGGCCCCGCCGGGACGGTATGTCTTCTCGAGCACGAGTCATGGTGAGCCCGTCTACGGTAGTGTGACGGTTCTGGAGGCACAGACGCATCGATAGCCGTAGTTGAGTTCTCTGGGACGTGTCGGGCTTTCGTCTTATGTTTCCCTGCTCTCACGGCCAAAACGCTTCCGCGACACTACGCGAACCCGACCCTCTCACTCCCCTACCGACCATGCCTCGCATAGCGATCATTCCGGGAGATGGAATCGGTCCTGAAGTGATCCACGAAGCGGTGCGGGTTCTCGAATGCATCGCCGACATCCACTCCCTCGATATCCGCCTTCGGGAGTTCGATATGGGCGCGGCCCGGTATCTCCGCGAGGGCGTCACGATCACTGATGACGAGTTCCGCGACATCTCGACCGAATACGACGCGATCCTGTTGGGAGCGTTGGGGGATCCGAGGGTCCCGGACAACGTCCACGCTCGGGACATACTGCTGGGCTTTCGCTTTCGCCTCGATCTTTTCGTGAACTACCGACCATGCGTGCCGCTCGACCCGTCCCTGTGTGCACTCAAGCACGTAACGGGTCCCATCCACCTGGAGATCTTTCGAGAGAATACGGAAGGGCTTTACGTGAATGCCGGCGAAACCAAGAACGAAGGGACTCCCGACGAGGTCGCCGTGCAGGAAGATCTCAACACCCGGAAGGGAGTAGAGCGAATCCTCAGGGCCGCGTTCGAGCACGCCGTCTCGAGGGGCGGAGGCCCGGTAACCATGGTAGACAAGGCGAATGCTATGCCGATCGCGGGGTCGCTGTGGAGGAGGACGTTCGAGGATGTGGCGGCGGACTACCCGGGGATCGAGCGTAACACTATGTACGTGGATGCGATGGCCATGGATCTTGTACGTCGGCCGGAGCGGTACTCTGTGATCGTCACCTGTAACCTCTTCGGGGACATTCTCAGCGATCTTGCCGCGGAGTTGACCGGCGGCCTGGGACTCGCGCCGTCGGCGAACGTGCATCCGGGCCGTCATGCACTCTTTGAGCCGGTTCATGGCTCGGCACCAGACATTGCGGGCCGGGGGGTCGCGAACCCAATGGGGGCCATCCGGTGTGTGGCGCTACTCCTCGATCACTTTGGCTGGGGAGAGCAAGCCGCCGCAGTGGAGAGCACTGTTCAAGCCGCGTTCCGCGACGGCGCGATCACACCCGATATGGGCGGCACGATGTCCACTTCCGAGGTGGGAGATCGAATTTGTGAGAGCCTTGTCGCACGATGAAGCATATTCCTGTCCGGCCATGAACCGTTCTCATTGGGAGGGGTAATCCAAGGCCGAGAAGAGTCCCGCCTCTGAGCTCTTCATCCATAGTTCGACTCCGACAGAACTCCATTCGCGAGGACCAGATGGGAACACAAGGGCAACCCAAAGACGTCGTCATCCTTTCGGGAAAGCGTACGGCCTTTGGCACTTTCGGGGGAAGCCTCAAGGGCTTCACGGCCACGGACCTTGGAGTATTTTCCAGCGTCGCCGCGATCGAGGCCGCCGAACTGACGCCGGACGACATCGACCATACCTTCTTCGGAAACGCCCTCCAGACGTCATCGGATGCGATCTACCTGGCGCGGCATGTCGCGCTTCGGTCCGGGGTTCCCGAGGACCGCCCGGCACTGACGGTCAACCGGCTGTGTGGGTCGGGCTTCGAGGCGATGGTCCAGGGCGCCAAGGAGATTCTTCTGGGTGGGGCCAGCGTCACCCTCTGCGGAGGGACCGAATCCATGAGTCAAGCTCCGCACGTGCTGAGAGGAGCGCGTTGGGGTCAGCTTCGTTTGGGTCCCGCAGGGAACTCGCTCGAGGATCTCCTTTGGGAGTCTCTCAGCGACACTTATTGTGATCTCACCATGGCGCAGACTGCGGAGGAGTTGGCCGAACGCTACTCCGTCACCCGTGAAGAGGCTGACCAGGTGGCGGTCAACAGCCAGAAACGGGCCAAGGCCGCCTGGGACGCGGGGCGTTTTTCAGCTGAGATCGTTCCCATTTCACTCAAGAGCCGAAAGGGTGATCGAGAGTTCGCATCTGATGAGCATATGCGCCCTGACACCGACTTGGAGGCATTGGGCGAGCTGCGACCGTACTTCAAGAAGGACGGACTCGTGACGGCTGGCAACGCCAGCGGCATCGGCGACGGTTCGGCTAGCGCGGTATTGGCCGACGCCGGTTGGGCCCAAGAGAGGGGACTAGAGCCCATTGGTCGAATCGTGTCGTGGGGATTCGTCGGCGTCGAGCCCAGGGTCATGGGTATTGGCCCCGCCCCTGCGTCCCGCCTCGCTCTCGAGAACGCGGGCCTGGAGCTGAAGGAGATGGACTTGGTGGAGGTGAATGAGGCCTTCGCACCTCAGTACAAGGCGGTGGAGAAGGACCTTGGGTTGGACCCCGAGATCACCAATGTGGACGGCGGTGCCATCGCGATCACGCATCCGCTGGCCGCATCCGGGGCTCGCATCACGATTCATCTGATCCACGAGCTGCGCCGTCGAGGAGGTCGCTACGGGCTCGGATCTGCCTGTATCGGTGGGGGTCAGGGTGGCGCCGTGGTGGTGGAAGCGTTCTAACATCTCTTCATTCGGAGGATGAGTTGAAAATCGAAAAGGTAGGTGTGGTTGGCTGTGGCCTCATGGGGAGTGGGATCGCGGAGGTCGCGGCCAAGGCGGGGTTCGACGTCGTCGTGCGAGAAGTGAGTGAGGAGTTCATCGAGGCTGGGCGAAAGCGAATCGAAAAGTCGCTGGCTCGGGCAGTCGACAAAGGTAAGCTGGAGCCGAAAGACCGCAACGATACGCTCGCTCGGCTCGACTTCTCCATCGACCTCGCCGGATTGGCGGAGTGCGACCTCGTCATCGAGGCCATTGTAGAGAGCATGGAGGCGAAGAATGAACTCTTCTCCACTCTCGACGGTCTTTGCGGATCCGAAACCATCTTCGCCTCGAATACTTCGTCGCTCACGATCACGGATATGGCCGCTGCGACGAAACGGCCGGACAGAGTCGTGGGTCTCCACTTCTTCAATCCTGTTCCCGTCATGAAGCTCGTGGAGGTCGTACGCACGATTGCCACCAGCGACGACGCGTTCGATGCTGCCTTCTCGTTTGCGAAGGACCTCGGGAAGCAACCCATCGCCGCGAAGGACAACTCGGGCTTTGTGGTGAATCTCCTCTTGGTGCCTTACATGCTCGACGCGATTCGGCATCTGGAGCGAGGCGTCGCGTCCGTCGAGGATATTGACCGAGCCATGACCCTCGGGCTTGGATATCCTATGGGACCCTTTACCCTATGTGATTTCGTCGGAATCGACACGCTCTATCGGATCTCCGAGATCATGTTCGACGAGTACCGCGAGGAGAGGTATGCGCCGCCACCACTCCTGAAGCGGATCGTGTCCATGGGACGCTACGGGAAGAAGGCCGGGAAGGGTTTCTACGATTGGTCTGGGGAGCGACCGAAACCACTGGCACTTTGAGACGAAGGTTGTCGAGGCGAGCACCCGGCATCTCAAGTATTGCCCTTCCGAAACGTGTGACCCACGTTTGAAGAATGGTCCTCGCGCCGATCAGAAATCCGACCCTCCTTCGTTCCGTCCGCCACGCATTGTTGGCGGTTGAGGACGTCTTCACGCGGGAGGAGGACATCTTTTCCGCACTCCACCGGGGCTTCCCCGGGGCGTCGATCATCGAGTCCGGGCCAGAGGCCCGTGTGGTACGGGCTATCCGTGCGGTTGGACAGGACCTTCCCATCGTCGAGATCGCCCGACTGGGCTTGCTGTCGTTCAGCTCTCCCCCACCGGCCGTGGTGATCCCTCCTATCGACACGGCTCCGGCCCGGATGAGGCAGCTAATCGATCAGGCAGCCCTCCCCATGACCTGGGACAGGCGGCTGGATCCTCGCTTCCCCTCGGGGTGAAGAGCCTGGGACGCCGGGTCCTCGAGTTCCCCTCTCGCTACTCTCGGACGAGCGCGGTCGCTGCGGCTGTGGGTCTCACGCCCGGCGCCCTCAAGGCGCGATTCCAGCGTTTCGGATTGCCGTCACCGTTCGCCTATACGGCATGGCTGCGAGCGCTCGGTGCCAGTGACCTACTTACGTGGCCAGGTATGACGACGGACCGGGTGGCTTTCCATCTCGGCCATTCGAGCACCGATGCATCCGGCCCCGACCCACGCGCCTAACGGCGCGCGGGTACCCCCGTTGCTCCTCCTCGAAATAGCGGTGCTATTCCTCGTCGTCGCGCCTTGCAGGATCCCGCGCCTCGGCACTCTCGGTGGCTCGCGAACTTCTGAAACACCACACTAAACAGAGAACGGCGACCCCGGGGAGGGGTCGCCGTCGTGTGGGTCGAACTGAGGAGTCCGGAGTCGCTAGGCCTTACCGCGACGCTGGCGCCGACGCTCTCTCCGGATGGCGGCCTCACGTTTGCGTTTCCGCTGTGCGGAGGGCTTCTCGTAAAAGCGACGCTTGCGGAGCTCTGAGTAGAGGCCGGACCGCTGCACCTTGCGCTTGAACCTGCGGAGAGCCCGCTCGAGGCTCTCGTTGTCTTGAATCGTTACTTCCAAAAGAACATCACTCCACTTGGTCGCTTAAGATGTAAGACTCAAAAGATAGTGGTCTAGGTCGTGTCACGGAAGCCTACCTTCACGGTGAAGTGTGTGGGAGTACAGGAGGTACTCGTCCCGATTGTCGATGAAATCTTCAGCCCACAGTTCGAAGGGAGGCATGGGGATTCGGGATTCAATATACTCGACGACCATCATGGCCAACTGAAGGCGATCTTTGGACCCGAAATCGATCCGCTGTCCTTCGAGAATGGAGTCGACGGCAGTCTCGAAGTTCTCGGGCTCCACCAGCGCGATGAAGTGACACACCTGGTCCAATCGGTAAGAGGCGTAGAGTGAGCGGAGTTCACCCATGTCCATTTTCTTGGATGGGTTCAGGTGCTGGGTGGCCGCCTTGAGTTCACGGGAGTTCTGAGACAGGAGGTTGCGGAACCAGCGCCGTCCCTTCGTCGGCGAATCGTCACTTGCTCTGTGGGTGTGCGCTGCAGAGGAGAGAAGCGCTAGTAGCAGAGGACGACCGAGCCCGCGGGCCTTTTGATCGATTTCGGCTTCGGACACCTCGACAAAAATGTCCGCGGTGCGGAAAAGGTCGGCGTCACCCTCGCAGTCTCGGGGACGGAAGGAGAGATATCCATGAAACTGGTGGTCCCGCCCCAAAAACGTCACGAGGAAGCACGCCCACGTAGCGTCTTCCCACTGGAGAAACCCGAGGGAGCGCTGACGGGAGCGGTCGAGGAGGGCGTGTTCGGCCAAATCTCCGGTGGGCTAGTGTCGGGGACCGCACCAGCGATAGGCTGATGACTTGGAATGTAAGCTTCTCTCAAGATGTCGGAAGCGCATCGGGCGAGCAAGGAAAGGAGCCCCGTGGCGCGCATCAGGCGGTGTGCCGATCTCTTGCCAGGGTCCTAAACATATTGTTATCGTGAGAAGTACGAGGTGAGTGTAACCTGAAAAAGACCGCATCAGACGGTGACTTTACCGCCGTTGTGAGCGCAGAGTGAAACCCGGCTGATGTGCCGGGTTTTTTGCCCGAATAGCCCCGCGCGATGCGGGGCGGCGATGCTGCCCATCGGTGGTGGGACTCCATTCTCCGGAGATCAGAATATCATGAATGTGACAACGTCCTCACTTCATCCCGAAGCGCCTCCGGAGGCCATGGCCGACGTTCCTGGTATCTGTGAGCTTCCCCTCACACGTGCCGTCGTCCAGTATCGTGATCTTCATGAGGTCGATCCAGCGGGCGGCCGGATCAAGGATATCGGCTTGGCACTCGTGCTACACGGACGATTCGCCTCGTCCGCAGAAGTGCTCGATCTCGGAAGCTCTACCGTGAAGTCCCTGGACCTGAGCTCCGAACTGGTTGTCCTCGATTGGGTGTATGAACCGACACTGGATCACATCAACCTCCTTCTGGCGGACTGGTCGCAGGATGATCAGAGCGAAGAGGCTGGTTCGAGACTCGAAACGTACAGCTTTCAGATCGCCCTCGAGCTCCTCGGACGGGTCGGATACGGCCCCCTCACGAGACCGACCATCCTGAGGATCGGCTTTCGTGATATCTGTCGGGATTTCGACTTGCATGAGGGTACTTCCGTGCGGATCCTGATGGGAGAGCAGGGACTCACTCGGGCTCACCTCGACTACGATGCGAATGCGCTGGTGTTTCGCGCCTTGTCCCCCGAGCCGGACTCTTCCCTGGAGGCTGCCGTGCTCGAGGCCTTCGGCGACAACGAGGTAACCCGAATCTCCGAGGAACATGACGGGGGCACGATCCAATATCTGGTCCGGCTCGCCCTCCCAATCAACCTGTCCGAGGCTCGACAGGAGATCCACACGATCAGATTGGGTCTCAGCCGACTCTTGGCTCGCTTCGAGAAGGACCGTTTCCGTGAGGTCGAAAAACACCTCTCCACATTCGGGTCACGCGACACCCTCGCGCGCCTTCATGTTCAGGAGCGACACTTTCGATCGGTCGCGCTTCGACCCTCGAGCACATCCGGTGACCGGCACACCGTACACTGAGCGACGCCAAAGTCGAGCGTTAATCCTCTCTTCCAGCGCTGGGCACGCTCGATGCTCGGAATGGTTATTTTTTGGTAAAAATAATTCCGTTCAATAGGTCGAATCCGTAGGGGC